>Ga0335081_10016993_pt1 | contig 11785 bp, 11 predicted proteins | sample Lox_Sample_35_FD_206713 | JGI IMG/M metagenome (GOLD analysis project Ga0335081, IMG submission 206713) | Soil microbial communities from Loxahatchee National Wildlife Refuge, Florida, United States - Lox_Sample_3.5 | ecosystem: Environmental > Terrestrial > Soil > Wetlands | place: USA... | reverse complement strand
TGGAACTCTGCCCTTCGGGCTTATTAGACATTAAGTGTATAAAAAAACGGGAGATCTAGGCGACCTCCCGTTGATCAATTCTTCCTGCCCTTCACGGGGGGAAAGGTTCTGAAGGGATCTGCTTATTTTGAGCAGCTGTTTGTCTCGTCCCAGTAGGGTCGAATACCATAGTACTCGTAAATATTGGCTTCGTACTCGCGATTCTTCATTTGGGTCGGATCCAAGAACGGCGCAAAATCCAGGTGCTCTGTGTCGATGTTCAACAGAACAACTTCCTTGCCCGCCTTTGTCTCGTAGATCCGCAGAGCTTCGATGGGCACAGGAGTATTGACGCCTCCATCCCCGTACAGATCATAATCCCCGTGATTGATCACTGCAAAGGCGTGGCCTCCGTTATCAACCATGACTTCGCTGACGACTCCAATCAGTTTGCCGCTGGACCCCTTCACCGAAGCTCCGATCAAATCCATGCTGTTTAAATCCCTGAACCCCTGTTTTTTCATGGCGCTTGCGGCATGGGAGCTAGAGACAACCAGACCAAGGCTCAAGAGAGAAACCAGCGCGAACATCCATAATGTTTTGTTCATTTTTTTCCTCCTTCGCCCACAACAAAAATCAGAGGGCTGGGCTTTATATCTTTTATTTAAAGGTAATAATCCCTCTTTTTCCTGTCAACGTTTCCCCGATACGATCCCATGCAACGGTCCACAGTCCGGCTCCGATTTGATTTAATCGATTCGAAACTGTTATTTTGGATTCAGCAACCCACATTTTTTGCGGCAAAAAAAGGGAACCATCCAATGGCAAGGAAAAGATCCGTTGGCGTGACAGCCTTTGGTTTCTTAGCCATCGCTTTTTCTGTGGTCTTGACACTCCTGCTTTTACCCGTTTTTTCACAATGGGATAAGTTGGGATTGAGGACCGTTCTTCAAATGGTCTCGGTTCTCTGCTGGTTTGTTTTTGGAGTCGGCGTATTAAAGCTCCAGCCCTGGGCAAGGATCGGAATCATCATTCTCTCGTTCATCTATATCTTCGATACGCTCTATCCCCCCTACCCGGTCCTGCGGGCCATCTTCAATTTCAACGTGCTCTCTCTCTTATTCATCGTGACCGAGTTGGTTCTCTTTGAATCCTTTATCTTCTTTTTTGCCGATTCGAAGGTGAAAGAGCAATTCAAAAAGGGAACGCCGCCAAAAGTTCCAGAACGCGACGCCGCAAACAAAGAGGAGTAAGGTCTTGCCATCGACGCGCCCACCCGCTTCCGTAAGAGAAGACCCGCGGCGCAGGAATAGTATCTCAAATCCAACCGGGTTGGAGGCATTATGAAATCAAAAGGGACCCTCATACTGGCATTCGTAATGGTTTTGTCTTTCGGTCACGTCACCTATGCGGACGATGCGAGTAAACTGCAATTAGTCGACGAGATATTCGGGATCATGAAATTGGATTCCCAGTTGAACACCATATTCACGCAACTCAAAGAAATCCAAAAGAAAGACCTGTTCGACAGGTTCAAAGGCAACAAGGAACTCCAAGCAGACTCGGAGAAACTGATGACGGAGATATTTGAGTTCTTTGAGAAAGAGTTTACCCAGGGAGCCTATTTGAATCATTGCAAGAAACTCTATGCGGAGGTGTTCACGGAGAAAGAGTTGGAAGGCATGGTGCAATTCTATAAATCAGAAGCCGGACAAGCACTCCTGAAAAAGATGCCGGAGATGTTGCAGAAAGTGATGGTCATGGTCGAGGAAATGGCAAAAGACCTACAGCCGAAAATTGAAAGGATCATACAAGAGCACCGAGAGAGAAATCAGGGGACCAAGAAAGAAGATTCGGCCTGAAAAGAGAATTGGCGGCCTGCTTTTATCGATGGACTCCGCTCAAAAAGATCAGAAGGATGGCTTTCTCATTATCCTCCTTGCGGTCCAAAAGGCGATCACGATCAGAAAAATGGCGCCGAAGACCTGTCCTGCTGTATGCGAAGAGCTGCCCTCGTCGACAGCCAAGCAGACGCTCGGGAATAACACGGAGAGCCCGGGAATTGTGGCTAACAAGACCATACGAATCATTTGTCGGCTCCTTTCCTTAAGAACAGTCAAATATGAGCAGATCATTTCGCCCTGGACAATATTAAGCATTTTTTATGCCATGCGGGTTGGATTGTAACTTTTTGATTTAAAAGGTTTTTCAGAAGTGGGAAAACCTGGGCTGGTCAGGAATTGGCCAAAAATGTCCGAAATGCGATGCATTGCACGAAATATCCCACCGCCTTTCTCTCAAGACCGGTAGGAGGCGTTGATCTTTACATAATCCAGGGAGAGGTCCGTCGTGAAGACGGAAAAATGGCCTTTACCATGATGGAGATCGATGGTGACCTTGAACGATTTCTTCTTCAGGATTTTCCCCGCTTTTTCTTCGGATGGACCGCCGACTCCCATCCCTTTTTTCACGATCGGAGCCTCGTCAAAAAAAACGTCGACTTTATTCGGATCGAGACGCACTCCGGAATACCCCAGGGCGCAGAGAATTCTCCCCCAGTTGGCATCCTCTCCGAAGAAAGCGGTCTTCACCAATGGAGAATGGGCAACCGTATAGGCAGCCTGTTTCGCCTCTTCCCTGCTTTGTGCTCCCCGGACCAGGATCTCGACGAACTTCGTGGCCCCTTCTCCATCCTTCACCACACTGACGGCCAGGTTCTGGCAAACTTCCGAGAGCATCGCTTGGAACACCTCGGCGTCCCGGTCCATGCGGTTCAAAATGGGATGGCCTGCCTTCCCGTTCGCCAGGAGCAAGACCGTGTCATTAGTGCTGGTATCTCCATCCACCGTGATCCGGTGATACGACGCCTCGGCGGCAGTTTCCAACATTCGTTGAAGCAGGGGGGCTTGAATGCAAGCATCCGTCACGAGGAAGGAAAGCATCGTGGCCAGATTGGGACGAATCATTCCGGCGCCCTTGACCATCCCGCACAATTTGACCAATTTCCCCTTGAGGCGACACGTCGCCACTTCGACCTTGGGAAACGTGTCGGTCGTCATAATTGCCTCGACCGTGCTCATCCAGCCTTCCGGAGAGAGTTGGTCCGTCAGTTGAGGAATACCTTCCTCAATCTTCTTCATCGGAAGCGGACTCCCGATCACTCCGGTGGATGAGGGGAATATCAACCGTTCATCGATTCCGAGCTTTCTTGCCACAAGCGAAGAGATCCTTCTGGCATCTTTCAACCCTTGACTCCCTGTACAGGCATTTGCGTTTCCGCTGTTCACCACAACGGCCTGGCAGAGGCCTCCTTTGATGTGCTCCAAATCGAGCTGCACGGGCGCCGCCTTGACGGCATTCGTCGTGAAGAGCCCGGCGACCGAGGCAGGAACGTCGGAGTAGATTAAACCCAGATCCTTCTTCCCGTCCTTCTTAATCCCTGCTGAGATTCCCGAAAAAAGAAAACCCTTTACCCTGAAATCGACTGGCTTCATCCATGGCCCTCGCGATTGGCTGCAGGATTAGCGAAATCATCAGGTGAACAATGAAATGTCAAATTGCAAACTTCAAAGTTTAACGCCTTTCCAAAACCGAAATGTTAAAAGTTCGGGATTTCGAAATTTGACATTTATTTGGCATTTGCACTTTGACATTCGGAATGATCCTGATGGCCTTGCTTTGGTTCTTAATTAGAATCTCATTCCGCATTCCGAACTCCCCACTCTGCACTTCTTAAGCCCTCGCCTCTTCCTCTTTGGGCAGGCAGCACCGTTTATACTTCTTCCCGCTCCCGCAGGGGCAGGGGTCGTTCCGGCCCACCTTCTTCCCCTCCCGCCGGACGGTCACGCCCTTCCCGTCTTCCGTTTTGCCGCCTCCACCGGGAGCGACCTCTCCTCGGCTCATGACGAAGTTCTGTTTCCGTTCCATCTTAATCTCTTTGGCTTCCTGCTGTTCCCTGGCAATCTGAACAGCGAAAAGTTTTTCAACAGTGTCCTTTCTGATCCTGTCGAGCATTTCAAGGAACATTTGATAGGCTTCTTTTTGATATTCGATCAGCGGGTCTTTCTGAGCATAGCCCCTCAAGCCGATCCCTTCTTTCAATTGATCGATGGCCAAGAGGTGGTCCTTCCAATAATAGTCGATCGACTGGAGCATAATCACCTTCTCCAGGTATCGAACCATGGGCGCTCCCAATTCCTCCTCCCTCTTCTGGTAGGCGTCCTTCGCGCTCTCGATGATCATCTCCGTCAACTGGTCTCTCCGGATTCCATTCCCTTCTACGGAGGGCGGAGACCACTTGAAAGCGAACTGCTGAGAAACGGCATCCTGAAGTGCCTTCAGGTCCCAGTCCTCGGGGTGTTCTTTCTCGTCCGTATAGAAATCGATGACTCCTTCGCTCAGCTCTTCGATCATCTCCATCACCGTCTCTTTCAGGTCTTCGCTGCCCAGAACGTCTCTCCGCTGGGAATAGATCACCTCTCTCTGCTTGTTCATGACGTTATCGTATTCCAGAAGATGCTTCCGGATCTCGAAGTTATGGGCTTCCACCTTCCGCTGGGCGTTCTCAATCGCTTTCGTCACGAGTCCGTGCTCGATCGGCTGGTCTTCTTCAATCCCGAACCGGTCCATGACCTTGGAGATCCTTTCCGAGCCAAAAATCCTCAGAAGGTCGTCCTCCAAAGAAAGGTAGAATCGGGAGGAACCGGGATCGCCTTGTCTTCCGGACCTTCCTCTCAATTGATTGTCGATGCGCCGTGCCTCATGCCGCTCGGTCCCCAAGACATGAAGGCCGCCCAATGCGATGACCTGCTCCTTCTCTTTCTGAACGATGGCCGATGCTTTTTCATAGGCCGCCTTCATCGCCTCCTCGGTAGGCGCCTCTCCGGCCATCGTCCTGGCCAAGAATTTCGGATTTCCTCCGAGGAGGATATCCGTCCCTCTTCCCGCCATATTGGTGGAGATAGTGACCGCGCCCAGCCTTCCCGCCTGGGCGATGATTTCAGCCTCCCGCTCGTGATGCTTGGCGTTCAGGACATTGTGCGGAACCCCCTGTTTCTTCAGGAGCTGGCTCAATCGCTCGGATTTCTCGATCGAGATCGTGCCGACCAGGACCGGGTGGCCGGACTGATTGAGTTCCTTGATCTCGCTGACGACGGCGCGGAATTTCTCGTCTGTGGTCTTGTAGATGACGTCGGAGTAGTTGGTTCGCCTCATGGGCATGTTCGTGGGAATGACCACGACGTCCAGGTTATAAATCTTGCGAAACTCGGCGGCCTCCGTGTCCGCCGTCCCAGTCATTCCGGCCAGTTTCTTGTACATCCGAAAATAATTTTGAAAGGTGATCGTGGCCAGGGTCTGGTTCTCGTTTTCGATCCGGACGTTCTCCTTGGCTTCCACGGCTTGATGGAGACCATCGCTCCACCTCCTCCCGGGCATCAGCCTTCCGGTAAATTCATCGACGATGATCACCTGACCGTCTTTCACCATGTAGTCCACATCTCGCTTGAAGAGCGTATGGGCCCTCAGGGCCTGGTTCACATGGTGGAGGGTCTCGATATTTCTGGGATCGTAGAGATTTTCGACGTGGATCAATTTCTCCACGTGGGCCACGCCTTCTTCCGTCAAGAAGGCGGCATGGCTTTTCTCTTCCAGCTGATAATCCTGCCCCTGCTTCAAAGAGGGGATGATGCGGTTGATCTTGTAATATTTGTCCGTTGACTCTTCCGCAGGACCGGAGATGATGAGCGGGGTCCTGGCTTCATCGATCAGGATGCTGTCCACCTCGTCGACGATGGCGTAGTTCAGGTCTCGCTGGACATAGTCTTCGAGGGTGAATTTCATATTGTCCCGAAGGTAGTCGAACCCGAATTCGTTGTTCGTCCCATAGGTGATGTCACAACCATAGGCCTCCTTACGTTCCCGATCGTTGAGTTCGTGCACGATCACTCCTACGGAAAGGCCCAGGAACTTGTGGATCACTCCCATCCATTCGCTATCTCTCTTGGCCAGATAATCGTTCACCGTCACAATGTGGACACCTTTGCCCGAGAGGGCATTCAGATAGGCGGGCAAGGTGGACACCAGGGTCTTCCCCTCGCCGGTCGCCATTTCGGAAATCTTGCCTTCGTGAAGAACAATGCCCCCGATCAACTGGACATCGTAATGTCTCTCACCGAGGGTTCGCCTTGCGGTCTCGCGGACGACGGCAAAGGCCTCCGGAAGGATCTCCTCCAGCGACTGCCCCTGGCTGATCCGCTCCTTGAATTCAGAGGTTTTGGCCAGGAGTTGGTCATCCCGCAGCGGACTGATTTTGGGTTCCATCTGGTTGATTCCCTCGATGAAAGGCCGAATCCTTTTCAACTCCCTCTCGTTTTTACTCCCAACGATCTTCTTGACCAAAGACCCGATCATAAAATCCTTCTTTCTTCTACCTTCTTCTTTTATTTCGAGAAATTATATAACGGATCATAGAGGGTTTCAATCCCCCAGAGAGGCTCCTGCAATTCGGATATGGAATTCTTGGAAATGAGGAATGATATCGGACGATGGGGGCTTGACAAGAAGGGCTCTTTCATCGGAAGCATATCTTAGAGGACATCGGACGCTTCCTATGCGGCTCAAGACTCATTTGATCCCTTTCTGCCTGTTTCTTCTTACCCTCATTTTCCCCATGGGTGGCGAGGTTCTGGGAAATGAGGAGCCCCTGGAAGCATCTCCGGCGATCACCGTGGCCGCTGTCGGAGATATTATGATGGGCACGGATTATCCTTTTCCGAAACTTCCGAAAAAGGATGGAAGACTTCTCTTCGAGGAGTCAAAGGAATTTCTCAAGGGGGCAGATATCGTATTTGGCAATCTTGAGGGACCCCTGATCGATGGAGGTCTCCCGGAGAAGAAGGCAAAGGAGGGCGAATCCTACCTGTTCCGGACTCCTCCAAAGTTTGTCAAGAACCTAGTCGATGCCGGCTTCAATATCGTCTCTCTTGCAAACAATCATGCGGGAGATTTCGGGTATCAAGGAATGTCCTCCACCAAAAAAGTTCTGGAGGGGGAAGGGATCAAGTACTCAAGCAAGGATGGCGAGGTGGCGGAGTTTGAAATCAACAGGCTGAGAATTGGTGTTGTCGCCGTCTCTTTTGGTCCGCCCCCCAGGTCCATCGTATACCCTGAGAAAGCCTTGGAGGAAATCGACCTGCTTTCACAGAAATATGATCTGTTGATTTTATCGATTCACGGAGGCAAAGAAGGAGGAACGGCCCTGCGGACCGAAAACGAGTTCGAGTATTTTCTGGACGAGCCCAGGGGAAACCTGGTTCAATTCGCCCATGAAGCGATCGAGAGGGGCGCAGATCTTATCGTCGCCCACGGTCCCCATGTACCCAGAGCCCTCGAGATTTATCAAGATAGATTGATCGCTTATAGTCTCGGCAACTTCTGCACTTATCGAGGAATGAGCCTCGATAAAGAAAAGGGCTATGCTCCTTTATTACGGGTCGAACTCGGCAGGAGCGGCGAGTTTGTAAGAGGAAAGATCGTCTCTTTCATTCAGCTGCCTCCGGGATCTCCGAAGAGGGACGAGGAAGAAAAGGCTTGGGCTCTCATCAAAAAGCTGTCCCAGGAGGACTTCCCGGAGACGAGTCCCTTATTCGGCCCATCCGAGACCATCCTTCCAAGGGAAAAACCTTCAAAAAGAGACGCCTCTCCTGTCAACCCTTTGATCGTCCCCCCTACCGATGAAAAACAAGAGGGAGTAAGCGACCCTCGCCTTCTCCCCGAAGGAGGCAGACGCTGACAGCTTCGTCCTGCCTCCGATGCGAAATCTATTCTCCTAAGCCAGAGGCGCCTATCAGAAACTCAAGGATAGAAGATGAAGGAGAACCCACAAGGCAGAAGAAAAGCAGTTTGTGGGCCTTTACAAGATGAGGATGACAGCGGTTTCACGCCTCGAGCGAAAGGAAGCCAGAAGGGATTTGGAAGAGATTTCGATTCAGTCAGGCTTTAATTCAGGATATATCTTGACGGGTTGACCGGAATGCCATTCACTCTGACTTCGTAATGAAGGTGGGGACCGGTCGACCTACCGGTCGACCCGACCTCTGCAACGACATCACCCCGCTTTACCTTCTGCCCGGCACTGACCAGAATTTTGCTGAGGTGGTTGTAGCGGCTGGTGATCCCGAATCCATGGGAAACCACAACAACATTCCCATAGGAGAAATCTTTGCCCGTGTCCGTCACAATCCCATCGGCCGAGGCAATGACAGGAGTTCCGATACGATTCGAAATATCAAGGCCTTCATGCATCTGGTTCAACCCCGTAAAAGGATTCGTTCGAAAACCAAAACCTGACGTCACCCATCCGTGTACCGGCCAAATGGAAGGCGTATGAACCAACATGTCCTTCTTGGTCTGCAGGAGTTTTTCGAGCTCAGAAAGACTATCTTCCCGGGTTACGGCCTCCGACTTGAGACGTTCGACATCCGCCTTCATCTGTTGCACCAGCCCCGTCTCATCTTTTTCAGTCCTCAATTTATCTCGAACATCGGAAGGAGAGGGTCCGCCCATTCCCATGACCGAGGTGGTCTCCTGTCCCTTCTCCAGATTAGCAATGATGCGAATTTTCTTGTCGAAATCCTTCAATCTGGAGAGCTGTTTCTCCAAGTCTTCAATCTTCGACGAAAAAAAGTGAATTTTTGACCTCTGGTCTTCCGTCTCCTGGCGCAACTGGCTCAATTCAAAGCCCTTTTTCCTTACCTGGATGTAGTCACAGAAGAAGAAGATCGTCGACAAGAAGCCAAAAGCCAAGAGATAAAGTCCAATCTTGAAGGTCTTTTTATGTATTCTGAGGTGCCGCGTTTTGGAAGTCTTCTGGCCAAAGATAAGAATATTAAAATAATCTTTATCCAAAATAGCCTCCTTGTTTCTTTAATTTATGAATCTTATCGGCTCCCGAATCCCCTACTTTAATACCAAAGTAGCTATCGTCCTGTCAAGTTTTTTTTCCTTTTTTTTACTCCCGCCTCTTACGAGCTTATTTTCCCTCAAGAAAATGGGCCATCTGTGGATATTTCTATTTAATTTCCGCTAATTGACACCTTTTCGATGAGCAAGCCTGGAGCCCCGATTCCCCCAAAAAACCTGAGGTCTTTTCCTACCCCGATCACCTTGCGAAAGAGTTCAAAGAGATTTCCTGCCACGGCGATCGACTTCACTGGATGCACCCTCTCTCCCTTTTCGATCCAGTCACCCGAACAGCCGAGGGAAAAGTCTCCCGAAATGGGATCTACGGTATGGAGCCCCATGACTTCCTCAACTACTAATGCATGCAAAAAGCCTTCCATCGTTTTGGATAAATCGAGGTTTCCTGGCTCAATAAAGAAGTTTGAAACCCCTACCCCGGGAGGAGATTTGATGCCATGGCGCCGACTATTCCCCGTCGACCCCGACCGAAGTCCAGGAGATGACAGGCTTTCCCGCTTGGACCAATACCGATCATACAGGTAATGGGCGAGTTCTCCCCGGCTGACTAAGGCGGTCCGTTGGCTCGGCGTCCCCTCCCCGTCGATGGGGGCGGTGGAGATTCCTTTTGCATAAAGTCCATCATCGACAATCGTAAGAAGAGGAGAAAAGAACTTCTCTCCTTGCTTTCCCTTGAGCGGTGATTTTCCTTTCTGAACCTGATCAGCCAGGAAAGAATGAGCAAGAAGGGACAAGAACTCAGAAACGACATGATTGCGGATGAGAACCGGATAGACCCCCGTTGGGATCCTCTTTCCGCCCAGTCTCTCCAAGGCTCTCCTCCCGGCGGATCGCCCAACTTTCTCTACGTCGAGATCGTTGAAAAAATGGCTGGTGTCGAAGTCCCAGCCCATTTCCGATTCACCCGATTCCTCGGCCACAGCCGTCACGCTCACGGACGCCAAGGAGTGATCATACGAATAATGGAGCCCATTGGAATTAATTAGGGTCGTCCTGGAGAGGATTTCCTGGTAAGATGCCTTCCTCACTTTCTTTATTCTTCCTGAATCGACCGCCTTGGCCGATGCTTCCAGATCTTTCGCTTTTTCGATCTTTACCTTTTCTGAAATCTTTTCCAAGGTTTCGTCAAAAATGGGGAGTTCGGGAGGAGAAGTCTGGAGAGCCGGGGCGAAGTCGTAACAAGGATCCGGGGAAGTTGCCTCCGCACTTGCGATCGCGTCCTCGACCAACCGCTCCACCCCATCCAAAGAATTCATCGGAGCGGAAGGAACAGAATTCGACAGGGTAGCGTACGAGAAGCCCACCCGTTGATGGTTCAAGATACGAAAGGCCATCCCCAGGTACCGGTCGGTTTGAAGGGTTTCGATCTTTCCGTCCTTGGCTTCCACGTCAAAATGGGATGACTGATTAAAATAGAGCTCATAGCCGTCGACCGGCTTTGACCGGAGCGTCTTCAGAGCCTCGGCGATGATTTCTTGGTCATCAATCATATCGAATCCAATTCTACCGCAGAATTCATGCCCCTTACCATCGGATGAGGCTGCTGGCCCAGGTGAGCCCTCCGCCAAATGCCGTGAGGACGATCAAATCCCCCTTCTGAATGGATTCATTCCGAACGGCTTCGTCGAGGGCGATGGGAATCGTGGCGGACGAGATATTGGCATACTTCTCGATGGTCAGGTAGACTTTCTCCATCGGGACCCCCAACCGTTTGGCCACTTGCTGAAGCATGCGTGCATTCGCCTGATGCGGGATGATCCATTTTACGTCTGAAATTTGGACACCGTTATGGGCGGCGGCCTCTTCCGCAGCCTCAGCAAACCGCTTCACCGCCACACGGACGGATTCATTCGCTTTGATCATTCTAAGGGTATGAAGTTTCTTGTCCACGCTTTCGTAACAGATCGGGGTCGTCTTTGACCCGCCTCCGGGAAGAAGCAGGTTTTCGCCGCCTGCGCCATCGGTGTGGATATGGACGGAGAGGATTTCGCTGACCGCCCTCCCTGATTCCTGGAGAGGCTGGTTTCCTTCGGAGTCCTCAAACGCTCGAAGCACCACTGCGCCCGCCCCGTCTCCCCAAAGGATACAACTCTCCCGATCCGTCCAGTCCAGGGTCCGGCTCATGATCTCTACGGAAGCGACCAGGGCGGTCTTGTAGGTCCCCGCCTTTAAGTATTGCTCGGCGACGGAAAGGCCAAAGACAAACCCGCTGCATGCGGCGGTAACGTCAAAGGAAACCGCTTTCGCCGCACCCAGCTTGGCTTCCAGCCAGTTGGCTCCGGAGGGGCATGCCGTATCGGGCGTCATCGTCGTCATGACGATGAGGTCTATCTCGTCGGCCGAGACGCCTCCCATGTCTAGGGCGCGGAGGGAAGCCTCTTTGGCAAGATCCGAGGCGTTCACGTTCGCCGCCGCAATCCTGCGTTCCTTGATCCCCGTCCTCTTGTAAATCCACTCATCGTTTGTATCTAGCGTTTTTTCCAAATCAAAATTGGTGAGGACCCGCTCCGGAAGAAACGAACCGGTCCCCAATATCCCGACCCTCTTGCTGCCCATTCCAAAACTCCTTTATGCGGGATTCAAAATCCTTCTGTTAATCCCTGTATATTCTCGGCACTCTTTTCCCGATGGAACATAGCACTTCATAGGAAATCGAGTCGATTTTCTCAGCAATCTCTTCGGGGGTGATCTGTTCTTTGCCTTGCCTTCCCATCAAGACAACTTCGTCTCCCAATGAAACGTGGGGGATATCGGTGACGTCCACCATGATGAAGTCCATACAGACCTTCCCTACGACGGGCGCCCTCTTCCCGCGGACCAAGACTTC
>Ga0335081_10016991_pt1 | contig 11785 bp, 11 predicted proteins | sample Lox_Sample_35_FD_206713 | JGI IMG/M metagenome (GOLD analysis project Ga0335081, IMG submission 206713) | Soil microbial communities from Loxahatchee National Wildlife Refuge, Florida, United States - Lox_Sample_3.5 | ecosystem: Environmental > Terrestrial > Soil > Wetlands | place: USA... | reverse complement strand
GTCCCGATCATGCCGTGGGGACAAGACGACCAGATACAGAAATGCGCCGACTTCGTCGAAAAGTAGGAGCCGAGGCCGAGGCGGGAAGCGTGGCTGGCATTAATCTTTGATTTTCCATGACGGCCCGCTCCAGGCTTGCGACACGCGACAATCGGTGGCGCAGAGGATTAGGTTTGCGTGAGCTACCAGCCGGGAGGCAATCATGATCGGCAATATCCAGTCCTTGGACGTGCAAATCCCACATGAGATCATCCAATATTGGGGATGGTTCCTGGCGTTCGGCATCGGCCTGGTGGTGCTCGGGATCGCCGCCGTGGTGCGCTCGGTCACGGCCACCATCGTCTCGATGTTGTTCTTCGGCTGGCTGTTGGTGCTGGCTTGCGGCATCGAGATCGCCCAGGCGATCGTGGTCGGCCATTGGGCCGGCTTCTTCCATCACCTGCTGGCGGCAATTCTGTTCGGCGTCGTCGGCGTCCTCATCGTATCGCGACCGCTGCTCAGCGCCGAGGTCGCGACTGTGGTAATGGCGTTACTTTTCCTGATCGGCGGGCTGTTTCAGCTGATCGGCTCGCTGTGGGTGGCGCTGCCGGGCTGGGGGTGGGAGGCGGCGGACGGGCTCATCACCTTCGTGCTGGGCATACTCGTCCTCGCGCAGTGGCCGGCTTCCGGACTGTGGGTCATCGGCCTCTTCATCGGCATCGATCTGATTTTCTACGGCGCGGCGTGGATCGCGCTCGCGCTCGGCCTGCGCGGGAGTGCGTGAACCTCGGCGCGCGGCGCGCGCCGTTGCTCTCTAGCCGGGCCGCTTGATCCGGCGGCTCGCCGTAGCGGCTTTTGCTTTTCGATGCGCCGGCAAGGAAGCGGGCGATGGCGGACCGCCCAGCGCCCAGCCGGAAAACCTTGGCACGGCAATTGCTTCCCGCACTGCAACAGCGATCCGGCCGCGGGCCGGCGCGAAGCGGTAATATGGGAAGGGGCCGATGCTCAATCGTGCCAGAGCGACGGCGCGCGCCGTCGCGTCGACGGCGGCTGCTCTCGGCGTCGCCGGCATTTGCTATCTCGGACTGGTCGGCGTCACGAGCGGCCGCGATCTCGGGCAATGGGATCCGAACAACCCGGTGACGCAATGGTTCGCTGCCCTGATGCAGCCCGACAATCCAAAGGAGTCCTGCTGCGGCGAGGCCGACGCCTATTGGGCTGACGAGGTCCTTGTCGAGACCGACGGCTTCGGCGGCCAGAAAGTGGTCGCCGTCATTACCGACACGCGCGACGACGGGCCGCTCAAGCGCATCCACGAGGATGTCGGCAGCCGCTACGTCGTACCGCCGAACAAGATCACCAGAAAGGACGGCAATCCGACTGGGCACGTCATCATCTTCCTCGGCGCCAATCAATGGCACGGCGAGGATCGAATCCGCGACGTCGTCTGCTACGTCATGAATGGCGGGGTGTGAGCCGCCGATCGGCCCGGTCGAAGAAGGCGGAAGAGCTGCGGCGGCAGGCTTGCGTCGCCTGTTTGCTCCACGCCGACGCGGAGTAGAACCCGGCTTCGCGTGCGGTCTGCGACTGCCGCGGTCTCGGGCGCTTCCCGGCTTCTTGCGGTCATCCGCGCACGCTGCTAGTGGCGACACGTTGCTGCGGGCAAATTCGACAAAAAGGTGACTGCATGCCGATTTTTATGGATCGCCACGACATGCGCGACGTTACGGCGGAGAACATCGCCGAATTGCATCGCAAGGACCTCGAAATCCAGGACAAGTACGGGGTTAGATATCTGACCTATTGGTTCGATGCCAAGCGCGACGCCGGGTTCTGCCTGGTTGACGCCCCGGACGCTGCGACCGCGGAGCAGGTTCATCGTGAGGCGCACGGCCAAATCGCCTCCGAGATCATTCCGGTCGACCTCTCCGCGGTTGAGGCGTTCCTCGGCCGCATCACCGATCCGCATCGGTCTCCGTTGCTTTCAGCGCCGGGGCCGGAAGTGGACGCCGGGCTGCGCGCGGTGTTGGTGACCGATCTGGTCGGCTCGACCGAGTTGACGGCGCGGCTCGGCGACGCCGCGGCTCTGGAATTGGTGCGGGCCCATGACGCGCTGGTGCGGCGGGCGCTCGCCGCGCATGGCGGGCGCGAGGTGAAGCACACCGGCGACGGGATTATGGCGGCTCTCGACGGCGTGCCAAATGCGGTGCGCGCCGCCGCCGACATCCAGCGGCGTTTCGCCTCCTACAACGCCGAGGCGGCAGAGAGCCTGCAGGTGCGCATCGGCATCCACGCCGGCGAGCCGGTGGCGGACCACAACGATCTGTTCGGCGCGACAGTGCAATTGGCCTTTCGCCTGTGCGGCGAAGCTGAAGCCGGCGCAATCGTCGTCTCGGACCTGGTGCGCGAACTCAGCGAGGAAGATGCGTCTCGTTTTGTCGCGCTCGGCGAGCGGCAATTGAAGGGATTTGCCGACAAGAGGCCGGTGTTCCGCTTCGAGTGGCGCGAATAGACCGCAAAGCCGCTGGAATCCTCGCGCGGCGCCGACGTCTTATCCGCGTGCGCGAGGTCTTACTTTTTAGTGGAGCATGATCTTTTCGGAAAACCGGTGGCCACTTTTCCGGATCATGCTCTAGCTCGCCTCGCGCAGCTTCACCGCGCCTTCGAGATCGACCGAGACGAGCTGCGACACGCCGCGCTCGGCCATGGTGACGCCGTAGAGGCGATTCATTCGCGCCATGGTGATCGGATTGTGGGTGATGATGACGAAGCGGGTGTCGGTCGAGCGCGTCATCTCGTCGAGCAGGTCGCAGAAGCGCTCGACATTATAGTCGTCGAGCGGCGCGTCGACCTCGTCGAGCACGCAGATCGGCGCCGGATTGGTCAGGAACACGGCGAAAATCAAGGCGAGGGCGGTCAGCGCCTGCTCGCCGCCGGACAGAAGCGACAGCGTCGCGGTCTTCTTGCCCGGCGGCTTCGCCATGATCTCGAGGCCAGCTTCGAGGGGGTCCTCGCTCTCGATCAGCTGCAGTTCGGCATTGCCGCCGCCGAACAGCTCGGTGAACAGCTTCTTGAAATTGTCGTTGACCACGGCGAACGAGGCGAGCAGGCGCTCGCGCGCCTCGTGATTGAGGCTGTTGATCCCCTGCCGCAGCCGCCGGATCGCCTCGACCAGGTCGTCGCGCTCGCTCACGAGCTTGTCGTGCTGCGCCTCGACCTCGCGCAGCTCCTGCTCGGCGAGGAGGTTCACCGAGCCGAGCCGCTCGCGCTCGCGCCGGATACGCTCGAGCGTCGCCTCGACCTCGTCGATCTGCGGCGGCTCGGCGCCCGCCTTGAGCTCGGCCACCGCCGCGACGCCGTTCGGCTCGACGTCGAGCGCGTCGCGGATCTCATGTTCGAGATCGCCGAGCCGGCGCTTGGCGCCGCCGCAGCGCTCCTCGGTCCGCGCCGCCTCGGTGCGCGCTTCGCCGACCGCTTCGAGCGCGGCACGCCCCGCCCGGTCGGCTTCGGCAAGCGTGGTCTCGGCTTGCGCCAAGGCATCGGCGGCGGCGCGTCGGCCGGCGGTTGCGGTCTCGATCTCGCCGATCAGCGCCGCCCGCTGGCCGGCGAATTTCTCGGGCGCGTGGGTGAGCTCGGTGCGCTCGGCGCGCGCTTCGTCGGCGCGCTGCGCGATGGTCTCGAGCTGCGCCGCGGCGCTGGCCTGGCGCTCGCCCCATTGGCCGCGCTCGGCGGCGATCGCCTGCAGCCGCTGCTCGGCGAGCTCGGCGTCGCGGGCGACGGCCTGCGCCTCGACCCGCACCTCGGCAAGCGCGGCGCGGTCATGGGCGACGAGCTCGTTGATCGCCGCGAGTTTGCGTTCGAGCTCGGCGGCGGCAGGCAGCGCCGCGAGCGCCGCCTGGGTTTCGCCGCGCGCGGCATTGGCTTCATCGCGGCCGGCGCCGATGCGCTGCTTTGCCTCCTCGAGCGCAGAGATGCGCGCCGCATCGCGAGCGATCTCGCGCTCGGCCTCGGCGTGCGCTTCGCGTGCGGCGTCGGTCGCGCGCTGGGCCTCGCGCGATTTAGCCCGCGCGTCGGTCTCCGCATCGGCCGCGGCCGCGACCGCGGCCTCAGCCGCCGCGACGGCGCGGCGATGGCTTTCGGCTTCGCTGCGCGCCGCGGCAAGCTCGGCTGCGATCGCCTCGAGGCGGCCACGCTCGGCGAGCCGGCGCGCCGCGCCGGTCGGCGCCTGCGCGGCGGCGGCAAAGCCGTCCCAGCGCCAGAAATCGCCCTCGCGCGAGACGAGCCGCTGGCCGGGTTTGAGCAGAGCCGCAAGCCGCGGCCCGTCAGCGCGGAGAACGACGCCGATCTGGCTGAGCCGGCGCGCGAGCTCCGCCGGCGCCTTGACATAGCGCGCCAGCGCGGTCGCGCCGTCCGGCAATGCCGGGTCGGCCGGATCGAGCGGCGCGCCGGCCCAGCGCATCGGCGCCGATTGATCGACCGGCGCGTCGAGATCATCGCCGAGCGCCGCGCCGAGCGCCTTTTCGTAGCCGGCTTCGACGACGAGCGCATCGATCACCGGCGGCCACAGATTCTTGTTCTCGACCGCCAACAGCTTGCCGATCGTCTTCGCCTCGGTCTCGAGCCGCTGCACGCGGCGCTCGGCGGCATCGAGCGGGGCGCGGGCGGCATCGCGTTCTTCCCGCGCCGTCGCGTGCCCTGCTTCGGCGCCGCGCGCGGCGCTCTCGGCCGCGGCGAGCGCCGCCTGCGCGCTCGAGAGCGCCTGCGCCAGCGCCGCGATGTCGGGCGCCTCGCTGGCGCGCTCGGCGAGGCCGGATTCGATATCGGCAAGCTCGGCCGCAAGGCGCGTTGCGCGCTCCTCGTGCGCGCGCAGCGCCGCCTGGAGCTGGTTGCGTCGCGCGCTGAGATCGGCGAGCGCGCCGGTGAGCTCGGCAAACGACTTCTCCGCGGTCGCAAGCGCGGCGTCGGCTTGGCCGACGCGGCCATTGACGCCGGAGAGGTTCGAGGCGCTCGTCTGCGCTTGCGCCTTGAGCGCCGCCTCCTCGGCGGCGAGCTTATCGAGCGCCGCCTCGGCGTCGGCTGCGAGCGCGCGCTCGCGCTGCAAGTCGGAGGCGAATTGCTCGAGCCGGCGGTCGAGCTCGCCGATGCGCTCCTTGGCGCGGGCTTCCTCGCGCTCGAGCGCGTCGCGGGCGAGAACGAGGCGCTGCAGCGCCGCGGCGGCCTTGGCTTCCGCTTCCCGCAACGCCGGCAAGCCGGCGGCGAGCCTTGCCTGGCGGGTCGAGGCCTGCGCCTGCTCGCCGGTGCGCGCGGCGACGACGCGCACGGCGGCGTCGCGGGTGCGTTCGGCCTCGGCGACTTCCGCCTTCGCCGCGGTCCAGCGCAGATGCATGAGCAGCGCCTCGTTGCGGCGCACCTGGCCGGAAATGTTGCGATAGCGCACCGCCTGCCGCGCCTGGGTCTTGAGCGAGGCGACCTGCGTCGCGAGCTGGCCGATCACGTCCTCGACCCGGGCGAGATTGTGCTCGGCGGCCTTGAGCCGCAGCTCGGCCTCGTGGCGCCGCACATGCAGCCCGGAAATCCCGGCCGCCTCCTCGAGCACGCGGCGGCGCTGGTCGGGCCTTGCCTGGATGATCTCGCCGATGCGGCCCTGGTGCACCAGCGCCGGCGAGCGCGCCCCGGTCGAGGCGTCGGCGAACAGCGTGGTGACGTCGCGCGCGCGCACCTCGCGGCCATTGACGCGGAACACCGAGCCCTGCTCGCGCACGATGCGCCGCGACACTTCGAGCGTGTCGGCGTCATTGAATGCGGCCGGCGCGGTGTGGTCGCTGTTGTCGACCGCGACCGCGACCTCGGCGTGGTTGCGTCCCGGACGGCTGGAATTGCCGGAGAAGATCACGTCGTCCATCTCCGACCCGCGCATCGCCTTGTAGGAGGCTTCGCCCATCACCCAGCGTACGGCTTCGACCAGATTGGATTTGCCGCAGCCGTTCGGGCCGACCACGCCGGTCAGTCCGGGCTCGATCTCGAAATCGGTTGGTTCGACGAATGACTTGAAGCCGATCAGGCGCAGCCGCGTGAGCTTCATCGCTTGGTTACGTTCCTCTCCCTTGGGCGGCAGCGAAGGGAATCGTTATTGGTTCACGCCGAAGGGGCGCGCCGGAAGGGTGCCGCATCGGCGCAGAGAATGAATCGGCGCACCGGTTCGCGCAACAGGGCGGCCGGGTTATCCAGATTGCCGCGCTGGCGCCGCGCCCGGCCGGCGCCGGCATTGCCTTCACCCCAGCGGGGAGGCGACCCGGCGCCGAGACGAAAAACCCTTATCCTTCCTTGAGATAGGGGTCGATCAGCTTGGCCAGGGCTTCGATCGACTGATCGCCGGTCAGCTTCTTGCCATTGACGAAGAAGGTCGGCGTGGAATTGACGCCGAGCTTTTCGGCGGCGCGGTCGCGCACGACTTGAATGTCGTCGAGGACCTTTTGATTCGCCAGGCATTGATCGAAGGATTGCTCGGTGTAGCCGAACTGCTTGGCGATCGCGCGCAACGGCTCGACCGGCTTTTGCACCATCCATTCCGGCTGCTTGGCGAACAAGGTCTCGACGATCGGCATGAATTTGTCGCTACCGGCGCAGCGCGCCAGCATGAAGCCGGCAGCGGCGAGCGCATCGAGTGGGAATTCGCGGAAGATAAAGCGCACCTTGCCGGTGTCGATGTAGCGCTTTTGCAGTTCCGGGAAGGTAGTGTTCGAGAAATGGGCGCAGTGCGGGCAGGTCATCGAGGCATACTCGATGATCGTCACCGGCGCCTTCTCGGAGCCGAGCACGATGTCGCCGGCGGGCCCGGGCTTTGCGAGCTCGGCGAGGTCCGGCTCCGGCGTCTCGGCGCCGGCCGCGGGGGTTAAGCGCGCGAGGCCGGCGCCGGCGAGGGTGAAGGTCGCGGCGGCCGCGGCAAATTGGCGACGGGTCAGCGTCAAGGTCGGCTCCTCGGTCAAGGAGGGAAATTCTGCGCCCGGAATGTGGCACCAGCACGCCATTCCGCCAAGGCCCCTCGGCGCCGCAACTGGTCACCGTTGGCTGACGCAAAATCGCAAGAGATCAGCCGCGTTTGACCGCGGCGCCGAGCCGGGAGAGCGCCGCCCGCAGCTCCTCGTCGGCGATCTCCGGCATGCTCGCGGCGACGCGCGCTGCTGCAGCCGGATCGATGGCGGGCGCCGGCTTGCGCCCAGCGCGGCGCAGCGGCGCCTGCCGCAGCGCGACGCGGTCGATAGCGCGCCAGCCGAGGAAGCCGTTGACGCGCTCGCACACGATATTGGCGAGGTGCTGGATCTCGATCGCGGCGGGGCCCTCGACGCGCAGGATGAGCGCACCGGGCCTGCGCTCCTCGCCCGGCGCCGGCCGCGGCCACTGGATTCGGATCGGCTCGCTATGCGCCGAGATCTCCGGGCCGACGATCTCGGCCCAGCGCGTCACCAGCTCGGCCGACGCAAAGCCCTGCCGCGTGAAGGTCTCGCCGACCACCTTGCCGAGAAGCTCGCGCAGCGGCTTGGCAAAGGAACGCGAGGACTTGTCCATGCTCCGGCGCTCTGTCATCCCTGCGCCATGAGGCCGGCGCGCGCTTTACTCGCCGCAACCGTAACAGCGAAACCGCCGGCGCGACAACGCCGGCAGCGCGCCGCGGCGATTGCATTCCCGCAACCCACCGCGCTTCTGGCCTGGTACGACCGCCACCGCCGGGTTCTGCCGTGGCGGGCGCCGCCCGGCGAGCGCGCCGACCCTTACCGGGTCTGGCTCTCCGAGATCATGCTGCAGCAGACCACGGTCAAGGCGGTCGCGCCCTATTATGCCCGCTTCCTCCTGCGCTGGCCCGATGTCGGCGCGCTCGCTGCGGCGCCGCTTGATGACGTGCTCAAAGCCTGGGCCGGGCTCGGCTATTACGCGCGCGCCCGCAACCTTCACGCCTGCGCCGGCGCCGTCGTCGAGCGCCACGGCGGCGCGTTCCCGGCGAGCGAGAGCGCGCTGCGGGCGCTCCCCGGCATCGGCGCCTATACCGCGGCCGCGGTCGCCGCGATCGCGTTCGATAAGCCGGCAAGCCCGGTCGACGGCAACATCGAGCGCGTGATTGCGCGGCTCTTCGCCATCGCCGCGCCGCTGCCGGCGGCGAAGCCGGAAATCCGCCGCCGCGCCGGCGCGCTCGTTCCCGCGCGCCGTGCCGGCGACTTCGCGCAGGCGATGATGGATCTCGGCGCCACGATCTGTACGCCGAAGAAGCCGGCCTGCGCCTTGTGCCCGTGGAAGGATGGCTGCGCCGCGCGGGCGGCTGGCGAGGCCGAGACCTATCCGCGCCGGACGCCGAAACGCGAAGGCGCGCTGCGCCGCGGCACGGCCTTCGTCGCGCGCCGCGCCGATGGCTTTGTGCTCCTGCGCACGCGACCGGCCAACGGCCTCCTCGGCGGCATGACCGAGGTGCCGACGACGCAATGGGTGCCGGATTTCGACGAGGCGGATGCGCTCGCCGGCGCGCCGCGCTTCGCCGCCAACCGACCAAAGAAACGGATAGCCTGGCGCCGCCTCGCCGGCGTGGTACGCCACGTGTTCACGCACTTCCCGCTCGAGCTTTCGGTCTATGTCGCCGAGCTTCCGGCCGGCACGCCGGCGCCGGCCGGAATGCGCTGGGTCGCGCTCGCTGAGATCGCCGGCGAGGCGCTGCCGAGCCTAATGCGCAAGGTTTTGGCGCACGGGCTTTAGGAGATTAATGACATCTACAATCCGTGAGTCCCGGGTCGTCTCGCCGAGTTCCAAAATCTCACCAGCTCTACAATTTCGTTTGTGTCGTCCACGACGTAGATGATCCAGTAAGTGGTCCTCGCCAACCTGAATAACTTGGCCCGATATGGCGGCCCGGTCTCGTGAAACCAATTGAGTGAATTTGGCGTATTGGCGATGAGATACGTGATGTCGCGCTCCAGCTCCTGAAAATATTTTTGAGCGGTCGCTTCGTTTGCTTCCCTCTTCAAATGACGAAAGAACGCGCGCATGTCCCGTCGCGCCTGCGGAGCACGGCGGATTTGATAGGGCATGTAAGGCCGTCAGCGCCTTTTGCGCTTCGGCGCCGGCTTTCGCGGAACGGTGGCGTCAAGTTTCTCGGTCTTGCCACCGCGGAATATGTCCTCGAATTCGCGTCGCAGGGTCCGGGGTGTCAGCACATCATAATCGCCGGCAGCGATATCGGCGCGCGCTTTCTCCAGGCTCTTTCGGAGCCTCTCACGCTCGACGTCGGAAAGGCGCGTGACCTCTTCCACTGTCGGAACGAGAATGCCCGGCCGCGTTTTGAGAGTCTTACCCATCACTGAAATATAGAGAAAGGCGGCTGGGCCGACTACCCCATTCCCATCTCCGCGCGCACCTGGGCGCGGAGCGTATCGATCAGCGTGAGGCCGCGCGGCGTCTCGACGTGCCAGAACGTCCAGCCATTGCAGGCTTCGAGGCCCTGCGCCAGCGCGCCGATGCGGTGGATCGAGCCGACCGCTTCGCCGAGCGCGATCGCGCCGTCGGCGCGCACCAGCGCGCGATGCCGACGCTTGGCGTCGACGAGCTTGATGCCGGGCGTGACCAAGCCGCGCTCGATCAAGGCGGAAAACGGCACCCGCGGCGCCTCGCGCGCGGTCATGAAGCTTGCGAGCGTCGGCTGCGGCAGCGGCGCCGCGGCGGCGATGCGCGCTTGCGCGGCTTTGGCGTAATCGGCGTCGCGCTCGATGCCGAGGAAGCGCCGCCCAAGCCGCCGGGCGACGGCGCCGGTCGTGCCGGTGCCGCAGAACGGGTCGAGCACGAGATCGTCGGGCCGCGATGCCGAAAGGATCACCCGCGCCAGCAGCGCCTCGGGCTTCTGCGTCGGATGCAGCTTCTTGCCGTCGCCGCCCTTGAGCCGCTCCTCGCCGGTGCACAGCGCAATCAGCCAGTCCGAGCGCATCTGCACGTCGTCATTGCCGGCTTTCAGCGCCTCGTAATTGAACGTATAATTCCTCGCCGCCGGCTCGCGCGCCGCCCAGATCAGGGTCTCGTGTGCATTGGTGAAGCGCCGGCCGCGAAAATTCGGCATCGGATTGGATTTGCGCCAGACGATGTCGTTGAGGATCCAGAAGCCGAGGTCCTGGAGGAGCGCGCCGACGCGGAAAATATTGTGATAGGAACCGATCACCCAGAGCGTGGCGTTCGGCTTCATCGCCCGGCGGCAGGCGGTAAGCCAGGCGCGGGTGAAATCGTCATAGGCGGAGAAGCTGGTGAATTTGTCCCAATCGTCGTCGACGGCGTCGACCCGCGAATCGTCGGGACGCTTGAGGTCGCCCTGGAGCTGCAGATTATACGGCGGATCGGCGAAGACGAGATCGACCGATGCGGCCGGGAGTTTCGCCATCTCGGCAACGCAATCGCCGATCAGGATGTGCGCGGTCTGAGGCCAATCCAAACTCACGCGGGGCGCCCTCACGGACGCCCCGCTACGCGACACAACCATGACTCAGAACTCTGACTCAGGCGACGCGGTCGGCGACGCGGGACCTACAACCGACAGAACAGATAATGCCGCTGCAAAGTAAAAATCGGCTTAATCGGCGAACGCGCCCACTAGGCAATAAATGCCGGGAGACGTCCGGTTAATCGCACGCGCCGGAACTGGAAATTCTGCTCGAAACGGCCACGTCGCGTCGGCGGCCGCGGAATGGCAAAGTGAGTTGGCGAAGGAGAATGACAGATGCGCACCGATGATTTTCGCCCGAGCGACAATGTCGAGGACGATCGCGCGGCGAGCGCCTCGCGCGGCGGCATTGCGGGCGGGGCAGGGGGCCTCGGCATCGGCACCATCATCATCATCGGCTTGATCAGCTGGTATTTCGGCATCGACCCGAGCGTGCTCCTCAACGGCGCGCAGATTCTCACCGGCGGCACGCCCTCGCAGCAGACGAGCGAAGCCCCGCCGGCCTCCTCCGGCACCCCGAACGATCCGACCGGCAAGTTCGTCGCCATGGTGCTCGGCGACACCGAGGATCGCTGGACCGAGATCTTCGCCGCCGCCGGCAAGACCTATCATCCGCCGAAGCTGCGGCTGTTCTCCGGCTCCGAGCCGACGCCTTGCGCCTTCGCCCAGTCGGCGATGGGTCCGTTCTACTGCCCGCGCGATAAGCGCATCTATCTCGACACCGCCTTCTTCGAGGATCTGCAGCGCAAGTTCGGCGCCTGCTCGAGCAGCAAGGCCTGCCAGTTCTCCGAGGCCTATGTGATCGCGCATGAGGTCGGCCATCACGTCCAGGATGAGCTCGGCATTCTGCCGCGGGTGATGCAGGCGCAGCAGGCCTCCGCCAGCAAGGCCGAGACGAACCGGCTGCAGGTCCGCGTCGAGCTGCAGGCCGATTGCCTCGCCGGCGTGTGGGCAAACCGGGCGCAGCAGAAGCACAATTTCCTCGACCCCGGCGACGTCGATCAGGCGCTGCAGACCGCCTCCGCGATCGGCGACGACCGGCTGCAGAAACAGGCCCAGGGCTACGTCGTGCCCGACGCCTTCACCCACGGCACCTCCGAGCAGCGCAAGCGCTGGTTCTCGAACGGCTTCAAAGAGGGCAAGGTCGCGGCCTGCGACACGATGTCGGCCGATCCGCTGTGACCGCCGGCGGCGGCGCCACCTTGGCAGGGGCTCGGCGAGAGGTCTAAGGTAATGACGCCTCAGGCGTTTTTCGTTAAGGTCAACCCATGCCCGGGCTCGACGAGACCAAGGAGTTCGTGCCGCTGAAATTTGCGGTGCTGACGATCTCCGACAGCCGCA
>Ga0335081_10016990_pt1 | contig 11785 bp, 12 predicted proteins | sample Lox_Sample_35_FD_206713 | JGI IMG/M metagenome (GOLD analysis project Ga0335081, IMG submission 206713) | Soil microbial communities from Loxahatchee National Wildlife Refuge, Florida, United States - Lox_Sample_3.5 | ecosystem: Environmental > Terrestrial > Soil > Wetlands | place: USA... | reverse complement strand
CGCGAACACGCCGGCGAAGCTCGGCAGGAGCGCGGCCACGAACGTCACGGCGCCGAGCGCGAGCACCGTGGTGGCGGCGACGACCCGCGCGCCCCGGGCCACCACGACGCGGCGGATCGCGTGCGGCATCGTGACCAGCTCGTCGCGGCGCTTGGTGAGCAGATCGCGGCGGCGCGCGAGGGCGCCCTCGGTCGGGTCTCGGAAGATGTCGGTCACGGCAGCTCCTTTGCGCGAGAAGAACCGAACGAACGTGTCCCGTTATTCTGGCCCGGATCGCCCGCCGTTCCAGGACGTTCAGCTGGCGTCGGACTTCGACATGTCGGCGACCAGCTTGCGCATGAACAGCTCGATGTTGCGCCGCAGCGCCGGGTCGTCGCACACCGGGAGCGCCCGCCGCCAGGTCTCGACCGCCCGGGCGTGCAGACCCTGGCGGAAGTACAGGTAGGCCAGGCGGGTGAGCGCCGGGAAGTAGGTCGGCTGGAGCTCGACCACTGCCTCGTACTCGTCGACCGCCTCGGCCCAGCGCGAGGCGCGCTGCAGCATGTTCGCGAGCATGAAGTGGAGCTTGGGGCTCGCCGGATCGCCGGCCAGGGCGGCGCGCAGCCGCGCGATCGCGCCCTCGATATCGCCGTCGTGGTAGCGGCCGAGCGCGTCGGCGAGCACCGGCTCGTTGTCGGCGCGCTCCTCGGGCGAGAGCTCGCGCAGCATGCGGTGCAGCCGCCGGGTGTCGATCGGCTTCTCGATGTAGCCGTCGGCGGACGAGCGGGCGAGCACGTCGTCGGGCACCTGCCCGGAATCGACCACCGATGTGGTGACGATCACGCGGGTGCGCGCGAGCCGGCGGCTGCGCTTGACCGCGCGGCACAGCTGGAGCCCGCCGATCTCGGGCGCGGCGACGTCGGCGAACACGAGGTCGAAGCACAGCTGCGACAGCAGGTCGACCGCCTGGCTGCCCGAGGCCGCCGCCTGGCACTCCCAGCCCAGCTTCTCGAGCTCGGCGACCAGCTGGATGCGGCCCGGCGGGTCGGGATCGACCACGAGCGCGCGCCGGTGATCGTGATCGTCGTGCTCGCTGGTGGCGCGATCGAGGTCGGCGGCGATGACCTCGGTCTTCTCCTCGATCAGGAGGTCGCCCTCGTCGGTCGAGGTCGTGATCGTGTTGACCTGCCAGTCGCCGGTGAGCGTCGAGCTCGACGGATGGTCCTCGGACGGCAGCTCGTCGGTCGCCTCGATGTTGCGCGCCGCCTCCTCCGCGAGCGCGCGCTGCGCCTTGCGATGCTCGTCCTCGCCGCCGTCGGGATGGACGATCGCCAGGTGCGGCCCGACCCGGTCGACCTCGGGGCCGACCAGGTACTGCTCGCCGCGCTTCCAGCGGCGGAACGCGGTGCGGATCGTGCGCGCGAGCGTGACGTCGAGCGCGATGCGTAGCTCGACGTTCTTGCCGCGGCTCGCACCGAGCTCGCGCGACGGCACGATCGCGTCCTCGGGACGCGCCGCCGCCACCACCAGCGTGCGCTCGTCCTCGAACACGACCAGCGCGCTGAAGATGCGCGCCCACTCGAGCGAGACGTGCTCGAGCACCTCGAGCCGGATCGTGGACTCGTCGAGCACGAGCGCCGGCCAGCCGGTCTGGACCGCGAGCGCGGTGGCGAGCTGACGCTCGGTGCAGTAGCCGAGCGCGTACAGCTCCGAGGCCACGGGGTGGCGGCCGCTCTGCCGCGCCAGGGCGTCGGACAGGCCGGTCGCGTCGATCGCTCCTTGCGCGATCAGGAGCTGGCCGATCGATCCCCGCACGTGGGAACGAGGGTATCAAACTCTGCGCGCAAGTACTCGAAATCTGGTGACCGGACCGGCGGCTCGGCTAGCCGCATGACGATTGTGCTGGCGATCTGCGTCGTGATTGATATCCTCCGCTCCCCGTTGGGAAACCCCGCTTCGACGCGGCTCCGATGAGGCAACTGTAGTGTGACACCCTGGCACGGCCCCACTTGCTAACCCCCCGTTAGGAAAGGCGGCATCCAGAGGCACCGGCATTGCTGAAGAGGCCCGGCGTTCCGAGGAGAAATCGATGACCGACTTCAAGATTGGCGAGAAGGCCGTCTACCCCGCCCACGGCGTGGCGGAAGTGATCGGGATCGAGAAGAAGGAGATCAACACCACGGTTTGCTCCTTCTACGTCCTCAAGGTGCTGGCGACCGGGATGCAGATCCTGGTGCCGAAGGACAAGGCGGATCAGGTCGGGCTGCGGCCGGTGGCGACCTCGCAGGAGATCGAGGAAGTGTTCGACATCCTGCGCGAGAAGGACGTCCACATCGACAAGCAGACGTGGAACCGCCGCTACCGCGGCTTCATGGAGAAGATCAAGACCGGCTCGCTGTTCGACGTCGCGGAGGTGTACCGCGACCTGTACCGGCTCAAGAGCAGCAAGGTCCTGTCGTTCGGCGAGCGCAAGATGCTCGACAACGCGAAGCAGCTGATCGTGAAGGAGCTCGCGGTCGCGAAGAAGTGGGCCGAGGACAAGGTCGAGGCCGAGCTCGAAAAAGCGTGCGCCTAGCGGGGCGCGCTTGAAGCGACGACCCCACGCGTGGTAGCGGTCCTGGCGTCATGCAGGTGCACGTCGCCAAAGCGGAGCTGTGGACGTTGCCGGTCGATGCGGTGGTCAATCCCGCCAACTCGCTGGGCATCATGGGTGGAGGCATCGGCGGCGCGCTCCGCCGCCAGGGCGGCGACGTGATCCAGCAAGCCGCGATGGCCGCCGCGCCGATCGCGGTGGGCGCCGCGCTGGTCACGACCGCGGGGCAGCTCCCGGCCAAGCACGTCATCCACGTGCCGACGATGGAGGAGCCCGGCATGGTGATCGGCGCCGAGAACGTGCGCCGGGCCGCGCGCGCGGCGCTGATCGCGTCCGACCGCAACAACTTCAAGGTCATCGCGATCCCGGGCATCGGCACGGACCTCGGCGGCGTTCCGATCGACGAGGCCGCGCGCGCGATCGTCGAGGAGATCCGGGCGCACCGCCGGCCGTGCCCGGAGACGATCTACCTCGTCGATCAGAACGACGAGATGATCGCGGCGCTCGAGGATGCCCTGCGCAACGCGCAGGCGAATCTTTGACGAGACGCTACCCTGGTGGCGGCCGCTAACGCAGGTAACCACCCGATCGCTCTGCGAAAAGTCCCTCGCGCGCGTTGATCCGCGGAGCGACCGCCATATACTGCGCTCGCTTTGCAGCTCCAGGCATACATGCCGGCCGGGATCGGGATCCTGCTCGCGGTCGGCTTCTGCGGCCTGTTCACGGCGCTCGCCGTGCTGGTCGGTCCCAAGGCAACCAACCCCGACAAGCTCAAGCCGTTCGAGTGCGGCTCCGAGCCGATCGGCTCGCCGCGCGGCCGTTACTCGGTGCGGTTCTACCAGGTCGCAATCCTTTTCCTCGTGTTCGACATCGAAGCAGCGTTCATGTACCCGTGGACGCTGCTGTACAACCACCTGTCACACACGCTCGGGCCCAACGGTCCGATGGCGAGCGTGTTCGGCTTTGCCGAGATGCTGCTGTTCGTCGTGATCCTGGTCGTCGCGCTCGCCTACGTGTGGAGAAAGAAGGCGATCGGATGGGAGTAGAGCTCACCACCACGCGCGTCGCCGACGCCGCCGCCTGGGCGAAGCTGTTCAAGCAGTCGCGGATCGACAAGGCGACCAACTGGGGCCGCAAGTTCTCGCTGTTCACCTACCCGTTCGTGACCGCGTGCTGCGGCATGGAGTTCATGTCGGTCGCCGCGCCCAAGTACGACATCGCGCGGTTCGGCGCCGAGTTCCCGCGGTTCTCGCCGCGCCAGAGCGATCTGCTCATGGTGGTCGGCACGATCACCGAGAAGCAGGGCCCGGCGCTCAAGCGGATCTTCGACCAGATGGCCGAGCCCAAGTGGGTGATCGCGTTCGGCGTGTGTGCGTCGACCGGCGGCTTCTACCAGAACTACTCGGCGATGCCGGGCTGCGATCAGGTGATCCCGGTCGACGTCTACATCCCGGGCTGCCCGCCGCGCCCCGAGCAGGTGCTCGACGCGCTGATCCTGCTGATGGAGCGCATCCAGGCCGGCCGCGGCCACAGCCAGCTGCGCACCAAGCGCGACAAGCTCGCCGCCACCGCCGCCGAGGAGTGAACGATGTCCCAGAAGGTCCTCGACGCGCTCACCGCCACGCACGGCGCCGCGCTCGCGCGCACCGGCTCCGCGCACGGCGACGACATCGCGTGGGTGAGGCGCGAGTCGCTGCTCGAGGTCGCGCGCTGGCTGCGCGACGACCCGGCGATGGCGTTCGACGCGCCCGTGTTCTGCACGTGCATCGACTGGCTCGACTGGCATCCGGTCGGGCGCCCGGCGAGCGAGCACTGGAGCGAGGGCAAGCCGCGGTTCACCGTGTGCTACCAGCTGCGCTCGGTCGCGCATCGCCACCGCGTCCGGCTCGAGATCGAGCTGCCCGAGGAGGATCCGCGGCTGCCGTCGCTCGCCGAGCTGTGGCCGGCGTTCAACTGGCAGGAGCGCGAGACGTTCGACATGTACGGCGTCCGGTTCGACGGTCACCCCGACCTGCGCCGGATCTACATGTACGAGGAGTTCGTCGGCTACCCGCTGCGCAAGGACTACCCGAAGGAGAAGCGCCAGCCGCTGGTGCGCCGCGACGACCTGCCGGAGAACCCGCCGGCGAGCACGGAGCGCTGACATGCCCGACACGCGAACGCTCAAGCAGCTCGTGCTCGGCCGCAAGGACGTGCAGGACCTGTCCGACAACGAGCAGGAGCTGCCGCCCGAGCTGATGACGGTCAACATGGGTCCGTCGCATCCCGCGATGCACGGCACCGTGCGGATCGTGCTCACGGTCGACGGCGAGCGCGTCGTCCGCGGCGACGTCCAGCCCGGCTACCTGCACCGCTGCTTCGAGAAGGAGTCGGAGCACGCGACCTACACGCAGGTGTTCCCGTACACCGACCGGCTCAACTACGTCTCGCCGATGATCAACAACGTCGGCTGGGCGATGGTCGGCGAGAAGCTGCTCGGCCTGACCGGCAAGCTGCCCCGGCGCACCGAGTACATCCGGGTGATCGTCAGCGAGATGTCGCGCATGACCGATCACCTGACCTGCGTCGGCGCGTCCGCGATGGAGCTCGGCGCGTTCACGCCGTTCCGCTATCTCCTGAAGTGCCGCGAGTGGCTCTACGAGCTGCTCGAGAAGGTGTCGGGCGCGCGGCTGACCCACAGCTACGTGCGGATCGGCGGCGTGTCGAAGGACCTGCCGAGCGACTTCCACGCCGATCTGACGCTCGCGCTCGACCGGATCGAGGGCGTGCTGGTCGAGTGCGAGGGCCTGCTCAACAACAACAAGATCTTCTACGACCGGATGTCGGGGATCGGCGTGATGACCCGCGAGCACGCGATCGCGACCGGCTGCGTCGGCCCGATCGCGCGGGCGTGCGGCGTCGACTACGACGTGCGGCGCGACTATCCGTACTCGATCTACCCCGAGCTCGAGTTCGACGTCCCGCTCGGCACGACCGGCGACTGCCTCGATCGCTACCTGGTGCGGCTCGAGGAGATCAAGCAGTCGATCCGGATGCTGCGCCAGTGCCTCGCGCAGATCCCCGACGGGCCGGTGATGGCCGACGATCACCGCGTCGCGTTGCCGCCCAAGCGCGACACCTACAACACGATCGAGTCGATGATCCGGCACTTCAAGCACATCATGGACGGCGTGCGCGTGCCGCCCGGCGAGGCCTACGCGTTCGTCGAGGGCGGCAACGGCGAGCTCGGCTTCTTCGTGGTCGCCGATGGCACGGGCCGGCCCTACAAGGCGTACGTCCGGTCGCCGTCGTTCGTGCACCTCTCGACCGCGGGCGACCTGATCCGCGACCACCTGATCGCGGACGTCGTCCCGATCTTCGGCATGATCAACATGATCGGCGGCGAGTGCGACAAATGAGCGACACGGTCACCCTCACCATCGACGGCAAGCCCGTCACGGTCGCCAAGGGCACGAACGTGCTCGAGGCGGCCAAGACGCTCGGCGTCGAGATCAGCGCGTTCTGCTACCACCCGGGGCTGCCGATCGTCGCGCAGTGCCGGCAGTGCCTGGTCTCGATCGAGAAGAACCCCAAGCTCCAGCCGAGCTGCCAGCAGGTGGTCGCCGACGGCATGGTCGTGCACACGACCGATCCGGTGTCGACGCTCGCGCGCAAGCAGCAGCTCGAGTTCACCCTGGTCAACCACCCGATCGACTGCCCGATCTGCGACAAGGCCGGCGAGTGCACGCTGCAGAAGCTGTACTTCGATCACGACAATGCGGACTCGCGGGTCGATACGCCGAAGGTCCACAAGGCCAAGGTGGTCGACATCGGGCCCCACATCGTGCTCGACCAGGAGCGCTGCATCCTGTGCTCGCGCTGCATCCGCACCTGCGATCACGTGTCGGGCCAGCACCAGCTCGAGTTCGCGCACCGCAGCGACCACGAGCTCTTGACCACGGCGCCGGGCGAGCAGCTCGACAACCCGTACTCGCTGAACACGGTCGACGTGTGCCCGGTCGGCGCGCTGACCGCGAAGGACTTCCGGTTCACGATGCGCGCGTGGGAGCTCGACGCGACGCCGAGCATCTGCAACGGCTGCGCGACCGGCTGCAACATCGAGATCCATCACAAGAACGAGCGCGCGTGGCGGCTCGTGCCGCGCCACAACCCCGACGTCAACGACTACTGGATGTGCGACGAGGGCCGGTTCACGTACCACGACCTGCGCGAGCACCGGCTGGCCGGGCCGACGGTCGAGGGCCTGCCGGCGAGCTGGGATCGCGCGATCGCGTCGGCCGCCAAGCGGCTCGGCGTGTTCCTCAAGGACCCGGCACAGGTCGGCGTCGTGCTGTCGGCGACCTGCTCGAACGAGGACAACTACGCGCTGGCGCGGCTCGCCAAGGAGTGGAAGGTCGGGCTCGTGCTCGTCGCGGGCAAGCCGCCGGTGCCGGCGCGCGCCGACGGCCGGCTGCGCGTCGCCGACGTCAACCCCAACGCCGCCGGCGTCAAGGCGATCGCCGCGGCGCTCGGCCTCGCGACCACGCCGTCGTTCGAGCTCGATCGCGCGCCGCCCGCGAACCTGCGCGCGCTGGTCGTGCTCGGCGACGTGCTGCCGGGGTTCGACGCCGCCAGGCTCAAGGAGCTCGAGGTCATCGCGGTCGCGTCGCACGAGCGCGGCGTGGTGACCGGCGCGCGGGTCGCGCTGCCGATCGCGGCGTGGGCCGAGGCCGCCGGCACGGTCACCAACGCCAAGGGCCGCGTGCAGCGCATGCACGCCGCGTTCGCGCCGCCCGGCCAGGCGATCGCCGGCTGGGACGCGATCGCGCGGCTCGGCCACGCGACCGGCGTCAAGCTCGCGTGGAGCCACGCGCGCGAGGTGTGGAAGGACATGGTCGCGCAGGTCGCCGCGTGGAAGGACGTGACGTGGGCGCGCGAGGTCAGACCGCTCGCGCTGCGCTTCGCGGGGAGCCGAGGCTGATGCGCACCAAGATCCTCCCCGTCCTGCTCGTGGTCGCCGGCGCGCTCGCGGCGTGTCGCAGCCCCGGCGATCCGGGCGCGGTGACCGACGTCGACTGCAAGCAGTACCCGCCCGACGAGCGGTTCGACGCGAACCAGGCCAAGGACGGCGCGACCGTCGCGGTCATCGCCGGCCAGGTCGTGCAGTTCGTGATGGCCAACGGCGAGAGCGTCGAGCCCGGCCACGTCGCGGCCGACGCCACGGTGACCGCGCCCAAGCTCAAGGCGCCGGCCAACGCGATCACCTGCATCGCGTTCGATGCCCCGGGCGAGTACGGCCTGCACTCGCTGCGCAACATGGACAGCACGATCGAGGTGCGGTCGCGCACCTGGCACTACGTCTACGCGGTCCTCGACTTCCCGGCGGTGAAGTGGCTGTTCCTGGTGCTCGCGCTGGTCATGCCGCTCGCCTCGCTGCTCACCTGGGCCGAGCGCCGGCAGAGCGCGATGATGCAGGACCGGCTCGGCCCCAACCGCGCCAACATCGGGCCGATCCGGCTCAAGGGCATCCTGCACTTCGTCGCCGACGCGCTGAAGATGATCTTCAAGGAAGACTTCATCCCGGCCAACGTCCACCGCGGACTGTTCGCGCTCGCGCCGGTGCTCGCGCTCGCGCCGGTCCTCATCGCGTTCTGCATCATCCCGTTCGGGCCGACGATCTACCCGCACCAGCTCACGCACACGATCGATCCGTTCGTGCTCGCGACCGACCCGGGCAACGCGGCGTTCGCGGACTCGATCCGCCTGCAGATCTTCTCGATCGACTACGGCCTGATCTTCTACTTCGCCGTGCTCACGCTCGCGAACTACGGCGGCACGATCGCCGGGTGGGCGAGCTACAACAAGTGGGCGCTGCTCGGCGGCCTGCGCAGCTCGTCGCAGATGATGTCGTACGAGGTCGCGATGGGCATGTCGCTGATGGGCGCGTTCCTGATCGTCGGCTCGCTCGAGCCCGGTCACATCGTCGCCTCCGGCGCGAGCGACGCGATCTCGCCGGCCAACCCGCTCAACTGGCTGTGGCTGTGGCAGCCGGTGGGGCTGATCTTGTTCTTCACCGCGGCGATCGCGGAGACCAAGCGCGCCCCGTTCGACATCCCGGAGGGCGAGCCCGAGATCATCGGCTACTTCGTCGAGTACTCGGGGATCCGCTGGGGCATGTTCTTCCTCGCCGAGTTCATCGAGATCGTGTTCATCTCGGCGGTGGTCGCCACGGTGTTCTTCGGCGGCTTCCAGGTGCCGTTCCTCGATCCGGATGGCTTCCGCATCGGCGGCTACATGGATCAGGTGAACCACATCTCGGCCGGCGGCTGGGTGTGGCACCTGCCCCACCTCGTGGTCGTGGTGCTGCAGCTCGCCGCGTTCGGCCTCAAGGTGGTCCTGCTGTCGTGGTTCCAGCTGATGATCCGGTGGACGCTGCCGCGGTTCCGCGTCGACCAGCTGATGAACCTCGGGTGGAAGCTGCTGCTGCCGCTCGCGCTCGCGAACATCATGGTCACCGCGTTGATCAAGCTGATCTACCTGTTCGCCACGGGGAGCTGACGATGTCCTCCGCCCACGACGATCACGAATCCCACGACGCCCACGCCGGCCCGAAGGTGCTCGCGACCCGCGGCAAGGTCCGCACGATCGCCGTCGTGCGCCCCACGCCGCACGAGACCAGCTTCCTCGCGGCGGGCGCCAAGGGGCTGGGCATCACGATCAAGCACTTCGCGCGCAACCTGTTCCTGCCGATGCGCAACGCCGCGGCGCGCGCCAAGGCCGGCGCGCCGGTCGATCAGCGCCTGCGCAACGAGATCGAGACCGTGCAGTATCCGGAGGAGAAGGTCACGTATCCGGAGCGCTTCCGCGGGCTGCACCGCCTGATGCTGCGCGACGACGGTGCGGTGCGCTGCGTGGCCTGCATGTGCTGCCCGACCGTGTGCCCCGCGCACTGCATCACGATCGTTCCGGAGGAGAGCGACGCGAAGTCGATCGAGAAGCGGCCCGCGATCTTCGAGATCGACGAGCTGCGCTGCGTGGTGTGCGGGCTGTGCGTCGAGGCATGCCCGTGCGACGCGATCCGCATGGACACCGGCGTGCACGCCGAGCCGGTCGAGGCGCGCGAGGACGCGATCGAGACCAAGGATTCGATGCTGTCGCGCGGGATCAAGTCGATCGCGGTGCAAGGCGGCGAGGGCCCGGCGTGGCGCGCCAAGCCGAGCGAGCCGCCGCGCGACGCCAATCGCTGAGATTGTCAACGACGATCGCGACGCGCGTTCGTGAACGGCGCAGTGACGTGATCCGCTTTTTTTCGATTGACGAAGTCGATCTCGATCCGTAGTTATAGAAATCGAGCACCGGCGGTTCGATGCGATACCCGGGGCGAATCTGTCTCCTACATTGCTATCCAGGGATCTGCCTCTGTTCCGGGAGTGCACGCCCGCCCGTCGGGAAGCCCGATGGAATATGTGGAGCCCACCTACGTAAATCGTAGGGGATAGACAGCCTCACGGTCGAACGGTCGTGCTCTTTTTGGGGTGCAGCGGCAACAACCGCTGCACCCCTTCTGTCATTTCGGTGACAGCGCCAGCTCGTAGCCCGGATGGTCGAGCCCCGTCGGCGGATAGCGCTCGTGGTGCGTGAAGCGAAAGCCGAGCTTCTCGAGCACGCGGCGCGAGCCGGCGTTGGCAGGATGGTGCCCCGCGAACAGCGCCGAGGCGGCGAGCACGTCGCGCGCGTACGCGATCACGCTGCGCGCGGCCTCGGTCGCGTAGCCGCGGCCGTCGTGCTCGGGCCGGAGGTAGAAGCCGAGCTCGTGGACGGCCGGCGCGCGCGGCTTGAGCCCGCAGCAGCCGACGTGCGTGGCGTCGTGTAGAAAGATCGGCCAGTACTGAAATCCATGGTCGCGCTGACAGGCGATCTCGCTGGCCAGTCGCGCACGGACACGGGCCTCGTCGAACGGCCCGCCGACCAGCCGCGTGACCCGCGGATCGCCGAACACCGCGCGCGCGAGCGCCAGGTCGTCGCCGCGCCAGGTGCGGAACGCGAGGCGCTCGGTCGGCGCGGGCGTCATGGGCCTCGATAACACGCTAGGCTTGCGCGATGGTGGTGGTGCGCCTGGTCATCGCGTTCGCGATCCTGGCGCTCGTGTTCGGCGCGATCGAGGCGCGCTGGCCGGCCCGCCGCCAGCCGCGCGTGCGCCGCGGCTTCCGGGTCGACGTCATCTACTGGCTGTTCACCCCGCTGGTGTCGCGCGCGCTCGCGGTGGGCTCGGTCGTGATCGTCGCGATCGCGATCGCCGCGATCGCCGGCGTGCCGCTCGATCGCGGGCTCGTGACCGCGTGGGCGCACCGCCCGGGCCCGCTCGCCGCGCTGCCGCGCGCGGTCCACGTCGCGCTGGTGATCGCGATCGGCGACTTCACCGGCTACTGGCTGCACCGCGCGTTCCATCGCGGCCGGCTGTGGCGGTTCCACGCGATCCATCACTCGTCGATCGATCTCGACTGGCTGTCCGCGACCCGGCTGCATCCGGTCAACGACGTCGTGCAGCGCGCGCTGCAGGCGATCCCGCTGCTCGCGCTCGGGCTCGATCCGGTCGTGGTCGCGGCGTACGTGCCGGCGCTGTCGCTCTACGCGATCGCGCTCCACGCCAACGTCGACTGGAGCTTCGGCCCGCTGCGCTACGTGATCGCGAGCCCGGCGTTTCACCGCTGGCACCACACCGGCGAGGCCGAAGGCCGCGACAAGAACTTCGCCGGCCTGCTGCCGATCTGGGACCTGGTGTTCGGCACGTTTTACATGCCCGCGCGCGCGCCCGGCGCGTTCGGCGTCGCCGACCCGGTGCCCGACGGCGTGCTCGCGCAGCTCGCGTGGCCGTTCCGCCGTCAATCGGCGCAGTAGTGGCCGCTGCCGATCGCGGGACAGCCGATCAGCGCGAGCACGTCCATCGTGGTCGCCACGCCGATGTGGATCAGCACGCCGCCCCAGATCGAGCGCGTGCGCATCGCCAGCGTGCCGAGGATCAGGCCCGCGATGATCGCGCCGAACGTCTCGGGCAGCGGCTTGCCGTAATGGATCATGCAATACGGCACGACCATCACGAAGATCGCGTTCGAGCCGCACGCCTTGCGCAGGCCGTTGAGGATGAACCCGCGGAAGAAGAACTCGAGCGAGATGAACTGCGCGGCGTACAGGCCCTCCCACAGCACGAGGTCGAGCAGCGAGCGGTTGGCCAGG
>Ga0335081_10016988_pt1 | contig 11786 bp, 11 predicted proteins | sample Lox_Sample_35_FD_206713 | JGI IMG/M metagenome (GOLD analysis project Ga0335081, IMG submission 206713) | Soil microbial communities from Loxahatchee National Wildlife Refuge, Florida, United States - Lox_Sample_3.5 | ecosystem: Environmental > Terrestrial > Soil > Wetlands | place: USA... | reverse complement strand
GTGGATGGATAAGGTCGGAACAGATTCGACGGGAAAAATCGTATATCGTTTCAATGAGTCACCGGGTCACGGCTACGGGTATGGCGATGTGTTCCTCGCCGATGCGGCCGCCTTCCATCCGCTCACACCGGATGATGTTTCACCAATTTCTTCGAACGTGGATCCAGCCACTAAAAAAATCACTGTAGATGCAACATTGGAGCATCAGACCCTCTCGTGCTTTGAAGGAAAGAACGAAGTTTATTTTTGCAGAATTGCGAGCGGCAATGATCAAGCTAATTTCTCAACGCCGGTTGGCGATCAGAATGTGGCGTGGAAAATATTCTCGATCCATATGGCAGCCAATTTAGGCAAGTCCGGCAGCGGCTACGATACGATGGGAGTTCCCTGGCCGACTTTTTTCAATCTCAATGCAGGTGCGGCCATTCATGGAGTCTTCTGGCATAACGATTTTGGCAATCAACGTTCTCATGGTTGTATCAATGTCACACCGGAGGATGCCAAATGGATTTTCCGCTGGACCTCACCGTTTGTTTCTTTGGATCAAAGCGAAATAAAAATGCAATGGCCCAACGTTGGCACGCCCGTCTCGGTCGCTGACTTATACTCTACGAAGACTGGGTAAAAGTTTCGATGAATATATCGGAAGTTTCACTTGGCTTGGCGTTTCTAGCCGGACTCGCCTCTTTTCTTTCCCCGTGTGTTTTTTCTCTGGTCCCGGCTTACATTGGCTATTTAAGCGGACGCGCAGCGGGCGGAGAAAATACCGCCTCGAACCGCTGGATCACCTTCACACACGGTATCGCTTTTGTGTTGGGCTTCAGCGTGGTCTTTATTGTTTTAGGTGTGGCCGCTTCGGCGGCGGGCGGGTTCCTTTTCGACATCCGCAATTGGCTGGCGAAGATTGGCGGAGTGGTGGTCATCATCTTTGGCTTGCATATGATCGGCGTCTTTCGTATCCCATTTTTGGAATATGACGCGCGTGTCCACGAACTGCCTGATCCAAAGCTTGGATATCTTTCTTCGGCGCTAATGGGTGTGTTTTTCTCAGCAGGCTGGTCGCCGTGCGTAGGGCCGGTGCTGGGTACGATCTTGACATTTGCAATCAACGGCGGTTCGGTTGCACTGGGCGTGAAATTGCTTTCGTCTTATTCTGCCGGCCTTGCCATTCCGTTCCTTGCCGCCGCGCTGGGCATTGGCTGGGTGACGACGATTTTGCGAAAATATAACAAGGTTATGCATTACATTGAAATTGCCATGGGCGTGATTTTGGTGATTGTGGGTGTGATGCTTTTGACCGGCGTATTCGAGTTGATTGCCCAACGCGGTCAATTCTTCTATTTTAATTTTGGGATTTAATCGAGGCAGAATGCTTAATGTAACGCTCTATCGGCGCGATCCTTGTGAATTGTGCGAGCAAGTTAAGAAGGACTTGAAGGATTTGGAGGGCAGATTTCCGCACCATCTAGCTGAAGTAAATATTGATTCTGATCAGGTGTTGAAAGAAAAATATGGGGATCAAATTCCGGTGGTGGAAATCGGGCCATATAAACTCAAGGCGCCGATCACGCGTCAGGCTTTGGAAATGACGCTCGGAGCGGCGAATGATCGCCGGAGTCAGTTGGAGCGACTGGACAGTGAAAAATATCAGGAGCGCGTGCGCAAAGGCGAGACGATCTCGAGAAGCGACCGCGCTTATTTTTGGGTCGCCCAGCATTATCTGGCGCTTATCAATTGGATTGTTTTTATTTATGTTGGCTTACCGTTCCTGGCTCCCACTTTGATGAAAATCGGGGCGGACATTCCGGCGAAGATCATTTATACAATATACAGCCCGCTCTGCCATCAATTCGCGTTTCGTTCGTTTTTTTTGTTCGGTGAACAGCCCTATTATCCACTGAAGGAAGCAGGCATGGTTGGAGTCAAGACGCTCGAGCAGGTGACTGGTTTCCAGAATCTAGCGGACCCGTTTAATATTTCGCGCTTGTATGCACGCCAGTTCATCGGTAACGCAACACTTGGATATAAAGTTGCTCTGTGCGAACGTTGTATCGCGATCTACGCGGCCATTCTTTTGTTCGGTCTGATTTTCGGGCTGACGAAACGCCGACTCCCAGCTTTGCATTGGATATTATGGTTTTTGATTGGCATTATCCCGATTGGAATTGACGGCTTCTATCAGCTGCTCAGCCAGTTCAATTGGTCGTGGCTGTCGTTCATGCCATATTATGAAAGCACGCCGTTCATGCGTGTCCTGACGGGCGGCTTATTTGGTATTATGACCGCTTGGTTTGCATATCCTGCCGTTGAAGAGTCGATGAAGGATACGCGCGAGATTTTGATCAAGAAGTTCGCGGCGGCGAAGCCCGCCTAATCTGTCATTGCGTGGCAATGACATGAAGATAAATTATGCCTTTCGCTCACAAGAACGGAATTCGTTACTATACTTTTGATCTTTTTCCACGTGAGGTGACGCACGCGGTCTTTACGCGGCAAGGAGGTGTCAGCCCGGAGCCGTGGGCTTCGCTCAATGTCGGCGGGACGGTGGGCGATGAAGTGATGCGCGTGCGCGAGAATCGTTATCGTTCTTTTGCCGCTCTTGGTCGTAGAACCGACTCGCTCTACGACGTTTGGCAGGTTCACTCCGCCAACGCGGTCTGTGCCGAGGCGCCGCGCGATCTAAAGACGGAATTGATTCAAGCCGACATCCTCTTCACCGATAAGCCAGACGTCACGCTTTACATGCGCTTCGCGGATTGCGTCCCGATCTTGTTTTATGACTCCAAACAGGGCGTGGTCGGGTTGGCTCACGCCGGCTGGCTTGGAACTGTGCGCGGCGTTTCTACAGCGGCGGTGAAAAGCATGCGCGAACATTACGGCTCGAAGCCTGAAAATATTTACGCGGCCATCGGCCCCTCGATTGGGGTGGATCATTACGAAATCGGACACGATGTCATCACAAAGGTTCACGAATCGTTTAATTCGGATGCGGATCAATTGCTTCAATCTCGCAACGGCAAAACCTATTTTAATTTGTGGCAGGCGAATGCTCTTCAACTTCAAAAATCTGGCGTAGAAAAAATCGAAGTTGCTGGGCTGTGCACCGCTTGTCACCTCGACGATTGGTTTTCGCACCGCGCCGAAAAAGGCAAGACCGGAAGATTTGGCGCGTTGATTGGTTTACAAGCCTGAAGTAAGAAACTACCTTGTTGGGATACAATTGCATTAATGTCTGATCTCGTATTCTCCATTCGCCAGCGCTATTTGCAAACGCTTGATGCCATCGCCGCCTCGGCGCGCAAGGTGGGACGCGAGCCTGAATCGATTCGACTCGTGGTTGTGACCAAACTTCAGCCCATCGAAGTCGTCGAAACCGCGATTGAGGCCGGCGCAAAAATTCTCGGCGAAAATTATCCCGAAGAAGCCGTCGAAAAAATAACGAAATTGAAATCCCAAACTAAGGTAGAATGGCATATCATTGGACACGTGCAAAGCCGCAAGGCGCGCCTCGTGGCCAATCACTTTGCCCTTTTCCACACCCTCGACAGCCTCAAGCTCGCCGAACGCGTCGATCGTTTTGCCGCTGAATTCAATCGTGTTCTTCCTGTTTTGCTGGAGTTCAACGTCGGCGGTGAAGAAAGCAAATCTGGTTGGGACGCTTCGGATGAAACGCGCTGGACGGATTTGTTAAGCGATCTGAACTCGGTTGCCTCGCTGACTCATTTGCAAGTGCGCGGCTTGATGACGATGCCGCCTCTTTCCACGGACCCGGAAGCGGCGCGGCCCTACTTTCAACGTTTGCGGCGACTACAAGGTTTTCTTGCCAAGCATGTGCCGCGAGTCGAGTGGCGTGAACTTTCGATGGGCACCAGCGCCGATTACTCTGTTGCAGTGGAAGAGGGCGCAACTTTTGTTCGGGTCGGCCAGGCTATCTTAGGTCCGAGGCCCCGACATGGAGATTAAATGTTTTTCGTCGCTCAAATCGTAGATCTGCTCTCGCAAATTCTGATTTTGCTGGTTTTCATATCGGCTATACTTTCTTGGTTCATGCCGCCCTATCATCCGGTGCGCGCAGCCCTTGACCGTCTCGTCGAGCCGATGCTGGCTCCCATCCGGCGCGTTCTACCGACAGCAGGCGGCTTTGATTTCAGTCCGCTCATATTAATGGTTCTGATCCAATTGATCGATTGGGTGTTAACATCCATTCTTCGAAGTCTGTAAGAGGTTGATATGCCAAAAAGAGATTTTCATTTGCATGACGGGAAACTTGGCGCCGCGATCGCGATTCGCGTTACGCCGCGCGCCAGCGACAACAAGATCACTGAGGTGCTTGACGATGGAACGGTGAAAATCCATTTAGCCGCGCCGCCGGTGGATAACGAAGCCAATGAGCAACTGATAACTTTTCTTTCAGATGTATTGGGTATTGCCAAGTCGCGCATCGAGATCGTGGCTGGAGCAAGCGGGCGAGATAAACTTGTTTCTGTCCTTGATATGGATAATCAAACCGTCCATCAGCGAATCCTGGCGCATCTGGATTGATCGAAAAATAATTCTATATTGCAAGGATAGATTGCACTCGTCGAGTTTCTGTTACGAGCCGTCCTTACTTTGTTTAAGGAGTGGAACTGTATAGCATTTGATAAATGGCATAAATCTCATAGATGCTTTGAATATATTGCTGCGGTTCGCTGAAGCGAATGGTTTCAAGGAAGAGATCAGGGTCATCTCCCGAAAGCTGTGACCATTCATATGCGTTTCCAGGGCCTGCATCGTAAGCAGCCAGGGCTTCATACAGATTGCCATTGAACAAGTGTAGGTTGGATGCAAGATAATGCGCGCCAAACTTAATACTGACCTCGGGCAAGTAGAGTTGATCCGATCCATAACTGATCTGTAAATTAAGGGCTGAAGCGATGCTGGCACCCGTGCTGGGAACAATCTGCATCAAACCGATGGCTCCCGCTGTTGAACCCGCAAAGCTTTCAAAGAGACTCTCCTGCCGTATTACGCTGTACAAAAGCAACGGGTCAAGATTATTAGCTTGTGCAGCAGGAGTGATCAAATCGTCGTAGTAAAGTCCATAACGGATATGGTTGAAATAAGCTGGAGCCAACAACGAGGAGGGATTGTCGTTCTTTCCAGCCAGCGTCAGTACCTGGCGCGCCGCGAAAATCCCCGAACGATATAACCCGATGTCCAGTAGATAATTCGCCAAACGATATGTCAGTACCGGATCATCACTGATCGAATCGCGCAAATCCTCGAACTCGAGTCGGGCGTCACTGAATTGGCCCAGATCCCATAATTCAGTGCCGCGTACAAAACGCGGGTCGAGGGCGAGTGAGCCGGGACCGGCGAGATCGGTTCCCGCTGGAAGATTGAACGTCAATCGCATCCACGAATCAGCATCCTTGCGTGCCGCGCTTAAATCAAAATTGAGATTCTCCGGTGAGGATGGTGTGAAAGGATCCTGTTCTAATAGAATATCGCGGGCGCGCAGGCTGTAATAGCCACCGGGATCAATGCCCTGGGCCTGTTGCCATGCCGATTGCGCATCGCTGGCTTGACCAAGCTTTTGATCTGCTTTACCGACCCATAGATTTGCGCGCGCCTGATCCTCCGCCTGGGTGGCTATGGCTTGACTGCGTTGGAAATCTTTGAGCGCGTCGCTGTACTTGGATTCTCGGTAGCGCATGATGCCCGCCTCGAATACAGCCGTCGGAGCTTGATCGCTGCCGGCATATTCATTGGGGACTCGTTCCCAAACTTGCGCGGCTTGTTCGAGCTGGTTATCCTGCTCAAAGATGCTTGCCGCGCTCATCAGCGCGGCTGGCGCCTGATCGGAGGCGGCCGCGGCCTTTACAAAACCGAGCAGCGTATCGGTCGCCGCTTTGGAATCGTTAAGATTGTTCCACTGCGTATCGGCCTTTTGAGTCCATCCATCCCCCCAATGTGGATTGGTTGAATAATGCTGAATGAAATAAGTAAATTCAGTTACGGCAGCCGTGTAGTTTGTCATTCCACGTAATGTAAGCGCACGATAATAATGCGCCGTGCCATCGTTACCGGGGTTTGCGGCAATATAACGATCCAGGGCGCTCAGCGCCGGACTGTATTGACCGGCAAAATAATCCGTGAGGCCGCGGTCAAGATCGTCGACTGTGACATTCGCGTTAACCAGTTCCACCAACGCGAGATATGAATAATAGGAAACCGGATAATTTGAAATGGCATCCCGAAAAAACCCATAGGCCACATCCGTTTTGTTCAAGGCCAGATTCGCTTCTCCCAACAAATAGTCCATTTGCGATTTGGTGTAATCGTTGTTGGTGTTCGACATAATCGAACTGTAGATCGAAATGGCAGTCGCGTAATCCCCGATCGCGGTGCGCATCTGTGCAATTTTGATTTGAAGGGCAAACGCATCATCGAGGTGCGGGGCAGATTGTGCGGCATCGTAGGCGGTGAGCGCATCCGCATCATCATTGGCTGCGCTGAGCGCATCGCCACGCAGTTCCAGGACATATGAATCAATCACGCCGGGGCGTAAATTCAGATATGTCTGATACGACTGCGCGGCGTCGGTGTAGTCCTTCATCTGGGAATAGGTCTGGCCCTGCAGAAAATAAGACGGACCCAGCGCGTAAGGTGAATTGGGATAGGTTGAATTCAGTTGTTGAATCGTTGCCAGCACATCAGCGTTGCGACCATCGATGTGCTGAGCGCGTGCCAATCCCCATAAGGCCGCGGCCTTAATGGTTGGGTCGTTTGAATCAACAATCGCCGCATGATAATCCATCATGGCGTTCTGAATATCTCCATTGAACAATGCGTGATCGGCGTTTTCGATTCTGACGCTAGGGATGGGTGTGAACGTGGGAGCTGGTGTGGGGGATGAAGGGCTGGTTGGAGTGACGCTTGGTGTGGAGGTCGTCCTGCTCGGCAGGATGGATGGGAGATTGGATGACACTGCGCAACCCAGCAGCATAATTGTCAGGGCAAGGCCAAAGACGACACGGGCAACTCTTTTCATGGCGCTCCTTATACTGGTAAAGCAAGGGCATGTCAAGCATACTGTATAATTGGAAATTAATGAAAACACAGATCATCACGCTTGAGTCGCATGACGATTTGATTTCCGTGCGTGACCGCATGTCATGGGCCAAGTCGCCGCGTATTTTGTTGATTTGGCCGAAATTCGAACGGGTTACACTTCGACCGGTGGACCTGCGCGTGCTTCAAAGTCATGCGCGCTCTCTCGGCGCGGAACTGGGTCTTGTGACTCAAATTCCCAATGTCAAACGCAACGCACAGGGCTTTGGCATTCCGGTCTTTGCGTCAACCACCATGGCTCAAAGCGAATCCTGGCCGCCGCGCCAAGGCATTTCCAAAGCTTTTACTCATCGAAAATTAAAACCCAATTTGCGGGCCATGAAAGAGCAGAGCAAAGTCGAAGATGGGAAATGGAGATCGAATTCCATTGTGCGAGTGGGATTCTTTTCGGTGGGAGTGCTGGCCGTTTTGGCGGTCGTCGCTTTATTTGTCCCGAATGCGGCGATTAATCTAACCCCGATCTCTCAACAACAATCGATCACAATCCCCGTATCTGCAAATCCGAGCACCGAATCTGTATTTATCTCGGGCAGTCTGCCAGCGCACCGAACGAGTGTTTTTGTCAATGCAACACAGACGGTGATGGTTACTTCTCAAGGCGCAGTGCCAGGTGATAAAGCGGAAGGCATCGCGCGCTTCACGAATCTAACTCAAACCGATTTAACGATTCCGGCTGGGACCGTGATTTATACTATCGGTTCTCCATCTATAAATTTTCAAACGGTGATCCTCACGCATTTGCCCGGCGGCTCGCAGAAATTTGTCGAAGTGCCGATCGTTGCAGTAAATGCCGGTTCTTCCGGAAATGTAGCGGCGAATGCAATCCAGGCTATGGAAGGGAATCTAGCCCTCTCCGCTTCGGTGACCAATCCTAGTCCCACCGCGGGCGGCACTGATCTGACCGCGACCGAGGCTGTGGATGCAGATCGTCAGCATTTGCATGACCTGATAATGTCGGCTTTGGACCAGCAGGCCATGCAAGAGCTTGCCGCTTCGATTGGCGCACATGATTTGCTTTTATTGGATACCGTGAAAGCTGATTCACCGTCACAGGAAGTTTACAACCCGCCTGCCGGACAACCAGGCGATACATTGCAATTGACCATGAACGTCCAATATCATGCCCAATACGTGACCGACGCTGATTTGATGCAGCTGGCTCAAACCATATTGGATGCATCCATGCCTGCGGGGTTTGTTTCCAAACCGGACACATTGCAATTCAGCCCAGCGAAGACATTTGCACTAGATTCATCCGGCTCGACGCATTTCAATCTACAGGCACAACGAATTTTGCTTCAGCAGATCCCATCTTCACAAGTAATCTTTTGGGTGCGCGGGCTTTCCCCAAGCAATGCAAAAAAGGTCTTGCAATCCAAGCTCACACTTGCCGCGCCGCCTGAAATTGATATGAGTCCAGCCTGGTGGCCGCTGATCCCGTTTCGGATTACGGTTCAATAATAGAATGCGAATACTTGCGGTTGACCATGGTGAAAAAAGAATCGGCTTGGCTATGTCAGATTCGACGGGCACCATCGCGAATCCGTTGAAGGTGGTCGGGCATATTTCACGCGTCCTTGATGCCGCTCAAGTCGCTGACCTTGCGGTGCAAAATCAAGTCGACTTGATCGTTGTTGGTCAATCATTTGACGAAGAAGGCAAACCGAATTTGGCAGGTCGACGCGCAGCGCGCTTTGCAGAGGCGCTCAGAACTCAAACGCAGATCTCGATTGTGATGTGGGACGAATCGTTCAGTACTCAATCCGCGCTCGCAACGCGCATCGAAATGGGTTCCTCGCGCAAAAAACGCGCCGGTCACCTCGACGAATTGGCAGCGACAATTATTCTACAATCGTATCTCGATTATCAAAAAACCTGATTTCCATCATGCGCCGTTTTGCACCATACGTTTTTCTTGCCTTCATTATCCTTTGTATTGTCCTCATAGTTTTTATCTTTCCTGTGGGGATTGCACAAACCTATGGCCCGCCATCGCAAAGGCTTTCGTTTCTTCAAGTCATTCAATATTCCGCGAAACTCACGTGGGACGACGGCTTATTGACCAAGCCGCTTGATCCGAACGCGCCTCCACAAGCATTCACCGTTCAACCGGGCGAATCGGTGGAATCGATTGCAGAACGCCTTCAACAGAGCGGTCTCATCAGGGATGCGGGCATGTATCGCGATTATCTCATTTACACCGGCCTCGATACCTCCATTCAAGCGGGCGAGTATGATGATCTCAGCCCGGCGCTATCCATTGTGGATATCGCGCATAAGATGCAAAATGCGACGCCGGCGCAAGTGACCTTCGTTGTCCTGCCCGGTTGGCGGATGGAAGAGATTGCCGCCTCACTCCGGACCTCGGGTTTGAATTTCACTCCCGATGAATTTCTAGCCGCCGCGAAAAAACCGCATCCTGAGTTTGATTATTTAACTGGTGCAGTTTCAGCAGAAGGTTTCTTATATCCAGACTCTTACATTCTGCCACGCATCACCACCGCGGACGAATTGGCCGAAGTGCTTGTCCGAAATTTTGATTTGCATCTGACGAGCGATCTGCGTGATGGATTCAAGCGTCAGGGCTTGAGCATTTATCAGGCAGTCACGCTCGCCTCCATTGTCCAGCGCGAAGCGGTACAGGAGGACGAAGCTCCGATGATTGCATCGGTCTATTTGAATCGAATCAAGATTAATATGAAGCTCGATGCTGATCCGACTGTGCAATACGCTTTGGGTTATGATTCTGCTCAACAAACCTGGTGGACGAATCCGTTGAGCGTGGATGATTTGAAAATCAATTCTTCGTACAACACCTATGTAACTGATGACTTGCCGCCCACGCCGATTTCCAATCCAGGCTTAACTGCGCTGCGTGCTGTAGCTTTTCCTGCTGAGTCATCTTATTATTATTTCAGCGCGCAGTGTGACGACTCCGGCTACCATAACTTCGCACAAACCTTTCAAGAGCAATTACAAAATTTATGCCCGTAATCCAATGACCGTCCGGAGCCGGACGGTCATTGGATTTATACAGCATTTTTTCCTCGTTGCCTGAAAATCGTTTGGATGGCTCCTCCCAACGCGGTCAATATCATCAGTGGAGTGAAGGCGAACCAGCCGATGAAAGGCGTGAGACCGGCCAGGATGAGCAGAACGCCGCCGCGCAAAATGGCGAGGAATTCATTCTTCGGTTCTCCAATATGATGCCCGAGCAAATCCGCGAACGAGGCCAGACCAAGAAATGCCAGCAAGGCCAGTGCGGAAGTAATCAATCCTCCGATAATGACCAGAATGCCGCTGAGAATCTTTGTGCCGCTCGCAAGTTGAGCCAGCCAGATCAATAATGCATCCACTACCCCTATGCACAAAAAGTTAATCAGGCCGAGCAGGAGCGATCTACCCGGAGATGTTTCCAGAGCCATCCGTGTTTGTTCCAGGAAGGTTGGCAACAGCACATTGATTACTACGAAGATTGAAATCAGCCCCACGCCACCGAAGACGATGAGAAAAAGCAGACCCAAGATGTTATTCATGTTTTCTCCTTTTTGATTTACCTGCCAGTACGAAAAGAATCCCATAAATCCAGTGCGGGCTTGGGCGTACCGTCCGAACTGCCAAGCCCGACCGAAGCGAACATGCCAAGTGTGTTGATGTCAGTTGAATTGACGCCATTCGCTTTCATATAATGAGAATAAGAATCGAGATTGAAATCTTCGAGCAGAAGATAGACCCAAAAGTCTAAGCGCGAACCAATCTGATTGTGGATCGCGTTCAAATATGCTACCTGATCTTGAGGTGTGCCGTTAATTGGCCCAACCGGTTTGGATGGGAATCCGCCTTCGGCAACGGCCAACGGCTTCGAGGTCTGGAAAAGAAGCGGAGTGTAATAATCGGCAGGAATGTCCGCACCGGATTTGAATGCGACAAAGGGATAGGATGAGATCGCCCAAACATCCAGGTTCGGTTCAAAGGCCTCAACCTGATCCCAATTCGGATGAAGGTGCGTGCGTCCACTTGCGATCTGCGGAATTAGGTTGTTGAGTTCCTCCCACTGAAATGTGACGAATATTTGCGTGCCCGGTGCTTCGCTCTTCACCGCCCTGTAAATTTCGTTATACAGACTGATGAAATTTTGCGCGTCATCCGGATGCGAGTCCATGTATGTGTTGATCTCAGAAGCGAGACCCAAATAACGCGGGTGGAACATTTTCACGATCCATAACGTGTAATTGGTATATGCGGAACGGATATTTGGGTTGGCGAAGCTGGCGTTCCATCCAAATGGAAGCCCGCTGAATTGACGGCGGTTGAGTCCATTCAGCCCATCCACTACAAAGATGGCATCCAGATGATTTTGCCGCGCAAGCGTAAATTGATTGATGATGTCGGTACGCTTTTGTGACTGGCCGTCCACGCTGCTGACGAAGTCGCTCCATGGAACATTCTCTTGAAGCAGAGCGAAATCGGCATGATGGCCAAGGTTTTTGTAAATTTTCATTACACTGTCAGTGGAAACTTCCGGAGGTGTTGGAAAGAATCCGTAAACCGTACGACCTGAATCGAAGATTGAACTTGCAAGTGTGGGAAACGGTGTGGATGGCTTAGAGGGAGTCTGCGCGCCGCAGGCCAGCGCCGCGAAGGCCAAAGCCAAAATAAGAATCGATAAG
>Ga0335081_10016987_pt1 | contig 11786 bp, 11 predicted proteins | sample Lox_Sample_35_FD_206713 | JGI IMG/M metagenome (GOLD analysis project Ga0335081, IMG submission 206713) | Soil microbial communities from Loxahatchee National Wildlife Refuge, Florida, United States - Lox_Sample_3.5 | ecosystem: Environmental > Terrestrial > Soil > Wetlands | place: USA... | reverse complement strand
GTGCAGGCCCCAGAGCAGCAGGGCGACGCCGCCCATCAGATCGAGAAGGACCAGGCTTCCCATCGCGCGCCTCGACTCCCGTCACGACAGCGCGGCCCGCAGCGCATCGCCTGGGCAAGCAGCGGCCACGCCGCTTGCTCAATAGACCTGTCGGCCCGTTAGTTCCAGTTGAAAGGCTTGCGCGGTGGAGCGAGCAGCCCTACCCGGCCGGCTTGGTCGCGGCGAACGCCGGCACCTTGGCGGCGAAGTTGTCGAGCCAGGCGACCAGCTTGGGATGGCCGGCGCGCCAACTGCCGTTGAAGCGGAAGTCGCGATAGCCGAGTGCGCAGGCGAGCGTGATCTGGCCGACATTGGGCGGCGAATCGAGCGGCGGCGGCGAGGCTTCCAACGCGGCGAGCGCGCGCGAAACCTTGCCGGCCTGATGCTCGAGCCATTTCGGTTCGTGGGTTTCGGGCTTGCGCCAGCGCGTCTCGTAGACGGTGAGGATCGAGGCATCGAGCAGGCCGTCGCCGAGCGCCTGCAGGCGCAGTGCCGCGAGCCGCGCCTTGGCGTCGCGCGGCACGATCTTGCCGCCGCCTGCGCGGTCGTCGAGGTAATCGAGGATGACGCGGGAATCGTAATAGGCGGTGCCGTCCTCGGCGATCAGCACCGGGATCTTGCCCAGCGGATTCTGCTTGCGGACGCTGTCATTGGCGTCGGTGGTGTCGGCCGGCTCGATCTTCACGTCGTTGTCGAGGCCGAGCACGGCGATCGCGATCCGCACCTTGCGGCCGAACGGCGAAGACGGCGAGGAACGCAGAATCATCATTGCAGCACCATTGTTGTTTGTCTGGTCGATCGTTGGTTCGATGTGAGGAAGCGGCCGAAGCTTGCCGCCCGTGGAAAACAGAGCGCATCCTCGCGCGGCCGCGCCGCCGCGCGCTGAGACTTTTGGCGCCGCGCTCCCACGCGGCGCGCGCCGGCGCCGTCTTATCCGGTGATGACGAGATTGACCGCTTTCGGGCCTTTGCCCTTTTTGTCAGGCTCGACATCGAAGCTGATGCGTTGTCCCTCGTTCAAAGATTTCAGCCCCGCGCGTTCAACGGCGGTGATGTGCACGAACACATCGCGGCCCCCGTCATCCGGCTTGATGAAGCCGTAGCCGCGCTCGCCGTTGAAGAATTTGACCGTACCGGTCATTGCCATCGAGCAACTCCTTCCCCCGTGGTTGTTGCTTCGTCGTCGACCCCCACGGCACGACGACTAGGCCGGACATCCACTCGAGCAAAGAGTCTAAAGCCGCGGACGGCCTCAATCACTCCGCCGGCCCCCCACAGGAGGCGGAACGTCTTAGCCAGCAAAACTAAAATTAGCCCAATTTGAAACTGTGGAAAAGTGGGCGGCTACCGCGCCGCCGCCAGCCAGTCGATCCGGCAGGCCGCCTCTGGGGACAGGATACGGGCGAGCGCCGGCAGCAGCAGTCTCAGCTCCGCGTCGAGCTTGAACGGCGGATTGAGCAAAATCACGCCGGAGCCGGTCAGGCCGCGTTCGGCGTGCGGCGCTGCGATACTGATCTCGCAGCGCAACAAACCGGATATGCCGCCGCGCTTGAGCCGCCGCGCCAGCGCCTCGGGCGCGTCGCGCTGTTTGATCGGATACCACAGCATATAAATGCCGGTCGGCCATTTGCGGTGCGCGGCCGCTAACGCGCTGGACAAACGGGTGAAATCGGCCGCCTCCTCGAACGGCGGATCGATCAGGACGAGGCCGCGGCGCTCCTTCGGCGGCACATAGGCAGCGAGCGCGGTCCAGCCGTCCAGCGTCAGCGCCTTGGCGCGGCGATCACCGCGCAGCGCCACCCGCAATGCCGCGGCGGCGCGCGGCTCGAGCTCGCAGGCGATCAACCGGTCCTGCGGCCGCAGCAAAGCGAGCGCCACCAGGGGCGAGCCCGGATAGGTCCGCAAAGTGCCGCCGGGATTGAGCGACGCGACGGCCGCGAGATAAGGCTCGAGCAACGCCCCGGCGGCGGCATTCGGCCCATCGGACGCGCCATCGGATTTGGGCCGCGCCGCCCAAAGCTTGGCGATGCCGTCGTGCCACTCGCCGCCGCGGACCGCTTCTGCCGCTGATAGGTCATAACGCCCGGCCCCGGCATGGGTGTCGATCACCCGGAACGCCGCCGGCTTGCCGCGCAGATGGGTCAGCACGCGCGCCAGCACCGCGTGCTTGTGCACGTCGGCGAAATTCCCGGCATGGAAGGCGTGCTGGTAGTTCAAACCTTTTCCTACGCGGTGGGACGCATCCGGCAATACGCTTCGTGATGTCCGCTCCGACCACGGACCCGGACCGGACATCGTCGAAGGCGGAATGCAATTCGAGTCAGCGCCCGGCGCTCTTGAACGATTTCGCCAGCTCACCGGCGGCCTTGAAGGCAGCCATAGCCTGCTTTGCCGTCATGGCGACGGTGGTCTTTGTGTCGGTGGTGCTGCCGCCCGCGGCTCCGACGATCGCTATGGACAACGCGACATCGTTGTTCGGACAATCGACGATGACCAGCCAATCGTCGTCCCCGAACGTCACGTAATACGAAAGCAGCTTGCCGCCGGCTTTTTCCACGATGTTGGCAATGGCGGCCTCGCGATCTTCCGGGCTTGCCATCATTCCTTTGAGCGCTTCGGCGCTATATCGACCGCGGAGAACATAAATTGGCATGGCGGCATCTCCTCCAGCCTTGGATCCCGCGGATGTTTTAGCACCACGCTCCGGCCTCAGCCATGTCGGGTCCGGGATCAGAAGCGGACATGCAGGCCGCGCTGGCCCGATGTCGCCTTTGCCCTCTCAAGAGCGACCGCGACCGGCTCCCCGCGGGCGGCCGCGAGCCCGAGCGGATCGTCGCTCCGAGGTTTGGCGCGTTCGAAGCAGCGTTTTTGCCGCCTGCGCGGCCGCATCGGACCAGCCCGGATCGCCATGGATCAGCATGAGCGCCATGGCGCCTTCCGTCAGCAACATGACCTCCCGTGCGCGGTCGCTGGCCGAGGGCATTCCGGTGGCGGCCAGTTCGTCGGCGAGCCAGCTTTCGACGGCGGACTTGTGCCTTCGCGCGATCACCCGAGCGGGGTGGCCGCGCAGATCGGCAAGCTCAACGGCGGCACGGGTAAAACCGCCGCCGGAGTATTTCGGCTTCCTCGCCCATTCGCGCAGCTGCGCGAAATAACCCTCGATCAATTCGTCGCCCGTCGCAACGGGTCGGTGGAACTGTCTCAGCCGCTTGAGCGCCAGCTCGCTGGAATAGGCAAGCGTCGCCGCCATCAGCGCGTCTTTGCTCTTAAAGTGCTGATAGAGCGCCCGCTTGGTAATGCCGGCGCGCGCCGCGATCTCGTCCATGGACACTCTGAGAAAGCCCTGGCGCCAGAACAGCCCGTAAGCGGCGTCGAGAATATGCAGTCGCGTCTGCGCAGCCGACCGTCGCATGGCTCGCCCCTTGGTATACCGATGAGTGAATTTACATCGGAATGCCGCCGCCGTCAGATACACCGGTCTGCTTCGGCCGAGGATACGATGCCATGGGCGGGTCGCTGACGCTGCAATCGATCGAGGTGCGGGCGGTTTTGCTGCCGCTGCGGCGTCCGATCGTCTCGAAGGTCGGCCGGTTCGGCGATTGGCCAATGATTCTGATCGACGTCTACACGCGCGAGGGCATCGTCGGGCGCAGTTATTTGGAGCCGTATCTGAAGGATGCCCTGGCATCGATCGTTCCGCTTATTCGCACGCTCGGCGCGGCGCTTGTCGGCAAGCCGATGGCGCCGCTCGATGCCTTCCAATCCAATCGCAAAGCGCAAAATCTGGTCGGCTATGAAGGCGTCGCCATGATCGCCGTGTCCGGGCTCGACATGGCGATCTGGGACGCGCTCGCCAAGGCGGCCGGGCTGCCGCTGGCGCGCCTGCTCGGCGGGACCGTCGGCACGGTGCCGGCCTATAACAGCAACGGCCTGTGGCTGACCGAGGTGGCAACCTTGGCCAAGGAGGCGGCGGAGCTTGCCGCCGAGGGCGGCTTCACGGCCTTAAAACTTCGCCTCGGTCGCGATGCGCTCGCCGACGATCTTGCCGCCATCCGCGAGGTTCGACAGGGTGCCGGCGACTCGGTCAGGCTCATGGTCGACTTCAACCAGGGACTTTCACTGGGCGATGCCTTGCGGCGCTGTCACGCGCTCGACGAGCAAGGCTTGTATTGGCTGGAGGAGCCGATCGCGTACGACAACTTGGCGGGTTACGCCCAATTGACGCGCGAGCTGAAGACACCGGTGCAGCTCGGCGAGAACTTCTACGGGCCCCGCGAACTGTACAAGGCGGTTTGCGCGGCCGCCGGCGATCACGTGATGCCCGATCTGATGCGGATCGGCGGCGTCAGCGGCTGGCTGCGGGCGGCGCCGATTGCCGCGGCCGCCGGCATCCAGGTCTCGACCCATCTCTATCCGGAATTCTCAGCGCATCTGATGCGCACGACCGAAACGGCGCACTGGCTCGAATGGCAGGACTGGGCCGACCCGGTCGTGCGCGAGCCGTTCGCGGTCAAAGACGGCAAGATCGAGATTCCCGAGCGTCCCGGCGCCGGGATCGAATGGGACGAAGCCGCCGTCAAACGATACGCGATCTGACCGCGCCGCAACGCGGCGCTTCGGCGCTCGCCGCCCGCGCCAAACCGCGCTAGGCTTACCCGCTGACGCAATGCCGTTGAACTGTCGATCGCTGGAAGGCATGGGGGCGCCATGGCCAGACGAGCCGCCAAACCCGTCGTTTATTCGCAACCCGGCAAGCCCAAGCCGCTGATCGATGCCGGATTGGACGCCCTCGACGTTGGCTTTGCGATCTTCGATAAGAACCTGAAACTCCTGACCAGCAACAGGGCGTTCAGAACCCTGCGGGGCTATCCCGTCGCTCTGACAAGGCCGGGCACCGACATCATCGAGCTGTACCGCTTCAATGCCGAGCGCGGCGATTACGGTCCGGGCGATGCCGAGGCGCAGGCGATATCCCGGATGGAACGCGTCCGCGAGCGAAAGGCGCATCGGCTCGACTATGCGCTTGGCGACGGCCGCATCCTCAACATCCGCTATGCGCCGATCCCGCAGGGCGGGTTGGTGTTGTCCTATGCGGACATTACCGAAGAAAAGCGCGCCGCGATCGACGTCGGACGCAAGGAAAGCCAGCTCCACGTCGCTCTCGACAACATGCCCGGCGCGCTCGCCTATACCGACGACGCGCTCAATATCGTCCTCTGCAACACCCGCTACGCCGAAATGTATCCGGTCCCGAGCGAGCTGCTGCAGCCGGGACAACCCTATCCGAATTTCCTGCGTTATCTCGCCGAGCACGGATATTACGGCGACGGCGACGTGGAGACGCTCGTCGCCCGCAGAATCGAGAGCTTGAGAAATCCGACCGGCATTGCTCTGGAGGATCACGCCCCCGACGGCAATGTGTACCGGGTCGTGCGGCGACGGATCGCCGGCGGCGGCGCCGTGACGGTCATCACCGACATAACGGAGCTCAAGCGTATCGAGCAGCATCTGGCGAAAAAGGAAGGGCAGTTGCATGTCGCGCTGGACAACATGCCCGGCGCGCTCGCCTATACCGACGACGCGCTCAATATCGTCCTGTGCAACGATCGCTTTGCCGAGATGTATCCGGTGCCCAAGGAGCTGCTGCGGCCGGGGCGTCCCTATCCCGATTTTCTGCGCTACCTCGCGGAAAACGGCTACTACGGCGAGGGCGATGTCGACGAGATGGTGGCGCGGCGCGTCGAGAGCCTGCGCAATCCCACCGGCATTGCGTTCGAGGATCACGCGCCGGACGGCCGGATTTATCACGTGGTGCGCAGCCGCGCCGCCTCCGGCGGCACGGTAACAGCCATGGCCGATATCACGGCGCTCAAGCGCTCCGAACGGGAGCTGCTCGAGGCCAAGCAGCGTGCCGAAGAAGCCAACAGGGTCGCGATCGAAAAGAACCGGATTCTCGAATCGCTGTCGTCGAAGCTTTCGAAATATCTGTCGCCCCAGCTCTACAAATCCCTATTCAGCGGCGACAAGAACGTCGAGGTCGCATCGCAGCGCAAGAAGCTGACGATATTCTTCTCCGACATCGCGGGCTTCACCGAGACCACCGACATGCTGGAGTCGGAGGAGCTGACCAGTCTGCTCAATCAGTACCTTCGCGAGATGTCGGCCATCGCGCTCGAATACGGCGCCACCATCGACAAATTCATCGGCGACGCCGTCATGCTGTTCTTCGGCGATCCGGAAACGAAGGGGCCGAAGGACGACGCCATCGCCTGCGTGAAAATGGCGATCGCCATGCAGCAGCGCATGCGCGATCTGCAGGCGGAATGGCGCGAGCGCGGCCAGGAGCACGTGTTCCAGCTTCGCATCGGAATAAACACCGGCTTCTGCACCGTCGGGAATTTCGGCAGCGACGACCGGGTCGACTACACGATCATCGGCAACGAAGTGAATCTGGCGGCGAGACTGCAGTCGCACGCCGATCTGGGCGGCATCCTGCTGGCGCACGAGACCTATTCGCTGGTCAAGGACGAAGTGCTCGCGGAGGAAACGGGCACCATCACGGTCAAGGGCTTTCCGCGGCCGGTGCGGACTCACCGGGTGGTCGGCCTGCACGATGGTGCCGGCGCTTCAGGGCGAATCATCCGGCAGGAGCAGGAGGGGATGCTTCTCATCATCGACCAGAAGAAGCTGACCGACCAGGGCAAGGCTGACGCAATCAGGGTCTTGCAGGACGCGGTGGGGAGACTACGGGCCGAGCCGCAGGGCTAACGGAGCTTCGGAACGCCGCGTGGAGTCTGGCGGCCAAATCGCGCCGCTTTCATTCGACCACCGCGTCGGCGATGGCGAGCAGCTCTTGCGGGATGTGAATGCCGAGCAATTTGGCGGTCTTGGTATTGATTGCGAAATCGAGTTTGACCGGGAACTGAACCGGAAGGTCGCCCGGCTTGTCGCCCTTTAAAATCTGGTCCACGAAACCCGCTGCTCTGCGGAAATTGTCGTCGATATCGTTGCCATAAGACAAAAGGCCGCCGGCCTCGGCATAGGCACGAATGACGTAGAGCGACGGCAATCGATGCTTGAGCATTATCGCGGCAATCTCCTTGGTGTGGCCGCTGGCGAAGCCGCTCGGCATCGGCATAATTGCCGTATGACCAGCCTGCATCTGTGCAGCACAAAAGCCGTCCAGCTCGGCCAAATCTGCGATCTGAGGTGCAATTACTTCCACCCCGAACGAGGGGCCGAAAGCTCTGAAAGACTTCAAGTAAAGCTCTGCGTAGGGCGCCGATGCGGGGTTATACGGGATAGCGAGCCGGGTGAGCTGCGGCGAAACCGTCTTAAGCAATTCAATCCACTTGCCCGCCATCGAGGCTTCGAAATTGGCCAGTCCCGTCGCGTTGCCGCCCGGTTGCGACAGGCTGGCGGCAAAGCCTTGGGCCACCGGATCGACGACCTGGACGAATACAATCGGAATGGTGCGGGTCTGTTGAAGGAGCGCGATCGTAGTTGGAGAGGCTGACGAAACGATCACGTCGGGATGCGAGGCGACAATCTGCTTTGCCGCCTCGGCCACGCGTTGCGCGTCGGTGCCAGGCCAACGAGGAGTCAAGCTGACATTCCTGCCGTCGGTCCAGCCGAGCTTGGCCAGCGCCTCCCGGAAAGCGTCGTACAAGATTTGACCTTCGCCGTTGCCCTCCTCGTAAAGCATTTCGACGGCCACCTGTTTCTGGCCGGCCTGCTGCGCGCGAGCGCACAGCGGCCATCCTGCCGCGCCGGCCGCCGCCGCGAGAAAGTCGCGCCGCCTCATTCGATCACCCGGTCGGCGGTCGTGAGCAGCGTCTGCGGAATGTCGAGGCCGAGCGATTTGGCGGTTTTCAGATTGATGACCGTCTCGTATTTGGTCGGAGCCTGCACCGGCAGATCGGCCGGTTTTTCGCCCTTGAGGATGCGGTCGACGTAGCCTGCGGCCTTGCGGTAGCTGTCGATCAGATCGGCTCCGTAGGAGATCAGGCCGCCGGCAGCGACGAAGAAGCGCTCCCAGTAGGCTGCCGGCAGCTTGTATTGCGCCGCCAGCCGGATGATCAGATCGCGGTAACGGATCGCGGCCCCGGTCGCCGTTACGACGAGGCCGCCATTGGGAGAACTCGCGAAAGTCTTGACGGACTGCTCGATCTCGCCGGCGTCGCGCATGTTGATCGGGGTTACCTCTACGCCGAGCGAAGGCCCGACGGCCTGGATGGCGCCGAACTGGGCGATTGTAGCGGTGTTGGTCAGATCGCGAAGCACAGCCACGCGCGTCACGGCCGGCGCAACCTCCTTGAGGACCTCAAGCCATTTCCCGCTCGCGCCATATTCGAAGATCATGAAACCAGTGACGTTCCCGCCGGGCCGTGCCAGGCTCTCGACATAGCCGGCACCGATGGGATCGCTGGAGACGGGAAAAACGATCGGCACGGTGCGAGTCGCCTGCATTAACGGCGGCACCGTCGAGTCGGCCGCGGCCAGGATGACCTCGGGCGCGAGCGCGACCAGATCCGCGGCCTGCTTGCGAATCTCGGCGGCATTTGTGGTGGCCCAGCGGATGTCGACGCGCAGGTTGCGGCCGATGGCCCAGCCCTTCTGGGCCAGCTCCTGCAGGAAGGCGCCGACGCGGGCCTGAAAGACCGCATCGTCCGCGGCGGCGGGCTGCAGCACGCCGATCCGGCGCACCCGCTCGCCCGGCTGCGCGCTCGCCGACAGCGGCCAGAGCGCAGCCGACCCACCGAGAAGAACGATGAACTCGCGGCGTCGCATTGGTCGCCCCGCAGGCTGATCGATGTAACCTACCATGCCGTCCATATTGCCACGGCGCTCTGCATCGCGGCAAAACGACGTATCGATTGGCGGCGCTGGCGGGCCTCGAACGTCGGTGCCGCGGCCGGAAATCCAGGGCGACGATCAGTCGGCCTGCGCATCCGTGTCTTCGCCGTCCGCCCGCCCGAACGCAGGCAGGTACCGGCCGAAGTTCAATTCGAAGTCGCTTGGAAGACCGTAACCGATACCACGGAGCTTGGCGCGGCGCGCCTGCGCACTGGGCCAGGTCAACATCGAGAAGATCATGTCGTTGCTCGACTGAAGCTCCGCAGCCGTCGGCGTGCCGAACCGATTGATCTGGGCCTTCGCCGCGGCCAGCACTTCACGGTCGAACGAGGCCAGACGCCGGACGAGCGCGTCGACAAACGAGTCGAGATCGCCATCGTCCAGCGTGCGGTTCACCCAGCCATAGCGTTCGGCGATATCGGCATCGAAATCGTCGCCGCTGAGCACGATCTCAAGTGCGCGCGAGCGGCCGACCAAACGCGGCAGCCATTCCAGCGCTCCGCCGCCGGGAATCAGTCCGACGCCGACCTCGGGGTTGCCGAACAGGGCGCTTTGCCGGCTGGCGAAGCGCATGTCGCAGGCCAGCACGAGCTCGTTACCGATGCCGCGCGTGCGGCCGCGGATCTTGGCGATGCTCACGACCGGCGTGGACGACAGGCGCAGCACGAAGTCGCGCCAAAGGCCGAGCACCTCCGGCCGCTCCGCTGCCTTGGCTACGTCGAGATGGGCGATGAAAAACTCGGGATTCGCCGACTGGAACACGACGACCTTCACGGGACGGGTCCGCCTCGAGGTCGGTCATCAGCGCGCCCAATTCGACGATCGTTGCGGGAACGAACATGTTGATCGGCGGGTTGCTGAAGGTGATCGTCCACCGCCCCGGATGGGTGCGGTCGGTATTGAACTGCGAAGGGTCGGGCATGGCGCATCTCCAACGTCGGTTGGCCGATCGGCTTTGCGTTCAAGCCGGCCGCGGCACGCGGCGGCTTGCAGATCGGGGACCGCCACCGCGCGGAGCAGCCGGCCAAATGCCCGCCGAGCTCCGCGGCACGGGCAGACGACATCAAATCGACGATCGGTCGCGTCGAGGCATGTAGCGAGGGTCGGCGTGCGCAAGGCGCGGACGCCGAAAATCTTCAGCTCGCATTGCGGAGCGATCTGAAGCCTGCGCGGACCTCTTCCGAGAAGAGTTTCGGCTGCTCCCAAGCAGCGAAGTGTCCGCCCTTGTCGAGCCTGTTGTAGTGGATAAGTTTAGGATAGGCGCGCTCGGTCCAACTTCGAGGCGCCGGATACAGCTCGTCGGGAAAGACGCTCACGGCAACCGGGATGGAGACGCCTTTGGCATCGAAATATCCGAATTTCCCCCAATTCTCCCAATAGAGCCGGGCGCCGGAGAGCGCCGTGTTCGTCAACCAGGTGATGGTGATGTTGTCGAGAATGTCGTCGCGCGTCAGGCCGGCGGATTCTCCGGCAAAGACGCGTGAGATCAGCTCATAGCTGCGCGCGTCGTGATCGAGGAAATACGCCGCCAGGCCGACGGGGGAATCTGCGATGCCGTATAACGTCTGCGGCCGCAGCCCCATCTGGAAGCCGTAGGCGATGCCCTTCTGATAGACGAACTGCAAACGCTCGTAAGCGACCTTCTCATCGGCGGAGAGACCCGACGGCGCCGGCGCGCCGGATAAAGCCGCTTTGTCGATGTCGGCCGGAAAGATGCCGGGCATGTTGGTGTGAATGCCGAGCAATTCCGGCGCCGCCTGCACGCCCATCTGGTCGACGACCAGCGCGCCCCAGTCGCCGCCTTGCGCGACAAATTTCGTGTAGCCAAGGCGCTTCATCAGCACGACCCAGGCGCGCGCGATGTGCGAAACATCCCACCCGGGAGCCGTCGGTTTGCCTGAGTACCCGTAGCCCGGCATCGACGGGATCACCAGATCGAACGCATCGGATGCGCTCGCGCCGTGGGCGGTGGGATCGGTGAGAGGCTCGATGATCTTCAGCTGCTCGACGACCGAGCCCGGCCAGCCGTGCGTCACGATCAGCGGCAGTGCATTTTCGTGCTTCGAACGGACGTGAATGAAATGAATGTCGAGACCGTCGATTTCGGTGATGAAATTCGGCAGGGCTTTCAGTCTCGCCTCGCACTTGTTCCAGTCGTACTCAGTCGCCCAATAGCGCGCCAGCTTCTGCATCGTCGCCAGTTGCACGCCTTGCGAGGCATCCGTGACCGTCTCCCGCTCGGGAAGCTTGGTTGCGTCAATCCGCTTGCGCAGATCGATGAGCGCCTCTTGCGAAGTCTTGATGTAAAAGGGCCGGATCGCGGTGGCATCGGTCGCTGCCGCGGTTTGCTCGGGACGCCGGCTGGCGGCGCCTGCAGCTCCGGAGGCCGCAAAAACGGCGCGCTGGGTCGGTGACGAAAACGCATCGTCGGACATGGTCCCTCTCCTTCGTAATAAGGTGAAGCTCTCTCGACAGGCTGGCCTGTATTTTCAGCAAGACGTAAGTTCTTCGACCGATACCCGACGCATTGTCGCGCGGCCCTCGCCGTCGGCACCATGTTCCGATTCATGACGAAAAATGAGCGGCGTTTTGCCGAACGACGAACTTCTCCATGGCCGCTATGCCCGCAATAGCGTGGCCCGTCGTCGCTCCCGGAGCCAAGGATGCGCGCGGTCGAGGGCGACTTCAAGTCACGGCCGATGACACTCTTGTGACGGAAATGCCGTTGCCGGTGTCGCCGCGGGACAAGGACGGCCCACATCCGTTAATGGGATGGTCCGGCCGTGCTCCTGCCCCGCCAGCGCTAAGCTGGCCAGGGGCGCCCAGCCAAGGAGCACGCCATGTCCCAGCCTCTCAGCAATGCAGTCGCCGTCATCGGCGTCGATATCGGCA
>Ga0335081_10016986_pt1 | contig 11787 bp, 14 predicted proteins | sample Lox_Sample_35_FD_206713 | JGI IMG/M metagenome (GOLD analysis project Ga0335081, IMG submission 206713) | Soil microbial communities from Loxahatchee National Wildlife Refuge, Florida, United States - Lox_Sample_3.5 | ecosystem: Environmental > Terrestrial > Soil > Wetlands | place: USA... | reverse complement strand
CGATGCGGATCGCTATTCCTTCATCGTATCGGACTTTCACCGACTACTTCTTGCCAGTCTCCCGGCGCACAGAGATTCGAACTCCTGACCCCCAGATTCGTAGTTTGGTAGGGAGCCGCGTCGTTGTGGCGACGGCATGGTCGTCATTTGTACCGTGGAAATTTGCGAAGCTCTTGGGCCTTATCGGCAAGCGTCGGCTCACCGTAACCGCGTCCAACCGAAGCAGGCGCATGTCCGACGATGGCATCGAGCACCTTTTCGGAAATGCCGCAGCGAAAACCCACAGCCTTAAATGTGTGTCGCCACGCGTGGTTGGGTGATAACTCAGGATCATTGAGGCCAAGGCCCCGAACCCATGCGGCCACGTGCTCGCGCGCTTTCACATAACGCGCCTTGCGCGGATTGGTCGGATCGTTCGGTGCCGCCGGTTGCGTCGGCTCGTTGTAGAACAGCGGTCCCTTACCGTTGGCTTTCACGAAAGTAAGGAATCCCTGCTCAATCAGATGTTCATGAAGCGGCACCGTCCGCGCTTTTCCCGTTTTGGTCGTACCCGCCTCCGGTGAAATCTTCATCGCGTGAATGCCGTCGGACCCGACAATATCGGCACCGCGCAATTGCGTGAGCTCGCCCATGCGAGCGCCGCTGTAGGCCGCAAGCCACGGACACCAACGCTTGGCCGCATCGTTTTTGCTGCGCACCTCAACCGCCAGCGCAGCGTTCAATATCGTTTTGATCTCATCGTTCGTGAATGCCTTCGTTTCGCGGGTCCTGATTTTTTTTGGCACCTTCACGCGCCAGCCGACGAATGGATTGCGCGTTATCAGTTTTTCATCCATCGCCCATGTGAACACCGTCCGGGCTGAGCGGACCCATACATCAGCGACCGTGCCGGCGGTCCTGTCAGAATTGATAAGCCCGTTGGCCCAATGCTGCATTTGCTCGGGCATCAATGCTGCGGCGCTCAAATTGGGGAAATCGGTTTGAAGCCGCAAAAAAACGGCGCGCCATCGATCAACCGTCGAGTTGGCCGGTTTGGCCTTGGCAATCCAGCGTTCAAACAGTGTCCATGCGGTTAGGCTCGGGTCCGCCGTTCCTTCATATCGTGGAAACTGTTCGGTCCACTTGTCCAGTCCATGGTCACCACGTGCGCGCCGGGCGAGCAGTGCCACGGCAGCAAAGAAATCGCGCGTCACATAATCCAGGAACATGTCTCGTGACGCTGAATCCAGGGTCAACCGCTTGGCCGATAAGAATTGGTGCGACTTCGCCTCGTCGGCGATGATCGGGCGCACGCGCTCGCGCATTCCACTATCGCGTTCCCAAAAGTCGAGCGGGTCGCCGGAGAACACGCCGCCGGCCATCGCCGGCCCGTAAAGTTCGGAGTGCACATGCGCTTCGTATTCCTCCCACACGTTTGTCGGCCAATTGTTCGTCGCCATCCGCGCGGTGAACCAGCCGTACCATTCGCCAGCCAGTGCTCGCGCTTCCTTCGGGGTTAGCGTGCGACCCTCACCGTTATGCTCCGCGCGGATGTTAGCGATCCGCGCTTCAATCTCGTTGGACCAATCGCGGTGTTTTGCTCGCGCAAGCAGGACCGGCATGGGGCCAGTATTCAAGCGTTCTTCCCACCGCTGGCCATACAGCTTGGCGTACTCATTGCGGACATCGAACGGGATGCGTTTGCGCGCGACAAAACCTCCGCCACTGGTCGGAATGAGCTTAGTCGCTTGTCTGGGCATAAAAGTCTCGCTACACAACGTAGTGTAGCGTCTTGTGTAACATGGCTGATGTAAAATACCAATTCTTTCAGTAAGCTATTGATAGATATTGGCAGGAAGAGTTAATGGTGCGGACGGCGGGACTCGAACCCGCACAGGGTTTCCCCCAAGGGATTTTAAGTCCCTTGCGTCTACCATTTCGCCACGTCCGCGAAAGCGGACAACCACACGAGGTCCGCGGATGCGGACAAATATACGATGTCCGCGAAGACGGACAACATAGAGAGTCCGCGAAAACAATCAGCTGCGAATCCGATAATTTACACGACGTCCCCACGAAGCGGCTTGAACAGCTATTGCGGTTGTTGCGCCGATTGTTTCTTCTTCTGCGCTGAAGCGTTTCGCGTGGACGCGGAAGCTTTCTGCCCTGAGGCAGCAGGCGCCTGCCGCACATCGGCCCAGGGATCGGGTACCTTCTGAGCCGGGATCTTGCTGGTCGCCGCCTTGTAGTCGGCGTCAATCCGCTTTTGCCGTTCTTCTTCTTCAGGGGTGAGCTTCTTTTTCTGCTCGCCCCCGATCGAAAACTTCGGCATGATGGGATTGTCCTGCGCCCAGGCGTTCACCCCCGGCAAGACGAAAGCAACCGCTAGCACAAGGCTGAGTAGCGTGCGCAGCCGCTTTTCATGCGCAACATCCCGTCCCGCCAGGCTTCTTCGACAGACAACTTCTCGCGTCGCGTTCATCGCGTCGACCTCTTTTACCCTTCGCGGACGATATTTCAGTCCTTGAACACGTGCCCCCAAAGTTCGTCCCAGTCGGCGCCGGAAATATCGGTCACGCGACCGTCTTTCTCAAAGAATTTGTTCGGCACCTGGAACATCGCCAGCATCAATCCGCCTTCCGGCGTCCAGGCAACATGGCGGCTGCCGGCCTCGCGCCACACGAACTCGCCGGGACCGACGGCGAGCCCTTGGGCCGGGCCTTCCTTGTCGACGAGCTTGCCTTCAAGAACATAGGTCTGCTCGATCTTGACGTGCTCGTGGTCCGGCAGCGTGGCGCCGGGAGCGAATTTCATCAGCGCGGTAACAAGACCAGTCCCCTTGTCGAGCAGGAGACCCTTGACTTCGCAGCCGGGAAACCGCGTCTTCCTCCATTCCATTTCCGCCGGACGCACCACGTGCGAATGCGTGTCGGCGGTATCGTGTTTCAATTTTGGCGTCACGGCATCCATGGCGGCCTCCTGGCTTTATCGTCGGCGCTTCGCCCATCATAGCCGATCGCGGCCCGAGCGCGAAATGGCCACACTACAAGCCGGCCTCGCGGATCGGCGGCTGGAACGCAAGTCCGGTATCCCAGGGGAAATAGATCCAGGTGTCTTGCGAGACTTCGGTGATGAAAGTGTCCACCATGGGGCGGCCCATCGGTTTGGCATAAACAGTGGCGAAATGGGCGCGCGGCAGGATTCCGCGCACGACTTTTGCCGTCTGGCCGGTATCGACCAAGTCGTCGACAATGAGCACGCCGCCGCCCTCGCCGCCGCCGCGTGCAATCACGCTTGCGGCGACATCCTTAAGAATCTTCAAGTCGGCCTGGCGCGTGTGGTCGTAGCTTGCCACGCACACCGTCTCGATCACGCGGATACCGAGTTCGCGCGCCACGATCGCGGCCGGCACCAAACCGCCGCGAGTGATGCAGACAATCGCTTCGAACGGTCCCGCTCCGCTCAACCGCCAAGCCAGCGCGCGGGAATCGCGATGGAACTGGTCCCAGGAAACGGGAAAGATTTTTGCAGGATCGAGGGGCCGGTCGGGTTCTGCAGTTTTCATGACCGATCACCTCGTTGCGCCGCGAATGTCGGACGACCGAACTTATAGGGCATTGATCCAATCGATCACTTGCCGGCGTGCCACCAGCGCCGTCGTGAGATGCCCGGCAATCACTTCGACATATTGGCTCTTCGGATTCTTGGCGAGCGCATTGAAGGCATATTCGGGGCCGCGCCGGTCGATCGGATCGAGCTTGCCGACGACCCAGAGCAACGGTACCGGCGAAGGCGCCGCGCCCATCAGCGCAGCATTCTTGGGAATGACCGCCGGTCCGTCCGGGTCGAACCAGCTCAAATAGACAGTCGGCGTTGCCGTCGCCGTCAACGGGATGCCCTGCGCCATGTCGGGGAAACTCTGCTGCACGTCGCCCTTGCCTTCCGCGATCAAGGTCTTGGCTCGCGTCACCGCATCGCTGACGAAACTGCGCATATTACCGACGTCGGGTAGATGACCGGGCGCGAGCGCGACCACGCCCGCGAGCTCGGGATGCCGCGCCGCGTACCCGATCGCGGTATTGGCCCCCAGAGATACACCGATCAGCACGATCCGGTGGGCACCGCCCGACTTGAGATTCGCGATCGCGGCATCGATCTCGACCAGCGCTTGATCGAAGGTCGCGTCATAGCGGCGGTGAAACGACCACGGCATTTCCGGCGTCGCCACCAGCGCGCCTTCTTCTTTCAAAGCGCCGAGGATGCCGCCATTGAGCGCTCCAGGCCAACCGCCTTTGCCGTGCAGATAGACGGCGCCCAATCCATGCAGATCAGCGGCCGGGCCGGCGGCGGAAAATTCCGCTGCGTACAGGAAACCAAATGCCGCGACGACAGCGGCGATAGCGGGAACAAATATATGGCGCCGCTTCATGCACCCAACTCATCCCTGGCCAAACGATGCGGAGCGACTGCCACGACTAGCGCCACATACCTTTAGGCCTTGGCCAGCCCGGCTTTGACGCGAGTCAACATGGCCTCGATGGCCAGCTTCGCTGCGGTGAGCTTCTGCGGATCGCGCGAGCGCACCACCACATTCGTGTTCGCCAAATTTTTTTCATCTACGAATGGATACGAGCCGATCACCACATCCGCGTGTGTCTTCGCAATCGCACCGAGCTCGGTGCCGATGTCGCCCTCGCGGCAATCGGCGCGGATCGATTCCGAGAGCATCTTTGCGCCGGTCTTGAGCTGCGGCGCCACATAATCGAGCATCGCTTGCATGACGCTCGGGATTCCGGCCATCACGATCACGTTGTGGATCCAGAACCCCGGAGCCGCCGAGATCTTGTTCAACACCAACGCGGCGCCTTTGGGGACGCGCGTCATGCGCATGCGCGCTTCGTTCATCTCGCCGCCGGTCTGCACCAGACGCGCGCGCATAATTTCAACGGCCCGCGGATCGTGTTCCAACGCGACCCCGAACGCTTTCGCGACACACTCGGCAGTGATGTCGTCATGGGTCGGGCCGATTCCGCCGGTCGTGAACAAATAGGTGTAGCGCGACCGCAAAGCGTTGACCGCGGCGACGATCTCCGGTTCCTCGTCGGGGACGATGCGGACTTCTTTCAGATCGATGCCGATGTTGGTCAAAAAGTCGGCGATGTAGCCGATATTCTTATCCTTGGTGCGGCCGGAAAGGATTTCATCGCCGATTACCAGAATCCCGGCGGTGACAACGCTGTGGTTTTTGGCAGCGCTGCTGCCGGTGGGCGCGTTGCTGGCCATGCTGCCGGTCATGCCGTGATCTCCGTGCCGCCGCCTCCTCTAGCGCGACACCGCTTACGGCTCAAGCGCATGCACAGTGAGAGGCTCACGCTCGCGCTTCTTTAGGAACGGGGCAGCACGCCCTGATAGCCGAGAATATCGCTGCGCTTCTGCAGATATTCCTGGCGATCGATCTCGCCGCAGGCATGGCGCCGGGCGAGCAGTTCGAGGACGGTACCTTCGCGTCGGTCGCGGATCGCCTGAGCGCGTAGGCGTTTTCGCCATTTGTGCTGCACGTACCAGGCAGTGGCGGCAATGGCGACGGCGACGATGAGTATGGCTTCGAGCATGGTCAGTTTGGAGTGGCGTCCAGCCGTATAGCGGGACACCGTCTTTTCAGGTTCCTTATTTGAGGCGTCGATGGGGCCGGCCCCGTCTGATGGATACGCAATGCACCAGTCAGCATCTCGCCCGCGCGACCGCCGACAATGCTATACAGGGGAAACAACGGGGGCAGGTCAAATCGATGACCTATTGCGGTGGAATTCTGGTCCGGGAAGGCTTGGTGATGTTTGCCGATACCCGGACCAATGCCGGGGTCGACAATATTTCGACCTTCCGCAAACTGCACATATTCAAGGATCCGAAGAAGCGGGTTATGGCGATTGCCTCGGCGGGCAATCTCTCGATCAGTCAGTCCGTGGTCAGCACATTGACCGAAGGCTACGACGATCCCGAGACCGGCGAGCATGAGACCTTGATGAGCGCGCCGACGCTGTTCCAGGCGGCGCGACGGGTCGGTCATGTCGTGCGCACCGTCCATGCCACCGAGGGCAAGGCGCTTGAGGCTTCCGACGTGACGTTCGACGTCTCGTTCCTGTTCGGCGGCCAGATCGTGGGCGAGCGCATGCGACTGTTCATGATCTACTCGGCGGGCAACTTCATCGAATGCACCGTAGATACGCCCTATCTGCAGATCGGCGAGCACAAATACGGCAAGCCGGTGCTCGATCGCGCTATCAATTACGAAATGGACATTTATGACGCGCTCAAAGTCGGGTTGATCTCGATCGACTCGACGCTGCGATCGAACTTGTCCGTCGGTTTGCCGATCGATCTCATGGTGCTGCGCCGCGACACCTGTGACCCGGAACTGATCTACCGGATCGAACCGGGAGAACCCTATTTCACAGATCTGCGCGAGCGCTGGTCGGCGGCCCTGCGCGCGGCCCATATCGGCATTCCTCGGCCGCCCTACGCCAATCGGCGCTGAAAGCCGAATTACTTGTGCTGTTCCAAGGCCAAATCAACCCGTTTACCCGTCGTTAACCGATCGCGGCCGAAAGCGCCGCGGTTCCTGGCGGCCGCGATTTCCATGCGAATTGCAAGTCATTGGCAAGCTTTTGCTCGCTATCTTGCCCCCGGGTCGAGATATCCAAAGGTGTCATGTGTTGCCTTCGGCGCAGATGAAAACCGACGCCGAAACCAACCGGTCGCGCTGGGACCACGCGCGCGTCCGTTTGCTCATCCCGATCGGCATCATGGTCGTTATCGCGATCATCTGCATCGCCGTGGGCGTGCTGAGTTCGGCGCAGCGCGCTAATCGGATTTCGGCCGATAGCGAAGAGCAGGCGATCCTTCGGTCGCTCGATGAAAATGCCGAGCGCGCGCTACGTCACCTCGAGAGCGTCGCGTCGATGCCGCAAGCGACCGCGAAAATTCGCGATAGTTATGACGCGGCGTGGGTCGATCGGCGCGTCGGACAATGGCTCGAAACGTTCTACAACGCCGACATCGTTGCGGTTCTTGGGATCGGCGACCAGACCGAATATTTCCGTTCTCGCATCGCGGGCGAACGAGCCCCCGCCGATCTGGCGGCCGGGCTCGCCCCGACGATTGATATTTTGCGCGGCAGGCTCTCCGAGCAACCGCGCCGCACCGTCTTGGTATCCCCGCACGACCTGTCTAAGCCGACCAAAGCCGTCGCCGTGATTCAAAATTTTCTCGGCCAAACCGCGATTGTTGCCGCGGTAGCGGTTGGTGAGCGAGCAAATCCCGCAAACGGAAATGCGCGCGCGCCGATCGTGGCGTTGGTCAAATACATCAACGATCGGCTTCTGACAAAGATCGCCGATCGCTTGCAAGTCGAGGGCCTCCACCTGATCGACGCGGCGACGTCTCCCAGCGACGATCAAACCGTCACAATCGCCGACGCCGAGGGGCAACCAGTTGCCCGCTTGGCGTGGCGGCCAAAGCGGCCAGGCGGAGCCGTGATCGTCAGCTTCGTGCCGTTTGTTGCGGTAGCGCTTGCTGCCTTCGCGCTGCTGACCCTCACCATCATGCGCCATATGCGGCTCACGGCTGCCGCGATCGGCGCTGGCGAGCGGCAATTACGCCACCTTGCTCTGCACGATCCGGTATGCGGATTGCCGAACCGGATTTATTTTTCAGAGCGGCTGGAACGTGCCATCGCCGAAGTGCGCAATGGCGGCCAGACTGCCGCCGTGTTCTACATCGATCTCGATCACTTCAAGGACGTCAACGACACCCTCGGCCACCACATCGGCGACGAGCTCATTCTCAACGTCACGCGTCGCTTAACCCAGATCATACGGGACGACGATCTCGTTGCCCGCCTCGGTGGCGACGAGTTCGCCATTATCATGACCTGCGCCTCGGACAATTATTCGCTGCAGGCGGTAGCCGAACGCATACTCACAGCGATCTGCGCGCCGTATGTCGTCAGCGGACACGGCATCAATATCGGCGCCTCGATTGGTATTGCCGTGATCGACAGCTGCACCCAGGACGCCGGCGACATCCTTCGTTACGCCGATATGGCGCTCTATCGCGCCAAGAACGAGGGCCGCAACCGCGCCTGCATCTACGACGCGGCGATGGACGCGGACCTGTCGAATCGCAAATTGCTCGAAGACGCTCTTCGCCAGGCGATCAAAAACCGAGAGCTCCACGTCGTCTATCAACCGATCGTCAATCCGAGCGGCAAGCGGCTGGTCGGCGTCGAAGCGCTGGCGCGCTGGATCCACCCGGTACAAGGCGAAATCCCGCCGGCGCGCTTTATTCCGATCGCCGAACATTCAGGTCTTATCGTCGAGCTTGGCGAATTCATCCTGCGCCGCGCCTGCCTCGACGGCCGCAATTGGCCGGGCCTCGCAGTCTCGGTCAATGTGTCGCCGCTGCAATTCCGGCGGCCGGATTTCGTCGAGGCAATCGAACGCATCCTCGGCGAGACCGCTTTCGAACCCAACCGGCTCGAACTCGAGCTCACCGAGAGCACCTTGCTCGGCAATCTCGAGAGCGCGGAACTCTCGATGCTACGGCTCAAAGGCGTCGGCGTGTGCTTTGCACTCGACGATTTCGGCACCGGCTATTCGAGCCTGCTTTATTTGCGGCGTTTTCCATTCGATAAGCTCAAGATCGATTCGAGTTTCGTGCGCTCGATCGAGAAGGCCCCCGACGCCGCGGCCATCGTTCATGCCGTCGTCAGCCTTGGCCGCGGTCTCGGCATGAAGGTGACCGCGGAAGGCGTCGAGACCGCCGACCAGCATCTGTTCCTGCGCGCTGCCGGCGTACATTCGATGCAAGGCTACCGCTTCGGCCGGCCGATGACCGCGGCCGAGATCGACGATCGCCTCGCCGCGCCCGAGGCCTACGGGGTCGCCAGTCCCGAACAGGAAATCGCGGTCGCGAGCTGAATTTTCCGTCATTCCGGGGCGCCATGAAATGGCCGACCCGGGATCCATACGCCCTGTATCTGAATTTAATCTCGACCATTTGTGACTCTGGATTCCGAACTCGCCGCTGCGCGGCGATCCGGAACGACGAAACGGGGATTGCCGCCGCGCATCGCCTTCGCCACTATCCGCTCGGCAAAAACCGGAGGGAGGACGATCATGGCGGAGCGAAAAGTTGCATTGGTGACGGGCGCCGGTACCGGTGTCGGCCGTGCCGTGACGCTCGCCCTGATGCGCGAGGGCTATGCCGTGGTGCTGGCCGGACGACGCAAGGAGCTTTTGGAGGCGGTCGCTAAGGAAGGCGCGCAGACACCCGGCGAAGCGCTCACCGTTCCCGCCGACGTCGCCGATCCGGCTTCGATCAAGGCGCTGTTTGCCAAGGCCAGGGACAGTTACGGTCGTCTCGATGTCCTTTTTAACAATGCCGGCATCGGCGCGCCGGCGGTGCCGATTGAAGACTTGCCGCTCGACAAATGGCAGGCGGTGGTCGCCACCAACCTCACCGGCCTTTTCCTGTGCACGCAGGAAGCCATCAAAGTCATGAAGGCGCAGCGCCCGCGCGGCGGCCGCATTATCAATAACGGCTCTATCTCGGCGCATACGCCGCGGCCGCATTCGGCTGCCTATACCGCGACCAAACACGCGGTCACCGGGTTGACCAAACAGACCGCGCTCGACTGCCGGGGCCATGACATCTGCTGCGGCCAAATCGACATCGGCAATGCCGCCACCCCGCTCACCGAGCGCATGGTACAGGGCGAAGGTGTGTTGCAGCCCGACGGCCGCAAGATGATCGAGTCGCGCATGGCCGCGGAGGATGTCGGCCGCGCCGTAGTCTACATGGCGAGCCTGCCGCTCGACACCAACGTGCTGTTCATGACGGTTATGGCCAATTCGATGCCCTATGTCGGGCGCGGATGATTTTGCACAATACCGAGCGAGTGGCACGACTGGCATGATTTTTACATCTCGTTTCGGAACTACGGTTTGACTTTCCGGCGTTCCAGGCGACGTTAGCCGTTTCAGACGCCGGCGAAAGCCACCGTTCGCCAATCGCGTCTTTCCCGTATTAGGGCAGAGACCGTCATGTGCTCAAACGTCGCGAGCGCGTTGCGCAGCGTCCTCTTACGCAAGAAGGTCGTTGCCGCGGTTTTAGGCGCCGATTACTATCGAATGACCAAGAGGGGCTTCGAATGGTGATGGCTTGGTCGGAGTTGTTGCCGGTCGCTTTGTTGCGATCTTAGGGTTAGTAGCCCTATACGCATTGTCGAGCGCCCTGCACGCCAATGACGCGCCGACTGATGACCGGGGGGTCCAATGCGTGTCCTGAACGGCCTGGTGCCCATTGCCACCTCGCTTGCCTTGATGGCGGCGGTTACGGCGCTTCTATGGCAAGTCAACCCGGCGGCGGCTGGCTCTCATGGGCTCATCTATATTTATTTGTTCCCTGTAGCTTTGATCGCCGCGCTCTACAACGGCCGCGTTGCCGTGTTGTCCACTGCCATAGCCCTGGTCTGCGCCGATTTCTTCTTGCAAGAGCCGCTATACAGTTTTGCCAACGATAATCCCCGGGAATATGGGGACCTTGTTTGCTTCGCACTTTTGGCCGTCACGGCGATCAAATTTATCCGGGAATTGGTACGGCCTCGCACGAGCAGCTTGGAGACACGATCGCCCTGAACTTTCGATCGCTCTCAGAAGTCGAGGCTAATAGTTCAAGCCGCCCGTGCCCGCCTCGTTTCCAACCGTCGGCGAGGGAAGGAAGCCTTGAGAGAAACTATCCAGTTATTCCGCCGCACTCACCTTGATCCGAGCGCCGGCGAGGACTTTGCCGAGCGCTTTGACGTCGCCGAGCGCCTTCGCCCAGATATTGCAGGGGCTGGCGAGCCGCGTTTCATCGCCTTTCGAAATCGGCGTGCGGCCAAAGCCGATCGCAATGGCGTCGCCGTCCGGCCAATAGGCGATCTCGCCCGGCGTGACCACGGCGCGCGCATCCTTCTCGCGCGCGACCTTGACCGGAATTTCGAAATAGACCTCCTCGCCCCAGGTCAGCGCCGACGCGGTAATTGGCAGCGCCGCCGCAATCGCCCTGGCGGTCGGGGTGTCGAGGAGCTCGGCGTCGAGCGTGAGCGAACCGAAGTCGAAGCGGATTTTCATGTTTGTCGTCATGCCAGATTTGATCCGGCGATCAATGCGGGGCTGCCGCAAACTCAAGCTCGGCATGGATGCGCGGGTCAAGCCCGCGCATACGAATGAAAAATGCTCAGTGCAACCGAAACTCGCCGTCGATGGCGCGGATTTCGGTCGGCCGGATCAGCCGCGCGTGGGCGACGGTGACCGAGTGTAGCGGTCCTTCAAGGGTCTCCAGCCAGAAATTGAGGAATTTGTTAAGCGCCGGAAACACCGGGCAGAGATCGTAATCCTGCCAGACATAAGTCTGAAGGAGCCACGGATGATCCGGCCGCCGGTAAAGAATGTTAGCTGTCGTCAGTCCATAGCCCTCGAGCTGCCTGCGAAAATCTTGCGATACCATCGTGCCCTCCATCCCGCCACCGGGAATGTTTGAGTGACTCGCTCCTCCAGGCAAGCCTCGAAAATGAGAAACCTGTTTATTTACAAGGCACTAGCAGCATCCAAACTTCTCTGCTAACAAACAGCCCATGCCGATAGTGCGGCTGCGTTACGCCTGACGTCCGTCATCAACGAGACCGTGTGGCGCAGCGTTTCCTTCCGGTACTTCACTAAATTTTGGTCGGTGGCCGGAACCGGTAGCGTTAACCGCCTCGGAAAC
>Ga0335081_10016985_pt1 | contig 11787 bp, 10 predicted proteins | sample Lox_Sample_35_FD_206713 | JGI IMG/M metagenome (GOLD analysis project Ga0335081, IMG submission 206713) | Soil microbial communities from Loxahatchee National Wildlife Refuge, Florida, United States - Lox_Sample_3.5 | ecosystem: Environmental > Terrestrial > Soil > Wetlands | place: USA... | reverse complement strand
CCGGCTCGGTAGGCACCCACGTCTTAGCAGATCAGCAGGCGATCCCGGTGGGGTTGGATTCGAAAATAGAATTTCCGGTGGGAGGCCGCTGACTATGCCCGCATCGACGGCCACAGAGCAGAGAGGCGCGTCAAGCTTCGCTGGCAATTGCGATACAAAGTTGAGCCACGTTGTCGAATCGCAGCAGTTCACCGTTCCGTTGCTGATGGAGCTGTTCGACCGCTCGCGTGGCATGGAGCGGGTTGTGGCCCGCGGCGGATCGCTCGATTACCAGAATCGCATCATGGCTACGCTTTTTTACGCACCATCTACCCGAACCCGATTCTGCTTCGAAGCCGCCATGCACCGCCTCGGCGGAAGAGTGTTGTCGACGGAACACGCGCAGGCGTTTTCATCGGCAGTGGAGGGTGAACAGGTTGAGGATTCAATTCGCATCATCGGTGGCTACGCGGACGTAATTGTCGTGCGCCACCATCAGGAGGGCGGGACCAGGCGTGCCGCTGACGTTTCGCCGGTTCCCGTCATCAACGCCGGGGATGGCGATGGCGGTCAGCACCCCACGCAGGCACTGCTCGACTTATATACGATTTATCGCGAGCGGCCGCTGAATGGGCTCAGCGTAGCTATTGTTGGCGAGTTGGATAAAGGTCGAACAGCACGATCGCTGGCCTATCTCTTGGCAAAATTTGAACGAGTCAAGATGTACTTCGTCAGCCCTCCTGAATTGCAGATGAAACCCGACATCCTCGAATATCTCGACGAACACAGCGTCCACTATGAACTGGAAGCCGATATTGAGCGGGTGCTGGGCGAAGCGGACGTCATCTATCAGACGCGAATTCGCCCGGAGCGCTTGGGCAGTATGGAAAATTTAAAAAAATATGCAATCGATTCGGCGGCGGTTCGCCGTATGAAATCGGATGCGCTGATTCTTCACCCGCTGCCGCGCACGGTCGAACTGGACAAATCCGTAGACGATGATCCGCGTGCGCTTTATTTTCGCCAGGCACGAAATGGATTGTACGTGCGGATGGCGTTATTGACGATGCTGCTGGAGTAGGAGCGAGTAGCGGGTAGCCAGTAGCTGGTGGCTAGGAGTCTGGCTAGCCGGACTGCGGAGGTTTTTCCTAGCTGCCAGCGACTAACTACTAGCTACGATGCGAGGACCCGCATGCCATCAGAACTGATGAATGATACAAAAACACGAACGCAAGACCTGATCAGCTTCGAAGATCAATACGGCGCCCACAATTACCATCCGCTCGATGTTGTGATCGAACGCGCGGAGGGCGTGTGGGTCTATGACGTCGATGGCAATCGCTATCTCGATTGCCTGGCGGCTTATTCGGCCGTTAATCAGGGCCACTGCCATCCGAGAATCCTGCAAACCCTGACCGAGCAAGCGCAAAAAGTGACGTTGACTTCGCGCGCGTTTCGCAATGACCAGTTGGGTCTGCTGTACAAAGACCTGCACGAACTGACCGGCTTTGACATGGCCCTGCCGATGAATTCGGGCGCGGAGGCGGTCGAGACCGCTATCAAGACCGCGCGCAAATGGGGATACAAAATCAAAGGGATTCCGCACGACAAAGCAGAGGTCATCGTGTGTGCCAATAACTTTCACGGACGCACCGTAACCGTGATCAGCTTTTCTACCGACGAACAGTATCGCGATGGATTCGGCCCGTTTACGCCGGGTTTCAAAGTGATCCCGTTCGGCGACGCGGATGCGGTCCGCAGAGCTATCACCTCGAATACCTGCGCTTTCCTGGTCGAACCGATTCAAGGCGAAGCCGGCATCGTGATTCCCCCGGCAGGATTTTTGAAGCAAGCCGCGGACATCTGCCGACAAAATCGAGTGCTGCTCATCGCCGATGAGATCCAGTCGGGACTTGGGCGGACAGGCAAGCTGTTCGCCTACATGCACGAGGCAATCAAGCCTGACGTCCTGATCATTGGCAAAGCGCTTGCCGGCGGTTTCTATCCCGTATCGGCAGTCTTGGCATCACGCGAAATTCTTGGGGTGTACAAGCCTGGCGACCATGGCAGCACATTCGGCGGAAACCCGCTGGGCTGTGCGATTGCCCGAACGGCGTTACGCGTGCTGACCGAGGAAAAACTGGTAGAGCGCTCGGCGGAGCTGGGTGCCTACTTTCTCACTTTGCTCAAAACGCTTCGCAGCCCTGATCTCAAGCAAGTCCGCGGTATGGGTCTATGGATCGGTATCGAGTTGCTCAGCCTCGCCCGGCCATACTGCGAAGCGCTCAAGCAAGAAGGAATTCTTTGCAAAGAAACGCACGACAAAGTGATCCGCATTGCGCCCCCGCTGGTGATCAAGCGAGAGGAAATCGACTGGGCCTTTGAACGGATCCGAAAGGTGATTGAAAAAAAATAGATTCATTCCCAGCGTCGCGAAGGACCGGCGGGTCTGCGCAAGCAAACGGTCGCTCGCTCCGCTGGAATGATGCAACAAGTTCTTATAAGGGGGCATCATGCCAATCTCACAAAAAGAAGCTTTGGACTATCATGCACTACCCAAGCCGGGAAAAATTGAAATTACTCCTACCAAGCCTTGCCGCACACAACGGGATTTGAGTCTTGCCTACACTCCTGGAGTGGCCGAGGCATGTCTGCAAATCAAAAACAATGTACATGATGCGTTCCGATACACAGGCCGTGGCAACCTGGTCGCAGTCGTTTCTAACGGAACTGCGGTCCTCGGACTCGGGGACATCGGCGCCATAGCGGGTAAGCCCGTCATGGAAGGCAAGGCCGTTCTGTTCAAACGCTTTGCAGATGTCAACGTTTTTGACATCGAGGTGAACAGCCACAATCCAGACGACGTGATCAAAGTTTGCCAATTGCTGGAGCCTACATTTGGCGGCATCAATCTCGAAGATATCAAAGCGCCAGAATGCTTCTATATCGAAGAAACGCTGAAGAAGACGATGCAAATCCCGGTTTTTCACGACGACCAGCATGGCACCGCGATCATCACCGGTGCCGCGCTCATCAACGCCCTGGAGATCGTTGGCAAGGATATCAGCAAGGTAAAAATCGTTTTCAATGGAGCCGGAGCCTCCGGCATCGCCTCCGCCGAACACTACGTTCGTCTTGGCGTGAAGAAGGAAAACATTTTCCTGGTGGATACGAAAGGTCTGGTTTACGAGGGCCGCACAGAAGGAATGAATCCCTACAAGCAGCGTTTCGCCCAGAAAACCAATCTGCGCACCCTTGCGCAGATTGTCGAAGGCGCTGACGTGCTGGTAGGACTCTCGGTCAAGGGAGCGTTCACGCCGGAGATGATCCGCAGCATGGCCCCGAAACCCATTGTGTTCGCTATGGCCAATCCCGATCCGGAAATCACCTACGACGAAGCGCGTGCCGCGCGCAAAGATATTCTGATGTGCACTGGCCGTTCTGATTATCCGAACCAGGTGAACAATGTTCTCGGATTCCCTTTCATTTTCCGCGGCGCACTTGACGTACATGCCACCGCGATCAATGAAGAAATGAAACTGGCTGCGTCCCAGGCGCTCGCTGCGCTGGCAAAAGAAGACGTACCTGATTCCGTATGCCGTGCGTACGGCGTTCAGCGCTTCGCTTTTGGCCCCGACTACATCATTCCGACGCCGTTTGACCCTCGTGTTTTGGTGTGGGAAGCCTCCGCGGTTGCGAAGGCCGCCATGGAGACCGGAGTGGCTCTCGAGCCGGTGGACATCGACGAATACCGCGAGCAACTTGAGAAGCGTCTGGGCAAAGCACATGAGGTCATGCGCATTGTCATTCACAAGGCGCAGGCCAAACCCAAGCGCGTGGTGTTTCCAGAAGGCGAGAATGAAAAAGTTCTCCGTGCATCGCACATTCTGTTCGAGGAAAGGATCGCTCGCCCCATTCTGCTGGGAAACGAACGCAACATTCGAACCCGTGCGGAGGGACTTGGGGTTCCGCTAAATGGCGCGGAGATTGTCGACCCCAAGGACTCCGCATGGCGAGAAGTGTACGTGCAGGAGTTTTACTGGCTGCGCCAACGCCGAGGCGTGACTCTGACCGAAGCACGAGACTTAATCGTTTTCGGCTCGCTGATGGTTCACATGGGTGACGCTGACGCACTCGTCTCCGGTGTAACCCAGCATTATCCGGACACGATTCGTCCCGCGCTGCAAATCATCAAGGTTCGGGATGGCGTGCATAAGGTCTCAGGAATGTATGTCCTCATCACCCGCAGAGGTGACATGCTGTTCTTGGCTGATTGCTCGGTAAATGTTGAGCCGAGCGCAGAGGACCTGGCTGAGATTGCTCTTTGCGCTGCCGAAGCTGCGCGGCGGTTTGACGTAATCCCACGTGTGGCCATGCTGTCGTTTTCAAACTTCGGCAGCACGAACCACCCACTCTGTCAAAAGATGCGTCGGGCAACCGAGCTCGTAAAACATCGCGATCCGTCGCTCATCATTGACGGCGAGATGATGGCGGATACGGCAGTAGTCCCCGAGATCCTGGAGCGGGATTATCCATTCTCCTCATTGAAAGGCGCCGCTAACGTTTTAATCTTCCCGGATCTTGCGTCGGCCAATGTGGCTTACAAACTCCTTATGCGGATTGGAGGGGCGGAGGCTATCGGTCCGATTCTGTTAGGGCTCAGCAAGCCAGCCTACGTGCTGCCACGCGGCGCGGAGGTGGAAGAAATCGTCAACCTTACTGCGTTGGCGGTGGTGGATGCTGAAGAGAGCCACCCGGCACTCGTGCAGGAGGGCGGGAAAATGTTTGTAAGTGCCGATTGAGCATTCCTAGTAATGCCGGAGCCTCCTCAACGGGCTTCGGCATTTTTGTTTGCAGTCGAAACGCTCCTCGCGTGTTCGCGAACGAACTTCTTCCTGTACTCCGCGTCCCGAAAAGCTTCGGTTCCACCCGGCCGTGTCGTCGAAAGTGCGCCAGCCAAATTTGCCAACTCTAAACAGGTCGTGAGATCAGCACCCCGAATGTATTGATGTAGAAAACCGGCATCGAAGCTATCGCCCGCGCCCACTGGATCAACAACCGTGACCGGAACGGCGGCAGAGCGGAACTCCTTGTCCCCTTGCCGCGCAACAGCCCCTTTGGTTCCGAGTTTGACGACGAGGGTTGGAACCATTGCAGAGAGTATCGCAATCGCATCCTCGAGATTCTCGTTATGCGCAATCTTCCGAGCTTCGCGCTCATTCGGCAAAAATACATCAACGTGGCGCAGCATCTCGCGCAGATCGTCCCCCCAGCGGTCCTCAGGATCATCATTCGTATCGACAGATATCGTCAGTCCGACAGACTTGAGACGGCGAAATAGTTCCGGGATGTCACGTCGCAAACTGCTCTGAAGGTAAAACGACGAGAGATGAAAGTGGCGGGAATCTGCCAGATACTCCAGGTCAAGGTCTGAGAGCCTCAGTTCAGAAATCGTTCCGCTATAGGTAAGAATGTTTCGCCACCGATCATGCTGCAGGATAACCGTCAATCCGGTATTCGAATTTTCCGAGCGGCGAACCAAGGATGTATCGGCGCCGCTGGCTGCCAGACGCTTCAGTGCGATTTCGCCTAATTCATCTGTCCCGATTTTTGACTGAAATCCCACACGGCTGCCGAGGGCAGCCAGATTATGAGCCACAATTGCGGATGAAGATCCCAGCGTCAGCATCATGCTATTCGCCAAGAGTTCGCGTTCTCGAGGCAAATCCGTGGGCAAACCGTAGAGAATCAGGTCCAGATTAAGTTCGCCCGCGATTGTGACGTCAAAGCGCGGCATGTTCGGGTGTTGTTGAAGGCTTGTTGAGGATGACCGCGCGGCTCAGATTCCGCGGCGAATCAGGATCGAGGTTTTTCTTAAGTCCGGTATACAACCCGAGCAACTGTCCGGCCACGAGCATCGGCGCGAGCGTTACAATTTCGGGAGCATCCATCGCGAGATCAACCAGCATGTCGGCAGTCGCGCGAGCCCGCTTGTCGGCATGATTGGCTACGACAAGCGTTGTACCGCCGAGCGATTTCATCTCCTCCAACATGTCGTACTCAGCCTGACGTCCTTGTTCCGAAAGGACAAAAACCAGCAAAGTTTCTGGCGCAACAATAGACTTCGGCCCGTGCCGAAATTCTAGTGTATGAAAAGCCTGAGCATACGAAACCGACATTTCTGTTACCTTGAGCGCGTACTCGCACGCTAGCCCGAAGAACGGTCCTTGTCCCAGGCATACGTAATCGGCGAACCGATGTTGTGCGACAAAAGCGCGAATCTTCTCTGGCAATTCAGCAAATGCAGAAGTCGCAAAATCTGGGAGCTTGGCTAACACGTGTAAGATGTCTGATCGTTTTCCGACCGTGGCTGCAAGAGTTTGCAGGGTCAACAGCATCGAAGTGAATGATCGTGTCATCACTGTGCTCTTTTCATCTGCCGCGGGCAGAGTGATCGAGAGCGACGCGAGCTGCTGAAGTGTCTGGTGCTCGACGCAGGAAATCGCGAGCGTAGGCACGGCGCGCGCCCGCAGTAACTCGGCAGCTTGTAGTACCTCAGATGTTTGCCCTGACCGGGAAATGAGCACTGGAACCGGCCGCTTACCTCCGTCCAAGACGAGATCAGGGTAAAGCAAAAGTTCAGAAGCCGGAACGGCGCGCGCCCGCACACCCAGCGATGTCATCGTGGCGCCGGCACAAAGAGCAACGTAGTAGCTGGAGCCACAGCCAATAAAAATATACTCGTCACAATCTATGAACTGGTTCCGCACTCGCTCCAGAACACCGTTCTCCCGCACGTCGCGGAGGCAAGTATTCCAGCACTGCGGCTGCGACAGAATCTCTGCCAGACTGTATGCACCCGGGGCTTTGGATGGCTGGTTGCCATCGGACTGATGGCGCTGCTGCGAATTAGACAAGTGTGACCTCGATTCCGATTTTCTTCAGTGCGCGTAAATCGGCTTTGGGAATTCCGTGGTCGGTGATGACTTCGTGCATGGCCGAGGTCGGAGCGATAAGGGAAAGGCTGCGCCGGCCGAACTTGCTGGAATCACAAACCACTATGGTGCGTTGTGCCACTTCCATCATCACGCGATTTACTTTGGCTTCTAGCAAATTGGGAGTGGTAAGCCCGTACTGCACATCGAAACCATCTACGGCGAGAAAAAGCAGGTCGGCATTGAGATGGCGCATCGTGTCTTCCGCCATGGGCCCGACTAAGGAGAATGAATTCTTGCGCAGGCTGCCGCCGGTCAGGATGACCTCGATCGGGGTGCCCGCCAATTCCGCCACGATATTCACAGCATTAGTAATGACCGTCAAGATTTGAAAGTCACGCAGCGCACGCGCTATGGCTGTAGTGGTGGTGCCAGAATCGAGAATTACCACTTGCCCCTTCTGCACCATGCGCGCCGCCGCGGCAGCGATCAAATTTTTCTCGCGCCGGTGAAGTTGTTCCTTCTGGCGAATGGTTGGATCATCCAGAGCGCCTTCCCGCGAGGGCAACGCACCGCCATGCGTACGGTGTAACTGCCTTTGATTGTGGAGCAATTCCAAATCTTTGCGAATAGTTACCTGCGAGGTATGAAAACGGCGCGCCAGGTCTGCCACTAATACGCGGCCGTCGCGGTTGACACAGTCGAGAATGGCCCGTCGGCGTTCTTCGTTGAGCAAGGCAATTTGCCGCAAGACTCAAGACTCTTCCGTCTTGCCCTTTTGTTTTCTATTTCCTTTTATAACGTTTCCTTTCGTTTGTCCACGAAAACTTTGAATTATGGGCGGCAATGTGCGCCGTCAAAAGGCACTGAGCGAGCTCTTTCAGTCGACTGCGGGCCTTTCAATGTCCGGCGAATTTGCTTGACTTTCATCGTACTCGTAACCAATAGTATGAAATCGAAATAATACGAAAGCATATGGGCGCCGCTCATTTCGTCGGGCGCAAGCGGGCCGCGATCCGTTTTTCACTCAGTTCGCGATGAAGCCTGTCTCTGCCAAACTGCGTAGAGAATGGTTGGTTTCCGACAAAAAGAAGGAAGACAATTGCCCCAGGAACGAACAGCTCTCAAAATGCAAACCCTTAACGCAACCGCGCAACTGGCCGAGATTCTCCAGCAAAACCACCGCGGCCAGCAAGTAGGCGTGCATTCGATTTGCTCCGCCAACCGCTTTGTCATCGAAGCCGGCATGATTCAGGCGAAGCGGGATGGCTGTCTGGTCCTGATCGAATCTACTTCTAACCAAGTGAATCAGTTCGGTGGATACACCGGGCAAACTCCAGCGAAGTTCATCGAATTCGTGAAGCAAATAGCTGGCGAAATGAATTTCCCGGTAGAGCGCATTCTTTTCGGCGGCGATCATTTGGGACCGCACGTCTGGCGCAAGGAAAAGTCATCCGTCGCGATGCAAAAGGCAACCGACCTCGTACATGCCTGCGTGCTAGCCGGTTACACGAAGATTCATCTGGACACCAGCATGCGGCTAGCGGATGATCGAGGGGGTTCCGCGGGTCCTCTCTCTGACCAGATCATTAGCAAACGCGCCGCCGATCTATGCCACGCCGCTGAAAATGCGCGCAGCCAACTGCCGGCTAGGTCTGTAGCCCCCCTTTACGTCATCGGGACTGAGGTTCCTATTCCCGGAGGTGAACTGCATGAGGGGCAAGCACCCCAAGTCACGCGAACCGGGGATGCTGCGCAAACACTTGATCTGGCTAAACAGGCCTTCAAAGCGCGCGGCTTGGAAAATGCGTGGCAACGAGTGATTGCTTTAGTCGTTCAGCCGGGTGTGGAGTTCGGGGACAACAACATCTTCCCTTACATTCCGGAGAAAGCCCGCGCATTGGCCCAGTTCGTAACAGGCCACTGGCATGGGGTATTCGAGGCGCATTCGACCGATTACCAGACGGAGCCTGCTTTACAGGATATGGTTCGCGACCATTTTGCAATCCTAAAGGTAGGTCCTTGGCTGACATTCGCATTTCGTGAAGCCGTCTTTGGATTAGCCATGATCGAAGAAGAGTGGCTTGGCGGCCGCAAAGAACTGACCATCTCGCGGATCAGGGAATCGCTAGACGCAGCTATGCTTGCGAATCCGGAATATTGGAAAGGGTACTACCACGGAGACGAAGCTGCCTTGCGTATCGCTCGCAAATACAGTTTCAGCGACCGCTGCCGTTATTACTGGCCTCAGGAGGAAGTGGCGGCGGCACTTCAACGATTGATTATGAACCTGAGTGCGAATCCCGTGCCCGTTTCGTTGCTGAGCCAGTTCCTGCCGAATCAGAGCCTGGCTGTGCGTTGCGGCGTCATCCCAAATGATCCAGTGGCAATTATCCACAGCAAAATTCTAGAGGTCATCGATCAATATGCCGCTGCCTGCGGAATGAGAAAAAAGCCGCGGGCGCATCCTATTAACGGCGGCTTGTCTTCACTATAAATGCGGGGCTTTGAACAGTTTCGCTAAGGTGGCAATATCCGTCGGGTTGGCATCCCCTATGACGAAGTAGCGAAGCCCGGCCTGAGACCAATTTTCAGTGCTGAATGCAACTTGCTTTTCGCGGCCATCCTCCCATGCTGTCGGAAGCGAATCTTCGGGAAATATAAATACAGAAATCCGATGCTTCCTGATTGCGTAGATCAACTGTGCACCGGGTACTTGGTGAAGATAGGCCATGCGACCGCCGATCAATGAAAACTCTGTATTTTCTACTTCCGGTAAATCAAAGGAGAAGGGAATCTTCCCCTGAAACCACGGCTTCACCGTATGCCGGTCCGAAGAAACCACGTCCACGGGTGAAGAACTGGCGAGCGTGGAAACATGCAGGTCTGCAATTTCACTATAGATTGCCCGGCTCTGTCGTTGATGCCATCCTACATAGTTCACCGCCACGCCGGCGAGCAACAAAAGCGCGAGCACAGCAGGCGCAATTGCCCAAATGCTAAACACGCGGGTTCGGTGCGCTTTTGAAATCCGCTGTTGAACCCGGTTTCGGAATTCAGAAGAGGGCCTGAATCGTTTTCCGGCAGACTGGATTGTCCGCTTCATCTGCACGCGCGCCAGAGCATCGGCAGCACAGGTTGTACAAGTGCGCACATGATCGTCGAACGCCCGCATTTCTTCGGCGGAAAGCTCGCCATCAACGTACGTTTCAATCTTTGTTATCCAGTCGCAAGACATAGTTATCCGTTTACGGCAGCGGTCACATGTTGTCGCATTTCCAGATTCACCTGGTGGCGCAGCGCCTTTCGCGCGCGCGAGAGGCGCGACATCACTGTTCCGATCGGAACCGACAGAGTCTCTGCAATCTCTTGATATGACAGTTCTTCGACTTCAGATAGAAGAAGGATCTCCCGGAAATGCACGGGCAGATCTTGCAATGCGCGCCCCAGCAACTCCGAGTCCGATCGACTGATCGCGAGTGTCTCCGGGGTTGCTGGATCCACTGCCAGTTCAGGCCCGTCGCTCTCAGCATCAAACGGAACAGTGATTTTCAATCCGGTGCGGGAGGTCAAGAAAGTGTTGCGCAAAATGCGACACATCCAAGCGCGAAAATTCGTTCCCAGTTGAAAAGACGGGAACCCTCGCAAGCCTTTGACATAAGTTTCTTGAACCAGATCCTCGGCTTCGTCATGATTTTGTGTCAGCCAATGGGCAAAGTTGTAGAGCTGATCGAAAAGTGGCATCGCCAACTCTTCAAATGAGGCAGATTGAGCATCCGTCGCTGACACGTCTGAATGGTAAACCGGGGAGGCGCGATTTTATTCCATGTTCGGACAGAATCTTTCCGGTGCACCTCTGCCAGCAGAACGCCTTCTGAGTTTAGTCTCTTGCTACCAAGATATTTCTCAGCAAAGGTTGTGATTCGTTGGATTTGGAATCTTCCCGAACCTGCAGCAGGTGCGCTCGCATGGCAGCGCGGGCCTTTTCCGCGTCGTGTTGTTCAATGGCATCCAGAATTCGCTTATGGTGATACTGTCCTCGCTCGGGACCGCCTTCGACATAGAAGATTCGAATTCTCTGTTCGCGCAAGAGCCCCACAATGGAATCGATCAAAGAAAGGATGAGTGGATTGGCCGCTGCCTCTGCCAGCGAAAGGTGAAAGTCGAGGTCGGCCTCGATGAAGCTAGCCGGATCCTCTCGAGAACGATCCATGATTTTGAACGCCTCACGCATGGCGCTGATGTGCTGCTCCTCAATGCGCGTTGCAGCCAGAGCCGCGATCTCGGGCTCGACCACCGCGCGCATTTCGACAAGATGCGGAAGGCCGTCCTGCTGCCCAACTTTTGTCATCCAGTCGATCGACTGACGCATGGCCTGCGAGGTGCCATTGGTGATGAAAGTTCCCCGTCCCGAATAGGCCTCCACCAAGCCTTTCTCGCGTAGCGCCTTGACTGCCTCTCGAACGGCAGTTCGACTTACACCAAATCGCTGGGCAAGCTCACGTTCAGCTGGGAGTTGGTCTCCTGTCTTGAGGGAGCCTTTGAGAATCGAATCTTCGATCTGCTGGACAATCTGTTCGTAGAGCCGAGATGTGTGAACGGCTTTGTACATCTGTAATTCCCTCAATCTGCAGGCCACTATGGCGCGAGGTACAGTGGTCCGACCAGAATACCACGAGCACACGCCGCAATTCACGACAGCGATTCCTCCGTTTGATGGGGAAGCGTCAGGGTAGTCCCAAGATTCTGCTACCGGTCGCGATTCGGATTGCCTTGCCGCGTGCGAGCCTTGCGGTAATCATCTGCGGTGGTTCGATAGCAGGGCAGGCGACTCTGTTTGTGGTCCGCCGACTTCGCGTTCAATTGGGCGCGG
>Ga0335081_10016984_pt1 | contig 11787 bp, 10 predicted proteins | sample Lox_Sample_35_FD_206713 | JGI IMG/M metagenome (GOLD analysis project Ga0335081, IMG submission 206713) | Soil microbial communities from Loxahatchee National Wildlife Refuge, Florida, United States - Lox_Sample_3.5 | ecosystem: Environmental > Terrestrial > Soil > Wetlands | place: USA... | reverse complement strand
TTCCGCATGACGGTAGGCGGCGGTCTGGGCCCGTTACCCTCCGAGGCGCAACTGCTCGACGAATTTCTCCCGGAAGAGCGCCTGGTAAACCGCATTGAAGCCGTGATTCGCGTATTCAACAAATACGGCAACCGGGGGAACAAGAACAAGGCGCGTCTGAAATTCGTGCTGCGCGAACGCGGTTGGGAATGGGTCCGCGAGCAAATCGAAAAGGAATACGCGGACATCCTGGCGAACGGCGGAATCGCCGCGCCGGAATTGGTCCCCGAGGGTTTTGGCGGGTATCAGTCGAATCCGCAGCCGCTCGGCCAGGGCGCGCTGTTGCCGGTGGTGCATTCGAACGGCACCGGCCACGCTGATTATGACCGCTGGCTCAGCAGCAACGTGCGCAACCAGCGTCAGACCGGCTACGCCATGGTCACGGTGCGCGTGGATCAGGGCAATCTCACCGCCGACCAGATGCGCGGCATCGCGCGGATCGCGTCCGACGCAGGAGACGGGCTGATACGCGTCATGATCGACCAGAACCTGCTCCTGGGCTTTATTCCGCTGGGCCGTGTTCGCGGAGTGTATGCGGCCTTGGACGATCTCGGGCTCGCTGGCTCAGGCGCGCGTGAGATTCAAGACGTCACCACTTGTCCTGGGGCGTACTCGTGCAATCTGGCACTGACGAAATCCATGAACTTGGGAGCGGCGCTGCAGGAAACCACCCGGCAGTATGACGACCCGCTCGTGCGCAAGCTCAGCATCAAGGTGAGCGGGTGCCCCAATTCCTGCGGGCAGCACTGGATCGCCGACTTCGGTTTTTACGGCAACGCGCGCAAGATCGATGGCAAAGAGGTCCCGTACTACCAGATGCTGTTGGGCGGAGGTTACGATCGCGACGGCGTCATGCGATTCGGTCTCGCGGTGCAGAGCGTTCCCGCGCGTCTGGCGCCCGCAGTGGTGAAGCGCATCCTGGATCACTTCATCGCCAACCGCGCTGACGGCGAGACTTTCCGCGAATATGTGATGCGCCACAAGGTCGAATTCTTCCGCGAGGCCACCAGCGATCTCGCCAAGCCCGCCGAACTCGCGCCCGAGTTGTATCAGGACTGGGGCGACGACACGGACTTCTCGCTCAAGCTCGGCCGCGGCGAGTGCGCGGCATAAGTTCCGCTGGCTAGAACCTAACACCTGACACCTAGCACCTCGTTCCCTGCGTTACCCTATAGATCCATGGCCAAAATTCAACGCGCATTGCTGAGCGTGACGGATAAGACCGGCATTGTGGATTTCGCGCGCCACCTACGGGATTTAGGAATCGAGCTGATCTCCACCGGTGGTACCGCCAGGCTGCTGCGAGACTCGGGAATCGAAGTCAGGGACGTGTCCGAAGTAACCGGCTTTCCCGAGATGTTGGACGGCCGCGTGAAGACCATGCATCCGCTCATCACCGGCGGAATCCTGGCCATTCGCGGCAACGCCGAACATGTCCGCGCGCTCGAAACGCACGGCATTCAGCCCATCGACATGGTAGTGGTAAATCTCTACCAGTTCGAAAAGGCCGCGGCCCGTGAGGGCGTCACGCTCGAAGAATTGATCGAGAACATTGATATCGGCGGCCCCACCATGATTCGTTCAGCCGCTAAGAATTTTCAAGATGTGGCCGTGGTCGTTTCGCCCGGCGACTACTCTGCCATCTGCGAAGAGATGCGCGAGAACGGTGGGGGCCTATTGCGCGAAACGCGCTGGCGCCTGGCGCAAAAAGCCTTCCGCACCACCGCCGACTACGATTCCGCCATCAGCGCGCGCCTGGCAAAGGTGGACGGCAAGGCCCCGTTGCCCGCGCGTCTGGATATCCACGCCGCGAAAGTGATGGACCTGCGCTACGGGGAAAATCCGCACCAGTCGGCCGCGCTCTACGGCTCAAGCGGATCGGGAATCGCCGGAGCTCAGCAGTTGCACGGGAAGGAACTGTCGTACAACAACCTGGTGGACCTCGATGCCGCCTGGCAGCTGGTGAACGAGTTCTCGGGCCCGGCCACCGCCATCATCAAGCACACCAATCCGAGCGGCTGCGCGGAGCAGGAATCGCTTGCCGAGGCGTACCGCAAGGCGCTCGCATGCGATCCCGTCTCGGCATTCGGCGGCGTCATCGCATTCAACCGTGACTTGGATGACGAGACGGCTCAGGAGTTATCCAGGCTGTTCGTTGAAGCCATCGCCGCGCCGGATTATTCCGCGGGTGCGCTGGGGATTTTGAAAGCCAAGAAGAACCTGCGGCTCATGAAGGTGACGGACGCTGCGGAATCGCTCGTCATCAAGTCGATCAGCGGCGGCTTTCTCGCCCAAACGCCGGACACGCACCGCCTGGACCGCAGCACCATTGAAGTCAAGACCCGGCGCACTCCCACTGAGGCCGAATGGACCGCGCTCGATTTCGCCTGGAAGGTCGCCAAGCACGTGAAGTCGAATGCAATTGTGTACGCGCGCGCCGGCCAGACGGTGGGAGTCGGAGCCGGCCAGATGAGCCGTGTGGACTCGGTGAAGATCGGCGCCATGAAAGCGGTCCTGCCTCTCGCGGGAACTGTGGTTGCGTCGGATGCTTTCTTCCCGTTCCCGGATGGTGTCGAGGAAGCCGCGAAGAATGGAGCCACCGCTATCATTCAGCCCGGCGGTTCAGTCCGGGACGCGGATGTGATCGCCGCCGCCGACCGACTGGGCCTCGCGATGGTGTTTACCGGCGTGCGGCACTTCCGGCATTAGATCACAAAGCCGGCGATTGCAATGATCACACCCGCGGTGCCGGCGATGATCCCGATCACCGGAAACAGCATTTTCCGGGATATGAAGTACAGCGAGGTCAAGACCAGCGCGATCTCCAGCAGCCCCTCGCCGAAATCGTACCGCAGCGCGCGCTGCTCGACAGCGTCGCCCTCTATTTCTTTCTGGCGGGCCTCGTCTTGCACGTTTTTCGATTCGGCTTCATACCGATCCTTTTCGCTCCGGTAGCGTTCCAGTGCGCGATCCGTCGCCTCGTTCCTGCTCCCTAAAAGCCCGATCAGATCCTCGCCCAGTTCCAGGTTGTGCAGCTTGAGGCGCTGGGATTGATAGTGCGCCCAGTGATCGTTGGCTTCGGTCCTGAGGAGAACGCCCGTGGTATGGGCGCGGTGCGACGCAATCGTCACCATCGCCAGTCCCACAGCCAGAACGGCGGCAAGGATACCCACCTTCTGCCCGCGCGGATCGGCGTGGTGCTCCGACTCCGTGTGGATTTCCAGTTCAGCCATCTGTGAGACTGCTAATCCGCCGGAACCGCGCCCTCGGTTAACAACGCGCCCTTCTCCAGGTAGCGCACTTTGCTGGCGAAGCGCGCGGCGTGCGGATCGTGCGTCACCATCACGACGGTCTTGCCATGCTCCTTGTTCAGTCGCGATAGAAGCGTCAGGATTTCCTGCGCCGAACCGGCATCCAGATTGCCCGTGGGCTCGTCCGCCAGGATCAGGGCCGGATCGGTCACGATTGCCCGCGCAATGGCCACGCGCTGCTCCTGCCCGCCGGACAACTGCCGCGGAAAGTGTCCCGTCCGGTCGCCCAGGCCCACCAGCTTCAGGGCGGTGATGGCGTGATCGATCCGCTCTTGCTTCTTCAGATTCGTCAGCTTCAGCGGCAGTTCCACGTTCTCCAGCGCCGTCAGCACCGGAATGAGGTTGAACGACTGGAAAATGAATCCGATGTTTTCGTTGCGCCAGTGCGCGATCTGCCGGTCGGTCAAGGCGCGGAGATCCTGGCCCAGCACACGAATCTCTCCGCCCGTGGCCACATCCATCGCGGCAATCAGATGCAGCAGCGTGGACTTGCCGGAGCCCGAAGGTCCCATCAGCGCCACGAACTCGCCTTTGTGGATCTCGATATCCACGTCCTTCAACGCGACCACGTGGAACTCGTCGCGCAGAAATTCCTTCGTCAGATTGCTGGTTTGGATAACAACGTTATCGGTCATGTTTGTTTAGGCTTCACACGGTCGCCGTTCTTCAGCTCCGCGGGCGGATTCACGATAAGGTCCTCACCACCGATGAGTCCATCCTCAATGCGCACACCTTTACTGTTGGTGGAACCGGTTTTCACCGCGCGCCTCAGCGCCTTTCCATCGAACATCACGAAGACGGCGTTGTCGCGAATCGCGGCGTTGGGAATCACAATCACCGGCCGGGCCGGCGCCCCCACGGCGGCCATTTTTTCGTCCGATACAAACGCCACGCTGGCGTTCATCTCCGGGCGCAGATAATCGTCGGGATTCTGGACTTTCACTTTGATTTGTACCGTGGCTTTCTGCCGGTTGGCTTCGGGCGAAATCTCGTAGATGAAGCCATCGTACTTGCGGTCGGGAAATGCGTCGGTGGTCACGATGCCCTTCTGGCGGGCATGCAATTTTGCAAAATCGTTCTGGCTGATGTCCAATTCCACCTCGAGATCGTTCAGATCGGCCAGCGCCACCACATAGCCTTTAGCGCCCTTGTCGCCGACGAACATCGTAGTCAGAAATTCACCCTTCTCCACCGCGCGCTCCAGAACCGTGCCGGTTACCGGCGCGCGGATCACCGTGTTCTCGTCTTGCGTCTGGGCATACGCCAGCCCGCCTTTGGCCTGCACCACCTGGCCGCGCATGGCGTCGATCTCTTCCTGTCTGGGCCCGAGCACCGACAGATCCAGCGTCTTCTGTAGCGAATTGACGTGTGCCAGCGCGCTGTCATATTTCGCTTGCGCATCATCCAGCGCTTGCTTGGACATCACGCCTTGCGATACCAACGTCTTGGTGCGGTTCAACGTCACCTGAGCGTTTTCCAGATCGGCCTTCGCTTGATTTACGTTCGCCCGCGCGACGGCAATTTCCTCGGGACGCGAGCCGTGTTCCAGTTCCGCTAATCTCGCTTGCAGATTGGCCAGTTGCCCTTTCATCTGGTCTAGCTGCGCGCGATACTCGTCGTCCTCCAGGCGCACCAGCACCTGGCCGGCTTTCACCTTGTCGCCCTTCTCGACCCCGATCCACGCCACGCGGCCCACCACCTTGGAGGCCACCTCGATCCGGTGAGCGGCCACGATATAGCCCGTTGCGTTCAAAACCACGCCCGGTCCCGCCGCCGCCGAACTCTCCGCGTGTACCCGCGCAATCTCCACTTCGGTTGCGGCATTGAGCTTGGTATAGGCGAATCGCGTGGCGCCCAGCAGAAGAAACAACACCACCCCGCCGATAATCCAGCGTGTCGCCCAGCGCGCGGGCGCCGGTCCGCTCTTTTGCGAGCGATCGATTTGCAGAGCTTTCAATTCCGCTTGCATAAATCTTCTAGATGCCCCGCAAAGCCGCGAGGATCTCCTTCCTGGACGCCGATCGCGCCGGGAATAATCCGCCCAGCGCGCCCAGAATCATCGCAAAGGCCACGCCCAAAGCCATGATCTGAGGAGTCACCCGGAAATTGAAATCGATTTCACTGAACGTGAGGAAGTTTCCGATCCCCGTCGTCACGCCGTTGAGCGGCAGCACCAGCAGGCATCCCACCAGGCCACCCAGAGCCGCCAGCAGAATCGATTCCACAAAGAAGCTGAAGAGGATGCTGCCGCGCGAAAAGCCCAACACCCTTAGCGTGCCGATCTCCTGCGCGCGCCGTGCTACCGCCGCATACATCGTGTTCATGGCCGCAAAACTCGACCCGATCCCCATGATGATCGATACGAAGATGCCTAGCGATTCGATCACAACTCCGGAAGACGTCTGCGCATCGTAATAATCCGTCTCGGACATGGCATCCAGGTTCAATCGCGGATCATTCGAAATGTCATTGATCAGCGCCTTGGCGGCCACCGGGTCGGTGGCGCGCAGCAGCGCGGAGCTGAGGCCCTCCGGACGTTGGAAATCGGCGCTGATCTGGTTGAGGTCGCCGAAAATCTCGCTGTTGGTGGCGCCGCTTCCGGCGGACATGATACCGACCACGTCCCAATCCCCGCGCCCGAAATGCAGACGCTGGCCGATGCGGGCGCCGGGAAAGCGTTTCGCGATCGATTCGCCTGCCACTACTTCGCGCCTTCCCGCTTGAAACCAGCGGCCGGAAACCAGCGTTATGTGATCCCGCATTTCGATGCCCAGTGGAGTAATTCCGCGCAACGTCACGTTGATCCCCTGCGGCGCATCCACGCTTTCCAGATCGATCACCGTCACCATCTCGAGCGATGCCATGGGCTGGCCGGAATTCGTGCGCGCAATTCCGTTCTTGAATTTCATGTCCTGGAAATTGGCCGGCGTCACCACGCTGGACAGCTCGGCCGTTCCGCCTTTGCGCAGCACCAGTACCTGCAGGGGATTTCCGGAAGATTGGAGCGAGGTGCGCAGCCCGCCCACCAGGGCCAGAATCGCCAGCAGCACGGCAACCGTCAGCCCGATGCCGAGCGCCGTCATGACCGTGGTGGTCTTCCTCACTACCAGGTTTCTCAGGTTGTAGGTGACTGGGATGGCCATGGATGTTATTCCGTGCTCCGCAGCGCCTCAACGATGGGCGTTCGCGAAGCGTTCCACGCCGGGATGAAGGCGCTGATTAAGCCGATCACCGCGGCAACTGCCAGGCAAGCCAGCACCACTGGCGGTTGAATCCTCAGGTGCCTCAAGTCGTCCGAAAAAGCAGGCCCGCTCCGCACCACGCCGCAGAGCGCCGATGCCAGCGCCACGCCCACCGCGCCTCCCAGCGTCGCAATCGCCACGGCTTCGCCCAGGATCAGCGATAGAATCGTGCCGCGGGTGAAGCCCAGCGTCTTGAGCACGCCCACTTCGCGCACGCGCTCGCGCACGGACATCGCTATGGTGTTCGCCGAGACCAGCAAAATCGTGAACGTCACCGCGGCGCAAATGCTCAGAAGAATCATCTTCACGTTGCCCAGAAAGCTTAGGAATCCCAGTTGGAACTGACGTTCCGACTCCGTCTTGGTCTGCACGGGAGAATTGCGGTACGTGTCGTCGATCGCCCGGGCGATTCTTGGCACCGACTCCGTGCTGTCCGCGAGCACGTAAAACGTCCCGATCTGTCCCCACCTTGCTGATCCCATCGCCTGGTCCAGATATTCCAGGTTGAAGTAGAGGACCTCGTTGTTTTCCGGTGCATCGTAGATCGCCCGCACGGTCAATTCCAGATTGACCGCGAAAATGTCGCCCTGCAGCGTAATGCGGTCTCCCAGGTGGAAGTTTTGCTTCTCCGCCAGCGCCTTGCCCACCATGCATGCCGTGCGCTCGTGGATGAACGCCTGCTTCTGGTCATCCGGAATTTTCATCTCGCCGCGGACGGCGATGATCCTTTCCGGTTCCACGGCGAAGCGCGCAAAAAAATTCTTGGGATCGCGCCGGTCTTTATAAACCCCTCCGAACCACTGCGAAACAGCCACATCTTTTACGCCCGGAATCTGTTTGATCTTGTCGCGGTAGTACTCGGGCATGGGCACGGCCAAAGAGATCTTGTTGCGCACTACCAAACGTAGAGCTTGGGCAGGGGTCGCGTCGGTGAAATAGAAGGCGTAATAAATGGCCATCAACACGCCCAGCAGGCACAGGGACACGCTGATGCTCACAATCGTCAGCATGGTCCGGCGCCGGTTGCGCCAGGAATTCTTGAGGACAAACGGCAAGTATCGAAACATTTGTTTCTATTTATTCTATGCTACGAGATTCGTGCCCGAATTGTTCATCGAGGAAGCCCGGTTCATGCGGGAAGCCCTTGAGCTTGCCCGCCAGGCCGGGGCCGCCGGAGAAGTACCGGTGGGCGCGGTCGTTGTGGTTAACGGATCTGTAACCGGCCGCGGGGCGAATTCGCCCATTGCAAAAAATGATCCCACCGCCCACGCCGAAATTCTGGCCCTTCGCCAGGCCGCGCAAGCCGCCGGTAATTACCGGCTGGAGCACGCCACGCTCTACGTCACCCTCGAGCCCTGCGCCATGTGCGCCGGAGCCCTGGTGGCGGCCCGCGTCAAGCGACTCGTGTTCGGGGCGCGCGATCTCCGCTTCGGCGGCGTGCGCACCAAATTTCAGATTGCGGATTCAGAACTGCTGAACCACCGGCTGGAGATAGTCGAGGGCGTGCTGGCAGCAGACTGCGTCGAACTGCTGCAGCGTTTCTTCGAAGCGCGCCGGTAGGCCAATACTATTCTACGGTGACCTTGGTGCCCTTCTGGGCGTGCTGCGACAGCCGTTCGATACGTGCGTCCAACATGCTGCGAATCCCTTTGAGAACTTCGATACGCGCGTTCCGGAAGTGCTCCTGCGTCGGCTCAGGCCAGCAGCGATCGAAGAATGCCTCGATCTGCGGCCCGGCTACGTCACAAAAGAAACAGCCGTGCGGCGCCTGGGCGGTTTGTTTTTCGTCCATGTCAGCCCTCCCTCATCTCCACTGTTAATATTTTATTCTGTAACGTGGCCTTGGTGGGAGTGAGGGCCGACATCGAGGTCGGCAGCCCGATATGCCGCCGCAGCGTGCCGATCTCCACCACCAGCTCATCCCCTTTCTTGAAAAGCCCAACCTCGCCTTTGACCGCGAACGGAAGCCGCAGTCGCACTTCATAATGCGCGTTGCGCTTCACGAAAGTGTACGGAGCCTCGGTCCGCGAGACCGCAGCCGGATCTTCATTCTCCTCGTAGAGCACGTGCGCCAGCTCTTCCAGCCGCTCGCGTCCCAAAACCTCGTGGGTGAACAGCGGAACGCGCTTCACCGCCACCGGGGAGAAGTACTCGTCAATTTCCTGCAGAACCTTCGCCTGCGAAGCACGCCACTCCTCAAACCATGCGTCCTTGATGGCTTGCGGAAGCACCCGATTCACGATAATTCCATCCACCGTCAACCCGTGCAGGGAAAAATAAACGAACGCGCGCTGCGTCTCGCGCAGCACCATCTTTTCGGGATTCGTCACCAGCCGCACGCTGGTTACGTTCGGATCCTCCAGCAGGTCCGAGATCCCGTCGAGACGCCCGAACAAATCCTGCACGTTCGCGAAGTAGCTGTCGGTCGGCAGCTCCACTGGTGAAATCCGGTTAGCCACCGGCCGCACCGCCTTGAGCAGCCCGCGCTGAAACGGAAACACGTGCTTCATGTACCATTCGAGCGTGGTCGGCATGCTGACGAAGCGCATGGATTCGGCCGTCGGCGCGCAATCCAGCACGATGATGTCGTACTTTTCCTCGCGCCGGAACTGGTTCACGTACATCATGGCGCTCAGTTCTTCCATGCCGGGCAGGATGGCCAGTTCCTCCGCCTCCACGTCGCTGATGCCCGTGGTGCGCAGCACCGAAATCACGTAGGTCGAGATCTCCCGCCAGTGCCGCTTGATCTCTTTCTGGATATTGACTTCGAGAATGGAGAGTTTTTCGTTGATCGGATACGGATCGTTGGTTTTTTCTTGAAACAGGCTGATTTCGAGATCGAAAGCGTCGGCCAGGCTGTGCGCCGGATCCACGCTCATCACCAGCGTCCGGTAATTCAGGCGCGACAAATGCAACCCGGTAGCCGCGGCAAGACTGGTCTTCCCCACGCCTCCTTTGCCGCTAAAAAGAAGGATGCGCATATCTCCATTGTAAGCGGAGAGCCGCGAGCAGCGCCGCCTTTTGATGTATCCTACCTTCCACAATGCGTTACCGCAGAATCGTGATCTCGCGCTTCGGAGGACCGGAAGTTCTCGACGTGGTCGAGAACGACCTGCGTGATGCGCGGTCAGGCGAGGTGCGCGTCAAGGTGCTGGCCGCCGGCGTCTCGTGGGTCGAATACATGATGCGCCAAAACACGTACCCCGGCCAGCCCAAGCCGCCCTTTACGCCAGGTTACGACGTGGTAGGCATCGTGGATCAGGCAGGCGCCGACGCCACTCAATACTCCGCGGGACAAAAAGTCGCCGCGCTGCTCGTCCATGGCGGCTATTCCGAGTACGTTTTCGTACCCGAAGAAGCGCTCGTTCCTGTGCCCGATGAACTCGATCCCGCTGAAGCCGTTTGCCTGGTCCTGAATTACGTCACCGCCTACCAAATGATGCATCGCACGGTTCAATTGCAAACCGGACGCCGCATTCTGGTGCACAGCGCCGCGGGCGGCGTGGGCACGGCCTTGTTACAACTGGGGCGCGCCATCGGGCTTCAAATGTACGGAACGGCTTCTCAGTCCAAACAAGGGCTTATCGAAAAGCTGGGGGCGCGCGCCATCGACTATAAGAATGAGGATTTCGTCGAGTGGATCCGGCATCTCACCGGTGATGGCGTCGATCTGGTCTGCGATGCCATCGGCGGCCCCCACTGGCTGCGTTCCTACAGTTGCCTGCGCCCAGGCGGAACGCTGGTGGCCTATGGCTCGCAAGCCATGCTGGCGAACGGCCGAAAAAGTTTCGCAGCAACCCTCGGCATTCTTGCATGCGCGGCGCTGCTCTACTTGCGTCCAGGCCCAAGGCATTTCAAGTTCTATAGCATCACGTCGACTCGCAAACGCAACCCCGCCTGGTTCCGCGAAGATTTGTCCACGCTCTTCCAGATGCTCCGCGACCGCCGCATTCAGCCCGTCATTGCCGAGCGCCTTCCGTTCACCGAGGCGCGCCAGGCCAACCAACTCCTGGAACAGGGTGCCGTTCAGGGAAAAATCGTGCTGACGTTCTAGCGCCTCCGCGGCGCATCGTCCGCCTTCTCCACCGTCACCACCGCGTTATAGTCCGGCCCGCCCGAGGCCACGTCGATGTCCTCCAGCGACAGCAGGCAATTGCCTTCGGGCCAGTGCACCTGCAGGTTCCCAGGCTTGATCTTGTCCGTCTTCGCGACGCCCGTGTAACTCCCGTGCGGCGAGGTGAGCCGGATGCGCTCCCCCTCGCGGACTCCAAGCCGCGCTGCGTCGTCTTCGGAGATCAGTATGCTGTCCCGAGCCGCGCCCGTCAGCGGATCCACGCTCTTCTGCACCATCGAATTGAATTGTTTGCCGCGCCGCGTGGACACGTACAACATCCCGGCCCCCGCCCGCCGTTCCTTCGGCGCCACCGCCGAAAAACGCGCCTTGCCGTCATCGGTGGCGAATTTGCCATCGGCAAACAGCCGCTTTCCTCCCCACTGCAGGCTGTCCCCTTCTTTGACCAGCTTTTCAATCCCCGCGTATAGCGGCACCGCTTGGCCAATCTCTTCCCGAATCTCGGTCGAGGACCGGAACCGGACCTTCTCGCCCATCTCCGGCTTCACGCGCGCCGCCACTTCGCCGAACACCTCCCACTCCGGCTTCGCCGAGCCGATCCGCCGCCCCGCAATCTCGGGCGAAAAAATAATCCGGCGTTCCGTCGATGTCTCCGTCCCTCCGCCCGGCGATTCGTACCGCGTGGTTGCGGGAAAAAGGATCACCGTGTCCTTTGGCTCCACCAGCATCATCGAGGAAAGCACCACGTCCTGATGGATACGCGTGCCCACACGGCTCAACGCGTCGCCCGCCGCTCGCGGATCCGGCAGAGTCTCCAGAAAATTTCCGCCCGTAATCCAAAACGCGTCGATCTCTCCCCGATACGCCGTCCCCACCATATCGGCCGCCGCCAGCCCCGCAAATCGCGGCAGCTCGAACCCCCACACTTCCTCGAAGCGCGCTCGCTGTTTCTCGTCCAGCTTCGGCGCGCACCCCACCTCCGCGCCCCCTTGCACCCCCGAGTGCCCGCGAATCGGCATCAACCCCGCCTTCTCGCGCCCCACCCAGCCAAGCGCCAGGGCCACATTGACCAGCGACCGAATCGTGTCCACACCGTGCGCATGCTGCGTGAGACCCATGGACC
>Ga0335081_10016983_pt1 | contig 11788 bp, 11 predicted proteins | sample Lox_Sample_35_FD_206713 | JGI IMG/M metagenome (GOLD analysis project Ga0335081, IMG submission 206713) | Soil microbial communities from Loxahatchee National Wildlife Refuge, Florida, United States - Lox_Sample_3.5 | ecosystem: Environmental > Terrestrial > Soil > Wetlands | place: USA... | reverse complement strand
ATCCATCACGGGCATCATGAGGTCCAGAATGATGAGGTCGGGACGGAGGCCATCTTTCAGGTCCTGCAGAGCCCGAGCGCCGTTCGGCGAAGTGACGGCGCGGTAGCCGGCGTCCTCCAGAACGTCGCTCAAGCTCTCTCGTATGTCCGGATCGTCGTCGATGATCTGGATCGTCAGATGCGGCATGCCGAGTCCTCTTGGCCCCGGTGGTGGCCTGCGGCACAATAGGCGGTCGCCGTGCATTCGCGTGCGTCGGCGAGGGGTTATGGCGTTATGCCGCAGACCCTTTACGGGCCAAGCGCGGAGACCAGTTTCCGGGATGAACAACCAGTTGTCGTGGGTGGAGAGCCCCGAAGGGTGGTGCGGGCACGGTCTCTCCAGCCGTGCCTCATCAGGAGCGCCGAGCTTGGGCCTCGCTTCCGGAACGGCGGAGCGTTGAGTTGCCTGGTCCTAAGCCTCCCCACGGACAGATCCGGCGGATGCCGCTGCGACACAGGGCTTGTACTTCGTGCGCCGTGACGGCGCAGGCGTAGCAGGGCGCATTCGGGCCCTGGCCACGAGGTGCAAAAAGGGGCCCGAACCCCTTGGCCCAAGGGGGCGGATTTTCTTGGAACGAGAAGGCGGCCGCGAGGCCCGAGACGGATCCCGGTCGCCCAAAGGGGCTGGGCACCATGGTGGACGGCGACACGACTGGCCCGTGCCGGCTCCGCCACCAGGGGCAGCCGCTGGTCAGATGAGGTAGTCGGTGTAGCGCGGGATCCACATCTTCGACTGGACGAGTCCGAACACGTCATCCGGCTCCTCCACTCGCGCCAGGCCGTCCGAGAACGCCACCTCGGCCACCGCTGCGCCGATGCGCGCCGAGACCTCGCGGATGCGCTTCAGCGACGGGAAGACGCGGCCCATCTCGAGGTCGCCGCGCGATGTGATCTCCGCCAGGGCCGCCGCCGCTGCGGAGAACATGCGGTCGGTGACGTACCTGGCCTCGGTCGCCACCACTCCGAGTCCGACACCCGGAAAGATGTATGCGTTGTTGCCTTGCCCGGGGACGAAGGTCTTGCCCTGATAGGTGACTGGCTCGAATGGGCTGCCGCTCGCAAAGATGGCGTTGCCGCGAGACCAGGTGTAGGCCTCCTCGGCGCTGCATTCCGCTTTCGAGGTCGGGTTCGACAGGGCAAAGATGATGGGTCGTTCGTTGAGGCGGCTCATCGTCTCCACGATCTCCTGGTTGAACGCCTTCGCCACCGTGGACACGCCGATGATGGCGGTCGGCTTGAGTGCCTGGATGGCGCCAAGGAGATCGGGGATCTGCGCGAAGTCGTGCGCGAAGCGGACCTTGTGCGAGGCGAGGTCGGATCGGCTCTTCACGACCAATCCCTTCGAATCCACAAACCAGCACCTGCGGCGCGCCTCCTCCGGGGTGGCGCCCGCACCCGCGATGGCGGTGGCGATGAGCTCGCCGATGCCGATGCCAGCCTCGCCGGCACCCAGGAACAGGATGCGCTGGTCGAGGAGTGGCTTGCCGGTCAGGCGCAGGGCGGAGAGGAGGCCTGCCAGCGTGACCGCGGCGGTGCCCTGGATGTCGTCGTTGAAGGTGCAGATCTCGTTGCGCCAGCGCTCGAGAAGGTGGAAGGCGGTCGTGTTCCCGAAGTCCTCGAACTGGACGAGGGCCTTGGGCCATCTTTCGGTGGCCGCCTCGATGAACTCGGCCACGAACGCGTAGTAGTCCTCGCCGCGCACCCGTCGCTGGCGCAGGCCCATGTAGAGGGGGTCCTCCCGATAGGCAGCGTTCTCCGTTCCCACGTCGAGTGTCACCGGTAGACACTGGGACGGGTGGATTCCGGCGCACGCCGTGTAGAGCGACAGCTTGCCCACCGGAATGCCCATCCCGCTCGCTCCCTGGTCGCCAAGTCCGAGGATGCGCTCCCCGTCGGTCACCACGATGACGCGCACGTCCGCTTGAGGCCAGTTCCCGAGGATCTCCGCGACGTGGCCGCGGTCGTTGTAGCTGGCGTAGAGTCCGCGCGGGCGGCGAAAGATGTGCCCGAACTTCTGACAGGCTTCGCCGACGGTGGGTGTGTAGATGACCGGCATCATCTCTTCGAGGTGATCGATGAGCACGCGGTAGAACAGCGTCGTGTTGCGGTCCTGCAGCCCGGTGAGGTGGATGTAGCGGTCGAGGTTGGTCTGCTTGCGCTGGTAGTTCTCGAGGACCCGCGTCTCCTGCTCCTCCATCGTGAAGATCTCCGGCGGCAACAGGCCGCTGATCCCCAGCGCATCGCGTTCGAGCGCGGTGAACGCGCTACCCTTGTTGAGCATGGGGTCGTGGAGCAATGCGACTCCCCTCGGAAGTCCCGGCTTCACGCATGGTGCGATTTTGGTCTTGGGGCTCATGGCAGCTTCCTCGGCTGGCAGTGAATGCGGGACATAGACTGCCACAGCATGCCGGACGGAAGAAACGCCTACCTGGACCCACAATCGCGAGCGTTCGGGCGCAAGGTGGCCGGACGTCGGGAAGGCGGCGGCCGCACCCTCGCTTGCCGTGCTTTTACGGAATGTGTGGTCGCAGGGAATGGCCGGCCAGCCACTCGCTGTCGCCGTCGAGGTAGTGCTCCTGCTTCCAGATGGGCGAGCGCACCTTGATTTGCTCGATGGCGTAGCGGCACGCCTGCAGGGCTTCGTCGCGATGCGCAGAGCCCACGCAGATGGCGACGCTCGCCTCGCCCACGGCGAGCCTCCCGAAGCGGTGGACGATGGCGACGCGGAGGTCGGCGCCGAAGCGGGCGAGCGCCTCTTCGGCAATCTCTCGAAATGTCTTCTCGGCGAGCGGTGGGTGCACGTCGTAGCTCACCGCCGCGACCTTGCGCCCGTCGTTCTCATCCCGCACGAGACCGACGAAGAGGGCCTGGGCGCCGTGTTGGGGAACCGCGAGCTCCGCCGCGAGAGCCTCGAACCGGATGGGGTCGGCCGTGATGCGGGCGATGATCTTGCTCATTGGGAGCCTCCGCAGACCGGGGGAAGGAGCGCGAGCGAGGCCTCGTCCGCGCTCGTGCCCACCTCCTCGTCCTCGCGGAGGATTCTGCTCTCGTCCGCGAGCACGGAGGCGGTGATCAATGCCCCGTCGAAGGCCGGGTGGGTGCGTTTCAGGATCTCGGTGAGGTGTTCCCTCAGCGCCGCGACCCTTGTGTTTCGCGGGACGTCAAAGGCTATCTCCGGCTCGCTCGAGTATTTCCGGAGTGCTCCGAAGAGCCGCACGCGCACGCGGACCGGGGAGTCAGTGCCCTTGCTTTCACTCATAGGGGATCTCGTTGAACTCCATGTCGAAGAGATTCACGAAGAGGACTCGCTTCGAGAGGGGCTTGCCGCGCCCGAGCAGGACCTTGGCGAGTTCCGCCACCTGCAGGCTCGCCACGACCCCCGGGGTGAAGGCTGGATTGCCGAGTACCGTTTCCACGCCCTTGCCTTCGGCGGAGGCAGGCCGGAGCAAGGGCGTGAGGTCTTCGCCCGGCATCTGCACCGCCACCTGGCCGTACCAGCCGGCGATCGCCCCATAGACGAGCGGCAGCGAGAGCTCGCGGCAGACGTCCACGAGGGCCCGCCGGGTGAGGACGTTGTCGAGCCCATCCATGACGGCCGAACAGCCTGCGAGGAGCGCGCTGCCGTTGTCGCGGGAGAACGCCATCCGGTGCGCAGCGACCGCGGCCGCAGGGTTGATCTCGGCCACCCGCGCCAGGCCAACTTCGACCTTGGGTCGTCCCAGGGCTGCCATCGAGCAAAGGAGCTGGCGGTTGAGGTTGTGCTCCTCGAAGACGTCCGGATCCAGGAGGAGCAGGTTCCCGATCCCGAGCCTGGCGAGCTCCTCGATGAGGTAGCCTCCGAGGCCCCCGCATCCCACCACCGCCACGCGGGAGCGAAGGAGCCTGAGCTGGTCCTCGGCGGATAGGGTCTCGCGATTGCGCCGGTACCGCGCCGGCATGAGGCTCAATTCGAGTCCAGCGGCTTCGACTCCGGCGAGGGTCGTTCCGAAGTGCGCGGCTGCCTCGCGCTCGACGGCCCAGCTGAAGAATCCTCCCTCGGCGCGGCTCAAGAGAAAATCGGGCAGTCCTGGCACGGCGGAAGCCTCCATCTGTAGCCTCAGGCAGTCACGGCCGCCCCGGCGCTCGCTTGTCCTGAAGCTCCCGTTGAGGCGCCCAAAGGCGGCCAAAGCGGCGGGCGCTAGCCGCCACCCACCTGCGGGAAGATCGACACGGCATCGCCGGGCGCGAGCTTCTGCTCGAAAGACGCATGCCTGCCATTTACCAGCATGACGCCGATCTCGTCTCTCGCGAGCTTGAGATCATCGACGATATTCCCGAGGAGCGTCTCCGGGGGATACTCGCGCTTTTCGGATTGAAAGCGGCCGTCCCGGAAGGTGGCAAACAGCCGGATCGTCAATTCCACTCGGACCTCCAGACAGCACTTCCTTGTCCATCTGCCCGTTCGGCGGGAGCGCCCAATGCCGCCGTGTCTTTCCAGTCTGTAGCTGCATCTTGAGATAGAATTCCGCTCGCCGCAAGTATGTCCGGCCGAGAGGGATGGCACTGGTCGGCGCGTCTCCATCGAATTGATGCCAGTGGGACTTGTTCTCTGTGGTGGGTGAGGTAGCCGGACGGGACACCGGGATTGTCGGGCGGGGTTCGTTCCGGCCGTGCGGAGCGTGGAGGGTAGAGGAGCGCCATGGACCTGCAGAGAACTGGCCTTTCCGCTGCTTCCGAAGCCGATGTCGCTGCCAGGCTCGCCCTCGAACCCTCGGCGCAGCACGTGCCGCGGTTCTTCACGCTGCTCTCGAGGGGCGCCTACGTGAGGATCGAGACGGGTCATACCCTGCGCGAGCTGGTGTGCGAGCAATTCCAGATCAGCCCGAGCTATCTCGAGAAAGAGATCAAGATCCTGTTTCTCAACTCGAGCCCGGTGGACGATCTCGATACCGCCTTCATCGGGGCCGGAGCGACCCTGGCGCTCTCGGGGGCCATGCCCGGTCTGGTCGGGGCGGCCATGCGCAGAGATGGCTTGTCCTCGATGCGCTCGGGAATCACCTATCGGGAAGGCACGAGCGAACACGCTCGCGGTCCGGGGGTCATCTTCCTCAAGCTGTTCAACAAGGTCATGGAGGATCTCGCCGAGACCTTCCTGCGTCGATCCGTGTACGTCGAGGCCGAGTTTCTCGCCGACTACCTCGGCCGGATCTCGCCCGGTCTGTGGGACAATTGCCGGCGGATCACGCAAAACGGCGAGGTCGTCGCGAAGCGTGCCCTGTTCGACTTCCTGGCGTCCCGCCAGGGCCTGGTGAGGTTCTCGATCGAGTGATCGCCTTTCCGCTCGGCTCCCGCGGGAGCCGCGGCGGGTTCTTCTGCGCCCGTCGCTGAAGAGCCGACCACGCGGGAGGCCCTCCGCAACATTCGCGATGTCGGGCGTCTCCACCCGAAGCCGGGTGGCGGCTCGGCACAGCGTCGGCACGGCACCGTGCCGAGCCCCACGATGACTCCGGCCGGACCAAACCAGATCAGGCGGATGCGAACCGACCGCCGTCATTGCGGGACAGGTCTCAGAAGTTCCAGAACGTGTCGAGCTCTTGGGGGGTGAAATGCCAGATGGCGTTGTGCGGCGGGATGGGCTTGCGCTCGAAGAACTCGGGCAGCCGGTCGTCCTTGCTGGTCATGCCCGCGGCCAGGTTGAACGCGTGTTCGGCCCTGAGGACGTGCCGAGCGAGATCACGTCGGGCACGCCCAGGCCGAGGCCGAAGCGGGCATGACCATGTCGACCACCGCCGGCAGACACTCCGGGGTATCCAGGGCCGGGAACGCGATGAAGGGGAAGGCCCGTGAAGTCCACCGGGGCGGTTGCGATATGGAGGTTGCGGGAGAGCTCGATCTGTTCCTCCTTCTTCAGAGGGTCGACGAAGCCTCTCACCTTGAGGATGTTCGTGGCGACCGAGTAGCCCGAGGTGTGGTCGGCGCCCACAGTGCTCGTGGTGAAAGTGACCGCCGATGCCCTGTGCCGCTCGAGGATGGTAGGCGGGGATTGCCTGGCCCTTCACCACCGGAACGCGGGTGATTGCCCACGAGGGCTGTGCCCGAGCCGAGGACGCGGCCGAGCGGGGTCCCCTGGCGGATGTCCACGTCGACTTCTGGATGGCCTTGCATCGCCCCCAGGGCACGGCCCCGCCCCCCGTGGCGACCGCGAACATGACGGGCGTCTCGATGAAGTCGATACCCAGGTCGTCCATGAGGCTGTCGCACGTCGCGATGTCGCCTTGAGGCAGTTGGCGCCGCATGCCCAGATCGTCCCTGCCGACCAACGGTCAGAACAACGCGCACGACAAGTTCTCCGGCGAGACGATGCGCGAGACCATCCTCGCCCGCAGCGCCAAGCCGAAGCACGGGTACCACGCCGGCTGCGTCATCCAGTGCTCGCAGGTCTGCCTCTTGCAAGGATGGCAAGTACCTCTCCTCGGGCTTCGACTATGGCCGGCGCGGGCGTCGCTGTTGCCGCGCTCCTCGCCGTTGGGGAAGCGGCCCCGCACGGCAGAGGAGGCAGTGGCGGCCGTCCGGGGAGCCCCGTCAGGGCATGGCATTTGCTGAAAGTACATAATCGGTTTCGAGAGTTCTCGCGCGGGCGCAGATCTCCGGGGGTCGCCGAGTGGACCCCCCGTCAACCCTCCTCGCCGAGGCCCCCCCCGCTGCTCGGAGCAGTTGCGCGTGCTCGGCGAGGTGCGGGATCACGGCAGCGACCGTTTGCCGGCGGCGCGCACGAGCTCGCGCAGCACGACGGAGGCTTTAGACGCCCCGGCGCCGCGCCAGCGTCTGGAGCGTCGTCATTTCGATATCGTCGAAGCGCACCCGGTGGACGTGCGCGCGCGGCTGGCGCGTCGCCACGTACACCTCGCTGCCGGCCTCCATCACCCCGTCGTCGAAGTCGTGCGAGAGCCAGAATTGTTCTTTCCCGGGCCCCCCCCCGCGGTGTCGACAATTGGCGTAGGCGGCTGCTCACATACTAAAGGGGCAGGTCGACAGGGGAGAGCGCCATGAAGACGAACAGCAAGGGCGGAAACCCCGGGCCAGCGCAACCCTTCGGGACGCGAACGGGCCTGGCGTCGCCGAGGCCCTCCTGGGCCGCCGACTGGGGCCGAAACTTGTGCATGCCATCGGAGCGGCCCTGACCCAACATTCGTGTCAGCAGAGGCAAAGTAGGAGCCGAATGGGGTGCGCGATTTCCCCGTACTCACACCTGGACGGGGCTCCGGTCGGTGCAGGAATTCCTTCGGTACCGTCGATCGGCAGGCGCATGCCTATGCCGAGGCTGAACATCCCGTCGGGCGTGACGTGGCCAGTCCACCGCTCCAGTCCACCGCTCGAGCGATCGGCGTGTATCTCTTCGCGCAGGGCGCGGTAGCCAAGCGGCGTCCCCGCAGTCCTTGGCCCTGACGGCGCAAAGCGGATCCCGGACGGGTCTGTTCCAGGTGTGCCCTGTCTGTATCAATGCGCTGGTAATGCAGCAGGTGCTGGCGACCCCGCCCGATGGGGCGCCGACGATCTGGGCGCTCTCACGCCCGCTGGTTTGTCGCGCATCCCGGTCAGCCACCTGTCCTCTCATCCGCTCGCGATCGATCAGAAGCCGCTTCTTTTCCGGTTGCGGGCGTCCCTCTAAAGGGGGACATGCGGGCCAAACGCACTGAGCGCGCCGGAGAGAAGGCATCCGGGCGCGGCCTCGGGAGAAAGGGGGCCCCATAAGGGGCACAGTCGCCAGCGTCACCTCTTGCGACATGTCACGTCCCAAGGCGCATCGGGAATGTCGCCCCTGTCCCGATCCCGGTGAGCGGCTCACCCTTGCGGTCGGTTTCACCGCGGCGCGCAAACGATGTTGACCAAAATCATCTAGAATGCGTTGGCAAGAAAATGGGCAGGGTGCATTGGGGGCCGCTGTCCGAGGGCTGGACACTGGGGCATGTTCGATATGTGGCAAACGCTGGTCGACAATTCGGACACGTGTGGTACTTAGGAGCGTCCCGAAATGACGACTTCCGCCGCTACCAGAGGCAGGTCGGTTTGCATCCGGGCCCGTTTCGGGGTGCCGCGGACGCTGGTCTCATCTGAGGTTGGGCTCGGCGCCATGCCGACGTTTCGCCGAGCCGCCATCGTGGCTGCTGATGTCCACCTCATCTCTCCTGCGGGTAATCCGTCGAAAGCGTGGGGCGCGGTTGGCCCGGACGGGGCGTCATGCTGCCCCGGTGCTGCATTGCAACACCACGGCTTCGTGTCCGGCCCCTCCTCCAATGCCACAGTCAGCATGAGGGCAGGGTTGCGTCAGCCCTTCGCACAAGGCCTTCCAGCGCTGGCATTCCTTCACCACGTCGATCAGGAAACCGCCAGGTTGCCATTCCCAGGGCGAAACGGACTGGGCTGCCGCTGGAAGGTTACCCAATAAAGGTGCTAGAATCGTGCCCATGCGCATGGCTGATCAAATGTCCAGTCGCCGCGAGCGGCGACTCCGGGGCGATCACGCATGGCACCGGTACGTCCAGGACGGGATCGCTCCGGAGGGAATGAGCGCCCAGATCTCATGCTCGTGGCAGCGCGCTCGGGATTCCTATCGGATCGATCCCGGAATCCTCTGCCCGACGCGGGCACTCTCCCCGGAAGCACTGGCGGAGCGGTGCGAGCGAGACGAGGTGCTCCGCCTTGCCTCCCCGATCTTGAAGGACTTTTCCGGACAGGGCGGGTTTTTCGACCACGTTCTCACCTACTTCGATGGCGACGGCTGGATGCTGTCCATCGAGGGCGACCAAGCCGTCATCGACGGGGTGGCGGCCATCAATTTTCGTCCCGGCGTGAACTGGGCCGAGGAGTGGGCGGGAACCAATGGCCCAGGGACCGCGCTGGCGTCGGGCGAGCCGGTGGAGGTGTTCGCCTCCGAACACTATGTGGCGGCGCTGCAGACATGGAGCTGCGCCGCTGCCCCCATTGTGGCGCCAGGGGCAGCCAAGCCGGTCGGGCTCGTGGATATCACCGGTCCATGGGAGGTGCGTCGGCGCCAGGCCCTCCACCTCGCGAAGGCCCTCGCCCGCGCCATCGAGGAGCGAATCTGCGCGGCGGTGAGCGTGCGGGACGAGGTGGTGCGCTACGCCTTCCGTGCCGCGCGCGAAGCCGGGGATGCGCTGGTCGCGGTCGACTCGCTGGGCCGCATCATCGCCATGAACGACGCCGCGACACGTCGTCGCCTGGCGGAAGGAGGGTCCCTTCCCCGCGCGGTCCGCGATGCCATCGCGGCAATGCTTCGCTTGCCGACCTCCCGGCTCGATGGTGAGCTGCGTATCGATCTTTCGGAAGGCCCACCGGTCGTCGCCTCCACCGTCCGGCACGGCGGCACGGTCGTCGGCGCCATCCTGCGCGCCACCGCCATCTCGGGCGCGTCTCGGCGCCTCGCCCGCGGCCGGCCCACCGCCCGCTACCACTTCGGGCGCATCCTGGGCCAGTCGCGTCCCCTGCTTCGGGCGATCGAGCTCGCTCAGGCGGCCGCCCGCAACGACCTGCCGGTCGTCGTATGTGGGGAATCCGGCACCGGCAAGGAACTATTTGCTCAGGCGATCCACGCTGCGAGCAAGCGCGAGTCCGGTCCCTTCGTGGCCGTGAATTGCGGATCCATTCCCTCCCAGCTGGTGGAGTCGGAGTTGTTCGGGTACGAGGCGGGCAGCTTCACGGGCGCGAGAAGGGACGGCTGTCCGGGCCGCTTCGAGGATGCCGATGGCGGCACGCTGTTCCTGGACGAGGTGAGCGAGTTGCCGCTCCCCGCCCAGACGGCGCTCCTGCGCGTCCTGCAAGAGAAGGAGGTGGTCCGCCTCGGGGGAAGCGCCCCGCGTCCGGTGGACGTGCGCGTGGTGGCGGCCACCAACAAATCGCTCGACGTGGCGATCCGCGAGAGCAGGTTTCGCAGCGACCTCTTCTACCGGCTGAACGTCCTCTCCATCGCGATTCCGCCCTTGCGGGAGCGGGGCGACGACGTGGCGCTCCTCGCGCGGGCCTTCCTCGCCGAGGCGGAAGCGGATGTAGGTCGGACAGACCTCACCCTCACCGAGGATGCCCTTGCCGCCCTGCGTCGCCACCGGTGGCCGGGAAACGTGCGAGAGCTCAGGAATGCCATCCTCCGCGCGGCCGCCACCGCTCCCCAGGCGCGTCTCGCCGAGGCGGATCTCTCCCTGGAGGTCGGGCCGATCGAGCCTCTCCCCGCACGGGCGAGAGGGATGGTGCAGCGGGCGGTGCTGGGGGTGGACCGCGTGGTGCTGGTCCGCACGCTCGAAGCGTGTGGCTGGAACTTCGCAAGGGCCGCTACCCAGCTCGGCATCTCACGCATGACGCTTTACCGATGGGTGCGCAAGCACGGCATCGAGCGCTCGCGCCCGTGTCGCTCGCCCGGCACCGACCCGGTCTCCTGACATGTCAACCTGTCCCATGCCATCGCTCCATGACCCGACGCGGGCACTCGTGCGTGGCATCGTCTCTGCGCACCGGCGCGGCCTTGAGGGTTCACAGCTTGCTGGGTTTTGAAGAAGCGCGAAGGATCATCCTCGGCCACGTGGCTGCCCTGGGACCGGAGGTGGTGCCCGCCGTGGAATCGGTGGGACGCGTCCTTTGCGCTCCCCTAGTTGCTCCGTGGGACTTGCCGCTCTGGAACAATTCGGCGATGGATGGATACGCGGTCCGCGCCGAAGATTGCACGGGGCGGGTCGCTCTCAAGGTGACGGGATACGTTCCCGCCGGCGGCCATTCCTCCGAGCCGGTTGGGCCCGGTCTCGCGGTGAAAATCCTCACGGGCGCTCCAATGCCGCCGGGGGCCGATGCCGTGGTGCCGCTCGAGAAGGCCCAGGAACAGGAGGGGATGGTGCTCGTGAAGGGGCCGGTGCGCGCGGGCGCCCACGTGAGGCGCAGGGGCGAGGACATCGGGGCCGGCGACGCGGTGGTGGCGGCGAGGACCGTGATCGGGCCCTCGGAGGTCTCCCTGTTCGCGACCTTCGCGCGCCTCTCGATCCCCGTCTTCCGGCGGGCGCGGGTTGCCATCCTCTCCACCGGCGACGAGCTCGTCGAACCCGGCGAGCCCCTCGGTCCCGGCATGATCTACAACACGAACGCGTACGGCCTGGCAGCGGCCGTGAAGCAGGTTGGCGGCGAGCCCGTCGTCCTCGGGATCGCGCGGGACGATCGCGCCTCGCTCGCCGCGCTGCTCCGGGACGGGTTCCGGGCCGACGCGCTCGTCACCTCCGCGGGCATCTCCGCCGGCGATCGCGACCTCGTCCGCGAGGTGCTCGGGGAGCTCTCGGCAAGGCAGGTCTTCTACCAGGTCGACATCAAGCCGGCACGGCCGACGGCCTTCGCGATGTGGGGCGACAGGCCCGTGTTCTCGCTCCCCGGCAATCCCGTCTCGAGCCTGCTCGCCTTCGAGGAATTCGTGCGTCCGGCCCTCCTCAAGATGATGGGACATCGGAAGATCTTCCGGCCACTCGTGAAGGCCGTCCTGACGGAGGATCTCGAGAAGCGGCCGGGGAGGGTCTATTTCGTGCGGGTGCGGCTCGAAGAGCGCGACGGAACTCTCCTCGCGGCGAGCGCCGGACGCCAGGAGACGGGCATCCTGAGGACGACGGCGGAGGCGGACGGCATCGCGGTCCTGCCGACGGAAGCGGGCACCATTCACGCTGGCGCCACGGTGGACGTTCAGGTGGTCCGCGGCGGGTTCGAGATGCGCGAGAGCTGACATGGTC
>Ga0335081_10016981_pt1 | contig 11789 bp, 11 predicted proteins | sample Lox_Sample_35_FD_206713 | JGI IMG/M metagenome (GOLD analysis project Ga0335081, IMG submission 206713) | Soil microbial communities from Loxahatchee National Wildlife Refuge, Florida, United States - Lox_Sample_3.5 | ecosystem: Environmental > Terrestrial > Soil > Wetlands | place: USA... | reverse complement strand
TTCATCGACGTGACGCTGGTGCTGTTGATCATCTTCATGGTGGCGGCGCCGCTCGCCACCGTCGACATCGGCGTCGATTTGCCTTCGTCAAATGCCGAACCGCAGCAGCGGCCGAACAAGCCGATCTATCTCACCGTTAAGGCCGACCTCGAGCTCGCTATCGGCGACAACATGATCGCGCGCGGCGATCTTGCCGGCGCGCTCGCCGCGACTGGCGGCAACAGGGATGAGCGCATCTTCCTGCGCGCCGACCGCACCGTGCCCTATGGCGAGATCATGCGGGTGATGAACGAACTGCGCGCGGCGCATTATCTCAAGGTCGCGCTGGTCGGGCTGGAGATGCGGGAGGCGAAATGAGCGTGCTTTCGCTCTAATGGCTCGAAGACGAAGACCCGCGCGACGTTATCCGGTGGGCGGTGGCCGCAGCCATTGTGCTCGGCATTCATGCGGGGGCCATCGCCTTTTACGCAGCGTGGCACCAGCCGGAGGAAATCGGCGACGATGCCGCGATCGTGACGGTCGAGCTCGCGCCAATCGACTCGACACCCGACGCCGTCGAGCGCGATGTCGCTCCGGCGCGGGAGACGATGATCGAATCGAAGCCGCTTCCCGAGGAAAAAAGGAAGAGAAGCCGCCCGAAGAGGTGAAGATGGAGCAGCCGCCGGACGAAACGCCGGCGATCGTTCCCGAGCCGATCGTCAAGCCGCCGGAGAAGGTCGAAGAGGCGCGGCCGCCGGCGCCGGTGACGGCGCAGAAGGCCAAGGGCGGCGCGCCACATATCGAGCCGTCCTGGCAATCGAGCCTGGTGCGGCACCTGCAGCGCTACAAGCGCTATCCGAGCGAGGCGCAGGCGCACAGCGAACAGGGCGTGGTGCTGTTTAGCTTCAGCATCGATCGCACCGGCCATGTGCTGGCGCACCGGATCGCGCGCAGCTCGGGCTTCGCCGATCTCGATGCGGAAGTCATGGCGATGATTATGCGCGCAGAGCCCTTGCCGGCATTTCCAGCGAGCATGACCGAGGCGCAACTTGATCTCACCTCGCCAATCCGCTTCTCATTGAGATGAGATAATGCGGCTGGAGACTGTTTGCAAACACCAATGGAGCAATAAGAGCCTTCGCCCTTATCGCCCGTCATCGGATAGATGCAGCAGCAGTAAGACGTGCACTCTCAGCCGCCAAAAATGCGACAAGTTTTCCATATTGCAATGAGCTCTCCCCGCCGTTGAGGCTATTGATCAGGACACGAAACATCTGCTCGGACCAGTCGGGGTAAAACTGAGCAAATTGGTCGTAGCAAAGATAAAGATCGCGCGTGAAGCGATCGCTTCGGTCCATCGTGACCTCAAATCCGGAACGCACAATTCTTCGCGAAAACCATCGGTGTATCGATTGTTCGACACCGCTCCGGCGGCCTTCCTCCAGCCACCTTGGCAATCGCGAGAACTCGGTTCGCAACGAAAAAACATGACTGACCATCTCGGGGCCAATTTGGAACGGCTCGATATCCCGTGCGATATCATCTCCGGCAAGGAACAGGCATTGTGTCTTGAGCAGCATATGAAAATATGGCCGCCTCTGGTAGGTATGGATTTTATCGAAGGTGGTACGGTCGAGGCGAGAAAGCTCAAGACCGTTTACAACAGCGAAGTTTGCTTCGACGATACTCGCCAATTCGATATCCGCCGGATCGAAGTCGGTCTCGGAAAAAAAGAAAAAATCAGCATCGGAAATGTTCTCGATTGCCAGTCCCCGGGGATGGAGCCGCGGAGATAGACCGAACGGACGCCCTGGCGGTTCATCAAAGCATCTTGTACGAACGCAACCAGCGGCTTCCAAATCGCCCCGATTTTATCAGTCGCGACGTCCGGTTCGACATACCCGAATTCGTCGACGCTCAGGAAGCGACCGATGCGTTCCGGCTCGATCACTGCGCACCCGCGTTCGTCAATCCACCAGCGTCAGGAAGCGTTCGCCGTGCAGATATCGCGCCAAAGTGAGCTTATCCTCGCTGTCGAGTGGACCGGAAAGGTCTTGCAGGCAAAATGTTTGCCTCCTGCACATCTCGTCGATGGTCACCCGGATTTTTTCGGGGAGTACGAACTTTTTGCCCGCGAACTCCATGACGACCCCGCGCGGTTCGATTGAGACGTGATAGCCGCCGACGTCAGGCGCTTTGAATCGCGTTTGCAATCCGATCACCCTTGCATCTGAATTGAACGCTTGTTGCGGGCGAACCCGGGTGGACCTGACCCTCTGCAAAAAGCCGTCAATCAATCGCTCGGCATCGACGTTGGCGCGTAACAGATCAAAACATTGGAATAGGCTGTGCCGCAGCGTCTCTTTCAGCTCCTCGCGCGCGGTGAAGCCTGGCGGCAAAGCTTCACGCAGAGTGGGCATTTCCTTGGCCGCGTTGGCAAGCTCCGCAATAAGCTCGACCCAGGTGTAGACCGTTATTCCGACCGTGACGTGCGCGGAGTGGTCGTGCAAGGTGTTGGCGGCATGGACAAAACCGCGCGGCAGATACAAAAGATCGCCCGGCCTGAGCTCGAGTTCGAGCATCGGCGCCGGCAAGGAATAGCCGGCCGGCGAGAAGGATTGGGTCCGGTGCGGCAGCGGCAGCGGTGGTTCGAATACGCGCCAGCGTTTTGTTCCGGCAATCTGTAGAACGAAAACCTCATGGGCGTCATAGTGCGGAGTAAAACCAGGCGAACCACCGGGGGTCAGATAAGCGTTAGCGTGGACGGGATGGCTGAGTTCGTCTTCCAACGCCACGCACAATTGGCGAAGGGGTGGCCAGGTCCGTTGCAACGCTGGCAACACCACGGTCGCGCCCGAGCGATATTCGGATTGGATTTGTCCGAGATCCGGTACGCCGTTGAAGAACTCACTGCCGTGCTTGATATTCTTGGTATAAGCCTCGGGAGCGAGATAGGAGCCGTTTCTAGCGAGCTGGATCGCTGGATAACGCATATCCGAGGAAGATATGATGTTCTCCAAATCCTCGTTCGTGAAAATGGAATCGTAATAGTGGGTGTCTTCTCGGGAGAGGTGAAGAGGCTTGCGCTCCCAATGCCCATGGAAAAAATCTTCAGGGCGGACGGGAGCGAGTAACGCCGTCAGATCGAAAGTCTCGGTTTGAGCTTGGCTACTCATCACTTGCTCCGCGGCAGTCGTCGCAAGTAGAAACCTTGGCAATAGACTTAATGGCCGTCAAATTTGTATGCGATGCCGACGCGCAAGTCGCTGATCGGCAAGTCCTTGCTGCTATCGGCGGAATTCGTCGCGACATTGAGGAAGCTCGCAGTCTCCAGATTGGTATATCGGTATTCAATACGCCCGAAGACGTTGCGGGTGAAGGCGTAGTCGAGCCCGACACCGGCAGTCCAGCCATTGGCGTTGGTGACATTGGTGACGAACGGAGCAGATCCGAGAAGGGCGTAGGAAACCGAAGGATCGCCCCACACGAAGCCACCAGTGCCAAAAAGAAGGAAGCGGTCGAACGCGATGCCGAGCCGGCCGCGGACCGACTCGTAGTCTTTGATCGTGGTGGACACCGTGAAGGGACCGCCTGGGAACGTGCCGGTCGCGCCGAGCTCGGCCTGTTGTTGGTTGTTGCCGGTCAGGTTGGAGCGCTGCCAGTCGCCCTCTATGCCGACTACCCACCGGCGGAATTGATAGTTTGCGCCGACGAAGATGCCGGCAAAGGGGCCATTGATGCTGTAGCTGTACGGTGCGAGCGGAGCTCTCTCCGCAGTCGTGAGGGTCCCCTTCGATCCCGCCCAGCCATAGCCGCCATCACCGCCGAGGTAGATACCGGTCCAGTCGTAAGAATGCGAAACAGGCGGCGACTTGTACACAAGTGCCGGTGTCGCAGCCGGTGCACGCGTCGGTATTGCCGGACTCGACCCTGCCGCCGCAGCTGAACCGAATTTGTAGTTTACCCCAAATTCGACCGCGCTCACCTTTGTCGTCGAGCTTGTTGTGAGCTGGGAGAACGGAAGCGAAATGGTCGACGATCCAAAGTTTGTATACCGATACTCGGCAAATGCATTCCAATTTTGCGCAAAGGCGTAGGCAATGCCGCCGCCTGCCGTCCACGCGAGCAGACCCTTGTTTACGGCCTCTTCGGTGCCTGCTGTCGCATTGTTCAGCGCACCGGTTAATTGCGTGCGAACGAATTGATCGTTTGACCAGGCAAAGCCCCCGGTAGCGTAAAACAAGACATTGTCAATGGCGTAACCGATACGCCCGCGCACGGTTTCGCTATCAAAAACGGTTGTTCGGCTCGCGCTTGTGCCAGAGACGTCGGTGATCGTCGTCGTCTTGGTGCCACCCGAGGACATATCCGCCGCCACACCAAACAATAGGCGAGACGACAGCATGTAATCGAAGCCTAGCTGAATACCGCCACCCCACTGCGACGTGTTGCCATTGGCGGTAACGAACGGTGCGCCGGTCGCGGCATTGAGAGTGCTGTTGTTGCTCTTGACCCAGTTGCCGCCAACATGGGCGCCAACATAAGGACCGGTCCAGTCATAATTCGGCGCCGGCGCCTGGTATGCGGGGACCGCACGTTTGAACTCAGCCGTCATAGATGAGAGGTCGAGCGTGTCGATCGGCCCGGCTAGCGTGAGCCGGAATGCCAACGGCTCGAGCGGATGGTAGACATAATCCATCACGCCATTGGCGCAGACGGCCGCTGGAACAGTGGATGGGCCGTGCGCCGGATAGCACAAGGCGAATAGCTGGTCCGTCGTGAGCAGCGAGCCATAGGCATAAGTTGCGAGGTCGCTGGTTGAGTTCAGCAAGTTGAGCACGTCGAGTTGGACTCGCCAGCCATTGGCAAATGCGTAGCCCACGCGGGCGTTGATGGTGTTCAGCGGCGGCGACTGGAAGACGCCGTCCTCGGTGAGCGGCCGCGAGCTGATATAGCGCCAGCGCAGCGAACTGAACCAGCCGGTCTTTTCGCCGAGCGTAATGCCTGCGCCAGCGACCATCCATGGCGCGTTGTAGACGTAGTTGCCCGGGGCGTTACCGATCTGCGCCTGCGGATAGCCGGCAAGCGATTGGTAGAGCGCCTCTTGCGTCGTATCGTAGCCAAGAAAGCGGGCGCGCGAGAGAGCCAGATCAGCGTCAACACGAACCCACGTGGCCGGCTGATAATTGTTGGTGATTTCGATGCCGGTACGCACGCTAGGCGGCCCGGCCGTTGTGTCGCCGGTATCGCCGTCGAAGAACAGCTCCGAATCCTGATGCAGGTAGAAAAGGCTGACCGAGCTGTCGAGACCCGGCACGACCTTGGTTCGAACCCCGACCTCGGCGCCCTCGGAACGCACTATAAACGGCGAGGCGCCCTCCGGCGTGGTTGGGTCGCCCGGCACTTGCGTTACGGTAGCGGCACGCGCGTCGTTGCTGTGGTAGCCCGCGCCGGCGCCGACAAAAAATTCGGTTTTGGCGAACGGCCCCACCACCATCCTGAATTTCGGACTGCCAAAGACGTCTTTGACGTTTCCCGAATTCGCCGGCTGCAGTATTGAATCGACCGACGCCGCGTAATCATCGCCGCGCCAGCCGAGGATCGTCCGCCACCAGTCGGTCCAATGCACGGTAGTTTCCGCATAGATTGCTGCGTCGCCTTCGCCGACGTGGTCGTAGATGTAGGGCGTCAGGATCTGACGCTGGTATGAATAGTTCAGCGCCGTGATGATGTCGTCGTAGCGCGATTGCACGCCGAAGACGGTTTCGGTCTTGAAGTTGAAAAACGTGCCCTCGAAGGTGCGCGAGGCGCCGCCTCCACCATAGACGCGATCGTCGCGCTGATGGAACTGATCGCCATAGATCGGATTATTGGTCTCCCAGGTGTAGTTGTTCCACAAGTCCATCGTATATTTGACCACATACGCGTTGGCCTTCCAGGATCCGCCATCGGTTGATTGCGCAATCCGGCCCGATAGCGAAAATCGGCTGGTGTCGCCGCCGTCGGTGGGATCAAGTTCGCCGTACAGGCCGATTTGGCCCGTCGTCAGCGCCCGCAGCGCGACCTGATCGGTTGAGTTCCAGGTGTTTGAATAGGCCATGCCAGTCAGCGTCAGCCCGTCGGTCGCCGTGCCTTGGCTGTAGCGCAATAGGCCGCTGAACTTCTTCATGTCGTCCGAAGTCGTCCATGGACCGTCATAGGTGGTGAATTCTCCGGCATAGAGCAGCGTGCCGTCCCCGACCTTGGTCGACCCCAAAGAGAGAAACCTCCCATAACCGAAGCTGCCGGCGGTGACCGATTGGATGTTTTGATCGACCCTGTCCCGCACGAAGATGTGCAGATTGCCGGCGTTTTCGAAATCGCCGACGTCGGCCCAATATGGTCCCTTGCGCACTTCCAGGCTGCTGACCGTCTCAGGAATGAGCCAGTTGAGATCGGTGTAGCCTTGGCCATGGGCATGGGTCGGCAAGTTGATTGGGATGTCGTCCCAAAATGTCGCGAGGTCAGTGCCGTGATCGAGATTCCAGCCACGCAGATAGTACTGATTAGCCTTGCCGGCGTCGGCATGCATGACGACCGCCAATCCCGGCACCGCTTCGAGAACCTCGCCCGGGCGCGTAAATGGACGCGAGTTGAGGTCCGCGCCGGAAATGGTCATTTCGCTTGCCATCGATGGCGCCACCGTCGGGCCGCCGGCCACATTCGGAGCGCCAGTGTCGTAGGAGGAAGGCGGCGCGGGCGCTGCGGCCGGTTGGCTCGGCGGCAGCGGGGGGTTGCGCTTCGGCGGCGGCGGGGCGGAAACCGTAATGGTCGGCAGCGTGGTGGCATTCGCTGGTGCTGGCGCCGCGGTTGGTTTGGCTGCGCTGCTCGTAGCCGGGTTCGGCGGCGCCTGATCGGCAGTGGAAGGTGGCGGCGCGGTCGGCGCTGGCGTCTCGCTCGGTGAAGAGGGTGGCGGAGGCGAGGGTGGCGTCTGTGCCCAAGCGCTTACGCTTAGCGAAGAAATCAGAAAAGACGTCGATGCTAGCAGACTCGTTCGCAACCGCATGAACGCCCCCCTGCGATCAGCGGAGGGACAAACGCGAGAGCGCCGATGCGCCGATCAGCTCAAGCAACCCAACGCAATTTTGGCGACGTTCGCGTCAGCCCCCAGACCTAATCCCCCTGAGTTGCGTATCAAAGGAGTATGATGTTGTCAATAAAAGTGCTCACTAGCAATTCGCCGGCGAGGCCCGCTAGTCGCTTCGATCGACCTCCGCTCATCAGTGCGGCGCATCGAGAAAATGGCGGCAAGTTGGGCTAACATGCCGACGCCAAGCAGGAGAAGGCCATGCAGCGGGTCACCATCACCATCGATGACGAGCTTGACGGGGAGCTGGAGCGCTACATGAGCGCGCGCGGTTACGACAACCGCTCTGAGGCGATACGCGACCTTGCCCGCGCCGGCCTGCAACAGGCCGCCCTGGAACAGGGCGGAGCCAGCCCATGCGTCGCGGCACTAGTGTATCTCTATGATCACGAGGCGCGCGAACTGCCCAAGCGTTTGACTCGCGACTACCACGAGCATCATGATCTCGCACAAGCGACACTTCACGTGCATCTCAATCACGAAACCTGCATGGAAGTCACCGTACTCAAAGGCCGCGGATCAGACGTGCAGGAATTTACAGATCACATCATCGCCGAGCGCGGCGTCCGTCATGGCCACGTGGTCTATTTGCCCATCGACGGGGCGCGCGCTCACGGCCGCGTCGACGCTTCCCATCATGACGCAATCCATAGGCATACCTCGCGACGACGTGCTTAACCTCGCCCTTCCACCGGGCAATCTGCACACACTCGAGCCCCAACTGCCGCGTGCGCAACTCCGGGCTTGACCAATACCGGTCGGCCTTCGGCAACCGGCCCGCGATCGCGGCGGCGCGCGTCCTGCCGCTGTCGTCGAGCGGTTCGTCGGCCGGAAAAGCAGCCGCGCGCGTCGCTGCGGTCGATGGGTGACAAATCAGGATCACGCGCGCGCGGTCATCGGGCGGCCCCGGAAAGATTCACCGCGGCCGCCGCGCCGAATTCACGCCGAATAATCGATCATTTCCGGCATGGTACGGCGGCCGAGCTCGTGTCCCTGCGTGGTCGCGCGATCGGCGAAAACGGCGAAATGGCACGGTGCTTCCTCCAACCCGGCGAGCTTGAGCCGCGCATAGAGCCGCGTGCGCTCCGGAGCTTGCGCGGCGAGCGCATCTGCGTTGCAGGTAGTAAAATTCCGCCGGATCGCGCCGCGGATCGTCTCGTCCTCGACGATGACGAAGCGCCAAGGCTGACTCAGTCCTACCGACGGCGCGAGGCAGGCGAGCTCGATGAGGCTTTCCAAGGTGCCGCTCGGCAAGGGGTCGCGCCGGAAGTATCGGACATCTCGGCGCCAGATTAGAAGGTCGCGCAAGCGACTGCGGAAATCATCATCGAACGCGATCGAAGGCGTTACCATCATTGCGATTCCTACCACATGCGAAACAAGTCCTCGTTGAGAGTCGGCCGAGTCGCGCTGTTAGTCGGCCGACTCCTGCTGACCCCTGGCCGTCGCGATGCCGCCGGGGACAGGGGGTCCTTTACGCGGCCAGAAATTTTCTGCGGCCGATAAGAGGTCCCAAAATTCTAAATCGTCCGGAGGGGGATACTCGGGGCCTTAGGTTAATCTTCCGGCGACAAGGAAATAGATGCGGCCAAGATACGCTCGGGCGAGCGCGATATGCAGAAGCTGCGTGATGCCGCGCTCGAAGCATTCACGCACGCCGCTAGGTCCATCGAATAGAGCCGCCTCCTCTCCGTCTCCGATTGTCGCCGCCTCAATGGCGACCCTTTAAATTTCCGGAACGGGCAACCAAAGCAGACCAGTGTGGGCACCGCGGCCTCAACTCATTGAGGGTCGCTCCACCGTGCAAGGGGAGACGCGCACTGCTCATCCGTTCATGGGCGGCAAATATCGCCCCGGATGCGGGCGCGCGTGGTCGATAAGTGGCAAAGCCGCGGCTAACCCTCCGTATTTTTACCTAGACGATTTACGTCTCATAGCTGCTTTCAAGTTGATGTGGATCAACCGAAACAGACGCGGTGAGACTACCGTTCCGGCGACTGGCCCCACCGCGTACTGGAAACAATTGTCGTTGCACTTCTACTCCGAAGCCGCTCGCCACAACGCCAAGTCGATGATACTATGAATTGCGAGCTAAAGGACCACGAAGTTCTCTATCGGGCGCTTTGACCAGTTTCGCCGCGCCGCCGTTTTCGTGGACAAGATTCTCAAGGGTGCGAAACCCGGCGACATCCCCATCGAACAGGCCACCACATTCAAGTTGGTCCTCAATCTCAAGACCGCCAATGAACTCGGCCTCACCATTCCGGATAGACTGCTCGCCAGCGCCGACGAGGTGATCGAATGAATGGTTTTTGTTGCGCTGCATGAGTCGGCTCCTGGCACTTCTCGGAAGTCACGCTAGATCCGAGTTAAGTCCGCAATGCGCCTGCATACCGGACATTCGAATCGGTTAAAATCGGCCCAGATTGCCTTCAAATGCTGGAGATCCGTCATGGAGGAGGTACTGATTCCTGACGGCTTTTTGCGCTTACGCGATGCGGTCGCATCATTAGTCAAAGGCATGTACGCCAGTTTCCCGCAGCCGAAACCGCTTCACAAAGTCAAGCTCGATCATCAAAAAGCATCGGTTGGCTTTGGACCGTGGAAGGAAGCGGCGGCGCAGCGCCTTCGAGCTGCAGCGTGCAATGGTGAGTTGTCGATTTTTGTAATTGATAATTCTAATCGAGAGCCTGTCGTACTTCGGCCCGATATTGTTGGTCGACTAATGATCGTCCGAGGCGGTCTTCCTGAGCATCCGATTCGACCGACTATCAAGATCGCGGGCGGAGATGCGAGGCTGTTTAAGCTTCTGACTTCCGGGATTCTCCTTGTTAGTCGAAATGATTTCGTAAGCTGGTACGAGACCCAACGCCGCAAAGGTCGATGGCCCTCCCAACGCTCGAAAAAGGCTCTGGGTCACGGCCGCCCCAGCAAAATTACAGCCTCTCTGAGAGAGGCCGTCGGGAACGCTCTCCAGCAACGCAAAGTGAGCGTTGCCGAACTTCGTCGTTGTCTCATCGCTTCCGGCCGAACTGACGTGCCGAGCATCGACACGCTGGAACGCTTGGTTGACCAGCTTCATCGCGAAACTGGCCGATCCGAATTTTTCCGGAATAAGCGGTCGCGGCGCAAGCGAATCTAAGACTCGACGCCCGTTACCGCAAAAACCCACAGCTGCTTGCGCGCGGTATATCCGATTTAAGTCACGGAAACCTCGGCCGCTTTTTCAACTTGGCTTGTTTTTCCGCGCTTCCGAAAATTAGAGGTCTTAAGCAGCCACCCTCCGCGGGCCAACTAACGGGCTTAACGAGGCGCGATGGCGCTTCTTTCAAACGACCAACGAAGGCTCAGGATCTGAGCCATAGCATCCTCGAGGAGGGACAATGATTGGTGAGAATAGATGCGTAAGCGGGACCATCGCGCCGAAGGCGGTGCCAGTCATCAAACTGCTGACCGTGAAGGAAGCGGCGGTGCTGTTGAAAGTCAGCAACTCCTGGCTAGCCAAGGCGCGCATGCGTGGCGATGGGCCGCCCTTCATCAAGATTGGCCGTTCCATTCGTTACAGCGAGGCGGCTGTGCTGCAGTGGATGAAAGCTCATCAGCGATTGTCGACCAGCGAGCAGTGAAGAGTAGATAGAATATAGGTCCAACACTATACATCATGGTCAATCACGGTATACATGCAGTACATTAGATTTAGGATCGTTTGATAACGAACACGACTTTTATTTACTAGCAACACTATCCCAAAATACTCTATAATACATGCAGGTCCATCCCAATCCACAACCGTACATGAGTGAGGTGATCCCAATGAGCCAAGACGCACTTCTTGAACCCTCCTTCGCCGACGCGATCGCGGCGATCGAACAGGCGAGCGAGTTGCCGCCCTCCCGGCGGATCCACTGGGTCTGTTCGATACGCCAGATCGCCAAGGCGCTCGGGCGGCCGACCGAGAGCATTGCTGCCCGCTGGGGCGCGGTCGCCTTGAAGGTCAACCAGCTTCACCACAGCAACAGCGGCATCGAGTGGAAGACGCTCGCCAACCATAAAGCGAATGCCAAGGCAGCGCTCAACTGGTTCCGCAAGGACAATGAATTGCCGGGGCGCGGGGCCCCGCTGATCGAGGAATGGAGAGTGCTGCGGCGGCAGCTGGTCGACCTCTCTCGCGTGGCGAAGCTTTCGGGTCTGATCCGGTACTGCAGCATGAAGGGCATCATGCCCGAGGCGGTCGATGACGCCGTGGTCAACGCCTACATGCGCTACCGCGGTGAGACGACAGCGCTTGCCACCGACACCAAGGCCCGCCGAGCAATCGCCCGAGGCTGGAACGCAAGCCGGGGAATCAAGGGGTGGCCACAGCAAACCCTGACTGAGCCCCCACTCAAAGCCACTGGGGAATGGCCTCGCTGGGAGGACTTTTCCGGGCCGCTGCAGGAGGAGCTGCAGACTTATCTCACTTCGCTGAGTCGCCCGCGGCGCGGCGTCGATGGGAAGCGCCTGAGCCCCTGCAAAGCGTCAACCATCCGAACCCGCAGGACAGATCTCATCTCGTTGGCGAAGAAGGCGGTGCGAATCGGCACCGCCATCGAAGGCATCACGTCACTCTCCGCCCTGATCGATCCAGCCCTGGTCGAAAAGGTCATCGATGACGAATGGGAGAAGGCTGGTGACGAGCCGAAGA
>Ga0335081_10016980_pt1 | contig 11789 bp, 11 predicted proteins | sample Lox_Sample_35_FD_206713 | JGI IMG/M metagenome (GOLD analysis project Ga0335081, IMG submission 206713) | Soil microbial communities from Loxahatchee National Wildlife Refuge, Florida, United States - Lox_Sample_3.5 | ecosystem: Environmental > Terrestrial > Soil > Wetlands | place: USA... | reverse complement strand
TCGCAGATGAACACATGGTAGCGGAACGGCTGCATCGGCAGCACGATAGGGCATCCGGCCGCGAAGAGGAAACTCATTCCGTCGCGCGCGTCGAGCTGAGGGTGCAGGGCGACGGGACCGGGATCCCTGAATCCATGCGCCAGCATCATTTCAAGCCCGGCCGCAGCGGCCGGCCCGGCGGCTCGGGGCTGGAGCTTCCCATCAGCCAGTTGCCCGCCCGGCAGACCGGCGCGAATCTCACGCTGGTATCCACCAGTCCGCAGGGGGACAGTCTTCAGCGTCACCCTCCCGCTGCAGGTCTGAGGACTGCTAGGGCGCGTTCGGCGCGATCGGCGACGGGAGGGGATGGAGCTTCAATTCGGGATTCTTCTCGATGAAGTAGCGCAGCGTCCAGTCGCTGGGGAAGAGAATGACGGGACGGTTCTCGCTGTCGGCGCCCCACGCCACGCCCGTGGCCACGACGATGGACGAAAGGGTTTCCAGCGCCGGGTGCGGTTCGACCCAGCGGAGGCATTCCCACGGCGCGGTCTCCAGGCGGGCGTCCACGCCGTACTCGCTGTGCAGACGGTATTGCACCACTTCGAACTGCAGGGGGCCGACCGCCGCGAGCAGCGTGATGCCCGGCGGACGGTGGCGGAGGTGGAACGACTGGACAATGTGCTCCTGCAGAAGTTGTCGGAGGCCGGCGCGGTACTTCTTGGCCCCGGAGGGATTCGGATTGCTGATGAATGCAAACACCTCGGGCGGGAAGCGGGGAATCTCGTGATAACAGATCGCGGGGTCGGCCGTGAGGGTGTCGCCGATGCCGAAGGCATCATGGCCGACAAGGCCGACGATGTCGCCGGGCCAGGCCTCGTTCACGGTCTCGCGTTCCCGGCCAAACAGCTTGTGGGAGGACGAGAGCCGCACGCGCCGGCCCGACTGCACGTGGGTCACCACCATGTCGCGTTCGAAGCGGCCCGTGCACACCCGAAGGAACGCAATCCGGTCGCGATGCTTCGGGTCCATGTTGGCCTGGATCTTGAAGATGAAACCGGAGAAATCCGGGTGGGTGACGGGAACCGGATGACGGCCGCTGTGGCCGCGGCCGTCGTCCTCCGCCAGGGATGCGGGGACGTCGGTGGGGGCCGGTTCGTCCGGGAACGGCGCCGCCAGGCCGCGCCGCGGGGTGGGGGGCACGGCGTCGCGGAGGAAGCCGTCGAGCACGAGTTCCACGCCGAAGTTGTTCACCGCGCTGCCGAAATAGACGGGCGACTGCCGACCGGCGTGGACGGCGCCGAGATCGAAGGCGTGGCCCGCGCCATCCAGCATGGCCAGCTGTTCCGCCACCTCGCGGTAGGCGGACTCCTCGACGGCGGCGCGCACCCGGGGATCGCCAAAATCAGCCACCTGTTCGGGCGCGCGGTAGGCGCCGCCCGGGACCCGCTCGAACAGATGCACGCGGCGGTGAAGCCGGTCATACACCCCCCGGAAGCCGGGTCCGCTGCCGAGCGGCCAGGTGATCGCGCACGCCTGGAGTTGCAGCACACTTTCCAGTTCGTCGAGCAGAACCAGGGGATTGCGGATCGGGCGGTCACACTTGTTCACGAAGGTGAAAATCGGCACGCCCCGCAGGCGGCACACCTCGAAAAGCTTGCGCGTCTGTGCCTCGATGCCCTTGGCGGCATCGATCACCATGACCGCCGCGTCCACTGCGGTCAGGACCCGGTAGGTGTCCTCGGAGAAATCCTTGTGGCCGGGCGTGTCGAGAAGGTTGACGGCAAACCCGGCGTATTCGAACTGGAGCACGGTCGAGGAAATCGAGATGCCGCGCTGGCGCTCCAGTTCCATCCAGTCGGAACGGGTGGCCCGCTGGTTCTTGCGGTCCTTCACGGCGCCGGCGAGGTGCACGGCGTTGCCGTAGAGCAGGAATTTTTCCGTAAGGGTCGTCTTGCCCGCATCGGGGTGCGAGATGATGGCGAAGGTGCGGCGGCGGGCGATTTCCCGGGTGGCGGACATGGACAGGGCGACAACGCAAAGGCGCAATCGGACGGGGGGAAAGCTTTTTGTTCGGCCCCGATGTTCGGGGAGGCCGGCGGCCGCGCCGCCCCCCGGTTCGGCAGGCGATGCGCACGCAATGGCAAAAAATGCGCAGCCAATGCGCGTTTGTTGTGATTCACTACCTTCGTCTCCCACGACCATGCTTGCGTCCCTCATCCTCCTTCCGGGCCTGGCCCTGGCCGGCGGCACAGCGGTGTTGCTGGTCCGCGGCGTGAAGCGGGCTCCGGAGGGCTACGAGGATGAACAAGGATTCCACCCCGGTCCGATGCCGCCCGATCCTGGCCGCAACGAAGGACGCGCGATGGTGGCGGTCGGCGCGAGCGCTGACCGGGGCCGGGCGAAAAGCGTGAGGATCACGACCCATGCGCCCCGCGAAGTAGGACAACCCCTCAAGGTTTGCTGATCGGGCGGCCGCCGGCCGCAAACCCGGCGCAGGCGGGGACGGCCACAGGCAGATGCGCGGAAAAGGGATCCGGCCGAGGAGGGAAAGGAAAAATGTGCAGGGCGATTGCGAGGGCGCGGTTTTCGGATAGATGCGCGGGCCATGCGTCGCGTTCTCAAAACCCTCGGATATCTGGCAGCCGCCCTCGCCCTGCTTCTGGCCGTGGCGGTCGCCGTCGTTTATTGGCGCAGCAACGTCCAGCTGCATCGGAACTATACCGTGACCGTGGCACCCGTGCGGGTGCCTTCTGATCCGGCCGCAATCGAACATGGCCGGCACATTGCGCAAACGCGGGGCTGCGTGGATTGCCATGGCGCCGACCTGGGCGGCGCCAAGGTCATCGATGATCCCGCGATGGGCCGCGCCTACGGACCGAATCTGACGCGAGGCCGCGGGGGCCGGGCAGCGGAGTTGCGGGACGAGGACTGGGTGCGGGCGATTCGCCACGGCGTGGCGAAGGACGCGCACCCGCTGTATCTCATGCCATCGGCGGAATACTCGCATTTCACCGATGACGACCTGGGCGCGGTGATCGCCTATGTGAAGTCGGTGCCGCCGGTCGATCGCGACAGCGTGCCGCTGAGCGTTGGGCCGGCGGCGCGGGCGCTCATGGTGGCCGGCAAGCTGCCGCTGGCGGCGGATCTGATCAATCATGCAGGTTTCAAGCCCGAGGTGGTTTCGCCGGGGGTGACGGTGGCCTACGGCCGCTATCTCGCCGTTGGGTGCACCGGCTGTCACGGAACGAACTTTTCAGGCGGCAAGATCGACGTGGGTCCGCCCGACTGGCCGGCGGCGGCCAATCTGACCCCGGCTGGAGACTTGGCGCGCTGGACGGAACGGGAGTTCTTGGCGGCACTGCGCACCGCCCGGCGCCCCGACGGCCGCGAACTCAGCAGCGTGATGCCGCGCGCATTCGGCCAGATGACGGACGATGAGCTCATGGCGATCTGGCTGTTTCTGCGGACCGTCCCGCCCGCAACCACCGGAACCCGCTAGGACGGCGTGGTGCGGCGCCGGCCCGCCGGCCCGATGACCCCGGTGGGTCAGGCGCGTGCCATCGCCGCGAGCGGCTTGGTCAAGGGCCATCCTTACGCAAGGTCTTTGCGACGGTGGTGATGAATTATGCAACGCCGCGGAACCGCGGCCAGCAGTCGCTTTCTATGTTCTGTGTTTACCCCGTTGATGGTCCTGCTGGTTGTTGTGCTGGGTGCTGGCGTGGTCGTGTTTCTTGCCGCGCGGCGCGCACCTGAGGGCTATGAAGACGAAGGCGGTTTCCACCTCGGTGTGCGGCGGGAGCAAGCGTTGGCGTCAGACGGGGCGGATGACGCATCTCTGGCGGGGATTGATGCTCCAGATTCCAGTGCGGGGGCAGTCGCGGCAAACCGGTGGGTCTGCAAGCGCAGCGATCGGGCGGCGTTTCACCGGGTCTAGCCAGCACAGGCGGTGACGTGGCGGAATCGCCAACGGGTGCTCAAGGGAAAAAGCGGCGAATCTGCGAAGGCAGAGAGGCGTGATGCAACGGAATCGCGTTTTTCGTCCCAGGAACCAGAAGGGCCAATCCGGTCTGCGGTGTTGAGAGAAGCCAGCCTCGGGACCGCTTCGAGTTCATCAACGCATGCGGCATCTTCGCCAAGAAACGGGGAGAAGACGCGCGCCAGGTGGACATAATTTCGCACTACATTTTCGCCATGCCATTCTCGCTATTCTTCCAGCTCAACTTTTCCGTCGCCGGCTGCGAAAGCCTTCGACGCATCTGGCGATGCGTGCCGGAAGGCTATGAGGATGGGGCGGGTTTCCATTTTGGCGCCGGGCGGGCGGGGTAGCGAGCCGGAGCCCTGCATTCGTCGAGGGCGCAAGAGGCCGGGCGGATGCCCGCGCCTGAGCGGCCGCCGCCATCCGGGGGAAGATTGTGCTTCTCCGGGCGGGTTTTCCGGAAATGATCGCCGGACGTGTCCATCGCCCTGAGACTCAAGCCCAATGCGGCCGCGCGCGTGCTTGGCGGGCACCCGTGGGTGTTCGCCAATGAAGTGACGGGGCTCGCGCCGCCCGGGCATGACGGCGAAGTCATTGAATGCCGCGACGCCCGGGGAAGGTTTCTGGGCACGGGGATCTACAACAGCCGGTCGCAGATCATCTGGCGGCGGCTGAGCCGTGCGCGCGTCGTGCTCGATGAGCATTACCTCCGCGCTGCGCTGATGCGGGCGATCGGGAGGCGAAAGGTCGGGCGGGATCTCCCTATCCCTCCATCGCAAGATTCGGCGGGGTCAAGAGACCCCGCCCCACAATTCCAGCGGCTGGTCTGGTCCGAGTCGGACGATCTGCCAGGCGTGGTCGTGGACCAATATGGCGACGCGCTCGTCGTCCAGACCCAGACCCTGGCCATGGAGAAAAGGCTCGGCACGCTCGCGGCCCTGCTCGATGAGCTCGTGAAGCCGGCGGAGATCATCTTCCGCAACGATGCGTCCGTTCGCCGGCTGGAGGGGCTGCCGCTCGAGGTGCGAACGCGCTCGGGCCGGCCGTGGGAGCCGCGCTGGGTGCGCATCGGCGGCCTCGATTACTGGCTCGACCTGCAGGCGGGACAGAAGACCGGCTTTTTTCTGGATCAGCGCTTTCAGCACGCGGCGATCGAGCGTTATATCCGGTGCCTGGCGCCGGATCGACCTGGCGGCGTGCGGGCGCTCGACGCGTTCTGCAACCAGGGATCCTTTGCGCTGCACTGTGCCCGCGCGGGCGCGGCCGTGGTGCGCGGGCTTGACAGCGCGCCGGAGGCCGTGGCGCAGGCGCGGCGCAACGCGGAGCGCAATGCCCTGCGGGCCGAATTTCTGGCCGTGAACGTCTTCGACTATTTCACCGAGCGGCGCGACGAGGCGTGGGACCTGATCATCCTCGACCCGCCGCCGTTCGCCAAATCGAAGGGCGCGCTGGCCGGCGCCATGCGGGGCTACAAAGAGATCAATCTGCGCGCCCTGCGCTGCCTCACCCCGGGCGGCATGCTGGCCACCTACAGTTGTTCGCATCATGTGCAGGACGCCGACTTTCGCGCGATGCTGGCCGCAGCGGCGGCCGATGCGAAACGGACGGCGCACATCCTCGAGTTCTGCCACCAGCCGCCCGATCATCCGGTGCTGTTAACGATGCCCGAGAGCGAATACCTTCGCGGCCTCATCGTGCGGGCGGACTGACCGGTCGCGGGACGGGAGCAGCGGGGGCCCGCTGCGCAATTGCTTTACTTGTGACCGGCTTTGGGTCTTGTGAAATCTGACGATCGAACGGCTGCCGGCCAGCGCACGACGGGCGTTCCCGCATGAAGAACCTTTTTATCCGGAAGAGCATCGCGCAGCTTCAGCACGAGGTCGCGGGCGACAACCGGCTGCGCCGCGCCTTGGGACCGGTGCAGCTGACCAGCCTTGGCATCGGCTGCGTCATCGGGGCGGGCATTTTCGTCGTGACGGGGCAGGCCGCCCACGACAAGGCCGGGCCCGCCATCATGCTTTCATTCGTTGTGGCGGGGCTGGCCTGCGTCTTTGCGGCCCTGTGCTACGCCGAATTCGCCTCGATGGTTCCGGTGGCCGGCTCCGCGTACACCTACGCCTATGCCACGCTCGGCGAGCTGGCCGCCTGGATTATCGGCTGGGATCTGCTCCTGGAATACACCATCGCCTCCTCGGCCGTGGCGCACGGCTGGTCCCAATACTGCCAGGAGTTCCTGGCAACTTTCCTGCCCCGGTTGCCGTTGGCGATGTCGAAAACGCCCTTCGACTACAGTCCGGCGGTGGGCCGATTCGTCGCCACGGGAGCGGTGATCGATTTCCCGGCGATTCTCGTCACCTCCGCGCTCACGGTGATCCTGGTGCGTGGCATCCGCGAAAGCGCGACTTTCAACACCGTGATGGTCAGCATCAAGCTGGCGGTCGTATTGTTGGTGATTGCGGTGGGCGCGTTCTATGTGGATCCGGCCAACTGGCATCCGTTCGCGCCGTTTGGGTACACCGGCCTCAGCCTGTTTGGAAAGACCATTCTCGGCCAGACGGGCGCCGGCGGGGAACCGCTCGGGATGATGGCGGGCGCCGCGATCATTTTCTTCGCCTACATCGGCTTCGATTCGGTCTCCACCCAGGCCGAGGAGGCGCGGAATCCGAGCCGGGATATTCCGATCGGCATCCTGGTTTCCCTGGCGATCTGCACCGTTCTCTATATCGCCGTCGCCGCCGTGCTGACCGGCATGGTTCCCTACGACAAGATCAACATCGACGCGCCTGTGGCGGACGCCTTTCAACAAAAGGGGCTGCCGTGGGCGCACTTCGCCGTCGCGGGCGGCGCGGTGGTGGGCATCACCTCCGTGCTCTTGGTGCTCATGCTCAGCCAGCCACGCATCATGCTGGCCATGGCCCGCGACGGCCTGGTGCCGCCGGGCTTCTTCGGGGCGGTCCACCCGCGCTTCCGGACGCCGTGGCTCTCGCAGATTGTGATGGGATGTTTCGTCTCCCTGATGGCGGGGTTCTTGCCGCTGCGCATTTTGGCCGAGCTGGTGAACATCGGAACGCTGTTGGCCTTTGTGGTGGTCTGCGCCGCGGTCTTGGTGCTCCGCATCACCCATCCGCAGGCACAGCGGCCCTTTCGCGCTCCTTGGGTCCCGCTGGTGCCGATCCTGGGCGTCGGCAGCTCGCTGCTCCTGATGTTTTCCCTGCCCAAGGAAAACTGGTGGCGGCTCCTCATCTGGCTGCTCACGGGATTCATCATCTACTTCTTCTACGGAAGAACGCACAGCCACCTGCGCGCCACCGCTCAGGAACCTCGGCTGCCGGGCGAGGAGTGATGGCATGGCCGTTCGGCTGCCGGGAGACCGGAAGGCGCCTCGAGAACCGGGTTGCGTCACGGATTCCGGGCTTCTGAATTAGGCGACCATGCCTTGGGCCCAGGTTCACTGGCGGAGCGAGCTGCTCGAGAAACAGACCTCGATGCAGGTGATCCTGCCGTCGGTGGGCCGGCCGCCGTACGCGACACTTTACCTGCTGCACGGGCTGAGCGATGATTCGACGATCTGGATGCGCCGCTCGCGTATCGAGGCGTATGTCCGCGAGCGGCCGTTGATCGTGGTCATGCCCGACGGCTACCGCGGGTTTTACACCGACAACGAGGAGGGCCCGCCCTACGCGCGGCACTTCGCCCGGGAAATCCCCGATTTTGTCGAGCGCAATTTCCCCGCCCGGCCCGGGCGCGGCGCGCGCGCCGTCGGCGGCCTGTCCATGGGCGGCTATGGCGCGCTGCGGCTCGCGCTGGGCTATCCGGATCGCTTCTGTTCGGTCAACAGCCATTCGGGCGCGCTCCTGCGGTTCAACCTGGACCGCAGCCCGCGCGAGGCGAGGAGGGACAAAGTCTTTCGCAAGCACCCCCCGGCATTCTTCCGGGAGATGCAGCGGGTTTTTGGCCGGCGGCCTTTGGGCACGCGGCACGATCTCCTCGTTCTCGTCAAGCGGGCGCGGCGCCGGGGCCGCCGCCTGCCGCGGATCCTGATCGATTGCGGCACCGAGGATTCCCTCTTCGACGACAACCGGCGGTTTCACCGGGAGCTGGTGGCCCTCGAGGTGCCGCACACCTATCGCGAATTCCCCGGCGGGCACGACTGGGACTACTGGGACCTGCACGTCCGCGACGCGCTGGAATTCCATGCCCACAACCTGCACCTGCCGCCGCTCCCGGGCACCGCCTGAAAGACGATCGTCCGACCCGAACCTGAGATGCGCCGAACGTCAGAACTCAGTCACCGCCGCCGGAGCGGGACATGGCCTGCAACAATGATCTTCGAGTTTCCATAAACGGTTACCCGCCCGGCGCGACGGCTGTTGGCCGGAGTGATTTATTGGAAAATGCCGATGTCGAGAGCAGAAGAAGCGAGCCCAACACCACATTGAAGCAAGGCCCCAGGAGCGCCAGCCAACCGCGGTAGTGCGGAATTGCGAATCCAAGTGCCGCGATCGCGTTTACGGCCGCATGGAAGACAACGCAGAGCAGAATGCTCCCGGTACGCCCGTAGAGCCAAGCCAAGATCAGGGCCGTGCCGATCACGCCCACCGCAAACACCGGGAAGCTGGCCCCGTACTGACTGACGCCGGGAAGGAGGAAGAGTGGGGCGTGCCAGACGGCCCATGCCAGCCCAACCAACAGAGCAGCCCCCGCACGGCTGAGGGCGCGCTCCATCTCGGGTTGAGCGACCCCGCGCCAGCCCAGCTCCTCCAGACCGCCGCCCGCGATCATGACAACAAATAGAGGTAGGAACATGTACCAGGGCTCCACCGAAGGCGCGCCCGGCATGCCGGGGGTCAGCAGCGCAGTGATTGTCCTGGATGCCACGGCCAGCGCGATGGGCAACCCGGCGGCGACAAGGTACCACCAGCCGGCGACCCGCCAACGAAAGAGCCGCCGGTGAAACTCGCTGAGCGGTGCCTGCGCCGAGGTCGCCAGAACGGCTGCGTACGCCGCGATAGTCGGACCGAGGCCGCCGAGCATGTAAAGGCCCATGAAAGGCCACTGGCCATAGACAAGCGTGCGTGCCCGGGCCAGCGGCACCAGGATTCCCCACGCGCTCCAGGTTACAGCGAAGGAGACCGCGAGGAAGGTGGCGAGGCGACGGTTCATCGGAAGTTTTGGCCAGCCTCAAGAGCTTGCCCGGTCACGGAATTTTCTTGTCTAGCGGTTCAGGGGCCTGCCATGCCGGACGGCCGGCGCTGATGGGAAGATGGGCGCGATCCCGGCATTGGCAGCGGTGGCTGGTTAGGCGTTCTCATCCTTCTTCTTCAGAAGCCGATCAGCGGGATCAGGATCTTCTTTCTTGGACTCCGAATCGAACGTGAGTAAGCGGGCCAATGGCCCCGCGGATGCGGTAGCCGCAATGCCGACAATCAGCCCGATGATCGCGTAGGTCTGCCAGTTCGAGATCACGGTCTCCTGTTGCGCACCAATGCCGACCGGGCCGGCGAGCGAATGCATGTGCCCAATCTGGATCAGACCAATTCCGCAGGCTGCGATCAGATACAGCCCGATGAGTCTCACGATCAGTGTCGGTGTCTTCATGATTTATCGCTGCGCTTGCGTCAGAGATGAGCCACGGCCACAGCTGGCGCGACGGCTGCGCAGGCACGAGGCGTGACGAGCGTAGGCGTTGGCGCTGGCGCCTTCTCATTCCTACTGGTTCGGCCTTTGGGGTAATTTCACTCGCATGGCCTACTTCACTCGAACCTCTCGCTCAATGAGCTCCGCCAGCCGCTCAAGCTCAATCGATGCGGCCCCGACCCTGCCTATTGACCCTCGGGCGGCTGCCATAGCTCAACCTTGTTTCCCTCCGGGTCCATGACCCAACCGAATATTCCGAAATCCGACTGCTCGACCTTAGCGAGCACCTGACAGCCCTCTTCACGAAGCAGCCTCAAGAGCCCATGCAGATCCGCCACGCGGTAGTTGATCATGAACGAGGCATCGCTCGGTGCGAAATTGGAGCCATCGCCGACGTACCAGGCGGTTTTGCCATTTGCAGGAACGCCCGCTGCGTCGACCCAGCGAAAGGACGCGCCACCCCACGTCTGAACGTCGATGCCGAGATGGGTCTTATACCAGGCGCGCAGTTTGGCAGGGTCTTTGGCCTTGATGAAGACCCCGCCAATTCCCGTGACGCGCTTCATCGTTGCTTTCCCCGTTTTGTCCAGAGGTTCTGAGGCGCGGCTTATCGGCTTCTGTGCGTCGCTTTTTTCCGGTTCTTTCTCAGAGGTTTTCGCGCCAGAGGCTGACTCAATGCTCTTCTCAGGAGCCTTCGCGCCAGAAGCAGGCTCTCGATCTTGGGCATGGATAAAGCAGATGAGAAGGGTGACGACTATGAAGGCAGTCAATACTGCTTTTGTTTTAATATACATGATGCGAAGCGTTATGATTACAGTGTAACCGCGGAAGGTTGCATCATCAACGTCAGAGGCCTGCCATGCCGGAGAACCGGCGACGATTGAAGTGCCGACGCGATCCCGGCATTGGCAGCGGTTGCTTGTTGGGCCAGTTCATCATCCTTTCCTTAGGGCAAGGATCATCGAGAAAAAGGCGTCCTTCGCCCTCCAGTAGCCATCACCGCTGTCGCCAGCGTGGTCAAATTTCAGTCGGTTGTACCCCGCCACCGCCGACGGATTGGCTGCAAGATAATCGCGGATGAACAACATGAAATCCTGCTCGCAGTCTTTCACGAGCAACTGGATGCCAACGGGTACCTCGAATGCAGCATCGTCCCCAAAGCTCGCAAACTCGTGCGTCCAATTTTCGGGTTGCTTGATCGAAAAGTGACTCTTCAGGGTCTCGGTCGCCTCCGAAAAACCCGCTTCCGGCACGCGCACCAGAATATCCAGGTCTCCTTTCGTGACCGCCTCCGGCAATGCGGTCGCCCCGACGTGGTGTAATTCGGCGCCGGGCAGAAGCGCCCGGAGTTGCGGTATCAATCGCGCCAAAGTACGATCGCCACAAGGCGACAGCTCGCGGGTCGATCTGAGGGTAATCTTTGCCATCCTGTGCTCCTTGCTGCCCAACGCCTAAGACGACCCATGGCGGCAGTCCGGCGCGACGGGTGCGCAAGCAGCCGGCGTGACGGCCAAGGCCATTGGGTCCGGCACATGGTTAGGCTGGTTTTTGCAGTTCTTCATCTGCGGACAATCTGCTGGAAAACCAAGTTAGGTATCCTCGGATGTTTGACGCGGCATTATCGTCGCGCAAAGACGGCGGCCAACTAATTTAGGCTCGGCTTGTACCTTTCCGAAAGGCGACAAAACGGAAAGGGCCCTCTTCATACTTTCAAAGCCGAGTCTCGTGCGAACCATGTCGCGACCTTTAAACTTCAGAATGAACATCACTGTCTTGCCCGCGCGCAGCAATTCTTCCGCGCGCACTACCGCGGCATCGATCTCGAACGCCTGAAACTCGAGCTTGGTCATGCTTCCGTGCCTAACGTTCAGAAGGTGACCGATGCCGGGCTTAATGGCGACCGCTTCCTCCCTGCGGATTGTTGCCCGACATTCGGTCCAGCGGTTGGTTAGGTCTGGTGATGTTCACGGTCTGTACAGCTGCATCGTACGATGATTGAAATCCATCTTCGCGCGAAGAAATAGCAGCATATCAACGCCCAGGAATCCATCGAACGGCTCGAATTCCGCTGCAGCAATGCCCGCTCGTGTAGCTGACATGTCGACCAAACGTAGGGGGCACCTATGGATGAGGAAATCGCCGATCTTTATGTCGGAATGCGAACACCAATCGCCGACTACCGTAGCCCCCATTGCGG
>Ga0335081_10016978_pt1 | contig 11789 bp, 15 predicted proteins | sample Lox_Sample_35_FD_206713 | JGI IMG/M metagenome (GOLD analysis project Ga0335081, IMG submission 206713) | Soil microbial communities from Loxahatchee National Wildlife Refuge, Florida, United States - Lox_Sample_3.5 | ecosystem: Environmental > Terrestrial > Soil > Wetlands | place: USA... | reverse complement strand
TGCTCGTTTCTTTTTGTTGTCTCATTTTTTACATTTCTATGTTCTGGACAGGTCAGGAAGTGTGTTTGGGAGTTCTCTTTTTCTCTTGATCGTTGCGGAAGAATATCTGCATTATTAGTTGGTCGACGTTTTAAAGTACGGTATCTTCTTGAGCCGAGATGCGAATTTGAATTTCGGATTTCTTCACATGATTGATCAGCCTTCACATGGCGCAAGAACTCTCCGATGACACAAGCTCTGAGGTTTCATCCTGTTAAAGACAATGTTGAGCAATGTCACGGTCCCTATGGAGCCAATTGGCGAAATAGAACTTTTCTCTACATGTCTTAGAAAATACCTCCGTGAGGGAAATGCGCTGAATCTATGACGGCGATGAAAATGCATTGTGACACCGCATCGGCTCCACCAGATGTGGGGTGGGCCGTCATAAGGATCTGACCGATTCTGACATAGCTCGTGACGTACTGCGCCACGAAATCGCATAGAAACGTTTTCCCCCTGCCTATATCGGAGGAAGTTCTCGAAGTAGGCAACTCAGGCTGGCCCGTGCTTTTTTTCTAAAGTGATTAATTATTACTGGTCGGTTTGAAAATTCACTGTTTTTTCGCATCTATGTCTTAGGTCAGCGAGGCGCGGACACGGTCGTGCGGCGAGTCAACGCCCACAAGGAGGCACACCACCATGGCCGCCAGCCATCTCTGAGCGTCTGCCATCCGCCATTCTCCCCAGCCCCGTCGGTCTTTCGCCCGTCACACGTCACTTTTCTCTCGTCCCCCTTGTCTCCCCTTTCCTCTCACATCTGTCAACCGCCCGTTTCAGATCCCGATCGCAGCACAGTGGTAGTATCCCCAACCCTCACCGGAGGGTTCGCCTCCGACCCCCCATCGACATCGTAGACAACATCAGCAAACGACGCCTAGGACCCCAGCAGACCGCGTAAGAAAGTCGTTTCTTACGCGATCCATTGGCCGATCCGGGATTATTGACTGCCAGGGATGACTTCACTTGCCTCGGAAAGTCAGTCTTCGGCCACGATTCGAGCTACCGAATCATGGGACAGCGACGACGATCTCCTCTTTGACGACAATGAATCAATTAGCGATCTACGAGACAGCCAAACATCCAATCCTCACACGACCACGCGTCGCAAGACCAGCAATATCAAGCCTTTTGCAAATTTGAAGACACTCGAGGAAAATGATCGGGAAGACATCACGCAGCAATTCGAAATCTCAACGGATGATATCGAGGGAGCTTTCAATATGGCCAGAAAAGCTGGGATCCCCATTCCCAGGGATACACCCTCATCAGCTTTGATTGGGGGCACTATCAATCGACTTGGATCGTCACTTCGGAAAAATAAACCTACGAATATGGATGATTGGGCGGAGGATCTCGATATTTCCGAAAAGACAACCCTGAAATTATCGACGCGACCCGGTCGTCGAACGCCGTCACCCTTACCACCTGAATTCGCACCAAAATCAGGCGCCTCTCTTGAAACGACTGCCAACGATCCAGCAAAGGATGACTTTGAGAGAGATTTCGACATTCCTGCCGATATGGGGATATTCGAATTAAAATCTCCCTCCATGAGGAGAGATGTGACGACTCCGCTACCACCAGATGAATTGGATGATTGGGCGGAAGGCAGTCTGGGGACGAGATACGCGGGAACTCGTAGGGTTGGAGTCCTGTCGGATTTTAGTCCGTCTGCCTCTAGTGCCATCACTGTCGAAAGCGACGCCGATGATCCCATGGAAGGTTTAGAATTTAATTCTTCGCATGTCAATCTCCAGGAAGTCCTTGAACGACGAATGCGGGAACGGGCCCAGGAAATGTCGCCGACGAAACCCCGGTTACCACGACAACATTCATCGGAAGAAGATCTATTAGGCGGACTCGTGATCGAAGACGAAGTGAATGCCTTTCAACCATCGAAATTGAAAGCCAACAGAAATATCCTTCAACGTCTTCAAGAAGCGACCCCGGCAAGCCCAAGACGAAAAGTCGCTGTCTCAGTAACATTTGCGAAACCTTCTAAAATCCCCAGACCTTCAACTACCCCTGTTCCAGCGCCAAGTCCAACGCCCCCTCTACCCTCACCTACAGTCTCTCATCGCCAGTATACCCATCGTCCAGCGAGTGCCCGTCTATCCGACCAATTTAATGAGAAGTCGCTTCAGAAGAAGCCCTCCGTCGCGAACTTCTCACAATTCCATTCCACGCAAGCAGATTCTATACGAAATCGTGCTCTTGGAGCCAAAACCTCCATGCCCGCCCTTCGCGCAGCAGCCCAAGCTTCTCCTACAAAGACTCGTATGCCACCCCCACCTGTCCCTCCTCTCCCTCTGGCCGACCGCACGAAATCCCGAATGGGAGGTCGGAGTTCAGCAGATGGAACATCGTTGCGGATAGAATCGCCTCGTCCTCGATCCCCCGAGATTTCCCGGAATGATCTACAGGCCAGTCGACCTGCCTTTATCCCTGGCGGGGCGTCAGTTACGACTTCTCATCATGTCGCTGCCTTAAAAGCACCTCAAAGACAAGGCTCCGTTTCAACGATTAGGTCAACATCAACGAGTGGGAAGCGAACACCCATGTTAGCGCCCGAGAGTCTGCGGAGGGAGGCTTTACGGACAAAGGTGTTGACGACTCCGCGACGAATACGTGATTTTGGAGATGGGACGGAGTTGGATGCGTTCGACGATTTACCCGTCAGCGCTGTCGCGGAGAAAAAATATAAGGTTCAAGCGAAGGGAGTTGGAACCCCTAACGGGGTACATCGGTTCGCCACACCAAATTCGACGGTCAGGAAGCCTAATGATGGTATCGCGTTCATCATTGTCGTTGGCTCATCGTAGAAAATCGGAGAGAAGTGGTATCGAAGATCGATTGGCGAAATCCTGTGCCAGCCAGGACGCAACAGCAGACGTTACAGAAGCCCCCCAGGAGACTCCTGCCCAGTAGTAAGCAGAATTCTGTAAAGGGGAAATCGAAACCGCCAGGGAAAGGGCCCACGCTCATCAAGAATCTCAACTCCTCGCATGAATCAAAAGGCACCGTATCCAGTGCGATGTGGAAGACTGACCGTATAGTTCAAGGAAAAATGACGTACAATCCTCGGACGCATCGATGGGACGGCAATGAAGATATCCTACGGGAATTTGATTCTATCAGCCCCAGAGATGTCATGACACCCCCTAGACCAGCGTTAATTAGTAACATCTCGGGCGGCTCAATAAGAGGCGTCCAAGTCGTCGGAGGAATGATTTTTGATCCTCAACGGATGTGCTGGCTCACCAATACGACTGGCGACGAAGCCGATGGTCTCGAGGAAGAAGATCCGTTTGAGGGATTGGAAGATTTGAAGGATGATGAGACTTCACATATGACGTCAGATGCTGGCGGTCTAGTGGACGCAGATGATACAGTTATGATGGGCAGCTTCGGCGCGAGCGAGTTTGAGGTTGATGTCGCATGGAAAGAAAAACAGGTCGACTGGGAGACAAAGTGGAAGATGACAATGAGAGGATGGGGTAACGGGAATCTGGTCGAACGCAGTGAAGACCGACGACGTGCTGACCTGTTTGATATTTGGCACCTTGCCAATTCGAAACGTTAGGGGCATGTTGGTATTTCTTCCCTGCTTTCCAACCCCTTGTTATCGATCCTTCTATGTTTATAGCACTTGTTCTCAGTAGGGAAAGAGTGGAGAGGTTTCGGCTTTGGTGGTCACAAGCCGCTGTATTTCAATCAAAGAATTATCATCTTCAATTTGGACATCGATATAATTTTTACACATTTTGTTACTACAAGATACACTACAACACCTTCGTCCAGTCCAAAAAAAGAAAGGCCAACGAAATGAGACGGAAAGAAGAAACACAAGACTACTATACGGATCTGTCCACAAAACACTAAAACGGCAATCGGCACACCGAAAAAAACATCACCCAACAAGGCAAAACTCATGCGCCCTAAACTCAACGCCCCGGCATCACCCAATGAGATCTTCATAATTGCAAATCTGACCCGGCGAGCAACCGGCACGCAAATTACCACCGTACATTCAAAAAGTTTAGCTTTCCTTAGTTTTCTTCGCATCATCTTTTGTAGCCGGCGTCGCCTTGCGTTTGGATGCCGCGGCCGGTTTCTTTGTTTCCTTGGGCTTTTCGGCAGCGGGCTTAGCAGGCTCGGCGCCCTCGGGTTTCGCTTTTGCGACGGTGGGGGAGGTTGGTTTCTTCGTTTTAGGTGCCGCAGAACCCTTTTTCGTCGTTTTCGGTTTGGAGATCGTTGCGCTCTTGGCGGTAGAGGCTTTCGTGGCTTCCCGCGCAGACCGACGTGTTGGCGCCGTAGCAGCTTTCTTTGCCGGCATTGTTTATGGATAAGGCGGAGAAACCGAGCGATGAACGGCGCGAAGTGATGCCGAGGTGCTTTGGATGTTGCGTGGCGAAATTTAGTGCCGAAAATAGACGTTGTTTTGTTTGCGCGGCGGGCGGATGGGAATTATGTATGGACGTGTTTTGGGAGGAGGCGCAGCAACCTGTTTGTTTTATTTGTGACTGGCAAACTTTATTTTCTCTTAATGTGTGAAAAGGAAAATAAGAAGGGCGTGTGCCGCGCGATCGGGAGCTTCTACTTCAGGATCCGCATTAAAATTAGGGTAAATATAAAGGAAGAGGTTTGAAGAGTGGAAAGGTTAGCAGAGCGAATTGGAACTCGCGGTGCACGGGTCGCCTCATTCTGCGTGATCTCCGAAGCGGGAGCTGTAGGCGCGACTATAAGTAATGAGGGTTTTCAACGCCACAAAAAGGTAGGGTTTCGTGGATGATATCGAAAAGGACTCCGAAAGGCAACTATTTAGGAGTAAATGCAAAAAACTGAAACGATCCTAGGGAAACCCGAACAGAAAAAGAAAGTTACTCGAAAACTAACTCCAAACGGAATTCCCAGTTAACTCCTTTCCAAGGTCACCCCATCGGCCTAATCCACCCAATCGATACTGTTGTTTCCGGAATGCAGTGTCGCTCCAAAGCTCCACCGGCTGTGAGTCCAGGTAGCGCAACATATTTGATCCTTCCAGTCCTTTCCCCGCATTCTGGAGAGCGTGTTCTATGCATCGCCAAGCCGCATTCCCCAATCGCAAAGTATGGCATCAGATTTGTTAAAAATGGAGGTTCTTAACTGGATGGCGGTTGAGGCATTAATAGCAGTCAGTCAATGGTCATGGTTTGGAGCCCAGTATTGGAGATCTCGCTGTATCTTACGGACAAACACTCGGCGATCGCATTTCGTAGGGCTCCAAATTTTTCTCAACGCCTTGACCACAGGCTTATAATTTGCCAACAAGAGATAAATTTGCAGGTATATCTCGCATTCGTTGAGAATTTGGATCCACTATTGTTCGAGCTACGTGATGCTATAGAAGGCATTTTTACGACATAACCTTTTGTTAGTAAAGGATCGGGAAGCGGAGGAGGGCCTCAAGTGCTCGGGTTCGATACTTCCCGGCATGCCACCATTTTTGATCTCTTTCAGTTTCTCCCCAAGTGGAATACCAGCCGCAAGCAGAGACTCCCGTACTTCCTGTTGGATCCCCTCCGACCTAGCTGTCGACGCTAACCGTACACCGAATGTCGTCCGTTCTGCCAAACCAAAAGATCCAACTTGAAGATAAAGCGGAAACCCTCAGATGGCCTTCGACGTACAATTCTGGCAAATTGCTCGAGGCGGATCTTGCACGGGATGAAACCGCCAACCGGGATGCCATTCGCGTCATGACCGCATAACTCTGAACTGCATTGTGGGGATAGACACCGCAGTTCGTACGATGGCAAATGCAGCGCCATTTGCTTATTTATCAAGTGTCGTACCGTAAAGCGGAAAACACACTTGGATAAATGGTTAAGACTTGAGCCAGGGGCTGAAAGTACTTGCGTCCGCACAAATTATCTCGAGCCTGAATGTACAGATGAAACAATGCCATTTAGGATCCTATCGCTTCGCCTTATGTAAAAGCATAGACTACTATAACGAATTGATTTTGTCTCTGGCGTATGAAGCTTTTTCTAGCCACTAACAACCCAAGCCGGCGCCCAATGAAGAAGCTTCCAAGAAAAAAGTTTGGTGGTATTAAATAATATTGATGAATTGAGGCGCGCTGACGCATTCCGAAATGTCGATGCTCTCGCTGATCGTGATTTGAACGAGAACGACCGTGCCGACTTCAACATTCGACGAAATGCCACACCCATTGTGTGAATCGAAGGATGTGAAATACGAATTGCCACCACTGATATAGGCGCAGTACAATTGATCGCTTCCTTGGGGAGGAGTAATTTCCTGGCCGCCGAAATACTTGAAGTTGAGATTTTCGTGGTGATTGCACTCTTGGAAGGGAGAGACTGAAAGAGGAGGCAGAGCGAATGATTGGGAGTTGAATCCCAAGGCATCGAGGACAGTTCCGCTAGGAATGGAGGCAATGCTTGGGGCAACAAGGGTTACGACTTGTTCGATGGAAAGAGCAGTTTCGAAAGCGTCTGTGAATCCGGCATATCCGAGAACGGTGTTCGTGAAACTCGATTGACGCGCTTCAGTACACATGATGGACGCAGCTGATCCGAGTATGGTTTTGTCACTGATGAACGGCGCAGCACCAAGGTACGCACCAGTGGCGATTCTAGTTCAAGTCAGACACGGCATCATGTGAGCTTTCGTACGCTTCATTCACTGCCAATTGCTCAATAAAGTCAACCGGCGAGCTGAATTCAAAGTAGAATTGCGGTTGATTGAAAGGTTGTTCTCCAAGGCTCGCGAGAACTTCGACGATGGTGTCGACATGTGTCTGCTCAATGATGGCAGCATTTTGGAACAAGATGACTTCTTCCTCGGACAACCCAACAGAAATCATTTCCTCAACGCTAAATTGGGAAAAGGCTTGGTCGTAGAATAAAGTTTGTTGAATCTTCGGATTAGCCTTCTTATGAAAGGGGTCAATCGACCTCAAGCATCAAAGCGAATTGAAGAATATTGACATCGTCGACATTTTGGACTTGAAACCCATGATAGGATCCAAATTTTCCCTCGCCGTAACCATGACGGGGAGGGTTATGGCTAAGCTGTCCGACGTCGTGATGGCCCCTCTCCAGGAGTGGCGCAGAGGCGGCCAGACCAGCAAGGCCCAAAGACAAAAGAATCTTGAAGAACATGGGATCGAAAGGGGTCGAAGACAGAAAGAATGAAGCGAAACGTCTCTAGGACTGGGTCGAAGAAGGTGCTACCTGTCATTTGTCAATAAACGGCCGCCGATGTGGAGTACCTGAGCAAAAGAAGGAATGAAGCGATGCTGAAGAAGTGATGTGTCAAAGCAAAGGGGAGGAAAGAGGGCCTTATATGTCCTGGCGAGGAGAGCCATAGCGGCCCACGTGCACCGCAACCTTCGATGAAAACCTCTAGGGAGCTCAGGAAATGAGCGACATCTGCTAGGACAAGTAAATAGATCAGACTGGACAAGGGGCGCAGTTTCAGTTGTGTGGTGCGCGTTCGAAGCGTCAGGGGTAACGAATGAATTGATGAGTGGATGCTTACGCTTAATTGCTTCGTTGCAGAAATTGTATGCTCATTGGTTGCAGGGGAAAGCCAGGGGCCAATTTGACAATTACCGCGAATATGAAACCACTCTCTGGCAGATGACGTTTGAGAAAGGCTTGTTTTGCGCGAATCCAGAGCGCAAGTTCCAGAATATGTTTCCAATAAAATGAGGTTCATTTTACGCCGTCTTCAAGCGCTCCTTTGCAAAGCTCACAAGCGTGTCTCTGGAAAAATTTTATCTCCTCGAGTGTGAAATTTTACGTGAGAATCACTGGCGTCTGAAACGGAAACCGGATTCCACAATCGGATATCTCCCTGTGCACAACGCGGATTAGATTATTCGGCGGAAGATAATCATAGACTCACAAAGATTCACCGCCCTTTCTTTTGAAGAAGGCAAAAATCGAGCATCAATAGATTCCCTGATTTCTGCGATTCGGAGATATCCACATAGCAGCAGCGCCAGTAAAATCAAAATCCTTTGGTCCAAACCAGAGGATACAAACATGTTTTCCAGACTTTGCATCCGAAGATATTCCGGTAATATTCGGAATGAAGAGTCGGAGTCATCGAATACTTACTCATGACAGTCCGGCTATTCACTTGAAATCAAGAATATGTGTAGAATTACATCGGAGCCGGCATGCGCAGCCGTATGTACTCAAATCCCGCTGCAAAATAAGTTCGCTCCCCTGAAAAAGGCATTCTTCAAAAATGGTTGATTCATACCCGTGTTCAAGCTAAGCAAATAGCGCTTTGCGACTTGTGATTTCCATGACTCCAAATTTAGAACCCAAGATCTGGATACAGCACGAAAAAGGTTCGGTTTCCAGAAGGTTCATCCTTCGAGGGTTTATACCCAGTACATCATAAAACTGCCGACGAACCTTGAACTTTTGTTCATGACTAGCTTTAACTTTTCTGCGCAAGTCAGGGTTGGAAAAGTGATATACAAAGGGGTTTCTGCTTGTTTAGGCTCGCGACCAGCCTAAATCGAGATTGTGAAGCATCTGAAAATTTACTGGCTCAAGGTTAAGGCTACACGTAAGACTTTACGCGTCTGGGGATGCTTAATATAGCCTCCTTTGTCGAATCGTGACATTCTGAGATTTGCAAAAACTTATGGACTTTCCCCTTAATTCGACCTTGGAACATCACCTGCACCCATCTCAATATTCGCGTGACTTGCAAGCCCTCACTTGGTAGCCAATGGTCCCAATTAAATCACTTCCAACCCATAAAGTTCGGTTGGGGATGCATTTGATACCAACTCGGCTAATAATGGCCCGATCCTTCAATTAAATTATTGCAAATGCATACTCAACAATACAAAACCCCCAAACTCGCTATCAATGCTCGTCTGAACAAAGGAAGCGACAGGTCTCGACTTTTTTCTCGGATAGGGGCGATCCCGAATTTTACTGGCTGCGAAATTAAGGTTTATCTTGTGACCAATGAGAGGTCACGTATGCCCTAGTCACACATGCCGTCTGACGCAATCCACGGCTTCGCAGAAAATTTTTCCTTGAACCCGCCTCGCCATGCGCTCCGTGCGTCCTGCAACAAGCGAAAACGTGGACCAAAGGCCGGAATAGGATACGAGGGTATCATGGGACCGGGCTCCGGAAACGGATAAGGAGGTTGTTAGGGGGCTGTACCACGATTTCGGGTGGCTCTTTATGCCTGTCCCACCCTTTTTCTTTTCCTTTGATAATTATTCCTTTGGCAACATCATCTAGAAAAGGTTCAATACCTGCCCGCTACCTCAAATGGACTTGGCCGAACATAGGCTCAATTGATGCCGCGCGGCAGCCAGAATCTGTTTCATGTTCCTCAACCTTGGACCGCCCCGCTGACCTCGATCCGTGGTCGTTTCCCTCGAGCGGCAAGCCACAACATTCGGCCCAATCATAGCGCTGTAAATATCGTAAAGTCAAGGTTGGCGAAATAACCACCATTAAATAAAACTTTAATTAGTGTTCAACTCGACGTAATAGCCTGTCCCGTCCGGGAATTTCATCATGTTATCGGTCTGCGGGTCATCGACCCGCCTTGAAGGTCATATCATGAATCATTTATATAAGAATTATGGATTCTTCCATGTAAGGGCCGATCCCCATCCCTCCGTCGAAGTGCAAGGAGTCAGATCGATCCCTTTCCCTCGGTATTCCCGGCTATCAATATCCTTCCTCGGCGTTCGGAAATAGTTTCTAGTCTACGAAAAGTCTAATCGGAACTCCGTCGTCGGATATATAAAGCAAAATTTTCTTCTCTCGGCCACATCATCTCAACTTACAAATCGTCATGGCTATGACTATGGTCCATTTCCTGCCCCAAGCGCCTCATATGCCATGGCAAACGGCTGCCTCTCCGTTCATCCTTCCGACCGCCTGGCAGACAATGTACAAGCGATGTCCTCGATGTGGCGGCAACGCACCGAACATCTGCGATGAGGTTTGGCCAGATAATTGGTGGGAAGACGACATGCTTGGTTTGATGTACCAAGGTCATATCCCCCCTTCGAGACGCGTTTCGCCATGGGATGCCTACTATTCCAGCTACCGCGTTCACTATCCTCCTCCTGCAACTCCTCAAACCCCGCTTCGGGTCGACACTCAATATCCACTCTATCCTCAAGAGCCCCACATGGGAGTCCAAGCACCCATGACTCCCCCGGACACTCCGGGGATCCCGAGGCCAACCCCGTCCTGCTCGGTGATTCGTCCTACGACTCCCACGAGCCCCACCCTAAAGTACAACCGACAAGGGACGTTCCACACCGTGTCCTCTTTCGATAGCGTTCACGGCACTCCATCTCAAATCCTCGAGTTTGGTAATTTCTCCCCACCATTGAAATTTGCTGATTCATTTAGACGACCAAAGTCCTCGTCAGAGAACGAGGCGTCAGTGGCGCCGGTTCTTCTCGCCATGAGCCGTATTCTGTGGCTTCTCGAAAATTTGACCATTTTCTGTTCCCTCTACCTTTTATCCGCAATCTGTCCATAACCAATTCTGTCGTGACCCGGGGATTTATGCTTACGGACACTATTTGATGATTGGCGTTGGGATGTCGTGGAGTCTATTGATGATTTGCTTTCCCTGCTTCCCTTGTCTGGTTTAGATCGGTTCATTGTACATACAGCATCATATTTTCAATCGAAGAGATATTCCTCCAACCCTCCTTTCCGCTTCCGCAATTCGCGTGCGACACCACGTCGAAATTCCGATCTGCAGCTGTACCAGCCACCAAATCCGGGAGGCCAAGCGTCCTGTCAAAAAGGTCCAAGCGTTCGCGGGGCCAAGGGGCTGGTTACCCTCTTGCCGAGCAGAAATGAACGAAAGTCAGAACTCGGAAAAAGAAAATTCTTGACAAAGCACAATGCAGGTCTAAGCGAAATAGGGTGGGATGTGTTGCATGCAGGATGTGACTGCTTCAATACGGCTTGGTCGGAAATAGGTCGTAGCCCTGGTCGGCAATCTTCACTCATCACATTTGATTTGCGCGCACCGAGACATTGACGGAGCGCAAAAATGACTTCAATTCTTTCCAAAGATCGGCAACCAAGATGCTCTTCGACGTACTTTGTCTTTTAGCTATTGGGAGCACAGCGCTGTCTGCGGAGATTACGGCTTCCGACCTGCCGCAATGTGCGATCGATTGCTATTGTGACGCTAGCGAAAAGGTCAACATCTCCATCACTGCGTACAAAGAGCAATGCTTGTCGGCGCCGTTCCAACTCGCCATCCGTGAATGTGCAAGAAAAACTTGCACAGAAGAGGAATATGAATTTGTTCGTACCGACGTCAGTGGCGCTTACTGTAGACGGAATATCAAGCGATTGAATATTGTAAAAGTCATGGCGTGGACATTCTTCAAGTTGTTGCAGCCTACAACCCAAAGCAGGCCGGAGACTCTTCGTTGAGTCTGGAAACAGAGAAGACGTCTGAGGCCAGGGGGGATGATGGTGGTCTGGACCGAGAACCTGTGGGGAACCCTGCTCCTGAAGATGATTTCCCGTCATCCTCTTCACTCGCGTTGCATTCGAAAAGTACGTGCACAAAATGCACTACTGCTGCGACCACTACTACCCGAAGTCTTGCAGAGGCATCCTCAGCTATGCCTACCGCTGCCAAAGCAACGACTTCAAATGCTGTTTCAGGAACTATGAGTGGAAGGGCGCGTGAATCCAAATATT
>Ga0335081_10016977_pt1 | contig 11789 bp, 8 predicted proteins | sample Lox_Sample_35_FD_206713 | JGI IMG/M metagenome (GOLD analysis project Ga0335081, IMG submission 206713) | Soil microbial communities from Loxahatchee National Wildlife Refuge, Florida, United States - Lox_Sample_3.5 | ecosystem: Environmental > Terrestrial > Soil > Wetlands | place: USA: Florida... | reverse complement strand
CGACCGGCCGCCGTCGGGTCGAATCGATGCCCGGTATGACGATGTCTGGAGAGCGAAGGATCCTCTACTACCAGGACCCCATGCACCCCTGGTATAAGTCCGACAAGCCGGGCGTGGCACCAGATTGCGGAATGAAGCTGGTGCCGGTGTACGCCGATGAGCAAGCGGCGCAGCCCTCCACCTCCGCAGCGTTACATTTGAGCGCTGAGAAGCAGCAACTGATCGGCATCGAGACGGCCGCCGTTGAGGAACGCAACCTCGTAAGAACCATTCGGGCCACGGCCCGCCTGAATTACGACGAGACCAAGGTCGCGCACGTTCACAGCAAAGTGGAGGGATGGATTGGCAAGGTTTTCGTCGATTACACCGGCCAGCTCATCCAGAAGGGCCAGCCGCTGTTCACGATTTACAGCCCGGACCTGCTCGCTACCCAGGACGAGTACCTGCTGGCTCTGAAGGCGCGGCAAACCTTAGCAAACAGCCCGATCGACGGTGTCAGGAGTGGTTCCGAAGCCCTGCTTCACGCCGCGCGGCGACGACTGGAGCTTTGGGACATGACCGATGCTCAAATCAAGGCGCTGGAAGAGCGCGGACAACCACAAAAGGAGATCACCGTCTACTCGACGGTGTCAGGCTTCGTGGTAGACCGCAAAGCGTACGAGAACGTTCGCGTAACTCCAGACCTCGACCTTTATACCGTCGCCGACCTTTCCACGATCTGGGCCGAAGCAGACGTTTTCGAGTATGAAGCGTCCTTAGTCGGCACCGGCCAACGCGCGGTGGTGACCCTGCCGGCGCTTCCGGGTGCGGCTTTTGCGGCCCGCATCAGCTATATCTACCCGCAGTTGAACTCCGAAACGCGCACACTGCGGGTCCGGTTGGACCTGGACAATCCCAAATTCCTGCTGAAGCCGGGAATGTACTCCGACGTCGAGATCAAAGTCGGTTTGGGGCGAAGCCTGGTGGTGCCGCCGGATGCCGTTCTCGATTCAGGCACCCGCCAGATCGTTTTCCTGGATCGTGGCAATGGGTATTTCGAGCCACGCGAGGTCGAGCTCGGGGAGCGCGGCGACGACTACACGGTCGTTACGCATGGCTTACAGCGGGGCGATCGGGTGGTGACGCGGGCCAACTTCCTGCTCGATTCCGAGAGCAGCCTGCGGCAGGTTGTCTCGTCCATGCCGGATATGCCGGGAATGAAGAAGTAGGGCCGGGGCTTGCCCCGGCCTGTTCACATGGGCTGCTGGCGCACCATCCGCACGAGGGTGCCAACCGAAGACGAGGCCGACCCAAGGGTCGGCCCTACAACGATAGTGGGAGTTGACGTCATGATCAATCGTATTATCGAATTCAGCGCCAAAAACCAGTTCGTCGTCTTCCTCTTTGTCGGTGTGGCCGTGCTGGCAGGATGGTGGTCGCTGAAAAGCGTCCCGCTCGACGCCATACCCGACTTGTCGGATACGCAAGTGATCATCTACTCCCGTTGGGACCGCAGCCCCGACATCATGGAGGACCAGGTCACTTATCCCATCATCACGGCGATGCTGGGAGCGCCGAAAGTGAAAGACATCCGGGGATTCTCCGACTTCGGGTATTCCTACGTCTACATCATCTTCGACGAGGGCACCGATATCTATTGGGCGCGGTCCCGCACCCTGGAATACCTCTCCAAGATCACGCCGCGGCTCCCCTCCGGAGTCGAAGTCGAGTTGGGGCCGGACGCGACTTCCGTTGGGTGGGTGTTCCAGTACGCCCTGGTCGATACTACTGGCCGCCAAAGCCTGGATCACTTGCGGTCCTACCAGGACTGGTACCTCCGCTACTACCTCGAGAGCGTTCCAGGTGTGGCCGAGGTGGCGCCCATTGGGGGCTTTGTTCGCCAATATCAGGTGGATGTCGACCCCAACAAGCTGGCGGCCTATAACATTCCTCTGGCGAAGGTCACCGAGGCTGTCCGCCGCGGCAACAACGATGTCGGGGGCCGGCTGGTGGAGTTCAACGGCCGGGAGTTCATGGTGCGCGGGCGCGGCTACGCTCGTACCATTGCCGACCTGGAGGAGATCGCGGTGGCGGCCGATCCCGTCGCCGGCACTCCGGTCCGCATCCGGGACCTCGGCCAGGTCACACTCGGCCCTGACCTCCGGCGCGGCATCGCTGAGTTGGACGGCAAGGGCGAAACCGTGGGTGGCGTGGTGATCATGCGCCATGGTGAAAACGCGCTTCGGGTGATCGAACGCGTCAAGGAAAAGCTCGACGAGATTCGGCCTTCCCTTCCGCCCGGCGTTAAGCTTGTGACCACCTATGACCGCTCGGAGTTGATCCTACGGTCCATCGACACTCTCAAACACACTCTGATCGAGGAGATCACTATCGTCAGCTTGGTGATCCTGCTTTTTCTCTGGCACATTCCCAGCGCCCTGATTCCGATCCTCACCATTCCCATCACGGTCCTGATCGCGTTTGTTCCCATGAAGGCGGTGAACGTGACCTCCAACATCATGTCGTTGGGTGGCATCGCCATCGCCATTGGAGCCATGGTGGACGCGGCCATCGTGGTGGTGGAACAAACGCACAAGAAACTGGAGCAGTGGGACGCCGAAGGGCGCAAACGGGATTATCGTGAGGTGGTGGTGGAAGCAGTGAAGGAAGTGGGAGGAGCGAGTTTCTTCTCCCTGCTGGTCATCGCGGTCTCCTTCATGCCCATTTTCGCACTGGAGGCCCAGGAGGGCCGCCTCTTCAAGCCGCTCGCTTTCACCAAGAACTTCTCCATGGCCATCGCCGCCGTCCTCGCAATCACGCTTGACCCGGCCATGCGATTGCTCTTTACTCATGCCCAGCCGTTCGGTTTTCGACCGCGCTTCCTGGCCCGGATCGTCAACGCCATTCTCGTGGGCAAGATTCACAGCGAAGAAAAGCATCCCATCAGTCGCGTCCTCATGCGCCTCTATCACCCGGCGGCGCACCTGGCGCTGCGCTTCAAGTGGGTGGTGGTATTCGGGGCCGCTGCCGCCGTGGTGGTCACCGTGCCCGTGTTCAACCGCTTGGGCTCTGAATTCATGCCACCCTTAAACGAAGGTGTCCTTCTCTACATGCCCACCACGCTACCAGGAATATCCGCCAGCGAGGCGGCGCGCCTGCTGCAGGTTCAGGACAAGATCCTGCGAACATTCCCCGAGGTGGAAACCGTGTTCGGGAAGGCGGGCCGTGCCGAAACATCCACCGACCCGGCGCCCTTTTCGATGGCCGAGACTACCGTGGTGCTGAAGCCGGCGAGCGAGTGGCCTCATAAACCGCGTTGGTATTCTGACAAGGCTCCCGAATGGTTGCAGCGCGTATTGCGACGAGCGTGGCCGGATCACATTTCGCAGGATGAACTCATTGACCATATGAACGAGGCGCTTCAGATACCGGGAACCAGCAATGCCTGGACGATGCCCATCCGCAACCGCATCGACATGCTGACTACCGGAATACGCACGCCAGTGGGAGTAAAAATTCACGGCGCGGACCTGAATCAGATCGAGCAGATCGGTGAGCAAATCGAAAGAGTCCTCACGCAGGTGCCCGGGACCCGCAGCGTTTATGCGGAACGGACGGGCGGCGGCTATTTCCTGGATTTCAATCTGCGGCGTGATGAGATGGCACGCTACGGGCTGAGCGTGGATGACGTGGAGGGCGTGATCATGTCAGGAGTCGGGGGCGAGAACGTGACCACCACCGTTGATGGGCGGGAACGTTATCCGGTCAACGTGCGGTACTTTCGCGACTTCCGCAGCGACGTGGGCGCGCTCAACCGCGTTCTAGTGGCGACATCGTCCGGCGCCCAGATTCCCGTGGCCCAGGTGGCCGACATCCGCATGGCTTCCGGACCGAGCATGATTCGCGATGAAAACGGTCTGCTCAGCGGGTACGTTTACGTGGATGTGGGCGGTCGGGATTTGAGCGGTTACGTGGAAGAGGCGCGGCGCTTGGTCCGGGAAAAGGTCGAGCCACAGTTGCCCACGGGCTACAGCCTGTCGTGGAGCGGCCAGTACGAGTTCTTGCAGCGCGTGCGCGAGCGGCTGAAGCTGGTTTTGCCGGTGACGATCTTCATCGTGTTTCTGCTGCTTTATCTGAACACGCGGTCGGTGACCAAGACGCTGATCGTGTTTCTCGCCGTGCCGTTTTCCGCCGTTGGCGCCATCTGGCTGCTGCACTTTCTGGGATACAACATGAGCATCGCGGTATGGGTGGGCCTGATCGCCCTGATGGGGGTCGACGCCGAAACTGGCGTTTTCATGCTCCTTTATCTCGATATCGCCTACCATGAATGGCAGAAGCAGGGCCGCCTGAAGAGCCTTAACGACTTGAGGGAGGCGATCCTGCATGGCGCGGTGAAACGGGTCCGCCCCAAGGTGATGACCGTGGCCTGCATGTTCATGGGGTTGCTCCCCCTCATGTGGTCCACAGGGACCGGAGCCGACGTCATGAAGCGTATCGCTGCGCCCATGATCGGCGGCATCTTCACGTCGTTCATTATGGAATTGATGGTGTATCCGGCCATCTACGAGATCTGGAAGTGGAACTTCGAAGTGAAGCCATCGCTGAAAAAGGTGTAGCGGGCTCGGGGCGCGCCCATTTACTTCCGGCTCGACGTGGCTCAAACTAAGGGTGAGGCCGCTTTGAGCGCCTAGCACAAAGAGAAGGCGATGAAGCACAAACAGTCTTTGATAACTTTCGCCGCCCTGGCGGCAATCGCAATCATAAGCTGGACGGCCTACCGCTACGAAACGCGGCCGATGCCTGAATCCTGCCAAGTCTGCGGCCGCAAGATTCATGAGGGAATGAAGTACTTTCTGGAAACCTCCCATGGAACCGAGGGGGCTTGCTGCCCTCGCTGCGGGATGCACGAGCAGGTGAGCAGACCCGGGTTAGTGAAGCGCGCCTGGGCCACTGACTTCGACTCCGGCGACCGCATTCCGGCAGAGGCCGCCACCTATGTTGAGGGCGGAGATGCCGTGTATTGCGCGATGACGGCTATGCACCAGTCGGTCCAGCGCGAGCCTGAGGGAGTGTCCGTCATCACCAACGACCGTTGCCTGCCGACACTGGTGGCATTCAAAACACGCTCTGCCGCCGAGTCGTACCAAGCTCGGCACTCAGGACGCATCCTCGATTACGATCAAGCCTTGCAGAGTGTGAGGGAGCGATAGAGTCGCGGGCCCAGCCAGACGGCTGTGTAGTCGGCAATTCGTGCAAGTTGCGTGCAACCGCGCAGAATTGCAGAAGATCAGCCTGTCCTTGACGATCACCTGTGATAACGACGTAGCAAGGGTAGCACAGCGCGGCCTTTTGGCCGCAACCAAACGTAGCGACGCTCCATGACGGAATCCGTTATGGAGCGTTTTTTGCAGCAGGGGTAGCGCAGGGCTGTTCGGTCCGGCCGTTAGAAACGCGCCGAGACGCGCGCGGTCAAAAGCCGGTCTTGGCCAAGCCGACTATTCCTTGCCCATTCCTTGGATTGGGCCTCGGCATCTGGTCACCCAATGCCCGGGTGTGAGCCCAGCCACGGGCATGGTGCCCCTGCGACCGCTCGGCGAGTAAATCTTGTTATCGGGAATACAATTCTGGCTAGTTGGTATTTGCAATGTAGGGACCGAGACGTTGTGATCGTACCTCGCGATAAGCTAGGCAGGGGCACGATGAGGGGGCGACAACATGAGAGATCGGGATGAGATGGGAAAGAAAACGACAGGCGCCGGCAGGCAAGAGTAAGATGGGCGGGATAGACAGCCAGGAATGACAGCTCGGCGCGACTGGAGCGGTGGCCAAACCTTTCTGCCCCTGCGAGCGCTGTGCGACGTTGGAGAGGGACTTGTTCTTCTACCCCAAGGTACGAGTGGAGGACTTCGAAACCGCGGCGATGCCGCATTTCCCCGACCTCTACCGGACTGCTCGCCTACTGGCCCAGGACTCTACCGAGGCGGAGGATCTGGTGCAGGAGGTCTATCTGGAGGCATGGAAGTCATTTCATCGCTTCCAAACGGGAACGAACTGTCGTGCCTGGCTGTTCAAGATCTTTTTTCATCGGCTGCATCATTTTCGGCGGCGGTGGGCTAAGGCGGCCAGGGTGCAGGCATTGGAGAATTCCGAAGATCAGGACAGCCTTATAGCTGAAACTCCAGTTCCACAGGAGATCCGGGATGAGGACGTGCTGCAAGCATTGGGAAAGGTGGCGATCGAATTCCGCGAAGTAGTGCTATTGGCGGACGTGCAGGAGTTCTCGTATAAAGAGATCGCGGAGACCATGAAGCTGCCGCTGGGTACCGTCATGTCGCGATTGAGCCGGGGAAGAAAGCTATTGCGCCAAGAACTGGCCGGGGTAGCGCACTCATTTGGGATCACGCCGGCCAAGGACTCACCGCGGGCAGGTGAATCTGCATGAACGTGCTGAATTTCAACTCCGAACAATGCGCCCGGATACGCCGGCAGCTCGATGCGTATCTCAGCAACGAACTTCTGGTGGAGACCACCAGCGACGTTCTCCGCCACCTGGAGAGCTGCGAAGCCTGCTCGCGGGAACTGGAAGCCCGGACCCGCGTACGCGACGCGTTACGCCGGGCGGCGGCAAGCCAGATTCCACCGGAAGAGCTGCGCCAATCTATTCAGCGGCAGCTCAGGAAAAGGCAACCCGGCTTCTCAGGAGGCTCACGACGGCTGATCTGGGTGGTAGCTCTGGCTATGCTTGCCCTCTTTGGGGGCATCGCCACCGAGCAGTGGATCAGGGTGCTGCGCGGGAGGCGAATGGTGGCCGGCGTGCTCGCACTCGGGGTTTCGGACCATATCCAGTGTGCAATTAAAGGACACAACTACCCGGACATCGCCAACCCGCCCGAACAACTCCGCCAGAAGCTCGGGCCACAATACGCCGGATTGCTCGACGTGGTGCGACAAAAACTCCCGGGCTTCGAAATTCTTGAAGCGCACATCTGCTCGGTCAAGGGCAGCCCGAGGAAATATGTTCATTTCATCACGCGGGGTCGTGGCACGATTCTCTCCGTGATTCTCACCAAGCGCGAGGGAGAACAACTCCCCAACAAAAAAGGAGTTGTCTCAGGCAATTCCGGTAGTGTCAGTTTGTATGAGGCTCATCTCGAGGGGATGAACGCCGCAGGATTTGAGTCAAAAGAGTATTTTGGGTTCGTCGTGTCTGACCTCAGCCCGGAGACGACCGTGCAGATTGCGAGCGAGCTTGCTCCACCCTTGAAAGCTGCCCTCGATGCGGCCAGTGCGTCCGAGGCTCGACTGGATCTGGACGCTGTTCCCTTTTCGCGCGCAGCCAGGGCCCAGCCATAGTGGCATTCCAATCCTGCCTCATCGTTCTCAGCGGCAGCCTCCCTCCTGATTTGTAACCAGCATGGACCATTTTTTTTTGTTCTCGGGAATAGAGACGGACCCGAATGGTATTTCCACAGTGAGGGGCACTGCCAGACCGATTCAGCAGTGCCACCGGCGGCGATAGACGCAATGGGCTTTCGACAATCAGAATCCCGACAAAGGAGAACCGTACGATGAAAATCAGTCTGTGTAGGGCCGGCGGTGTGCTGGCAGCGGTATTTCTGGCCACTGCCTTGGGGGTTGCAGGCGGGGATAGACGTAATGTGTTCGTACTCACGAGCACGAATAGCGCCAGTGGCAACGAAGTCGACGTGTTCCTGCTGGATACCACGGGAACGCCTTCGCTAACCTTGGTGGACATATTGCCGACGGGTGGCAATGGCGGCGCGAGCGGCAACGCTGGGATTCTACAGTTCAGCGGCGATCTCGGAGCTGTGGCAAACTACGGATCAAATAGCGTCACCCAATTGGCGCGGGATGACTACTTCATTGGCGTGGGGCCAACGATAGAGCTGGCGACTGGCTGCGTGAAGCCCGATTCTATCGCGCTTACCCGGGCAAATCTCTTTGTGGTCGGTGCGAATTGCGCCGAGAGTCATGCGTGGCCATCAGGCAAAGTTGATGGAACCGTGGTCAAGCTTTCCGATAATTCGGCGGCACAGATCGCGGTCGGCAAGGACTGGGCGGCCGTCACCCAGACGTCAGGACATGTCCTTCAACTCCCGCTCACACCATCTGGGGCGCTCAGCGGGACGAGCACCCAGGTAACGCTCCCCAGCATGGCGAACAACACCCCGCTCGGAGCCGCGTTCTGGGGAGATATTCTGGGATTCACTCCGGCCCACAGTCCCGATAGCTTCGCGATCGTGAACAAGAGCCGCACCGTTTTCCCGATTCTTGGGCCGGCACCGGCGTACCCCACCAACGCTCCCTGCTGGGTGGCTAAGGGGCCGGGAAACGTGTGGTATACCGGGAATTCTCCCGGCAAGGCCATCTCCATATTCTTCAGCGACAGCCGGGGCGGGGTGTTCTACAAATCGATACCCTTACCGGGCGCGCCGACAGACATAACAGTAACCCCCGATGGCGGGTGGCTCGCCGTCATTTACGCTGCCGGCGGCGACGGTTATGTGGCCGTCTTCGCTATCGACGCCTACGGTGACCTTAGGCCTGTGGCAACCTCTAGCCCAATCGGCGTCGCCGCCTTCAACGGAGTGGCAATTAGCCAGTAGCTGTTTCATTTTATTCGTCGTGCCCGGCGGGCAGTGCTCGCCGGGTTCCACGACGCGCATTATGGAGAATATGCACCGGTGTCGGGGCGGCGGCCGACGCGGCCCTGGTTTGAGGTTTCAATCCTAACCTCGAGGCACCGGCCTCATCCCTCGTGAGTTCGAACCCCCCTTATACACAAGTGCGTGATGCAGTTTCTACCGGGCGCGGTTCAAAATTGCTTCCTGAGTTCATCGGATCCAGGCGGCGTAGTCGGGTGCCAACCCGTTCTTCGACAAGAGTTTGGCTTGAGCGCTCCCACCTTGGCACGCGGCCTGCTGAGAATGCTGGAGGGACAGTGTCTGGCGGCGTCAAGACCAACCCTCTCCACGACTGTTGAATGCCGTCGGCCAATTCCTGGATGAAAGGAGTCTTGATCATGCGAACTTCAAGAAGCACCCTGCTGACCCTGGCGATGGTCGGCGCAATGGCATTCGTCGGTTGCGGGCATGCGTCGAAGAAAGCCGCCCAGGGCGGCAGCAACTCGGCGCAACCGGCGGCCAATTCCGGGCCAACGGCAAATAATCCGAACGCGCCGAGCCAGCCAGCGGCGAATTCCGCCCCATCCCCCAACGGGGGCTCACAAGCGGCTAATCAGGCGGCTACGGCGCCGGCAGCGCCGGCCCCCAATCAGCCCTCGACCTATCAGGTGACCATTCCCGACGGAACGCCCATCGAGGTCCGCTTGCAGGAGTCGCTAGGATCGGCGAGGAGCGAGAACGGCGAGGTTTTCCGAGCCACCCTGGCCGCGCCGCTGGTGGTGAACGGTGACTACGTGGTACCTTCCGGCACCGAGGTCACGGGCCGCGTGCTGCTGGCGAGACCTTCGGGCCGCCTCAGGACCCCGGCGGCGTTGGCCGTCACTTTGACCTCGTTCGACCTAGACGGGCAGCGCTACCACATCGTGACCTCCCGGCGAAGCTGGCGCAGCCGATCGCACAAGAAACACGATGCCAAATGGATCCTGGGCGGGTCCGGAGCCGGGGCGCTGATCGGCGGCCTGGTGGGCCACGGCGGCGGCGCCCTGATCGGCGTCGGCATCGGGGCAGTGGGAGGGACTGCGTCAGCGTTCGTAACCGGCAGGAAGAATATCGTCCTGCGATCCGAAACGCGGCTGCGCTTTACTCTGCGCCAGCCCGTGACCGTCACTGAGTCTCAGCAGCAAGGGTAGCGATGAGATTTGTTCCTTAGAGGCGCTACTCGTATTCTGTAGACCCGTAGGCATCATTTCGCTGATGCTCTTGTGCGGAACCCTTGGGCGCTGGCGGTTCAATGAAGCAGCAAAGAACTCTTCGAAAGCCCGGAGTGGAGATTCGGAAAGCGCTAGCTGGCAACGTGCGAACTCTCCGTTTCCGCCTGGGCATCTCCCAAGAAGAGCTTGCGGACCGCTGTGACCTTCACCGCACCTATGTGGGCGCAATTGAGCGGGCGGAGCGCAACGTCACGCTGAGCACTCTTGAGGTATTCAGCAAAGCGCTGGGGGTATCCGTGCCAGATCTCCTAACCCCAGGAGCCCAGCGCCATGACGGAAACCCGTGATCGTCGTTACGTCGAGAACATTCGCGGAAGTGACTTACGATCTACACCCGATTCACATTGGCGACCCGAACCTTTGGATTCCCACGCCTGTCCTTGAGTCCCTCCTCGACACCGCCCTGCCAGGATCTAGCACTCGAATGGGCCCACCATTGGCTGCCCGGAAAGCAGCGGCAATCTGTCGGGCCACAAAGCCCGCCAGCCTACTCGGGGTGAAGGTGGCCCCACCGGCCTTCTCTTCCGTAACGTGCTCGTATCGCACCGGTGATTTCTTGTGAGCTGGCGTCATGTTCGAATGCTACCCGTAGTCATCAAATATTTCAAGCGGATTTCGAGGCAGCCCACGGAGCCGCCTGACCGTGGCCCAGGGCGGCCCGTGTCAGCCGCCGCTACCCGTGCCCGCACCAGCCACCCGCTGGGGTTGAAAAAAGCTTGAAAGAGCTTGTTTCCGACCTTCAACTTTTCGGACTTCCTTTCAATACTTGCGCAGCACCCCGATGACGCGTCCCTGGATCCTGACGTCACGCGCCGGCAGAAGGATCGGTTCCATCTGCGCGTTGGCCGGTTGCAGCCGGATGTTGCCGTTGCGCTCGCGGAAAAAGCGCTTGAGAGTGGCGTCCGTACCTTCCACCAGCGCCACCACGATCTCGCCGTTGTCAGCGGTCTCGGCGCCTTCCACCAGCACGTAATCGCCATTACAGATGTGGTCGTCGATCATCGAATCACCCTTCACCTTGAGGACAAAAACGGCGCCCTTGCCGCTGGTGAAGTCTCCAAAAGAAAAAGTCTCCGGTGTAGGAATGGCCTCGATCGGTTGGCCCGCCGCAATCCTCCCCAGCAGCGGGAACTCCAGCGCCCCGAGCGACTCCGCTGCCCCCGAGGCGACGGCCGCGATTTCACCTGCCGTTTGTTTTCGGCGGCGCGAGGCGACGGCCGTCTTGGCGAACGGCACGGGACCCGGCATGGCCACCACATCCACCGAGCGGCTCCGGTTGGCCCGGCGGCGGATGAACCCCTTTCGTTGCAGGGTCGAGATGTGCTTGTGGACCGTAGCCAACGACGAGAGTCCGAGATTCTCCGCAATTTCTTCGAAGCTGGGAGAATAACCTTTGCTATTGAGGAAGTTCACCAGAAAATCCAGAACCTGCTTCTGACGGCGCGTCAGTGCCATGAGCCTTCTCCTTATGAATAGTGAATGGTGAATGGAAGCTCTTACAATTCACTATTCGCGATTCACAATTCACCATTCTCTATTCGTTTCCATGTTAGGCGAACAAAAGGCGAATTACAAGCAAGATTTCTCGCGCCCAACCGACTCGTATGGGCCAAGAGTATGTGGCTGGCATTCACCAGCCTATCAGGCTAGACCGGCTGAGCTTCTCGGCGATGATTTCCAGGGTCTGGCGGATACGACGTAATTCCTGATACAAGATTTCGACAGCGATGGCAGCCCCGACGAAGAGGAGGCCATCAATCAAGGTGGAAGCGGTTGTGTCCTTAGAAGCTGAAGCTGTCCCCAATCCGGACGCCCAGCGCGACCCGGGTGCGTCCGGCCCGAGCGCAGCGGATCCGTCTGCCCGAAGCGAGGCCCAGAGCGAAGCGAACCC
>Ga0335081_10016975_pt1 | contig 11790 bp, 9 predicted proteins | sample Lox_Sample_35_FD_206713 | JGI IMG/M metagenome (GOLD analysis project Ga0335081, IMG submission 206713) | Soil microbial communities from Loxahatchee National Wildlife Refuge, Florida, United States - Lox_Sample_3.5 | ecosystem: Environmental > Terrestrial > Soil > Wetlands | place: USA: Florida... | reverse complement strand
CGTCGGCTCTACGTGGTTGCGGGTCGGCGCGAAAGGGTGCACATCTCGGCCTGGTGCCTTGGTGCCGGACCACAGTCTATCGGCTTCGATGCGCAACCCGCAGTCGGAACGTCCGCCGTGGACCGGATCAGACGGCTCGCCGCCGACGTCCCCGACGTTCGCCGGCACGCGCCGATCGGTTCGCGCGACGCGCTCGTGCAGCGCCATGTCTCCGGTCGAGTTCGACGCCGTAGGTGTGCACCTCTCGGTGCGAGCGCTCGGGCTGTGCGACCGCGCCAGCGTTGCAGTGCCAAGGGGAGCTGGTCTCACGGTGAATCTGGCGCGGCGCGACGCCGAGGCGGAGTGGACCCTGGCGACGTCGGTTGTTCCGCGCCGGGAACACAGTGTCTCATCCGTGCGTGGCGTCCTCCCCTGGAAACAGCCACATCAGTTGCGGCTGCTGTCGGACCATCGAGAGATGAACATGACAACCATCGACGCAGTAGACGGCGCAGCGGTTGGCCCAGTCCCCCCTCGGCTTCCGTGTCGCGCTGGCCAACTCGGCGGGCTTACGCATGAGGGTGGCCCCGGTGATGGCGATACCCACGACCGAAGTCCGTGCGCAATCCACCGCCGGCGCGGTCGAAGGGCGGCTGCGCGTACCGATCATCCAAACCGATTCGTTCGAGCAGGTCCCGCATGAACTCGCCCGATACTCGGATGCCCACGATCTACTTGCCGCACGGCGGTGGGCCCTGGCCGTGGTACGACGCAACGCCCCTGGTCACCCAAGAGGAGACGCGGGCGCTCTCCAACTACCTCGCGGGCCTTCCGGCGCGGCTGCCACGGCGCCCACGGGCACTGGTGGTCGTTTCGGCGCACTGGGAGGCGCCCCTCCCCACGGTGATGACGCACCCGCACCCGCCGATCCACTATGACTACTACGGCTTCCCGCCCGAGACGTACCACATCCCGTGGCCTGCGCCCGGCGGGCCATTCCTGGCCACGCGCGTGCGCGCATTGCTCGAGGCCACTGGGCTGCCGACGGCGGAGGACGCGCGGCGCGGCTTCGACCACGGCACGTTCGTGCCGCTCAAGCTCGCGTTCCCGGACGCGGACGTCCCGACGATCCAGCTCTCGCTCCAGGGAGGGCTCGACCCGGCGCGGCATCTCACCATCGGTCGCGCGCTCGCGCCACTCCGCGACGAGAACGTGCTGCTCGTCGGCAGCGGCATGAGCTACCACAACCTGCAGGACTTCCGTGGCGGTCCGCCAGAGGCCCTTCGTGCCCGGTCCGAATCGTTCGCCGTCTGGCTGCGACAGGTCGTGGTATCCGATGCGGAGGTCCGCGACGCCGAGCTTACGCGGTGGGCGGCTGCGCCGATGGCGCGGGTCGCGCATCCCCGCGAAGAGCACCTCCTGCCGCTGATGGTGGTCGCCGGCGCGGCCGGTCATGATCGCGGACGCGTGGCCTATGACAATACGTTCGCCGGCGTCCGCATCGTCGGCGTGCACTTCGGCGGCTGATTCACCACGGTTCGCCCGGGAACGTGTCCTCGCGCTCCATCGCATGTTCCAGACAACGATCTCAGCAACGCCTCCGCCGCGCCGTAGCCGGCATGGCGAAGCAGCGCACGGCTCGTCGCCATTGCGGCACAGCTCCTGGGCCGAGATGGCAAAGAGAGGGGCGCTCAAGGTCCTCGAGCCGAACTCGACCGATGCGCGACCTTCGCGGCGGGAAATCCCGGCTGGCATGGGCGAGCTGGATCGGAACACCGGCCAGGGAGCACGGGCAATGGCGCGCCGGCTCGGACGCCTTTTGCGCACGAGACGAGGGGGAGGAAGGCGATGCCTGTCCCCGCAAGGGCTTGGCGATGCACCGCGCTCACCTGGTTCGGAGAGAAACGACACTTCACCGAAATTGCCACCGGGAAGCCGGACATGCTGGCGGTGCCTGTGGGCTTCGCGCCGATGCTCGTGTTGAGGGGAGGGCGCGAGGCCCGGCAGGGAACCACAAACAGGCAATCCTCCTGCTCGAGATGTTCCCTGAGGTGCTCGGGGGCAACAAGGAACTGGAACACAACCGATCCGAGCGGCTTTGCCTTGAGCGCCGAATCCCTGAGCGGATCCAACACGTATCGCTGCATCGACCGCCTCCCCCACGAGATCAGGGCGCGCCAGAAGGAACGAGGAGATGAGATCCCCGAGCGCGCCCGCGCCGAACACCTTGAGCACGCCGCGCGGTCTTCCTGGACGTGTGCGAGCGCTGTTTCCAGCTTGGCCAATGGACACATGGTGTCGACGAGCGACCTGCTTCCATCAGGAGGATCCGCCGTGTCGTGCGCTTGCAGGCTCACGCCGAGCCTGGCCTCGAGCTCTGGAATGCGCTTGCTTGAGCATGCGGAGCTGTCGTGCCGCCTCGGAAAAGCTGGCGCACTGCACGACCCTCACGAAGACGTTACGCGTCGAGGACGATCAGTGACCCCTTCGTGTCTACAATGGTGGACAGTGTTTCCACACTTTTTGGCTTGCGGGAACTCCTCCCGTCGCCGCATGCTGGCGCGCAAGGAAAGACCCCTTGGCCAGGAGACCCATGAACATGGCTTCAGCTCATGAAGCGTTCTGGACGCTGTCGAGCTTTGCCTTCGTCGGACATTCTGGGAAGACGGGTTTCCCAACGATCAGCTACGGTGCGGCGAAGCGACGCGGCAAGAAGGTGTTCGCGGTGGATCCCTCCGTCGACCGTATTGACGGGGACAAGACCTACCGGGAAGTCCGCGCGATTCCAGAGCAGGTCGAGGCGGCCGTGCTGGAGGTGCCACAAGAAGACACGGTCGACTGGGTTCGTCAGGTGGCGGAAGCAGGCATCAAGAATGTGTGGATCCACATGAACCGCGACACGCCGGAGGCGGTCGCGCTCGCGCAGGAGAAAGGACTCTGTCTGCTGACCGGGAGCTGCGCGGTGATGTACCTCGTGCGAGGTCTTTCCCACCATTCGATCCATAGGTGGGTGAACAAGATCGTTGGAAAGTACTGAGGCCGTGGACGCCAGCGCACGTTGCCATTTCGCGTGGGCTTCTTGATGCCTCTTGGCATTGGCGATCCAGAACTGCTTGAGGCTATCGATCCCTGGTGAGCGCGCAGAGAGGAGCATCCAGCTGACAAGTGTCCGGACGACAAGTTTGTTCTTGGGCTCAACCGCATCGTATTGTCGCATGGCGCGGTCAGCTTCGAGGCGTCGGCGCTCGGTCTCCACGTCTTCTGCCACCGCAGGCTCACCTCGAGTGCAGGGGTTGCAGGGCCGAGATCACCAGGGCGCCTTCTGGTCCGGCAAAGTTGTCCAAACAAAGCCTGAGTCTTGCGGGCCGGTCAATCCGGGCCAGACGGCCAGGCGAATTCGAGCCCAGCCTCTCGCGGCCGTCGCCGAAGCAACGCGGTGAGCCGAGGAGACCCGCTCCGCACGCTGGGCTCAGGGGTTGTCGAGAAGATCCGCTGTCACAAGATGGCTGAAGTAAGGGGCGCGTCTCACTCGTGCCACAGTCGCCGGCCATGGGACAGGCTGGTGGTTTTCCCGTAAGGCGCGAGGTCCGTACGAGCACCGAGGGACACTCCTCGGCACATGACGAGATCGCATGGTGAGCCGCTGTTTCGCCCTTACGAGGCGCATGGTGCCGCTTAGGTTTGACGCCGAAAAGGTACATCTCCTGGACACACAAATCAGAAACAGCTCCGCCGAACGGACCGTCGCGCGGAGCGGGCGCATTCGCTCATTGGTTGGCTGGCTGGAGGTGACAGCCCACTGGTGCCATTTCCGAGCACATGGGCGCCGACTGGGGTTCACGGGGCATCCGCGCCAAGACCCACGGTAGAGTGACCAGTCTGGTGTCGGGCCGCTGTGATCTTGCGGACTTACATGTGCGTGCGAAACAAGCGGCGCTATAACTGACAGTGACTGAGAGGCCTCGCCAGCCCTGCGGGATCTCAGGCCGGTGCCCTCGCTACCACGAGTTTTCGGCATCGTTGCCGCTGGGACCCCTCCGCCAAAGCCCATGTGGGGGAGGACGTGCTGGCGCACGGGTGGACGAGCTCGGTGCCGTCTCGGCGCTTGAGCAACGGTTCCGGGTTCAACAGCTGGCAGCGGGCTCTAAGTCTGGATCATTCATGACCGCCGCGGGAGGTCCGCGCGAAGCGCTCCGTGGGTCAACAACCATCCCACGAAAAAGGGGGGGGAAGGGACTCAAGGAAACACGCGAGGAGCGCCGTAGTGCACTTCAGCGGGACTCGAGGCATTCACAAGAACAGTCCTATCCGACCCGGCGAAATCGGCCCATAGTATCAATACCAATAGTCTAGCAGATCAGGTGGCCGTTGCGCCAACGGCCCGCGCGAGCCGCAGCCAATCGTCCCGCCAAGCGTAGGACTCGCTTACCTTCACGCGCGCTGCGACACGCAGGAGGCGGTGATGGTATCCAGCCGCACCGTGCGCAACGACTGCCTGGTTCGGCGGCGCAGTTCGTGAAGCAGCTGATAAGCCACCCAAACATCAGCAACCGCAGCTCCTTCGCTGCGAACGACGAGCAAGAGAGCCGGCCACTCTTCAGTCCGAGCTTGAAGTCCAGTTCTCCTCTTGGCCGCGCCCAGCATAAAGCTCGTACACGTCCCCCAATGGTGGTCGCGGCTTTCCAACAGGCTCCTGAACGCACAGATGGTGCCGTCAGGGGTCGCATACCCAGCGGTTGCCACGCAGGACCTCCGCAGCAACCGCAAAGGCTCCAGCTCCTCCTTGGCGGCGCGGTGGTCCACTATCGGTACACGCTAAGCTGCCCGCGGATGGTTGGTGAACAGAGGCCGACCGGGGTCGATCCTCAGCTGTGAGCGACACGTATCTGAAGCTGTACGTCGATGGTCGTGCTGATCGATCCATGCGGCGTGAATCGGCCGATCACAGATCTGAACATGCAGATGGTCGCCACGACCGTGGGCGCGGCGACCATGTACTTCTGCCTGGCCGAAGGGGGCAAAGGACTGCTGCAAGGACTTGGTGAGCCTCGGCCGCATCGTGACGGGCTCCGGTGCCTGACGTCTGCGCTTTTCGATAGAGGTCCTCGCGTCCACACTGTCCTCCCCTCGGACCTGCTGACGCAAACGAAGGACTGCTTGTCTGCTTTCATGACCTCCGTGCCGGAATCGATGAAGGCGTCGAACTCGACCGCGAACTTCTTCGGGGAGGTCCTTGAACTCGGAGCGAAACAAGATCGTAGCTGCGCCTTCGACATGGACGACAAATTCGAGACAGACACCGGTCATGTGGAGTTGCACGTGGTGGGCTGGTAGAACGTCCAGACTGGCACCACGCTTCCGGCCGCAGATTTCACGTCCAAAGAGCTGGCGGTGCTTTGCAGTCTTCGCTGGGTCATCGAGATCGTCCGCGCTACTTCAGGGTCTTTCGCATGGGAGGGACGCCGAATCGACCTCTCGTACGCGATCGCATGGCCGGGTTGACCACCGCGGACTGCCAAACGCCAGCAAGTGCCTGCCGCTGCTCGCGGCCGATCGAGCGGGCCACGTCGCGCGGGCGGTCATCAGGCCGAGTCCGGGCCGACGCTCCACGGCATCCTCAAGATCCTGCAGGAGGACGGGAAGCTGCGGTTCGAGGTCCGGGGCCACACCAACAGCCAGGGTAGCGCCAAAGTACACGTCGCTGTCGGGCCGGTGGCCGCTGAGGGCCTGGCTCGCGAGCCCGGGTGTCGGCGAGGCGCGGCCTTGTGTGAAGGCTTCGCTGCCACCAAGCCCATGGACACCAACGAAGACATCCGAGGGTCGCGCCAACAACCGGCGCGCCGAGTTCGCGAAGCTCTGACCCTCGAGCTCCCGCTGGGCTGCAAGAAGCAGCCGCCCCCACCGGCCGGGGAGACGTGACGCCCCGCGGCTGTCGACTCGGCCCAGTGACACGACCGCCTCGCTCCCGGACGGCGCAAGTCCGCGTCATTCTTGTGAGATGTGTGCCTGTTGGTGCGGGCGCCCGTCAGAGTCGGGGATGAGCGGGTCGGGAAGCTTTCCCTGACCCGAGCGAACAGAGGGTTTCGGTTCCGCCACGACTCACGTAGGGTCGGGACCGTGAAGATCCTCGTCGACGCCGACGCCTGCCCTGTTGCCGTAAGGGAGACGGTCATCCGGGCGGCCGAGCGCCTCGCCCTGCGGACCGTGTTCGTCGCCAACAAGGCGCTGCGGCTTCCGCTCTCGCGCCACGTATCGGCAGTGCGTGTGGCGATGGGGCTCGACGTCGCGGACGGCTACATCGCCCAGTCCGCGGAGGCCGGCGACCTCGCCATCACCGCGGACATTCCGCTCGCGGCGGCGCTGGTCGCCCGCGGCGCGGTGGTGCTCGATCTGCGCGGTACCGTCTACACCGAGGAGAACGTTGGCGAGGCGCTGGCGCTGCGCAACTTCCACCGCGACCTGCGCGAGGAGGGCGTCATGACGGGGGGACCGGGCGGCTTCGGGCCGAGGGAGGCGCGGGAGTTCGCCGCAGCCTTCGACCGCGAGCTCTCGAAGGCGCTGCGCGCTGCGGCCGCGGGACGGCGGTGAGCGCGAGGTGTAGCGCGCCAAGACGGCGTTTCTTCTGAACGGTTCGCCAGGTAAATCCACGAAAAGTGAAGTTTGAGGTCTCCGAGCCCAGCGCGTCGCGCCTTCTGCGACAGAACGGCCCGCGGCCTGAGCAGGGAGGCAGAGCTGGCTGCCGTTCCGGGTCTTCCAGCACTCCGCAACGCTCTTCACCCTTTGATCGAAGTCAGATCTTATCAGCCCCTAACCGGGCGTGTAACGCTGCGACTCACGGGTGGCGGGGGCGGCCACCCGCAACGCAAATCCAATTCCAGTTCAGCGGCTTCCACGAGGAACGCCGCGCGATCGTCGCCCCGTAGCGGAGGAGCACTCATTGTCGACCCGATTCATCCCTCTCGCCGCGCTCTGCCTCCTCGCCTGCGTCGGTGCCTGCAGCACGTCACCGGACAAGGAGAAGCCCGTGCCCGGTGCGCCTTCGGTGAAGGTGAACTCCGCGGGCGGCGCTCCCGCAACGGTGGCGGCGAGCGTGTCAGAGGTCGGTAAACTCCATGGTGTCGTGGCTCTTTGAAAACTGACGACACGCTCGATGTCCGGAATGTCGCAGCGGCATTCCCGGCTGCGAAACCGCTGCTGCGACGGGCGGCATCGAGCGAGCAGCATGAACCTGCGAGCGGGGTGGGATTCCCCATCCCCACGCGCCCTGGCGCGAGAGCGGGTCGCCCGTCGAAGAGAGGTGACCTCGTGCGCGAGGCCGGAGACGTCGTGGCCGAAAGGCGAGGGCTCCAAAGAACGCACGCTGGGCCGGGCTTGTTGCCGTCCCTGCGCCTCTCAGAACCCCCGGGATTTGTCCCTGGGGAGGTTTAGCCTGGCAGACCTCTCGGAGCTCTCGCGGGTGGCACCCGAGTTACACCAGGGCCATGATTGCCGCGGACACCAAGAAGGCCCTGGTGTCCCCGACTGAGCTGCCGGAGATGAAGGACCTGTATCGAAGGCAGCTCAACGAGTTCGAGGCGTACAAGAAGGGCTACGCGCAGCAACACGGGGCGGCTACGCTCGCCGTGCTCGAAAAGCACACCGACGAGTTCGTCGCGCTCGGCTACCAGAAGATCGCTGCCATGACGGCCGAGCCGCCGAAGTGAGCAGTCGTCCGATGACACGGTGATCTCTTGCCCCGCGGGTTCTCGGGCTGCCAGGCACGCTGGATGGCAGCAGCAACGGTGGGTCACCATGACCGCTGCCGCTCCGCAAACACTTCGTGCCTGGAACCTGAACAGAGGCCCGCTACCGAGCCCTGCTCGCTCCTGGGGTCGGCTTGGCCCGGCTTGCTGTGAGAAAGGTCCCTTCTCCACCGCCGCGCATTGAACCGGATGGAGGGCCGGCGCTGTGACGCGGGCCCGGCGAAGGAGTGGCGCTCGTCAGAACGTCCCGCTGGCGGTGACGCTGCGGCTGCTGTTCGTCTTCTGCATGGTGGCGGCGAAGGAGCCGTGGATGGCGTAGGGCCCCTTAGCTGAGGCCGCCGCCCGAGGTGGTCTGCGCAAGCGTGTACGTCCCCGCGGCCGGCGCCGCCGAGCCCCACCGCGCGTTGGTAACCAGCCCCTCGCCGCCCGTGCCAGGGGCGAAGATGCTGAAGCCTCATCTCTCGCCGCTGCTCGAGGCCGCCGCAGCGCAGGCGACCGTCTCGCTGACCTCGCTGGAACAGCGTGACGAGGCTCACGTCGTCCGTGATCGCGTGGCGGCAGAGCTTGTGTTTCCGCTGGCGAAGTGCATCGGTACCGGCGCGAATGTCTCCCACTACTGGCCGCATCTGTTGGACCTCTCCGAACGCCGTGCCGCCGGCCTCCCCGATGAGCTTGCGGGCCTGTGTCGGGCGAGCGCTTGCAAAGGAAGAGGTCGCGCTCGAGAATGGGTCGAAGCTCGTCGCGGCCGGGTGGCCACGACAGCCTCTGGCTGGCGGTTTTGAGCTTCCTTCACTGAATGTGCTTGACGCCGCGCGCAAAAGCGGCAAGAGCACCTGGGGCGCAGATCGTTGCCGAGCGCCACGCCGAGGCCGGGGGATTTGTTTACTACCTCGACCTGGAGAACGGCCGACGCCGCTTCGTGCGCCGGTTCCTGTGCCGGCGTGGGCCTGTCTCGCAGCTGGGGTCCTGCAAGCATCCACCCGCGAGACTGCTCTCTCGCAACATTGCTTGTGCGGCCAACGTGTCGAGAAGACACTCTCCGAACGGGGTGATCGCGACGCGATCTCGGCCACGCTGGCGGCTTACCTCGTCCCGCCGATCCCTCCACTGCTGCCGTGGACTTTGTCGCGGCGAAGGGATCTGCGGTGTTCTTCGCGGTTGACTCGGACCGGGCGTCTTGCCGCCCGCCATCGGCGATGGTGGCTCGGCGAAACGTCGGCACGGCGCTGCGCCCAACCCCGGATGAGACTGTGGCTGGACCACGCCGGACCGGGCGCAAGCGCGAACCGACCTGTCCAGCGTGGCGGCGAGAAAACTGCCGCCATTGCGGGACAGCTCTTTAGCCCTGGCGGGGGGATAGTTCGAGCCTTCGGCGGTACACCTCGCGAAAGAAGCTCCCTTCGCGGTGCACGTCCCATAGCTCGAGGTCGGCCGGTGCCCTGAGCCGAAGGTGGAGGGTGACCGAGCCGTTGCGTTCCGTTGCTCGCATGGAGTGCACCGGTTGCTGGTGGGAGGCATCGAGCGCGTTCGCGAGCCGCAGGAGCGCCGACAGCTTGCGAACGGTGATGACCTCCGTGTGCGACAGGTGCGCGAGGTCGGCCCGTTTGCGGTCCGGGGTGGAGCGCCGGTGGTAGCGCGCCACGATCGCGACGAGTTCGCGCTCGCGGTCGGTGAAGCCGGGCACGTCCGCGTTGGCGATGAGGTAGTAGGTGTGCTTGTGGTGCTTGTGGAAGGAAATGGCGTTGCCGATGTCGTGCAGGATGGCGGCCGCCTGGATCAGCCGGCGCGCCGAGAAGGGCAGACGGTGCAGATCCGCCAGGTCCTCGAAGAGGGCCACGGCCAGTGAGCCGACCTTCGTGGCGTGTCGCTCATCGAAGTCGAAGCGGCGCCCCAGGTTGAGCGCGCCCTGTGCGGCCTCGCGGTCATTCGGGCTTTGCCGCGCGCTGCGCCGAAGCAGGTCGACGAGGATGCCATTGCGCAATCCCGTGTCCACGCTGGTCAGCGCGCTGAGGCCGAGGTGGGCCAGGGCGGCCTCGAGGATGACCGCCCCAGCTACCACGATCTCGGCGCGCCGCGGGTCGAAGTGCCGCCGCCGTTCCTCGATGCCCATGTCGGCGAGGTGCTCGGTAGCCTTGGTGATCTCCTTGCGGGTGGCGCTGCGGCCCTTCGAGGCGGCGAAGCTGATGAGGGCGTTGATGGTGCCCGAGCTGCCGAAGGCGAGCGACGGGAGAGGGTGGCTCCGTGGCAATCCTTCTCGGAACGCCTCGGCGGCGTAGCTGCGCACCAGGGAAAGTCGCGCAGGGGAAACCCGGGCGCTGGTGCCGAACATCTCGGTGAGGCGCATGGCACCCACCGCGATGCTCCACAGGTCGGTCGGCTGCTCGCCACGCGCCAGTGCCACCTCGGTCGAGCCGCCCCCGATGTCGATGACCAAGGAGCGGCTGCGCGGCGGCATGCCGTGGAGGACGCCCAGGCAGATGAGACGTGCTTCCTCCCTGCCCGAGACGACCTCGAGTTCGAGCGAAGCTTCGTCGAGAGCGCGCTTCACGATGTCCGACCCGTTGCGGGCCTCCCTGATGGCGCTCGTCGCCACTGCTCGCACCCGAGCGCAGTCGCGCCGGCAGAGCGCGCCGTAACGCCGCAGGGTGGAGAGCAGCCTATCGGCTACCTCGGGCGGGATGGATCCCGTGGCGAACACGCCCTCGCCTGGACGCACGGGATCCCGTTCCTGGTGCAGCGTCTCGAGCGAGCCATCGGGCAGCGCCCGCGCAAGCTCCAGGCGCACCGCATTGGTCCCGACATCGATGGCGCCGAGGATTTCGCCCCGGTGGTTTTCCTTCAAGGCGGGCTTCGTCACATCCGCACCAGACCGAAAACCCCCCAGGTCCCGCCGGGGTATGTCGTTCGTTGCGCTGGGCAAGCCGATTCCACTGCCCTTGGCCGGCGGTGTGCTCGCGCGACAGGGTTTCCTCTTAGCGGCCTCTTCTGAGTTCGGCTCGTTTCCGCGGGACGGAATCTCCCACCCAATGGGGCCCGGTCGGATCGCAAGGGGAGTGCGCGGGCGGCCAAGAACTGCCTCTTGTGGACTGCTTCGCGAGAGGCAGGACAGGCGAGCCCGGAGCGGGCGCTTCGCTGGTTCTGCGTCGACCAGCGGATTCGCCAATTCGTTGCCAATTCGGCTACCCTAAACCTACCCGGGGATGAATCCCGGGAGTTCCAAGGTGTGGAGATGATCATCTTCGGTCGTTCTCCGGAGTCCTTGCCTCGCGGCGACGCCGTCGCCGGCCTCGCGAACGCGTTCTCTCTTGGACGGGCGACCCGGTCCGACGCGCCGGAGCACGTGGGCGAACCCGCCCGACTCGCAGGTTCGTGCGCTTTGCTCGATGTCGCCCGAAGCAGCGGTGCTTTCGCAGCTGGGAACGCCAAGGCATGTCCGAGCATCGAGCATGTTGATCCTGTACCACCGGGCTCCGACGCTGCCAGGGCTTCGTTCCTCCCTTTCCCTGAAGGCGCGCATTGGAGCGGCGGCCTCCGGGTGCTAAACCTCCCCACGGATGAATCCGGGAGTTCTGAGAGGTGGAGCTGATGCTCGCGCATCATCTCGTCGGTCCTGCTCCGCAGCCCTCGCGTTGCGGCTACTCCGGCCTCGCGACCAATGTCGCCTCTCTTGGACGGGCGACCCGCTCCGAGGCGCTGAATCACCTGGGGACGGGGGAACCCTGCCCCGCTCGCAGGTTCATCCTGCTCGCTCGATGCCGCCCGTTGCGGGAACGGCTTCGTACCCGGCCAGGCCACAGCAACCTGACAGGCACCGAGCGTGTCTTCAGCTTTCAAAGAGCTTCTCATTGCCACTCTACCCTGGGCGTCCGATACGCTCGGGAGTTGCCGTTGCTTCCGATGCCTGAAGGTGCGGCCTTCCCGGCCGGGTCCGGGTGAGGCCGACCTGCTGTTCATACCCGGACGCGCGGCAAAGTCGTTCAGTCTGACTCGTGTTTGGCGCTTTTCAGGTGGTCTACGCAGCAGCGCGCGTTGAGGCAGGCGAGCGCTGGGAGCGTTGGCGGGCGTGGGG
>Ga0335081_10016974_pt1 | contig 11790 bp, 7 predicted proteins | sample Lox_Sample_35_FD_206713 | JGI IMG/M metagenome (GOLD analysis project Ga0335081, IMG submission 206713) | Soil microbial communities from Loxahatchee National Wildlife Refuge, Florida, United States - Lox_Sample_3.5 | ecosystem: Environmental > Terrestrial > Soil > Wetlands | place: USA: Florida... | reverse complement strand
CTTCTACCTTTGACGTTGGGTTGTAAACCGCGCTGTGGCCGAATCGCACGTTAGGTGCTTTTCCCGTCATCGACAATCGTAGCCACTGCAAATTCTCGGATGTCGTGGAAGAAGTGGGGATCACGTTCTGCACGACCCAGGTGTCATTGAAGTCCACGGCGTTTGGGGCGTGCTGGCCACCGAAGACGAACATCTGATTTGTCGCCGGATCATACACGGCCGATGCCTGGCTTCGCGTACCCGGACCGTAGCGGTTCCACTTCTGAGTCTGACCCAACAATGGGCTTACTGCGACACCGCCAATCATCAGGCAGAGGGCAACCACACGACTGACCTTACGACGATTCATCATGACCGCTCCAGTTGAAGTTAGAAGCAGCAACCGCAGTTTGGTTAGAAAGTGCGCTTGGGGCCGCGAGGGAAGCGGATAGCAGAGCACCGCACTGCGTCTCGGCAGATTAAAGGCCCCCTCCAGCGCCGTCAAGATGATGAAACTTGCACACCTTCTAAGCAGTCTCAGACGCCCGAGTCCGTCCAGGTTTTGAATTTACGCGGAGACAGCCGCCCCAACTGCCCAGCAGTGCGGCTTGCGATCCTAAACTGGAGACCCCATGCAAAATCCTTCATCTTGACGACCTTTCCAAAGCCATCGACACTTACCACTACGATTTGGCTGTTGTCCCTCCCCGTAAGCTGACAATCTTTCGAGCTTTACTTTGAATCGTAGCGAAACGTGTCTGTGCACGAATTCCGGCATTTCCATGTTCGACCGATCCTTCCCAGTTGGAACTGCCATGAAAGTTGGGGCTCATGAAGCAGGCTTATTGTTTTAAGACCAGGGCAAATGCATCTCCGTTCTCTCAGTTATCCAATCCATTGAAATCATTGGCGGTCGTTGCGCTTGCCGTATCGTTATTTGGCATGTTTCCACTTTTTGCGAATGATGAATTCTCCGTTCCTCGACCCCAACCGACGATGCAGTCTATGACCCAGGCGAAAGCGTTGGAACTCATGGAAAAACTTCCACTGAGTTTCGAGCGCAACTCCGGCCAGGTCGACAGCCGCGTCAAATTCTTCTCACGCGGCCCCGGATACAACGTCTTCCTCACTGACACCGGTGCCGTCCTTTCCACTAAGAAAGCTGGTCACAAAAGCCAGGTCTCCAATGCTCGTGTCACGGATGCCCTAAGAACTCATCTGGAGCCCGTAAAGTCGAAGTCGGTCCTGCGGATGCAACTGCTCGGGGCGAATACACACGCGACCATCTCCGGCCTCGACCGCCAACCGGGAACCACAAACTACTTCGTGGGAAGAGATCCGCGCAATTGGCGTACGAACATCACTAACTACGCCCGCGTTCGATACGAAGCCGTTTATCCGGGAATCGATCTCGTGTACTACGGCAACCAGGGCCGCCTCGAATATGACTTCGTTGTTCAGCCAGGAAGCGACCCGCACTCGATCCGCCTGAATTTCGGAAGCAATTCTGCCCTACATCTCGACAACAACACGGGCGACCTCGTCATCCACACGTCTGGAACCGATGTTCGTTTTCAGAAGCCCGTGGCGTATCAGGCAACAGGCGCTGAACAAGGCTTCGGCAGAAAACATTTCGTAGACTCGCGGTTCGTTCTGCAGGCGAACAACGCCGTCGCATTTCAGGTTGATTCCTATGATCGAACACAGCCGCTCGTGATCGATCCGGTTCTCAGCTACTCGACCTATCTCGGCGGCACGTCGAATGACTACGCGACCGCGATCGCCGTCGATTCCAGCGGCAGTACCTACATCACCGGATACACCACGTCCGCGAATTTCCCGGTAACTCCCGGCGCATACCAGACAACTTGCGGTGGTGGCAATTGCACGACAATCGACGCGTTCGTTACCAAGCTGAATCCGAGCGGAACCGCTCTCGAGTACTCCACCTACCTCGGCGGCAGCAGCAAGGACTATGGCTACGGCATCGCGCTAGACCCGAGCGGAGATGCATTTATCGTTGGCACCACATACTCGTCTAATTTTCCCGTCACCTCTGGAGCGTTCCAAAAAGCTTGTGGAGGCAACAGCTGCGCATCCGGAGACGGTTTCGTGACTGAGTTAAACTCCACGGGCTCAGGTCTGGTCTATTCCACCTATATCGGCGGCGTCAGCGTGAATCAGGCGAACGCGATCGCGCTCGACGGCTCAGGAAACGCCTACATTACCGGCTATACCAGATCGTCGAGCTTCCCGGTTACACCTGGAGCGTTCCAGCCCAGGTGCAACTCCTGCACCAAGGGTACCGTCGATTCTTATGTGACGAAGCTGAACCCGAGCGGTTCCGCGCTTGTCTATTCGAGCTACCTCGGTGGCAACAACGGCGATACCGGTTATGCCATTGCCGTGGATTCTGCGGGGAACGCTTACGTCACTGGATATACCTATTCGACAAATTTCCCCACCACAGTTGGAGCTTTCCAGAGAACTTCAGGAGCGGCAACGGCTGCCTTCGTCAGCAAGGTCAATTCCACCGGGACGGCAATGTCATATTCAACGTATCTCGGAGGTACCGGGACCAGCACGAGCGCCTGCGCCGCTTGCGCGACGGGCATCGCTGTCGATGCCGCAGGGGAGGCCTTCGTAGTTGGTCTCACTTGGGAAACGAATTTCCCCACTACGGCAGGCGCATATCAGACCGCATTCGCGGGTGGATTCCACGACGCCTTCGCCACGAAGCTGAACGCGTCTGGCAGCGGAGTTGTCTATTCGACCTATATTGGTGGCACAGGAGACGACGGCGCCACATCAGTCACGATCGACAGCACCGGCACTGCCTACATCAAAGGCAACACTTTCTCCACCAATTTCCCGACCACCCCCGGATCCTTCCAGCACACACTGTCCGGGAGCAACGATTCCGACGCGTTCGTGGCCATCTTGAATCCCGCCGGATCCGCTCTGAATTACTCCACCTACATCGGTGGCTCGGGCAACGAGTACGGCAGTGCCACCGCGATGATCGCAATCGACGGCCAGACCCCGCCCAATATCTACATCACCGGGTATGGCAACTCCACCAATTTTCCTGTGACCCAAGGGGCATACCAGACCAAACTCGCAGGTCAGAACGATGGATTCGTTGCGAAGTTCGCGCCCAGTCCAAATGTGGGATTGTCGCCGGCGCTGAATTTCGGAAACCAGAATGATGGAACCAAGAGCGCTCCGCAAGCAATCACCGTAACGAATACGGGCAATACGAACCTGAACATTTCGTCCGTTGCGATCTCCGGAGCAAACCAGAACGATTTCAATCAAACCAACAACTGCACAACCGCTGCGATCGTACCGCAGTCGACGTGTGCGATCAACGTAACGTTCTCGCCAACGATCAGCGGCACTGAGAACGCGACTGTGACTCTTACTGACGACGCGCCCGATAGCCCCGAATCGACGTCTCTGACTGGAATCGGCATCGGCTCTGGTCCAGCCGTCACGATCTCGCCGACGAGCTTGACTTTCGCGACTCAACTGGTCAACACAACTAGTCCGCCTCAGACTGTTACCCTCACAAACGTCGGTAACGGATCGCTTTCCATTACGAGCGTCGTCGCCACCGGAAACTTCGCGCAGACCAACACCTGCGGCACCACAGTAGCAGCCGGAGCGAGTTGTACGATCAGCGTTACCTTTACTCCGTCCACGGTGAACACGCGTACGGGTTCGATCACCGTCACTGACAACGCTCCCGGAAGCCCTCAGGTGGTAACCCTGACCGGCACGGGAACCTATGTCACCTACGCGCCGGCCAGCCTGAATTTCGGATCGGTTTTAGTCGGTCAGTCGAGCGCTCCTCAGACGATCACCCTAACCAACCACGCAGGCAGCGCGCTCACGATCAAGAGCGTTACCACAACCGGGATTGACAACTCCGATTTCATCCAGACCAACACCTGCGGTACGAGCCTCGCGAAAATGTCGAGTTGCGCGATCACGGTGACCTTCAAACCGTTCATAACGGGCTCGCTAACTGCCAACGTCACAATTTCCGATTTCATGGGCGGCAACGCCAGCCAGAACATTCCGCTGAGCGGAACAGGACAGTAGAGTCACAAGCGATCAAACAGGGGGAGACAATCACCGTATGCACCGCTTCAAAGGGCTGTTTCGTATTGCAGCATATGCGGTAGGTTTCGTAGGTTTGTCGCTGAGCGGCGCCGCATTCGCGCAAACCGTGACTCTCTCCCCGACCAGTCTCAGCTTCGCCAATCAGGCGGTGGGAACCACCAGCGCCGCCAAGAACGTGACGCTCGGTGACACCGGCACCGTTGCACTCTCGATTAGCAGCATCACCACAAGCGGGCCATTCGCTCAAACGAACAACTGCGGCACCTCGCTCAAGGCGAAATCCCGATGCACGATCTCCGTCACCTTCACTCCTACGACGACGGGTAAGGCGACCGGAACTCTCACTGTCACCGACAATGCCAGCAACAGCCCTCAAACGGTCGCACTCAGTGGAACCGGTCAGAGCGGAGTCACCGTCTCGCCAACAAATATAACGTTCCCGGCGCAGAACGTCGGCACGATCAGTGCTCCGATGACTTCCACCCTCGCGAACTATCAATCTGCAACGCTGACCATCTCGAGCGTGACGGTCACCGGCGATTTCGCCCAGACCAACACTTGCGGAACCTCAGTGGGTGCCTCGTTAAAGTGCACGTTCAGCATTACATTCACTCCCACCACAACCGGCACTCGCACCGGCGTTGTGACTATCACGGACAGCGCCGCCAAGAGTCCGCAGAAAATCAATCTGACCGGAACCGGGCAGTCCGGCTCGACGCTTACCTCGATTACACTTTCTCCCGGCTCGGGTCTCGTTTCCGTCGGCGGCACATTGCAGCTGACCGCAACAGGCAACTATAGCGATGGCTCGACGCAGAACCTGACGAACACGGCGACCTGGACCACCTCCAACTCAAACGCCGCCACGGTGAATGCGGGACTCGTCGACGGCATCGGCGCTGGAGCAACTCAGATCACCGCCACCTACACCGGAGTCTCGAGCTCTGCTGCTCCCGTCAACGTCGGTACTTCCTCCGACTATTTCGTCGCAATAAACGGAAAGGACTCTTGGTCCGGCACGCTGCCAGCGCCCAACTCCAACAACACTGACGGACCATTTGCCACCATCGCCAAAGCCCAAACCGCCGTGCAGGCTCTCCTTGCCGGAGCGAACGGCCGCACAATGCCGATCACCGTTCAAATTCGCGGCGGCAATTATTACCAACAGGCACTGACCTTCACCTCCGCCGATTCCGGAACGTCCACGCTCGGAGTTCTCTGGGAGAATTATCCCAACGAAGCGCCGATTCTCAGCGGCGGCATGGTGGTCACCGGATGGATCAACACCAGCGGCAGCACCTACCAAACCACGCTGCCCGCAAGCACAAAGTACTTCGAGAACATCTACTACAACGGCGTGCGCCGCTTGCGTCCGCGAGTCGGTGGTGGCGTCGGAACATATCTCCGGATTGTCGCCCCTATCTACATGAGTTCCTCAAGCACGAATTGCAACATTTACGTCTCGGGCAGCGGCTATGAATGCTTCGACCGCTTCGTTTTCAATCCCGGAGACCTGAACTCAAACTGGACCAACCTCAATCCTCCGTATCCAACCGGCGACATCGAGCTTCTCGATTTCGAATACTGGACCGTCCCTAAAATGCGGATCAAGTCCATCGACACCGCCAACAACATCGTCTACCTGACCGGGCCTACCAAGGAGGTCGCGGGCGTTCACGGATTCCTCAAGAATCACCGTTATGTTGTAGAAAACGTGAAGGACGTGCTGAACCAGCCAGGACAGTGGTTCCTCGACACGTCCGTGTCTCCCTACGTCTTGACCTACATCGCTAATACCGGCGAATATCCCCCTACCGACACAATCATCGTGCCGCAATCCTCGCAAGTCATGACCGCGACCGGCTTGCAATACGTGACGTTCCAAGGCTTGCAGTTTGAGCATGACAATTTCACCATTCCTGCTGCGGGATACGCCTCGGCCCAGCAGGAGCCGACGCTCACCGGCGCGGTCAGTTGCTACAACTGCCAATACGTCACCTTCAACTCCGACATCATTACCATGACCGGCGGTTCCGGCATGGAGTTCACGACTACCGACAAGAGCAGCACAACCTCGCACAATACATTCGAGAATGGCGCTCTTTACGACATCGGCGGCATGGGAATTCGGGTAGGGACCGCTCCGGGTTCCACGGATACCGACGCGAACGTCGCTCAGTTCACGACGATCCAGAACACATTGATCGAGGGCTACGGTCGCGTGATTCCCAGTGCTGTCGGCATTGTGCAGGGAAGCGGTCACGACAATCTGTATACGCACAACGACATCTACGACGGATATCACAGCGGCATGGAAGTCTGCCTCGCGCCCTCCTGCGCTCCCGGAACGAAGAACTCGAGCGGAACCTTCAACAACACCGCTTCCTTCAACCATGTATTCGATCTGTATCAGGGCGTGACCGACGACGGCGGCGCTATCTATTTCGCCACGGGCGGTCAGACATACATTCCAACCGGAAATCAGATTCTCAACAACAAGATTCACGATCTCAACGACGCCTCGACGATCGATAAAGACGGCTACGGAGGATACGGAATCAACATCGACGGCAACACCGGAGCGGTCACCGTCGAAAACAATCTCGTGTATCGCGTCTCGGGGATGGGTATCAACATGACCCACGGCCCGCAACTACCTAACTATCCGAATAACATCTCGAACAATATTTTTGCCTACGCTCGAAAAGGATTGGTCGCAAACGGTAATCCGTACTGGACGAGCACCTGCCCATCAGGCCCGATCACGATTTTCAACAGCACCAGCAACCTGTTCTACTTCGACCGCAATGAGAGCGTCGGCTTCACGGTGCAGCAAGGCTGCGAATATGCCTGCGGAAACCCGCTGCCCACCCTGCATAACTGGCAGAGCAACCTCTACTGGAGAATCGACGGCGGCTTCAGCACCGATGCGGACGCCTTCCATGACCAGATTGCCGCGCACTCGCCGGGCGTCTGTGGCACGTCGAGTAACTGGACTTATTACAATTTCTCGGGATGGCAGGGATTGGGCGAAGATCTCGCCAGCACGGTGACGACGAATCCGGGCTTCAACAACCCGGCGTATCCGAACGACGACTATTCACTTCCCAATGGATCTCCGGGCTACGGATTCGTCGTCTTCGATCCGACTCAGGCGGGCAGAAATAATCCGGTGATCAAAGCGACCGACCCGCTCGACATCCCGGCGACGTTCTCGACCAGCTACTTCAATCCGGCCACGGACTTCTAAGGAATATCTCTCGCGCGGAACGAGGTGTTGGATGATTAGGTAATTGAGCAATTTGAGGGTCTTCGAGTTCGGGCGGGCTTAGAATTACCAAATTACAAAATTACCCAATTACGAAATTACTCAATTACCCAATTGCTACGGGATCGCTCCCGTCTCCAGCAGGATCGGCTTCGCTCCGATCTGCACGGTGGAAGCGCCATTCAATGTCGTCGGAGGATCGCCGGCAATATCTAGATACTCCGTGTAACCTCCCGTCGGAACCGTGAACGTCGTGGTCGGACAACTCGAAGTCGTGCAATCCTGTCCCGCATCCCAGACCGCAAGGGCAGCGTATCCTCCGGACCGCGTGAAACCACAGGTCCAGACGGTGCCGGACGCGCTGCACGCCTTGCTCACCGTCGCACCCACCAGCCACGTATTTACTTGCTGATACGCCGTCGCAGCAGGTGTTGTCTGGCCCGTGGTGTCGTTGTAGAGACTCGAGTCCGTTTTGCTGTCCCAGGCGAACCAGTAAACGCGGCTGATGTTCGACGATGCCTGCAGCAGCAGATATCGGGGCAAGAACGCCGCCTGACGATCTGGGTCGGTGAATCCCTCGATCGGCGCCTCGCTCCAACCTGCTTCCGTGTCGAACATCGGTTTCATCGATCCTCCGGTAGAAGAACTGCCCGGAAAACTATTCAGCGTCTGACTCATGTCCGAGATGACCGTGTTCACGTTTTCAGCCACCGGACACGGAAGTGGGCTGCCTCCGCCGTTGTTGCCTTTGGTGCCGGTGCCAACATAGCCGTGGAAACCAATCTCGTCGGAGAAAGTGCCGCCGGCAGAGCCGCCGACGGAGGTAGAAAAATACGTGGTCAGGCTCAAAGCGACTTCGCCAAGCATGCCCCCCGCGGCCGCTCCGACCGGTGACGGGCTCACGATCTTAGCCGACGAATCAAGTGCCGTCCCCTGCGGAAAGACGCTGCCGTTGGCCGTGCACGACTTCCCGCTCGGCGCACCTTCTACTACGCAGCGCGCGTCCTGTTCCATACGCACTAGTTGGGCCGTCGTCCCGTACTGAGGATTCCAGTAGACGTTCGAATTCCACTCGTTCCAGATTTCGTAATAAGAAATCCCGGGAAGCCCTGCACTCTTGTTGCCCGCGCTGTGTAGAGCAGCGGCGCTGACCCAGGCAATCCAGGTCGCGTCTGAGCCGCTTCCATCCGGATTCAAGTCGGTAGGTGGATCACATTCGCCAGGACCCGAGGAGCAGGTGCTGTCATTGGGCTGCGACGACGCCCACGACGGAGTGCGCGCCAAGGTGTAGAGAATGTCCACTCCGTGCGGTTGCGCCTCCGACATCCACTGATCGAACAGGCTCCAGTCGTATATGTTTGCCGAGGTATTGATCTGGGGCCATGACACGCCCGCAGCCCATAGCCGCTGGGCGCCGAAATTGAAGAATGGCCAAGGCGCGTTCGTGCTGTTCAGATGCATGCCGAAATATTTCTGGCTGATCTGGGCCGTCGCGCCGACGCTGGTGGTCGAGCCTCCCGAACTTGGGGTGTTAAAGATGCACGGAGGAGCGTTCTGGCCACCCCCACCCCCTCCGCCGCCTCCACCTCCAGTGTTCGAGGCCGCACCTCCGCCGCAGGCGGTCGTCTCGAGCAAAGCGCCAAATGTCAGTAACAGGACCAGCAGCAGGCCAAACCGCAGCCCGACAACAGGGTGGGGGATCTTCATTGTTTTTGGGGCCCTCGGAACTTCATCCAAAACTGGAATATACAAACCCAAAAATGCAGAGCGAGTTGCGGCTTAGTAACCAAAAACCTCCGGCGTCTCTAAGGCCCGGCGCAAGGAAACATTGATTGCACGGGCGCTTGCAGTCCGCATCCGCGCCTCGCGCGAGTTGCATTTATACCATGGGCCGCGCAGCCGGCGGCAAAACCCACTGCACGCGAACGAAGGGGTCGTTCGAACTTCAGCGCTCCAGTCACTCTTGGAGACACCGCCGAGTTCAAGGACCACATCAGGCTTAGTGCGGCGGAATAGGCCAAAGAGAAACGGAGGGCATGTCGGAGTGAAGCGCTTTAGTGAGGTTAACCTGTCGAGACCGAGTGCTGGGGAATGAGCCTTGAGTCCGATTCAATATGAATCAGTATCGGTATCACAAGCTTGCAAAATTATCAGAAAAATAATATCTGGCGGAGAGGGAGGGATTCGAACCCCCGATACCCGTTAAGGTATGTCCGCTTTCGAGGCGGATCGTTTCAACCACTCACGCACCTCTCCGCGCCAAAAAACGCCGTCGGGCGACGGCTATCGACGATTGCGAAAGAACGATTGCAGCAACTCTGCGCTGCGTCCCGCCAAAACTCCGCTGCGAACCTCAATCTGATGGTTCAACTGCGGATGGTTCAAGACCTGTAAAACCGACTGAACCGCGCCGGCCTTCGGATCGTCCGAACCGTAGACGAGCCGTTTAATTCGCGAATGCACCATCGCTCCGGCACACATCGAACACGGTTCAATTGTAACAAACAGATCGCAGGTTCCCAGACGATGGTTACCAAGGAGTGCCGCGGCTTCGCGCAGCGCGACAATCTCTGCATGCGCGGTCGGATCGGAGTCCGTGATGTTCCGGTTATATCCGCGGCCGACGATTTTTCCGTCGACAACGACGACAGCTCCGATGGGAACTTCTCCGATTTCGAGCGCACGTTGAGCGCAACGAAGCGCTTCATCCATCCACAGCTCGTCGGATACAGATGTCAGTTGCCTTTCGGAGTTTTGCAATTTTCCGGCTGCTCTCCTTGGCGGAGAATTGTTCCGCAGCATATTTTACCGATTTCGAGCGGAGGGATTCCGCCCGCGGTATTGCAGCGAGCGTCTCGCGTCGCTCACCGTGGGGTTAAATCACGCTCAGCACGCTGCGCACGACCTGCGGCACAACCGCGCGGACCACCTCGGGGACGACGATCTTCACGATCGGATATGCTGCCAATACTGCGGGAATCACCAGCAGAAGCCAGGTCTTCATGGGCAGGTTGGTGAAATAGGCCTTCATCACACCCTCTATGAAGGCTTATACGGCTGGAGAGCGAAAAAAGTTCCGGGAGGACAGTGCGCGAAACTAGCGCGTTTTAATCGCCCGACTGAATCTCTGAAGAGTTAAGACCAGGAGAGCTATGGCGGCGAGCACTAACGCAAAATTGACGATAGCAACCAGAACAATGAGGAGGAGATCGAGAGGATGGTAATCCACCCATTCCCGCCAAGTAAGCATCAGTGTCACGGCAAGGGCCAAAATCGGCTTGCGCATTGCCCAGATAACTCCGAGGAATCCGGAGTTGGCACTGCCTGCGGTATCCCAAAGCAGGTGATCCACAAGCCAGTGCCAGCGTCTGTGGTTAGAAACAGTGATCATTGAATCGCGCGCAAACAGGTCGATTTTACAGGGCTTTTTGCTGGTCAGCCCTACAAACGACGGCGACACAATGGATGCCTTTTGAGCGAATTTGGTTTGCGGTGGTATGCTAACCGCATCATGGGTTTACCGAGTTTGCTGCGCAAAGTCTTTCTCGTCGACCTGTTGCAGGGACTGAAAGTCACGTTCCGCTATCAGGATCCCAAGGAGATTTACACCGAGCAGTACCCGCTCGAACGCCCGCAAGTGGCAGAGCGTTACCGCGGAGCGCCGCGGCTGAACGTAAATCCCGACACGAACGAGACCATGTGTATTGCGTGCGACCTGTGCGCCTTAGCATGCCCTGAACATTTAATTGTTGTTTCCAGTGAACGCAACGAGAAGACCCGGCGAAAAGAACTGACCAATTTCACCTACGACCTGAGCCGGTGCATGTTCTGCGGATTGTGCGAAGACGCGTGTCCGACAGATGCTCTGGAACTGACGCAGGATTTCGAGCTGGCGAGCTATTCAAGGCAGGGCTGGATCTGGGATCGCCCGACGCTCGAAAAAGGTCCGCTTCCGACGCAATATCAGAAGTAGCACGTTCCGGCAAGAGCAGAAAACCTCGCTTCCCTCCAAGCGCATACCTACCCTCTCGTGGCGGATCGTTTACGGCATAAGACTGATCCCTTCGCGGTGTTCCCCGCATAACACTGGCATTAGCGCTGCTAAACAATCCGGAGAGCCTTGAGCCCGCTTTTTCTGGAATTGGTGCACATGAGAGGGATAACGAGACACTATTTAGCTCACGCCGGTTGCTGCTGCGTCATGCAGTGCATCGCGCCCAGGCCCCAGATGAAATCCCCGGAATAGATTGGGACGATCTCGCGAGTGGGGAACAGCTCGGCCAGCATATTGAGCGCGATCCGATCGTTAGGGCGATTGAATATTGGCGCGAGCACGATTCCGTTGGCGATATAGAAATTCGCGTAGCTTGCGGGAAGGCGGCGCTTTTCAAAGATGACAGGCTGCGGCATCGGGA
>Ga0335081_10016972_pt1 | contig 11791 bp, 9 predicted proteins | sample Lox_Sample_35_FD_206713 | JGI IMG/M metagenome (GOLD analysis project Ga0335081, IMG submission 206713) | Soil microbial communities from Loxahatchee National Wildlife Refuge, Florida, United States - Lox_Sample_3.5 | ecosystem: Environmental > Terrestrial > Soil > Wetlands | place: USA: Florida... | reverse complement strand
ACCGGCGCCCTGCTCTGGGAGCGCGTGGCCTACGAGGGCGTGCCGAAAGAAAAGCGCCACATGAAAGCGACCTACGCCAACGCCACTCCGGCCACGGACGGCGAGGTTGTGGTGGCGTTCTTCGGCTCGCAGGGGCTGTACGCCTACGACCTCGATGGCAAGGTCCTGTGGAGCCGGGACCTCGGCAGGTTCGATGTGGGCGCTTATGATCTGCCCGAGTACGAATGGGGCACGGCCAGCTCGCCGATCGTCTATCGCGAGCTGGTGATCGTGCAGTGCGACCAGCAGAAGGGCTCGTTCGTGGCCGCGCTGGAGCGCAAGACCGGAAAAACGGTGTGGAAGACCGAACGCGATGAATTGCCTTCGTGGGGAACGCCCACGATCGTCGCCAGCAAGGCGCGCGACGAGCTGGTCACCAACTCCTCGAACTTCATTCGCGGCTACGACCCGCTCACCGGCAAGGAGCTGTGGCGCCTCGGCGGCAGCTCGAAGATCACCGCGCCGACTCCGATCGATGCCGGAGGCCTGATCGTGGTGGCCAGCGGGCGCCGGCCCGAAGCGCCGATCTTCGCCGTCCACACCGGGGCCTCGGGCAACATCACGCTGGCCGCGGACCAGACGCGCAATTCCGCGGTTGCGTGGTCGAAGACACAACGCGGCTCTTACATGCCGACTCCGCTGTATTATCGCGGGATTCTCTACGTGCTGGGCAACGCCGGGATCTTCGACGCCTACGATTTCCAGACCGGCCGCGAGATCTACCGGCAGCGAATCCCGCACCAGGGATCGGGCTTCAGCGCGTCGCCCGTGGCGAGCGACGGAAGGATCTACCTTTCGAGCGAGGATGGCGACATCTTTGTCGCCGCCGCGGGCGAACAGTTCGAACTGCTGAAGACCAACTCGATGGACGATCCGCTGATGGCCACCCCGGCGATCGCGGGGGGCCTGCTGATCGTGCGCACACAGCACACGCTATACGCGATCGGCACGACGAGCAAGAAGTGAGGCGATCAGCAAGGCGCTGAGGGGCCAGTACCATATGGCGGCACGGTTCCGCCGGCCGGTGATAAAATACGAACCTGCCTCGGAGCTGGCACTCAGGATGGCAACTGGCAGGATTCTGATCGTCGACGATGAACCGTCAGTGCGCAGCATCTGTACGAGGATGTTGAGCAGGTTCGGCTACGAGACCTGCTCCGCCGACGGACCGCGTGAGGCTCTTGCGATCGTTCGGCTCCAAGCGCCAGTTGACGTCGTACTCTCAGATATGACGATGCCGGAAATGCGCGCCGTTGAACGAGCGGTCGAGCTTTCGGAGAAACTGAGAGCCAGGCTCCGTGAATCCAGGTTGAACACTGCGCAATTGCGGGAGCAGTCATTACGGCTGCGAGCGGAACTCCGCGAGGCCATGCGGAAGTCTGCCGAAGCCATCGGCGCGTCCCGTTCCCTCCTAAAACGGGCGACCGCAACGGAGCACCGGGAGGGCCTTTCGTCCGGCGATTTCACCGTACCGGAACTTTTCTCTCATATAAGGAATCCCGCGGGACATCAGATGCATCAAGCAGCGGCAGAGCGCTACTGGATTCACAAATGGACCCTCGAGTCCAAGGCGGAGCGATGGCGTCGCTGAGTGCCATGTGGAAAGATCGCCTGGACGCGGCGCGGACCGCCTATGAAAAGGCTGCAGCCGACCTGGAATCGGCTTTGCACGAGAGTACGCCTGCCACGGAAACAAGGGAGCTCTCACGGACCCGACGGCAGGCTCTGTTCCGGGAAATGGAGGTCCGCGAGGAATATGTTCGCGTGCTGAAGATCTACGCGGATCTGGTGGTACACCACATCGCGCCAGAGGCATGACTCCGGAAGCCCGCAGACACCCGACACCTCAAATCAAGATGGCTCCGCGACAGTGCGCTATCATGCGTAGTGCCAGTGGACCCATCCATCTCGAAGCAGCACCTTGAAGCCCAATGGCGGCAGCGTGTCCAGGACGCAAAACTCCGCTACGACCAGGCATTGGCGGACGCAGAGGCCGCCGCTCCCGACGAGGCAAGCCGGGCGCAGGCCCTGGAAGCGCTGCTCGCGGCTCGCGCCGAGCACATGCGGGTATTGGAAATCTGGAACGAGTTGGTGGAGCACGGAACGCTGCCGCCAGAGTAGGGTGGCCGGCCGGAGCTACTAGCCCACCGTTGCGCCGGTCTGTTTCTGGCGATTGCGGGATTCCCGGTCGAGCCTGGCATCGGCTTCGGCCAATAGCTTCTCGGCCATGTGCATTGAGATGAGCCCCTGATTGGCGGATCTCTGGATGGAACTCTTTTCAGCGGCAAGCAGGCGCAGCCGGGCCATGCGCATCTCCTCGTAAGTGATATTCTGGTTGCGTTCCTGCATCGAGGAGATGACCGCCTTCGCCTGCCCGACCTGGTCGTCCACCTCCTGCCGAAGCCGCTCGAACACCGTTTCGGAAATCAATTGATCGCGGATCAGGCCATCGAGTTCCTGGCGGCAGGCGGACAAGGCCGCGCCCCGCACCTTCGCGACTTCATACTCGCCCTCGCGCATCGCTTCGATACGGAGCAATCTCAAGAGCGGCTTGACGGTCAGCCCCTGCACGACGATCGAGAATGCCACGACTCCGAAAGCCATCGTCAGGATCTCGGTACGGTGCGGAACGCTAAGAGGCAGCCCGAGTGCCAGCGCCATGGAAACGCTGCCGTGAAGTCCTCCCCACACCAGTACGTGCTGCCAGCGGAGGGGGATCGCCGATCCCGTTAGCCGGCTCACGGGTGACACCAGGTATACCGAAACGGCGCGTCCCAGAACCACGGTTCCAATCGCCAGCAGGATGGCGCTCCACGATTCGGCAAGCTTGGAAAGATGCACCTCCATACCGATCAGCAGAAAGACGACCGAGTTGATCACAAATGAAACGCACTCCCAGAACGAACGCAGGGCGACTCGCGTCCGGGCGCTCATGCCGACCTCCAGACCGTAATTGCCGGTCATGATTCCCGCCGCCACGGTCGCAATCACGCCCGACACACTGAAGTGTTCCGCGATCAGATACGAGCTGTAGGCCAGGATCATCGTGAGCGTGATTTCAATCTGCGGATCGTCTACCCGTTGCGTGGCTTTGCTGAAAAGATAGCCGAGTCCAAGGCCCACAGCGGCTCCGCCCAGCGTCACCAGGCAGAAACTGCGAATGCCGCTGAACAGGTTCACGTCTCCGCTGGCCAGGGCCCCCAGAACGATCTGGAAAATGACCACCGATGTGCCGTCGTTGAGCAGGCTTTCGCTCTCGATGATCACGGACAGGCGCCTGGATACACCCAGGTCCTTGAAGAGCGCAACCACGGAGATGGGATCGGTGGCGGAGATGAGTGCGCCGAAGAGCAGGGCCGGGAGCAACGCGACTCCCACCACCCAGTGCAGAGCGTAGCCGGTGATCACGGTGGCCACCAACACGCCCAAAACCGCCAGAAGAAGGATCGGTGCGAGGTTCTCCCGAAGCTGGCGAACATTGATGTTCACGCTTGACTCGAACAGCAGCGCCGGCAGGAACAGGATCAGGATGATGTCCGGGGTGAACAACTGGCTGCCGATCCCCGGTCCCAGAATCCTGGCGATCGGGCTCCGGAAGAGATCGATGGCAAAGCCTCCTGCCACCAGCGCCACGGTGTAAGGCACCTTGAGCTGCTTCGTCACAAGCGCGATAAACGATGCGGCGATCAGCAGCCAAAGCAGGAACTTGATAATGTCGGCTGTTGACATCGGCTCTCTGGCTCCGTGAAGCCGGCGCCCGGGCCACGTTCCGTGCCGATCCGTCTCGGAGGAGACGTGTTCACCGCGAGGCAATCTCCCCGCGAGATTCCCCGCCGTCGGGTCCTTCCCGATAATCTCACAGATGACGGATTCCGTCACGCAAACTGGCGCGAATCGCCGCAGCGGCCGGGGGCGCGGGCCGCGCGTCCAATCAGAGTTGATAGTATTAAATTAATGCCAGGGGTTTTGCACGACTTCCTGTTCGCGATCAGAATTTTCCGACGGGACAAATGGTTTGCGGCGGTCGCCGTTCTTACACTCGCTCTGGGGATTGCGGTCAACGCGACGGTTTTCGGCTGGATCCACACGGTTCTGCTGAATCCTTTTCCGGGCGCCGGAAATGCGGGTGAGCTGGCTCTCATCGAAAGCGTCACTCCCAGCGGCGAATACCTGGTCAACACGTCGGTTCTCGACTACCTGGACTACCGGAGCAACCTGAAGCTGGTCTCGGGTGTGGCCCTGGGCCGTTTTACTCCGTTGAGCATGGGGCCGGGCGGCCGGACGCAGCGGGCCTGGGCGGAGCTGGTGTCGCCAAACTACTTCGATGTTCTCCAGGTGAAACCGATCCTGGGGCGAAGTTTCGGTCCGGAGGAGAGACGCGAGCAGGAGGGCGCTAACCCGGTGGCGATTATCAGCTACCGGACGTGGCAGAGCCGGTTCCATGGCGACCCGAACGTGCTCGGCAAGGACATCCTGCTGAACCGGAACCGCCTGACGATCATCGGCGTGGCTCCCCCCGGCTTCAGGGGCTCGCTGGCCGGGGTGGTGTTTGACGTCTGGGCGCCGATCACGCTGGCCACCGCGATGGGTACCGGCAATGGAACGCTTCACTATCGGGGGACCAGAGACGAGACATCCACGATCGTGCGGTTGAAGCCGGGCGCCGGCCTGGAGCAAGCGCGGGCGGAAGTGGCCGCCCTCGGCAGGCGTCTTGCAGAGATGTACCCGGAGACGAATCGCGGCGTGGACCTCACGTTGACGCCGCTCTGGCAGGGTCACCTTGGCACCCAGGGTGTTTTGCGCAAGCCGCTCGGCATCTTAATGGCGGTCTGCAGCCTGCTGCTGCTCATCGCGTGCGCGAACGTGGCCAATCTGCTGTTGGCGCGCGCCGTTTCCCGGCAAAAAGAGCTCGGCATCCGCCTGGCGCTGGGTGCGCGTCCCGTTCAGGTGACGCGGCAGTTGCTGATTGAAACTCTGATTCTGGCCGCCGCCGGCGCATTGGCCGGAGTGTTTTTGGCAATGGGGATGGGACGGACGCTGGCCCTGATGGTCACTGTGCAGGACGTCCCGCTCGATCTGGGCGGCGGGATCGACACAGCCACCCTGGCGTTCACCGTGGCGCTCACGATCCTGACCACGTTGATCTCGGGTCTGGCACCGGCGGCGATGGCGGCTCACTGCGACCTGGATGAGGTCCTCAGGGAGGGCGGGCGAGGCGGGGGGTCGGGCAGGAAATCGCACCGGCTGCGCCGTCTGTTGGTGGCCGTGGAGATGGGCCTGGCGATCGTGGCTCTGATCGGGGCCGGACTTCTGTGGCGGAGCTTCCGGAATGCGAGCGCCATCCAGCCTGGCTTTGACCGGACCAACGTTTCGGTATCGCAGTTCTATCTCTCATACGCCGGCTACTCGGGCCCCGAGCAGTGGCGGTTTTGCCGCGAGTTACGCAGCCGCATGGAGGCGAATCCAGGTGTGATCGGGGTGACTTACTCGGATGTCGTGCCCATGTCCACGGTCAGCGGCGCAGGATTGACCCCGTGGCACAAACTGGAGATCCCGGGCTACGTTCCCGCCGCGAACGAGCAGATGATGATTCACCGCGCCACGGTTCCGCCCGGATACTTCAAACTCCTCGGCATCCGGATGCTCGAAGGGCGCGACTTTACCGAGAGCGACTCCGTCGACGCGCCGATGGTGATCATCGTCAACGAGACGTTCGCGCGGCGGTTCTTCCACGGGGCGTATCCCATCGGCCGCAAGGTAAGGTTGGAAGGCAACCTGACCACGGTTGTAGGACTGGCCAAGGACAGCAAGTATCACACGCCGGCCGAGGGGCCGCTGCCGTTCTTTTATATTCCGTTCCGCCAGTGGTTCTATCCGGGACTGAATTTCTCGATCTTCGTCAAGACCGCCGGCGATCCTCTGAGGATGACGCCGGCGTTGCAGCGGGAAGCGCTGGCGCTCAATCAGGACGCGACGTTCACAACGCGGTTGTTGGCGGACGCCAATGCCGGTTCGCTGAGCGATCTGAACGTGGGGGCCAGCCTGCTGAGCGTAGTCGGAGCCTTATCGCTGCTGATGGCCGCGATCGGGCTGTACAGTGTGATGAGTTACGCCGTGAGCCAGCGCACGCAGGAGCTGGGCCTTCGCATGGCGCTGGGCGCGCAGCCCGGCCAGGTGCTCCGGCAGGTGCTGAGGGAGGCCGTGGTCATGATGATCCCCGGCGTTCTGGCGGGTGTGGTCATTGCGCTTGCCGCCTCCGGGGTATTGGGGGGCATGCTGGTCGGTGTGAGTGTGACGGACCCGCTGACGTTCGCGGGCGCCGCTGCTTTCCTCAGTTTGGTTGCGGCGGCAGCGAGCTACTTCCCGGCCCGGCGCGCTACCAAGAGCGACCCCATGGCCTCGCTGCGGAGCAATTAGGCGTCATTGGACGCGGCCAGGTCGGGAAGCTGCTCCACGGCTACGCAGGCTTGTAGTACAGCACCATTCCGGCTCCCAGGACGGCAAGCAGGAATCCGACATACAGCATCGGATTGGGCGCGGTCTTCGGCGGGTGCGTCGCCATGGAGACCAGCACGTTGATCACGGGAGCGCCGCCGAAGACCAGCGGCATCACGTAATTCGGCAGGCCGCCGTTGCGGAACGCATAGATGATGCACACCGCTCCCACCGCGCCGAGCGCGCCGCCGATCGATGCCCAGATGGTGCCGGAGAAGTTGAAGCCCGTCACACCGCCCTGTCCGGACAGCGCCACCGTGGGAGCCAGCACACCGATCAGGAAATATGCTCCGCCCACGCAGAGCAGAGCTTTCAAGGGACTGCCGAGCACGGTCTGCCCTTTGTGCAATGCGACGCCGTAGAGCCCCCAGGAAAGCACCGCCCCCAGGGCGAACATGATCCACACCATGGTACGTTTCCCTCCAATTGGCCGATTGACCACGCCAGTGGTTGCAGCAACCCTCGATTCCATAGGTTGTGAAGATTCTATCAGCTTTTTCCGAATATGCAATTTCGCAACTCGATGTGGCATACTACCTGGAAATCGCACGAAGGGAATTTTCCTCTCATGGCGTCACCGGGATCTGTCGGGAATACGCGGCCGCTTACCGTAGTTCAGTGGTTGATCTGCGCGATCGCGGTGATCGGGTTTGCCTTCGATTCGTTCGTGCTGCTGATGCTTCCGTTGATCCTGCGGCCGGCCATCGAGCAGCTTGGCGGAGGGGCCTTCGGCAGTCCCGCTTACACGCATTGGCGCGATCTGATGTTCTACGTTCCGGCAGTGGCGGGAGGCATCTTCGGCCTGCTGGGCGGATACCTGACGGACCGGCTGGGCCGCCGCCGGGTGCTGACCTGGAGCATTCTGATCTATGCCGGCTCGGCGTTCGGGTCGGGATTCGCGACGTCGCTGGAGACCCTGCTGATTCTCCGTACGATGGCTTTCATCGGCGTGTGCGTGGAGTTCGTGGCGGCCGTGGCATGGCTGGCGGAGTTGTTTCCGGATCCCCGCCGGCGGGAGTCGATCATCGGATACACCCAGGCGTTTTCCTCACTTGGCGGCTTCCTTGTGAGCCTGACCGCGTTGGCAATTTCGCGCACCGCGTCCTCGCTCCCGGCCATCTATGGAGGCCATGACAACTGGCGTTATCTGCTGATCGCCGGACTGATTCCGGCAATCCCGCTCATCTTCATCCGCCCGTTCCTGCCGGAATCGCCGGTGTGGCAGGAAAAGAAGGCTGCCGGGACGCTGCGGCGTCCCAGCCTCGCGGCGATCCTGAACGAGCAGTTCCGGCAAACCAGCCTGGTGAGCGCGCTGATCTTCGCATGCAGCCTGGGCGCCGCCTTCGGCGCCATCCAACAATTGCCGCAGATTGTGCCCGCGCTGGTGAAGGTGGACCCGAAGCTGAAACCCCCGCAGCGCCAGGCCGTGGTGCAAGGGGAGGTGGCAACCGTACAATCGATCCAGGAGGCCGGCGGGTTGGCCGGGCGCTTCGTGCTGGCGTTCCTGGCGGTGCGGATCGTCTCGCGGCGAAAGCTGCTCCGGGTCTTTCAGGTTCCGGGCCTCATCATCGTCCCGCTGGTGTTCTGCTTCCCCGCGGTCAGCGACCTTCCGATGCTCCGGTGGGGAATCTTCCTGGCGGGTTTCTGCACCGTGGCTCAGCTCAGCTTCTGGGGCAACTATTTGCCGCGCGTCTACCCGACGCATTTGCGCGGCACCGGCGAGAGTTTTGCGGCCAATGTCGGGGGGCGGATGATCGGCACCTCGGCGGCGCTGCTCACCACACAAATCGCCAAATCGATGCCCGGCGCCGCCGCCGCAACGAAGCTTGCCTACGCAGCCGGCGCGGTGGCGTTCCTGGTATATGCGGTCGGATTCGTCGCCAGCTTCTGGCTGCCCGAGCCGCAGCAGGCCAAGCTGCTGGATTAGGCGTTAACAGGTTTGAACGCGGCGCGCGCGGAACAATCCGGCGCCGTCCAGCGTATAATGCCGCATGGCCATAACCGGATCCACCAGGAAGCCGCTGCGCGTGTGGCCCGGCGTAGTCCTGGCGATACTCCTGTGCCTGCTTAAGTTTGTCGTCCCTGTCGTAGCGCCCGGCCTCCTCCTCTACAGTGTGCTTGGGGGAGTCGCCTGCGGAGCCGCAATCGGTCTTTGGTGGCTGTTCCTCAGCCGCGCGCCCTGGTTGGAGCGCCTGGGCGCAATCGCCTTGATCATCCTCGGGCTGTACGCGGCCAGGCTCTTCATCGACGTGTCGATCAAAACGGGGGCGATGGGTTACCTGTACGTCTTCCTCGCGATCCCTGTGGTGAGCCTCGCCTTGGTTGCATGGGCCGTGGCCGCCCGCCGGTCTGCGGACGGCCCCCGGCGCGCGACCATGGCCGCCACCATCCTGGCCGCGTGCGGAGCCATGGCGCTCATCCGGACCGGCGGCTTCACCGCCAGTTTCCAGAACGACATCCACTTTCGGTGGACCAAGACGCCCGAGGAACGGCTCCTGGCACAGGCCGCCATCGAACCGCCTGCGCCCCCGACAGTTCCCGTCGCAGCGGTCGCCCCCGGAAAACTGCCCGCCGGCCCGCCCGCCGAGGAGCCCGCGCCGCGACCCGCAGTGACCGCTCCGCCGGCCGTCAAGGAACTGGAGACGGCGCCCGAGTGGCCCGGTTTTCGAGGGCCGCATCGCGACGGCATCGTCTCGGGTGTACGAATCCAGACCGACTGGACTGCGTCGCCGCCTGTCCAGTTATGGCGCAGGCCGGTCGGACCGGGCTGGTCGTCGTTCGCGGTCCACGGCGATCTCATCTACACCCAGGAGCAGCGCGGCCCAGACGAGGTTGTCGCCTGCTACCGCCTGACCACCGGCAAGCCGGTGTGGGCGCATCGCGACCCGGCCCGGTTCTATGAGTCGAATGGCGGGCCAGGGCCGCGCGGCACACCGACGCTCAGCAACGGCCGTGTGTACACATTTGGCGCCACGGGCATCGCGAATGCGCTCGACGCTCGCAGCGGTGCCGTCGTGTGGTCGCGCAACGCGGCGTCGGAGACCGGCGCGACAACTCCGGACTGGGGTTTCGCCAGCTCGCCGCTGGTGGTGGACGACACCGTGCTCGTGGCCGCCTCCGGCGATCTTGTCGCCTACGACGCCGCCACCGGTGCCCGGCGCTGGACCGGACCTGCTCGCGGCGTGAGCTATAGCTCGCCGCAACTGGCGACGATCGACGGGCTCAAGCAAGTGCTTCTCGTGAGCTCCGTCGGCCTGGCCAGCTTCGCGATCGCCGATGGCACGCTGCTCTGGGAGCACCCATGGAAAGGCTACCCCATCGTGCAGCCGGCCCTGACCGCGGACGGCAATGTCCTGATCAGCGTCACCGACAGCAGCGGCACACGCCGGCTTGCGCCCGCCCACGGCGCCGGCGGATGGTCCGTCGAGGAGCGCTGGACCTCGAACGGCTTGAAGCCCTACTTCAACGACTTCGTGGTTCACAAAGGCCACGCGTTCGGCTTCGACGGCAGTATCCTTTCGTGCATCGACCTCGCGGATGGAAAGCGCAAATGGAAGGGCGGACGCTACGGCAACGGCCAGCTCGTGCTGTTGGCCGACCAGGACGTGCTTCTGGTGCTCTCGGAGCTGGGCGAGCTGGCGCTGGTGGCGGCGACCCCCGATCAGTTCACCGAGCTGGCGCGCTTCCCGGCGCTCGAGGGCAAGACATGGAACCATCCGGTGGTGGTCCGCGATGTGCTGCTGGTTCGCAACGGCGAGCAGATGGCGGCATTCCGTCTGGCGCCGGCGGGACAGTGAGGCACGAGGCTACGCTGTTCCGGCCGCACCTTCGCCCGCCGGCAGCAATTCGTTGCGATGAGAAAAGCAGAACTTGACGAAGGCTTCTTCCTTCACCGCCAGGTGGATCGGAAAGGGCAGCGCGGCATAGACCAGCTTGAACAGCTTCTCCATCTGTTCGTCATTCTGCGCGGCTGCCAGCGCTGCCGGACCGACCTTTTCCCGAAAGACCTGTTGGACCTTCGGCCAATTCTCTTCGATGGCGATCTGCGTTTTCTGATCGAGTGCGGCCTCGCCCGCCTGCCGGGCAGACTGCAGTTTCTGTTTCCAATCCATAATTCACCTCCTACGTACCGGCCTGTTGTTTCCGGGCCTTGAGCGCAATCCTTGCGGCGCGGGTGTTGATGTTCTGCAAAGCGGAAGCGGCTGCTTCCGCCAATTGGTCGTCTTCGTCGTTCAGGCATGCGATCAGCGCTTCTACCGCGGCAGCGTCCCGGTTCGCTCCCAAGGCTTGGACCGCTGCGCGGGCCACATCCTCGTCGTCGTCACGGAGCCGCTCCGTCAAGCTCTTGACGACTTCCCCTCCACCGTGCCGCCCCAGGGCCTCCACGGCGTTCCAGCGGACACCCGCCTTTGGATCGCGCGACAATTCAATGAATAGCGGCACATCCGAGTCATCACCCATCGCGCCGACGAGACCGATCGCGCGACCTCTGACGCTGGCATTCGGATGGTGTGCAGCCGCACGCAGGGCGGGAAGGGCGCTCTTCTCAAAACTGCGCAGCGCCGATCCAATGAAAGACTTCACCATGCTCTGGGCATTGGCCCATGCCTCGATCAGGCCGGGAATCGCCTGGGGATCTCCGATAGCCTGGAGCCCTTCCGCCGCGGCCGCGCCCACCTGGTCATAGGAATCCGTCAGCGCTCGGATCAGAGCGGGAATGGAAGCGGCATCCTTAGTCTCTTTCAGGCACCAGGCTGCGGCGTTTCGAACGTCCCGCTCCGGATCGCTCGTCAAAGCGATCAAGTCCGGCACAACCGCTTTTCCGCCGCACTTTCCCAGGGCGGTCACCAATAGGCGGCGTTCGTCTCCCTGGGCGCCGGGCAGCGCCTGCCGCAGCGCTTCCACCGCCTCGGAAGACCCGGTTTCTCTCAAGGCCGCGATTGCCTCGCGGCGAAACTCCGTGTCGGGATCAGAGAGGCAGGCCGCAAGAGCAAGAACCGCGGCGCTGGATTGGAATGCCCCAAGCGCGGCCGCGGCACACACCCGCACTCGCCGGTCGTCACTGCGCAGCGCTTCCACGAGGCCCGGAACAGCCGATTCGCCGATCCTGGCGATCCTCCACGGTTCGACTTCCTGGTCTTTCCATCGCTGCGATTCGAGCAGCACGGGGACGGCGCGGGCATCCTGAAAGCCGATCAATTGGATGGCCGCCTGCAATCGAACCTGCTGGGTCGGGTGGCGGAGGGCCTCGACCAGG
>Ga0335081_10016971_pt1 | contig 11791 bp, 11 predicted proteins | sample Lox_Sample_35_FD_206713 | JGI IMG/M metagenome (GOLD analysis project Ga0335081, IMG submission 206713) | Soil microbial communities from Loxahatchee National Wildlife Refuge, Florida, United States - Lox_Sample_3.5 | ecosystem: Environmental > Terrestrial > Soil > Wetlands | place: USA... | reverse complement strand
CTTGGTGCCGAACGTGATCGCATGAGTCGGACAGGCTTTTGCGCAGGCCGGACCCTGCCCGACCGCGACGCGGTCCGAGCACAGCGTGCACTTGTAGGCCCTGTTGTCGACCTTGGAGATGCGCGGGATGTTGAACGGGCATCCCTTCACGCAATAGGCGCAGCCGATGCAGTTCTCGTGCACGAAATCGACGATGCCGTTCGAGTACTGAACGATCGCGCCCGGCGCCGGGCAGGCCTTGAGGCACCCCGGATCCGCGCAGTGCATGCAGCCGTCCTTGCGGATCAGCCATTCCAGGTTCTGCGTCTCCGGATTGACCCACTCGGTGAACCGCATCAGCGTGAACATCTCCGGCGTGAGGTCGGCCGGGTTCTCGTAGACGCCGACGAATGTGCCGGTGCCGGCGCGCATGTCGTTCCATTCGAGGCAGGCCGCCTGGCAGGCCTTGCAGCCGATGCATTTCGACACGTCGATCAGCTTGGCGACCGGCGTGAGCTGGCGCGCCGGCGGCGGCACCGAGGAGGCGGACCGGCGAACCAAGTCGGCCTCGCTCAGGTTGACCTGCGGGTTCTGCGTGTTCGGGTTGGGAAGCTCGAATTCGAATGCCATCGTCGCCTCCCCGTCACGCCACCGGACCGGTGGTCGGCTCGATGTCGACCAGGAACGCCTTGAACTCGGGCGTCTCCGCGTTGGCATCGCCGACAAAGGGGGTGAGCGAGTTCGGGCCGAAACCCTTGCGCGCCTCGCCCATGAAGCCCCAGTGCAGCGGGATGCCGACCACGTGGACCGTCTTGCCGTCGCACATGAGCGGCTTGATGCGCTTGGTCACCAGCGCCTTCGCCCGCACGCTGCCGCGGTTGGACCAGACCTTCACCCAGCCGCCCGGCGCGATGTTCTTCTCCTTCGCCAGCTCCTCGCTGATCTCGACGAAGAATTCCGGCTGCAGCGACGCGTTGATCTTGCTGTGCTTGGTCCAGTAGTGGAAGTGCTCGGTCAGCCGGTAGGACGTCGCCGCATAGGGGAAGTCCTTGGCGTCGCCGAACTGCTCCAGGTCGTTCTTGAACACGCGCGAGACCGGATTGCCGCGGATTTTCGGATTCAGCGGATTGGCGATCGGCGACTCGAACGGCTCGTAGTGCACCGGGAACGGGCCCTCCCGCATCAGGGCGCGGGCGAACAGGCGCCCGGTCCCCTCCGCGTTCATGATGAAGGGACCAACCACGTCGGGCTTGGCGTTGGGCGCGATGTCCGGCACGTCGTAGCCGGTCCAGGCCGTGCCGTTCCACTCCATCAGCTTGCGGCTCGGATCCCACGGCTTGCCGCTGACATCGGCCGAAGCCCGGTTGTAGAGAATCCGGCGGTTCACCGGCCATGACCAGGCCCAGTTCGGGAATACGCCCGTGTCGTCGCGGTCATTGTTGTCGCGACGGGCCATGTTGTTGCCGGCCTCGTTGAAGCAGCCGGAATAGATCCAGCAGGCGCACGCCGTGCTGCCGTCGTCGCGCAGCGCCGCGAAGCTCACGAGCTGCTTGCCCTGCTGCAGGATGGTCTTGGTGGGATCGTTCGGATCGGTGACGGTCTGCAGCGCCGAGCCATTGAGCTCCTTCGCCAGCTCCTCCGGCGTCGGATCGCCCGGATCCTGGTAGTTCCAGGTGAGATTGACGATCGGATCCGGGAAGGGACCGCCCTCCTTCTGGTAGAGCGCCTTCAGGCGCTGGCCGAGCTGGGCCATGATCCAAACGTCGCTCTTCGCCTCGCCCGGCGGCGTGCCGCCGGCCCAGTGCCACTGCAGCCAGCGCCCCGAGTTGACGAGCGAGCCGGTGTCCTCGGCGAAGCAAGTGGCCGGCAGCTGGATCACCTCGGTCTGGATCTTCGCCGTGTCGACGTCGTTGTACTCGCCGTGGTTCTCCCAGAACCGCGCCGTCTCGGTGTCGAGCGGATCCATGATCACGAGCCATTTGAGCTTGGACAGCGCGACCGTGAGCTTCTTGCGGTTGGGGAACGCGAGCAGCGGATTGAAGCCCTGGCAGAAATAGCCGTTCATCTGGCCGAGATGCATCAGCTCGAACGCGCGCAGAATGTCGTAGGACGGCACGTCGAGCTTGGGCAGATAGTCGTAGGCCCAATCGTTCTCCGTCTTGGCGGCGTCGCCCCACATCGATTTCTGGAAGCTGACGAAGAACTTCTTGTAGTTCTGCCAATAGCTCGTCTGGTTGGGGCGCAGCGGCGCGAACTTTCGCGTCGACAGGTATTTGTCGAGGTTGACCTCGGCGTCCACCGGAATGTTGAGATAGCCGGGGATGAGGTGCGACATCAGCCCGATGTCGGTCAGCCCCTGGATGTTGGAGTGACCGCGCAACGCATTCATGCCGCCGCCGCGCACGCCGATGTTGCCCAGGATGAGCTGCAGCATCGCCATGTTGCGGATGTTCTGCGAGCCCTTGGAGTGCTGCGTCCAGCCAAGCGCGTACATCGACGTCATGTACTTGTCCTTGGCGGAGGTCTCGCTGATCATCTGCGCGACCTTCAGGAACTTGTCCTTCGGGGTGCCGCAGATGCGCTCGACCAGCTCGGGCGTATAGATCGAGACGTGCTTCTTGAGCAGATTCCACACGCAGCGCGGATCGGCGAGCGTGTCGTCGACGACGATGAAGCCGTCGGGCCCGATCTGATAGTCCCAGGTCGACTTGTCGTAATCGCGCCGGGTCTCGTCGTAGCCGGTGAACAGGCCGTCCTTGTAGTCGAAGCCGTCCTTCACCAGGTAGGTCGCGTTGGTGAAGGCCTTGACGTACTCCCACTGCACCTTGTCGTTCGCAATGCAGTAGTTGATGACGCCGTTGAGGAACGCGATGTCGGTCCCGGGCCGGATCGGCGCGTAATAATCGGCGACCGAGGCCGAGCGCGTGAAGCGCGGATCGACCACGATCAGCTTGGCGCCGCGGTTGGCTTTCGCCTCCGTGACCCACTTGAACCCGCAAGGGTGCGCTTCCGCCGCGTTACCACCCATGATGACGACGAGATCCGTGTTCTTGATGTCAGTCCACGAATTCGTCATCGCACCACGACCAAACGTTGGGCCCAGACTGGACACCGTGGGGCCGTGTCAGACCCGCGCTTGGTTGTCGAAAACGAGCATTCCGGCGCTGCGCACGACCTTGTAGGTCATCCACGCCGTTTCATTGGTGGTCGCGGAGGCGGCCAGAAAGCCGGTGGAGAGCCAGCGGTTGACGGTGGTGCCGGCGGCGTTCTTGGCGACGAAGTTCCGATCGCGATCGTCCTTCATCAGGCGGGCGATGCGGTCGAGCGCTTCATCCCAGCTTATGCGCTCGAACTTGTCGGAGCCGGGTTTGCGCACCATCGGATACTGGAGCCGCGTCGCGGCGTGCACGATGTCGAGCAGACCCGCGCCCTTCGGGCAGAGCGTGCCGCGGTTGGTCGGGTGATCGACATCGCCCTCGATATGGGTGATGTCGGCCTTCTCGCCCTTCGCAAGGTCGCCCTTGGAATACATGATGATGCCGCAGGCGACCGAGCAGTAGGTGCAGGTGTTGCGCGTCTGCGTGGTTCCGGCGAGCTTGAAGGGCCGGATGGCGGCGGCTTGCGCCGCCTCGACATCGCCGAAGCCGAGCGCTCCGAGCGTCGTACCCGCGAGACCCGCGCCGGCGCCCGCCAAGAAGTGGCGCCGCGAGAGCTCCATGTTCATGGACATTCCTCCTGAGAACGTTGGCCCCCGCCGGGGGACGCCCTGCCGCGCGACGCTCGCGGCGCCGCCGGATCAAACGGAATTCCGTGATACGCCGAGGCTATTTTCGACCTGCCCTAATGTCAATTAAAGACGCGTGTGCATGGGGTAGCGGGCGATGCGTTTCGCCGCAGAAATGTGCAAAACGAAGCAAGTTCGGCAAAAACGAAAAAAGAGAGCGTCGCGCATAGCCGCGGGCTATACGGCGCCGCGACGTTCTTGCGATCATGCATTCGTGACCGTTGCCCGGTCATGCATTCATTGACCGCGCGATCCCGCATCCTCATAATCCGTTGGTGGAATTGCAAGCGGCTCCCGAGGCTCGGGGCGACCTGCGTGCGGACGCCATATCCGCCATCCGTTGTGGCGATGCCGCCGCAAGCAGAAGGCTTGCGCCCGCGCCCGGTGCGGCGTCATCGACCGCCCAGTCGCCCGCCAAAAATCCCCCCATTCGCGTTCTCCCAACGACGCCCCGGCACGCGCGCATGGCGGCGTGCGTGATCGCGCAGACCCGCCATTGTTCGTTCTCACCTCGGAGGCACTTATGACCTTGCAGCCGACCCTGCATCGACGCGACATGCTCAGGGGCGGCGCAGCCGCGCTCGCGGCCACGGCCTGGCCGGGCGCCGCCCCGGCGCGCGCCGCCTTTGCGCCCGCCCCGGGCGCCTGGCGCAGCTTCACGATGGTGACCCGGCTGGAGATCGCCGAGCCGCAAGGCCGGGCGCAGGCATGGGTGCCGCTGCCGTCGGTGAACGAGGCGGCCTGGTTCCGGTCCGGTCCGAGCACGTGGACGACCAATGCGGCTACGGCCGAGCGCTGGCGCGACCCGGTCTATGGCGCCGAGCTGCTGCACGTGACCTGGGCGGACGACGCGGCCGCGCCCATGGTCGAGGTGACGAGCCGGATTGCGACACGGGACCGTGCGGTCGACCTCGCATCGCCCGCAGGGGCCCCGGCTCTGTCGGCCGCGGAGCGCGCCTTCTATCTCGCGCCAAGCGACCTCATCCCGACCGACGGCATCGTCAAGGAGACGGCCGACCGCATTACGGCCCGCGCGACCGGCGAGGTCGCGAAGGCACGGGCGGTCTACGAGTGGATGGTGGAGAACACGTACCGCGACGCGAACGTCCGCGGCTGCGGCATCGGCGATGTCGCCGCGATGCTCGCGAGCGGCAAGCCCAGCGGCAAATGCGCCGACCTCAATGCGCTCACGGTCGCGTTGGCGCGCGCCGCTGGACTGCCGGCGCGCGACCTCTACGGCGTGCGGATCGCGCCATCGCGATTCGGCTACCAGAGCCTCGGCGCGCGCTCCGAGATCGTCACCACGGCCCAGCATTGCCGCGCCGAGGTGTTTCTCGCCGGCTTCGGCTGGGTGCCGATCGATCCGGCCGACGTGCGCAAGGTCGTGCTGGAGGAGCCGCCCGGACACCTCGCGATCGGCGACGCCAAGGTCGCGGCCGTGCGCGCAGCGCTCTTTGGCGCCTGGGAGGGCAACTGGCTCGCCTACAACGTCGCGCATGACCTGGCGCTGCCCGGATCGCACGGGCCGAAGGTGGGATTCCTGATGTATCCGCAAGCCGAGACCGCCGCCGGCCGCCTCGACTGTCTCGACGCGGATGCATTCAAATACACGATCCGTTCCTCCGAGGTCGCAGCCTGAGGCAAGCGCGAGGACGCCCGCCGTGACGGTCCCGCAGGACAAGACCGAGACCGTGCTCGACCTGCGCGGCTTGAATTGTCCCGAACCGGTGCTGCGCGCCAAGAAGGCGCTGCGCGGCGTTCCGGTCGGCGGGACCCTGGTGCTCGAATGCACCGACCCGCTGACCGAGATCGACGTGCCGCATTTCGTGAACCAGACCGGACACAGGCTCGACGCGCGCGAGCGGCGCGAGGCGCTTTACGTCTTCCGCATCACCAGACGGAAGTGACCGCGCGATGCGCGATGCAGTCATCGAGGAGACGCCCATGGATGCGCCGAATATCCGCCTGACCAGCCTCGCCCATGGCGGCGGTTGCGGCTGCAAGCTCGCGCCGTCGGTGCTGCAGGAGTTGCTCGCCGATCAGCCGGCCGCGCAGCCCTATCGGCAGCTCCTGGTCGGGACCGAGACCGGCGATGATGCGGCCGTCTGGCGGCTCGACGACGACACCTGCATCATCGCCACCACCGATTTCTTCATGCCGATGGTCGACGATCCGTGTGATTTCGGACGCATCGCGGCAACCAACGCGATCTCCGACGTCTATGCGATGGGCGGCAAGCCGATCATGGCGCTCGCCGTATTGGGGATGCCGGTCGACAAGATCCCGGCCACGATGGTCCGCGCGATCCTCAAGGGCGGAGCGGAGATCTGCACCGCCGCGGGCATTCCGGTCGCGGGCGGACATTCGATCGATTCGCCGGAGCCGATCTACGGCCTTGCGGTCATCGGCATCGGCCGGCCAAAAAACATCCGCCGCAACGCCGACGCGCGACCCGGCGACGCGCTGATCCTCACCAAGGGGCTCGGGGTCGGGATCTACTCGGCGGCGTTCAAGAAGGGCGTATTGTCGGCGCGGGGCTACGCCGAGATGATCGACTCGACCACGCTTCTCAACCGCGTCGGCGTGGCGCTCGGCGAAGACGATGCGGTGCATGCCGTCACCGACGTGACCGGCTTCGGTCTGCTCGGCCATGCGCTCGAGATGGCGCGCGGCTCAAGACTGTCATTGACCATCCGGGCCGACGATCTTCCGCTGCTGGCGCAGGCGGCGGCGCTGGCGCAGCAGAAATACGTCACCGGCGCATCGGTGCGGAACTGGGCGAGCTATGGCGAGAGCGTGCGTCTTCCGCCCGGGCTGCCCGATTGGCGGCGCCATCTGCTCACCGATCCGCAAACGTCCGGCGGTCTCTTGGTGGCGTGCGCGGCCGAGCGGGCCGATGACCTCTGCGCGACCATCGTCGCGGCGGGCTATCCGCACGCGCGGGTCATCGGCCACGCGGCAGCCGGTGCACCAGAGGTCATGATCGAAGCCTGAGAGGTTTTGCGCAATCTTGCGCATTTCGACCGGCCGGGCAGAAAGACCGGAACCTTGGCTCCGTGCCGGGAGTTTTCCCGCCATTCGCAGGAGGCCGACATGAGAGCGCTCTCGATTCTGCTCATCGCATTTTCAATCGGCAGCCTGCCGGCTGCGGGTGCGTCGGCGCAGAGCCAGCCCAATACGCCGGCGAAGAGCGAGACCAGCGGCAGTGCGGCGAGCTCGGGTTCCAATACCAGCGGGTCGACCGGATTTACCAACTGGAGCCGCGATGCCTCACAGGGCGGCTCCGCCCCCGCCGCGTCGTCGGGCGCGGATCAGCCGGAGACGGCGACCGGCCTCGACCTGAACGGGCCGGCGATCAGGTTCCCATCGGGCAAAGCGCCCGAGTAGCTTCTCGGCCGGCCGACAGACATCCCATTCGGTGGCGAGCGGCGGCCCCGCCAGCGGACCGGGTCCGCCGGCCCCCCCGCGCGGGGGGGTGCTAACCATCGAACAATAATGATAGTTCCGCGTTAGGGTTTCCGTGCGATAAGTGCGCCGCGACAGGTCGCTTTGAGTACGCGATGGCGAACGCCGCGATGGAGCTCGCGAAATTCCGCCCGCCCGCACCGGTTCCGCGGGAAGAACCGCTCGGCGTGGTCGGTCTCATCCGGACATTGCGCGACAATCCGCTCGAAGCCTGGACGCGCACCCATTTCGAGGAGCCGATCGTCATCGCACGGCTGCCGCTCGGGCAGGTCGCGGTGGTCAGCGATCCGGCGGCGATCCGCCGCGTCCTGCTCGACAACGCCGCCAATTACCGCAAGGACACCTTGCAGCGCCGCATCGTCTCGGCCGGCTTCAACAACGGGCTCTTGATGGCGGAGGCGGAGCAGTGGCGCTTCCAGCGCCGCACGCTCGCGCCGCTGTTCACCGCCCGCACGGTCGCCGGGTTCGCGCCGATGATGATGGAGGCTGTCGCGGCGCTGGTCGAGCGCTGGCAGGCCGCCGGCGACGGCGCCACCATCGATGTGGCGGCCGACGTCACCGGCCTCACCCTCGACGTGCTGCGGCAGACCATCTTTTCCGACGGCCTCGGCCGCGACACCGACCAGATCCGCGAGGCGATGCGGATCTATTTCGACACGATCGGACAGATCGATCCGTTCGACGTGCTCAATATGCCCGAGATGATCCCGCGCCTCACCCGCTGGAAGGCGCGCCCGACATTGCGCTTCTTCGAGACGGCGGTCGATCAGATCATCGTGCGGCGCCGGCGGCGCCTCGCCCGCGAGCCGGGCCGCCTCGAGCGCGACATTCTCACCCTGCTGCTGGAAGCGCGCGACGGCGAGACCGGCCGCGGCCTCACCGAGACGGAGATCAAGGCGAACATCATCACGTTCATCGCGGCCGGCCACGAGACGACCGCGAACACCCTCGCTTGGTCGCTGTTTTTGCTGTCGCAGTCGCCCGCCTGGAGCGAGCGCGTTGCGGCCGAGGCGGCGCGCGAATGCGACGGGCCGCGCGACACCCTGGCGTCCCGGCTGGTCGAGACCCGCGCCGTCATCGACGAGGCGCTCCGTCTCTATCCGCCGCTCGCCGCCATCAGCCGGCAGGCGCTCGCGCCCGACGAGCTCGCCGGACAGGCGATCCCGGCCGGCACCACGGTCGTGATCGCGCCCTACGTGCTTCACCGCAGTCCGCGGCTGTGGGAGGCGCCCGACCTGTTCGATCCGAGCCGCTTCCTCGATTCGGCGCACGCGACGATCGATCGCCACGCCTATCTGCCGTTCGGCGCCGGCCCGCGCATCTGCATCGGTGCGAGCTTTGCGCTGCAGGAGGCGACGCTCACGCTCGCCGCGATCATGCGCAGCTTCCGCCTCGCGATGGCGCCGGGACATGCCGTCTGGCCGCTGCAGCGCGTGACCTTGCGGCCGCGCGGCGGGCTGCCGATGCGCATCAGCATGCGTCGGGAGAGCCGATTTGTCGCGGAACCCGAGCGCGCATCGTGGGTTCATCCTCAGCAGGCCACGCCAGGTCTCTGACGCATTCCTTGTCCGCGGCCACGGGAGGGTTCCCATCGCCCGCTTCGCGACCCGCAACAGACCGGACGATCGCGGCAGCGCGGCCCCGCCGCACCGCGACGATCGCGCCGACGCGCCCGCAGGACGCAGCCAGGAAGAGCTGTGGGCCGCGTGCCTCGCCGAGCGGCCCGAGCTGATCGCCGACATCGTCAATTTCATCGCGGAGGCGCGGACGCGGGTCGTCGAAAGTCCGCCGGTGGCCCCGAGCGATGACGAGCCGAAGCCCGAGCCCTCCGAACGCACGCGGCGCAAATAGAGCGCAAGGAGGACGCGCGTCCGTCCACCTCGGCAGCCGGGCGGCAGCGCGCCTGCAGCCGGTTGCCGAATGTTGTGGGCGCAGCGGTTTCCCGGCAATATCGGCGCCCTCGGGCTTTGAGCTCGCACAAGGGCCGCGGATGTCCATAGGGGCCGTCAACTTTCGTCCAGTGCAGGAAAGCGCCGGCGCGACGGCGCGGCCGGCGATCCGCATTCGCGATCTCGTCAAGACGTTCGGCGCGCTCGTCGCGGTCGACCACGTGTCGCTCGACATCGCGCCGGGCGAGTTCTTCATGATCGTCGGCCCGTCCGGGTGCGGCAAGACGACGCTGCTGCGCATCCTCGCCGGGCTCGAGACTGCGACCTCCGGCACCATCGAGATCGACGTGCCGGCCGGCTCGCAACGGCCCGACAACGCGATGGTGTTTCAGGGCGACTCGATCTTTCCCTGGATGACGGTGTGGCAGAACGCGGCCTATGGCCTGCGCATGCGCAAGGTGGCGGCGAAGACGATCCGCGAGGTGGTCGGCCACTATCTCGACCGCACCGGGCTCACCCGCTTCGCCGATTACTATCCGCATCAATTGTCCGGAGGCATGCGCCAGCGCGTCGCGATCGCGCGCGCGTTCGCCAACGATCCCCACATCCTGCTGATGGACGAGCCGTTCAGCGCGCTCGACGCGCAGAACAAGCTGCTGCTGCAGGAGGAGTTGCTGCACATTTGGGAGGAGCACAAGAAGACCGTGGTGTTCATCACCCACAGCGTCGACGAGGCCGTGCTGCTCGGCGACCGCGTGATGGTGATGACGGCGCAACCCGGCCGCCTCAAGCAGTTCGTGCCGGTCGCACTCGCGCGACCGCGCGACATCATGGAGCTGCAGGGCGCGCCCGAATACGGCGAGCTGGTGCAGCGCATCTGGACCAGCCTGCGCGACGAGGTGCAGCGCGCGCGCGAGCTCGAGGACAAGAGCGGGGTTGAGCGATGACCGTGCAGACCACCGTCGCGGCGCCGACGCCGCAACGCCGCCTGTCGCTGCGCGACCGCGATCGCATCCTGAGCGTCGCGTCGCCGGTCGGGCTCTTGCTGATCTGGGAGATCGCGGCGCGCACCGGACTGATCGACACGCGCTTCTTCCCGGCGCCGTCGAGCATTCTTGCTCTGCTGATCGAGATGCTCAAGTCGGGCGAGCTTCTGCTGCACACGGCGGCGAGCCTGCGGCGGCTCGCCTTCGGCATCGTGATCGGCGGCGTGCCGGCGCTGGTGCTCGGCATCGTGATGGGGCTCAACCGCACCGTCCGCGCCCTGGTCGACCCGATCATCGCGGCGACCTATCCGATTCCGAAGAGCTCGATCCTGCCGCTCGCGCTTCTCGTCTTCGGGCTCGGCGAATCGTCGAAGATCTTCATGGTGGCGATCGGCGTGTTCTTCCCGGTTGCCATCAACGCGACCACCGGCGTGCTCGAGATCAACAAGATCTATCTCGACGTCGGCCGCAACTACAAAGCCGACCGCTGGAACATGTTCTGGACGATCGCGCTGCCCGGCGCCCTGCCGGTGATCATGACCGGGTTCAAGCTCGGCATCGGCATCGGGCTGATCCTGATCGCGATCGCCGAGATGATCGGGGCGAAAAGCGGCCTCGGCTTCCTGATCTGGAGCGCCTGGGAGACGTTCGCGGTCGAGCAGATGTATGTCGGCCTGTTCATGATCGCGCTGATCGGCTTCGTGCTCACCGTCGCGCTCAACGAGCTCGAGCGCTATATCATTCCGTGGAAGGCGCGTTGACGGCGCCGTCGCGATGATCGCCACGCTGGACGACGCGCTCGCGCCCATCACGGACGGCATCATGCTGGCGGTGCCGCGCGAGGTGGCCGGCGTGCCGATGGCGGCGACGCGCGCGCTGATCCGCCGCCGCGTCAGGGGGCTGCATCTCGTCGCGCTGCCGACCTCGAGCCTGCAGGCCGATCTCCTGATCGGGGCCGGTGCGGTCGCGACGCTGGAGACCTCCGCGGTGAGCCTCGGCGAGTTCGGCGCGGCGCCGCGCTTCACCGACGCGATGCTCGGCGGCCGCATCCGCATGCGCGAGGCCACCTGCCCGGCGCTGCACGCCGCCTTCCAGGCGGCCGAGAAGGGCGTGCCGTTCATGCCGCTGCGCGGAATTCTCGGCTCCGACATTCTGAACGTTCGCCCGGACTGGCGGGTGATCGACAATCCGTTCGCCGAAAGCGACCCGGTCGTGCTCCTGCCGGCGATCCGGCCGGACGTCGCGCTCATTCATGCGCCGATGGCCGACCGCGCCGGCAACGTCTGGATCGGCCGCCAGCGCGAGCTCGCCACCATGGCGCATGCGGCCGCGAGGACCATCGCGACGGTGGAGAAGATCGTCGACGGCGATCTCCTGTCCAATCCGGTGCTCGCCGCCGGCGTGCTGCCGGGGTTCTATGTCGAGAGCATCGCGGTCGCCGAGAAAGGCTGCTGGCCGCTCGGCCTGCCCGATCTCTATGCGGCGGATCTCGGGCATATCGCCGAGTATGCGAAGCTGGCGGTGACCGCGGAAGGATTTGCGAGGTATCTCGACGAGCACGTCCATGCGAAGCGCGCGGCTTAGGTTCTGTCCCCCACGCACGCTGCCTGCACCCCCTCCCCCGCTTGCGGGGGAGGGTGGGGAGGGGGAAGCCACACGCACCGAGCTTGCGGCGGGGCCCCCACCCA
>Ga0335081_10016970_pt1 | contig 11792 bp, 11 predicted proteins | sample Lox_Sample_35_FD_206713 | JGI IMG/M metagenome (GOLD analysis project Ga0335081, IMG submission 206713) | Soil microbial communities from Loxahatchee National Wildlife Refuge, Florida, United States - Lox_Sample_3.5 | ecosystem: Environmental > Terrestrial > Soil > Wetlands | place: USA... | reverse complement strand
GTCGCGATCATCGAAAGGCAGACCGCCGCAGTTACCGTCGCCGTGGAAGACCTGCTAACTCGGGGGCTTTCGGGCCTGGAGACTCTCATCGACTTCGCGTATCTGGTAGCCGTCCAGGACATCAAGACGGATGAGGTCAGGGCAGGACTGAACCTGCTCGAGTCGGTCGGTCGGTCGGATGGGCTGGAAAGGAGGTTTTTAGAGGGATGGTCCACAGCCTTGGCCGGAGTCGTCAGGCAAGCCATCGCCGATGGCGACATCGACCAGCGGTGTGATCCGCAGGATGTGGGACGCCTGATAGTGTCTCTGCATATGGGGCTGCGACGAACCAGCAATCTGGACGAACCGGAGCGGTTCCTGCTCGACCTGGAGAAGTGCTGGGCCCTCATGCTGACCGGGATCCTGCAACCGGACCGGATCGAATACTTCTGCCAATTCCTCAAGCGGCGCGCAGCACTGGCGATCAACGCGGGCTCGACGGCCGCGGATTCCTGACGACGGGCGAGTCGGACGATCGGGGCCGCGTGGCGGCCGGCTGTTAGGCTTATTTTTCTGGCCGGGAACGACTTGAGACGGAGAAATCCGGGATCTAAGCACGTCGACGGAACTCCGGAGGTACAGAAGCGATGGCGCGCCAGGTTCGATCTGAAGCCACCCGGCGAAAGATCCTCGATGCCGCAATAGATGTGTTCGGCGAGGTCGGGTATGCGGCCGCCGGGTGGAACACGATCATCGAGCGGACGGGGATGACCAAGGGAGCCCTGTACCACCACTTCGATTCGAAGGAATCGCTGGCGTCGGCCATCATCGAGGAAGGGTCCGACACACTGCTTGTCGCGTTCCGCAATGTGTGTGGGTCGTCATCGCCGGCGCTCGAGAACATGATCCATGGCACGTTCACGATCGCGGACGTGCTCGGCTCGGACAAAATTGCCCGCGCGGCTGAGCAATTGACCGCTGCTTTAAGCGGGTTCAATGAGGCGGCCGGACGCTTCTGCGCGAACATAGTTGAGCTGATGGCGGCTCAGGCGCGGCGGGCAAGCGCTGAAGGAGACGTCCGAGGAGACCTCGACCCGGTAGTGATCAGCGAGTGGATTGTCGGCGCTATATTCGGAACGCGATTGCTCCACAACGCTATCTCGGCCAATGGCCTTGACGGGGGCCTGGAAGGCGCCACAGTCAGGGGCTGCCGCACGAGTCAAATCTGGGAACTGCTGCTGGCCGGCATCGTCACGGAAGCGTCGCTTCCGTATTTTCGCCAATTCCTTGCGCGTGAGGCGCTCCGCTATGGCCAGCCCGCTGCATCTTCACCCAGTGACGCCGTCCCGGTGCCAAATGCCAACTAAGAGCCGGCTGAACGAACTGGCCGTCGGGCAGCGATGCCTGGGCTAGCGCTCCTTTTCCCACAACTGCTCGGTCAGATCCTGGAACGTCGCGAGGGCAAACTGATCGTCCGCGCGCATGACTGCCGACCTGCTCATCAGCGCTCGCACGACCGAACCGTCCTTATGCGCCAATTCAACGACCATGTTCGCGAGGGCATGAACGACCGATAGCAGGGATTCCGTGGCCGGAGTCCGGTGGAAGATCTGATCGAACCGCAGCGATAAGACCTCGTCCGGCTCGCAGCCCACCATCTCGGCAAATGCGGTGTTGGTGAACAAGATGCTGCCGTCATGCCCGATGGCGAGCACGGGAACCGGAATCCTCTCCAGCACGACCAACGCGGGCAACTGCTTCAAGGTGGTCATCGGCGATTGGCTGTGATGCCGGTTTCGTCGTCGCTCCACAGGGCGATTATGACCTATGGCATACGGTACGCGGCACGCTTTTTACCAGCTCGACCGGGCCCCACCGAATAGCTTGTGGTGCAACCTAACTCACTCGACTTCGGAGCTGGATGCTCGTCTAGTTCCGCTCATTCGACTTCGGTGGGAGGCGGCTGGTAACGGGGGAACACACCCGTGGGCGGCGGCAGCACGGTGCCGGGGGCCAGCCGCGCGACGACGGCGATGAACGCCCGTTGGTCTTCGGCCTGGCCGAGCAAGTCCAGCAGCTTGCCCGCCGACTCGGGCATGACGGGCTGAACCAGCAGCGCCGCGATGCGGACCGCTTCGCAGGTGGTGTACAGGACGGTGCGAAACCGATCCTGATCCGTCTCGGACTCGCTCTTGCGCAGGACCCACGGCTGCTGGGCAGAAAAGTACCTGTTCGCCTCCCCGAGCATCAGCCAGATCGCCTCCAGGGCCGAATGCATCGCCTGCCCGTCAAAACTGGCGCGCACCCGCTCCAACAAACCGTCGGCCGTGGTCAGTAGCTCGATGTCGGCAGAGGTCAGCTCACCGGGTTCGGGCACGACCCCACCGAGGTTCTTGGCCACCATCGACAGGGACCGCTGGGCCAGGTTGCCCAGCTCATTGGCCAGGTCGGTGTTGATCCGGGTGATGATGGCCTCTTCGGTGTAGTTGCCGTCCTGGCCGAACGGGACCTCACGCAACAGGAAGTAACGGAGCTGGTCCACGCCGAACGCTTCTACCAACGCAACTGGGTCGACGGTGTTTCCCAGGGACTTGCTCATCTTCTCGCCCCGGTGGTGCAAGAACCCGTGCGCGAAAACCTTTCGCGGCAGCTCGATTCCGGCCGACATCAAAAACGCCGGCCAGTAGACGGCATGGAACCTGATGATGTCCTTGCCGATCATGTGCAAATCGGCGGGCCAGTAGCGGCGGAACAACTCCGAGTCGGTATCGGGGAAGCCGGCACCGGTCAGGTAGTTGGTCAGTGCGTCGACCCATACGTACATGATGTGGTCGGGATCGTCGGGCACCGGAACTCCCCAGTCGAACGAGGTGCGCGAGATCGAGAAATCTTCGAGGCCTGAGGAGACAAAGCTGATCACTTCGTTGCGCCGCACCTCGGGGGCGATGAAGCCGGGGTTGGCCTTGTAGTGGGCCAGCAGTTTGTCGGCATACGCCGACAGCCGGAAGAAATAGGTCTGCTCCTCGGTCCAGGTCACTGCGGCGCCGGTTTCCACGGCCACTCTGGTCCCGTCGTCGAGAAGCTGAGTCTCTGATTCGAAAAAGAACCGTTCGTCGCGCACCGAATACCACCCGGAATAGTTGTCCAGGTAGATGTCACCGGCCGCCGACATCCGCCGCCAGATTTCCTTGGATGCCTCGTAGTGGTCGGCATCGGTGGTACGGATGAACCGGTCGAAAGAGATGTTCAGCGCCTCCTGAACGCGCTGAAATACGTCCGAATTGCGCCGGGCCAGCTGCGCGGTCGGTATGCCCGCAGCCGCGGCGGCCTGGGCGACCTTAAGCCCGTGCTCGTCGGTTCCGGTCAGGAAGCGCACGTCGAAGCCGTCCAGCCGCTTGAACCGGGCAATCGCGTCGGTGGCGATGTATTCGTACGCGTGACCCACGTGCGGCGCAGCATTGGGATACGCGATCGCGGTGGTGACGTAATAGGGCCTCATCGTGATTCCACCCTATTGTGTGCCCGTGAGCTCCAACCGCCCCGGTAAACGGGAAGCGCCGCCGGCGGCCGAGCCGTTGGCGCCCTTGATCGACGCCCATACCCACCTCGACGCGTGTGGGGCACGGGACGCCGAGGGAGTGCGGGTGATCGTTGACCGCGCTGCGGCGGTCGGGGTGGGCGCGGTGGTCACCATCGCCGACGACCTGGACTCGGCGCGCTGGGTGACACGAGCCGCCGAGTGGGATCGCCGGGTTTATGCCGCGGTGGCATTGCACCCGACCCGCGCGGACGCGCTGGACGATGCCGCCCGCGCCGAGATTGAGCAATTGGCAGCTCACCCCCGGGTGGTGTCTGTCGGTGAGACCGGCATGGATCTGTATTGGCCCGGGCGCCTGGACGGCTGCGCCCGGCTGGACGTGCAGCGGGAAGCCTTCGCATGGCATATCGACCTGGCCAAGCGGTGCGGGAAACCGCTGATGATCCACAACCGGGAGGCCGACGCCGAGGTGCTCGATGTGCTGGCAGCCGAGGGCGCCCCCGACGTCGTGATCTTCCACTGCTTTTCGTCAGACAGTGCGATGGCCCGCCGCTGCGTGGACGCCGGATGGCTACTCAGCCTCTCCGGGACGGTGACTTTCCGCAACGCTCGCGCCCTGCGGGAAGCGGTTCCGTTGATACCGGTGGAGCAGCTTCTGGTGGAGACCGATGCGCCTTATTTAGCGCCGCATCCCTATCGGGGCTTAGCGAACGAGCCGTACTGTCTTCCCTACACTGTGCGGGCCATCGCTGAACTGGTAGATCGTCGTCCCGAAGAGTTGGCGCGAGTCACTACGAGCAATGCCCGCAGGGCATATGGACTGGCCCCTGAGTAGCTTCGTCACCCGGGCGAATTCGCTAGCACACTCACACTGGAGTTGCTCAACATTGGCCGATTCGTTACCGTCTTGTGATCGAACAGTTGGGGCCCCTGGGCCCTTTTGTCATTTTCTGCCGGATAGGTCGTTGAAGTGGTTGCTGAGGTCGGGGTAGAGGCGCTTTGAGCGTACTGACAAAACTTCATCAAACCTCATCACCGATGTTGCGGCTCGTGGTCGGGGGGCTGCTGTTAGTGCTGGCGTTCGCCGGTGGGGTTGCGGTTTCTGCATGCAAGACGGTGACGTTGACCGTCGACGGAATAGCGATGCGGGTAACGACCATGAAGTCGCGGGTGATCGACATCGTCCAGGAGAGCGGCTTCGCCGTCGACGAGCGCGACGACCTGTATCCCGCCGGTGATGTGCAAGTTCACGACGCCGTCAACATCGTGCTGCGGCGCGGCCGGCCGTTGCAGATCTCGCTGGACGGCCACGACGTCAAGCAGGTCTGGACGACGGCATCTACCGTGGACGAGGCGTTGGCCCAACTCGCGATGACCGACACCGCCCCGGCCGCGGCCTCTCGCAGCAGCCGTGTTCCGCTGGCGGGGATGGCGCTGCCGGTCGTCAGCGCCAAGACGGTCCAGATCAACGACGGCGGCGTGACACGGATGGTGCACTTGCCGGCGCCGAACGTCGCCGGGCTGCTGAGCGCCGCCGACGCGCCCCTGCTCGAAAGCGACCAGGCGGTGCCCATCGCGACCTCTCCGATCGTCGATGGTATGGAGATCCAGGTGACCCGTAACCGGATTCAGCGGGTCACCGAGCGAATTCCGCTGCCGCCCAACGCGCGTCGTGTCGAGGATCCGGAGATGAATATGAGCCGCCAGGTCGTCGAAGACCCGGGTAGCCCAGGCACGCAGGACGTGACGTTCGCGGTGGCGACGGTCAACGGTGTCGAGACCGGCCGGCTGCCCGTCGCCAACACCGTGGTGACGCCGGCCCGTGATGCCGTGGTGCGGGTGGGCACCAAGCCCGGCACCGATGTTCCCGCGGTGACCGACGGATCCATCTGGGACGCCATCTCGGGCTGCGAGGCCGGCGGAAACTGGGCGATCAACACCGGTAACGGGTATTACGGAGGTGTGCAATTCGACCAAGGCACCTGGGAGCGCAACGGCGGACTGCGGTTTGCACTTCGTGCTGACCTCGCCACCCGAGAAGAGCAGATCGCCATTGCCGAGGTGACCCGGCAGCGCCAGGGTTGGGGTGCGTGGCCGGTGTGCAGCGGCAGAGCTGGTGCAAGCTGACCATCCGGCTACTCGGACGCACCGAGATCAGGCGGCTGGCCAAAGAACTTGAATTTCGGCCGCGCAAATCTCTTGGCCAAAATTTCGTCCACGATGCCAACACGGTGCGACGGGTAGCTTCAACCTCCGGGGTCAGCCGGTCAGACCACGTCCTGGAGGTCGGTCCCGGTCTCGGGTCGCTCACGCTGGCACTGCTTGACCGCGGCGCCACCGTCACCGCGGTCGAAATCGACCCGGTGTTGGCCGGTCGGCTGCCGCAGACCGTTGCCGAGCACTCGCATAGTGAAATCCACCGTCTGACGGTGCTCAACCGCGACGTCTTGACCCTTCGCCATGGCGATCTGGCCGCCGAGCCGACGGCGATGGTCGCCAATCTGCCGTACAACGTTGCGGTTCCGGCGCTGTTGCATCTGCTCGCCGAATTTCCGTCCATTCGGGTAGTGACGGTGATGGTGCAGGCCGAGGTCGCCGATCGGCTTGTCGCCGAGCCGGGCGGCAAGGACTACGGCGTGCCCAGCGTCAAAATCCGTTTCTTTGGACGGGTTCGCCGTTGTGGCATGGTTTCGCCGACCGTCTTCTGGCCGATTCCGCGCGTCTATTCCGGGCTGGTTCGCATCGATCGGTACGCGATCTCGCCGTGGCCGACCGACGAAGCCTTCCGCCAGCTTGTATTCGAACTGGTGGACATCGCGTTCGCGCAGCGGCGCAAGACATCTCGCAATGCGTTTGCCGGGTGGGCGGGCTCAGGCAATGAGTCGGCGAATCGATTGCTGGCCGCCAGCATTGATCCTGCCCGTCGCGGTGAGACGCTGTCCATCGACGACTTCGTCCGGCTGTTGCGACGTTCCAGCGATCGAGGCGGCAGCACCACCCGGACAAGCCCGGACACAGCGCTGCGGCGTTTCGGGGCAGGCTTCTGCGAGCTGACCACAGTGTCGTTAGGCGCCGTTGCGTGTGGTTCGCCTCTTGCGGCGATAGTCTGCTGCGGTGTCCGCGTCTGACGGCAATACCGCTGCGCAGTGGGTGCCCACTGGGTCGGTCACCGTCCGGGTGCCCGGCAAGGTCAACCTCTACCTGGCGGTCGGTGATCGCCGCGAGGACGGCTATCACGAGCTCACGACGGTGTTTCAGGCAGTCTCGCTGCTCGACGAGGTCACGGTTCGCAACGCCGATGTGCTGTCGCTCGAGCTTGTCGGCGAGGGCGCCGACAAGTTGCCCACCGACGAACGCAACCTCGCCTGGCAGGCGGCCGAGCTGATGGCCGAACATGTCGGCCGGGCACCTGATGTCTCGATCATGATCGACAAATCCATTCCGGTGGCCGGCGGTATGGCGGGTGGCAGCGCGGATGCGGCGGCGGTGCTGGTTGCGATGAACTCATTGTGGGAACTCAGCGTGCCGCGCCGCGATCTGCGCATGCTTGCCGCGCAGTTGGGCAGTGATGTGCCGTTCGCGCTACACGGCGGCACCGCGTTGGGAACCGGTCGCGGCGAGGAGCTGGCCACCGTGTTGTCCCGGAACACCTTCCACTGGGTGCTGGCGTTCGCCGACAGCGGGCTGCTCACTCCGGCGGTGTTCGCTGAGCTGGACCGGCTCCGGGATGCGGGGGATCCGCCACGGCTTGTCGAGCCCGGACCGGTGCTGGCAGCCCTGGCGGCGGGCGACCCGCAGCAGCTGGCGCCGCTGCTGGGCAATGAACTGCAAGCGGCCGCGGTGAGCCTGGACCCCGCCCTGCGACGTGCGCTGCGCGCCGGTGTGGAGGCCGGCGCCCTGGCGGGCATCGTGTCGGGCTCGGGTCCGACGTGTGCGTTCCTGTGTGCCTCGGCGGCCTCGGCGGTCGACGTCGGCACTCAGCTGTCGGGGGCGGGCGTTTGCCGCACCGTTCGGGTCGCCAGCGGACCGGTACCCGGTGCCCGCATCGTGCCGGCGCCCACCGAAGTATGAAATCGACACCCAAACCGCATCATAGTTTGGCAGTTCCTTAAGAGGAGTTTAAGATATTTCGCGGTGACGAGCAGCGGTAAGCAAGACCACTCGATTTCGTCGTCCGCCGGGGATCTCGGTGGACTCGTTGGCTCATCACCGATTAGAGACCTAACCGCTGCCCAACCGTGCTCACGCGCCGGCTACAAAGTGGCACCAGCAGGCGGAACATGAAATCCCGGGCCTTGGGGAAAGTGCCGGAACCGAGGAGGTTTTTGTGAGCAGGTTTGCCGAGAAGATGTACCGCAACGCCCGCACCACGACGACGGGGATGGTCACCGGTGAACCCCACGAACCCGTCCGCCACACCTGGGGCGAGGTCCACCAGCGCGCTCGTCGCATCGCCGGCGGCCTGGCCGCCGCGGGCATCGGCCTTGGCGAGGCGGTCGGTGTGCTGGCCGCCTTCCCGGTGGACATCGCCCCCACGGCGCAGGGCCTGTGGATGCGCGGGGCCAGCCTGACCATGCTGCACCAGCCCACCCCGCGCACCGACCTGGCCATGTGGGCCGAGGACAGCATGACCGTCATCGGCATGATCGAGGCCAAGGCCGTCATCGTCGCCGAACCTTTTTTAATGGCCATCCCCGTGCTCGAGGAGAAGGGCATCGAGGTCCTCACCGTCGCCGACCTGCTGGCGTCAGATCCGATCGACCCCATCGACGTCGGCGAGGACGACTTGGCACTGATGCAGTTGACGTCCGGGTCCACCGGCTCACCGAAAGCGGTACAGATCACTCACCGCAACATCTACTCCAACGCCGAGGCGATGTTCATCGGCGCCCAGTACGACGTCGACAAGGACGTGATGGTCAGCTGGCTGCCCTGCTTCCACGACATGGGCATGGTCGGCTTCCTCACCATCCCGATGTACTTCGGCGCGGAGCTGGTCAAGGTCACACCGATGGACTTCCTGCGCGACACGCTGCTGTGGGCCAAGCTCATCCACAAGTACCAGGGCACCATGACCGCGGCGCCGAACTTCGCCTACGCGCTGCTCGCCAAGCGGTTGCGTCGCCAGGCCAAGCCCGGCGATTTCGACCTGTCGACCCTGCGCTTCGCACTGTCCGGTGCCGAGCCCGTCGAACCCGCCGACGTCGAGGACCTGCTCGACGCGGGCAAGCCGTTCGGCCTGAAGCCCTCGGCGATCCTGCCGGCCTACGGCATGGCCGAGACGACGCTTGCCGTGTCGTTCTCGGAGTGCAACGCCGGTCTCGTCGTCGACGAGGTCGACGCCGACCTGCTTGCCGCCCTGCGCCGGGCCGTGCCCGCCACCAAGGGCAACACCCGCAGGCTGGCCACGCTGGGTCCCCTGCTCAAGGACCTCGAGGCCCGCATCGTCGACGAGGACGGCAATGTGATGCCCGCCCGCGGCGTCGGTGTCATCGAGCTGCGCGGCGAGTCGCTGACGGCCGGCTACCTCACCATGGGCGGCTTCATCCCGGCCCAGGACGAGCACGGCTGGTACGACACCGGTGACCTCGGCTACACCACCGAGCAGGGCCACATCGTGGTGTGCGGCCGCGTCAAGGACGTCATCATCATGGCCGGCCGCAACATCTATCCCACCGACATCGAGCGGGCCGCCTGCCGCGTCGAGGGAGTCCGGCCCGGCTGCGCCGTCGCGGTGCGCCTTGACGCCGGCCACTCACGCGAGACGTTCGCTGTCGCCGTCGAATCCAACGCCTGGCAGGACCCGGTCGAGGTGCGCCGCATCGAGCACCAGGTCGCACACGAGGTCGTCAGCGAGGTCGATGTGCGGCCGCGCAACGTGGTGGTGCTCGGTCCGGGGACCATCCCGAAGACGCCGTCGGGCAAACTGCGACGGTCCAACTCCGTCACCCTGGTCACCTAGGTCGGCGACGATGCAGGCCGCGCTGGGGGCACTCCCCTGCGGAGCGGGGACCCCACCCGCTTGCGGGGGACGGCCTGAGGAGAAGCCGGGCAATCCGACCTAGGCAGCGGCTACCAGGCGTGGACGCGGTTTTGCGCCGGCTCCAGCCCCAGTTCGATCAGCAACTCGGTGGCGTCGGCAGCTTGCTCGCAGATCGTGGGGACCTGCACGCGCTCGGCGGCCGTGAAGTTCTCCAGCACGAACGCCGCGGGGTCTTTGCGACCGGGCGGGCGGCCTATCCCGATGCGGACCCGCTGAAAGTCCTTGGTATCCAGCGCGGCCGCCACCGAGCGCAGCCCGTTGTGGCCGCCTTCGCCGCCGCCGATCTTGAGCCGGACGCGGCCGAATTCGAGATCGAGGTCGTCGTGGATGACGATGATGTCGGTCGGCGCCACAGAATAGAACTTCGCCAGCGGCCCGATCTGGCGGCCGGCCTCGTTCATATAGCAGCTCGGCTTGGCCAACAACACCGAGCGCGCGGCTAACCGTCCGCTGACGACTTCCGCCCCGGAACGTTTGTGCGCCTTGAATTTCGAGCCCAGCCGTGCGGCGAGCAGGTCGGCGACCATGAACCCGAGGTTGTGCCGGGTGCGGGCGTAGTTGTCTCCGGGGTTGCCCAGGCCGACCACCAATAGGGGCTCGGCCACGTCGCCGGCCGCCTACTCGGACTCGGCTGCGCCGGCCTCTTCTTTGGCTTCTTCCCTCGGGACGACTTCGCCCGCGCCCTCTTCGGCGAGCTCCTCGGCGGTCGGCGCGTTCACCACATTGACCACCAACAACTCCGGGTCGGAAATCAGATTGACGCCCGGCGGCAGCTGAATCTGTCCGGCGGTGAACTGGGTGCCCGGTTCGGCGTCCTCGACCGACACGGTCAACTGCTCGGGAATCGACAGCGCCTCAGCCTCGATCTCGATGGCGTTGGTCTCCTGAGTGACCAGGGTGCCGGACGCGGCCTCGCCCTCGACGACGACGTTGACCTCAACGACGACCTTTTCGCCGCGACGCACGACCAACAGGTCGGCATGCTGAATGGTGCGGCGAATCGGGTGGATGTCGAGCGCTTTGGTCAGCGCCAGCTGTTCCTTACCTTCAATGTCGAGGGTCAGCACCGCGTTGGAGCCCGAGTGCCGCAGCACGGCCGCGAAGTCGTGTCCCGGCAATTCCAGATGTTGTGGATCGCTGCCGTGACCGTATAGAACGGCGGGAATCTTGCCGTCGCGCCGGGCTCGTCGGGACGCGCCCTTGCCGGTCTTGGTTCGCACCGTGACCTTGAGTTCGTTGACTGCGGACTTAGCCATCGTGTCGCTCCTGTGTGCTCGCTACCTCGCTAGGGGCACGGCAAGGGTCGCGACAGTGAGTCGGTCTCCGTCGATAACGGTGCTGGCCAGACGGCCAGCCACCCTCGCCGTACGCCCGGCCAGGTTAGCGCATGAGCACCTCGGAACGGAAATTTGGCACCCGTGAGCTGCTCGACAGCTCCCAGAGCGCTGCGGCGGTAGCCGCGTCTTGTGCCCGCCGGCTGCGGCCAACCGGTTGAGTCCGGCCGACATACCCGAATCTGGGGCCGTCGAACGTGTTGCCCGGCAAGTCCTGTGACGCCGCGTACAAGGTTTGCCGGGCGCCGAAATCGGCATCGGTGGCCACCACCCGAGTGGCGGCCGACATCAGCGCGTCGCCCAACTTGCGGCCCGAGGTTTCTCGGGTAAATCCCAGCGTCTGCTCAAACCATCTTGCTTTCGGACCGCCCACGGGGTGCGACTCCGGATCAGTCAATGCTTACGAATGTATACGTGCAGCTCAGGTTGCAGTGGCGTCGGCAGATGCTTGTTTAGCAGTTTTATAACTTGATAGATCAAAGGGTGCCCGAAGTGGTAAGCAGGCTCAGACGACGTCCGGACGACGAATACGTCGGCGGCGCTGCCGAAAGCTCTACAAAGTGCTTTCGGTGTGTTTAGACGATAATAGGTCGGGAATACGTCCTCGGGCTTTCTTTCCGGTTGAATAGCGGCAAGAGCCCGCACGTGCCGATCGTTGGGCACCAATCGTGCAGCAACAGCAATATATCCACGTTTATTCGGCGTGACAGCGGCTATTAACCCGCCGGGCCTCAATACTCTTAGAAGCTCGGCGGCGGTGGCATCGGGGTGTTCGATATGTTCGAAGACGGATCGCGCTACGATCACGTCGAACTGCTCGTCGCGATAAGGCAACGGGTGCCCCGGAAGTATTACCTCGGCGTGGTCCAAGAATGGGTGCTCGAGAACGACATCATCG
>Ga0335081_10016969_pt1 | contig 11792 bp, 9 predicted proteins | sample Lox_Sample_35_FD_206713 | JGI IMG/M metagenome (GOLD analysis project Ga0335081, IMG submission 206713) | Soil microbial communities from Loxahatchee National Wildlife Refuge, Florida, United States - Lox_Sample_3.5 | ecosystem: Environmental > Terrestrial > Soil > Wetlands | place: USA: Florida... | reverse complement strand
TCGGATTCGGGGAAGGGGCCGCGCTGCGCACGCCCATGGCCCTTGCGGTGATGGGCGGCCTGGCCGCCTCAACGCTCCTCACGCTGGTGGTCATTCCCTGCGTGTACGATGTCGTGGACGAGATCGTACAGGGTACACGGCGCAAGAAATGAGCCGGCATCGGCGGGTGCGTTGCAGACAGGCATTCACATGATCAAGCTTTTCAACCGCAAGATTCTGATAGGCGTGCTCTTCGCGGGCATCTGCCTCATGGGAATCGTTTCCCTGCGCAACCTGCCGCTCGAGCTTTACCCGGACACCGAACTGCCCATGCTGCTCATCCGCGTCGCCAGCCGTATCGACGTGGACCCTTCCTACATGGAGAACAGCGCCGTGATCCCGCTGGAAGGCGCGGCGGCGCTTCTTGACAGAGTGGAGAGTATCCTCTCGTATTCGGAGCCCAAGCGCGGCACCATCTACGTCTATTTCGACAAGGACGTGAACGTCAAGTACGCCTTCCTCAAGCTGCAGCAGCAGGTTGCCCTTGTCAAGGCGGATTCGCAGATACCTCCGCAGTTCACCGTCACGGTCGACAAGGTGAACACGGAGTCGGCCGTCAACCAGTTCATGACCCTCCAGGTGCGCGGCGGCGGAGGCGTCGACCGCCTGCGCAACATCGCGGACCAGCAAATCGCGCCCGCCCTTTCCGACGTGGACGGCGTGGCCAGCGCCCAGGTGTTCGGCGGCCGCAGCAAGACGGTTGAGATCGTCATGGACGATGACGCCTGCCGGGCGGCGGGCATCACCCCCAGCCGCATCCAGAACCTCCTCGCAAGGAACAACAACGCCCGCGAGTACGCGGGCGCGATCCGCGAGGGGGGGAGGCGATTCTTCGTCAACGTGGACGCGGAGTTCCGGAAACTGTCGGACATCGAAGACATCATGGTGAGCAACAGGAACGGAAAGGTGTTTCTCAAAGACATCGCCAAGGTCTTCTACGGAGTCAAGGAACCCACCACGCTAAGCCGGGTGAACGGGAAGGATGCGGTCACCGTGCAGCTGGTGCGCGACGCGCAGGCGAACATGATCGACCTCTCGCACGCCGTGCAGGCGGCCGTGGCAAGGCTCAACCGGACCCTGGCGCCGCAGGACGTGCAGATCGTTGTCCAGGCAAACACCGCCGACGACATCGAGCAGGGGCTCAACCAGATCGCGATGCTTGCGGTCATCGGGTGCCTCTTGGCGGTGTGGGTGCTGTGGGTATTTCTGCGCAACCTGCGCCTCACGCTGATCGTCGCGGCCGCGATTCCGGTGTCCGTGCTCGGAGCTTTCAACTTGTTTTATATCACCGGGATCACCCTCAACAGCCTCACCCTGGTGGGCATGGCCCTCGCCGTCGGGATGCTGGTGGACAGCAGCGTCGTGGTCATGGAAAACATCTACCGACTCGCGGGACGCGGGCTGGAGGCTGAGCGGGCGGTTGTCCGGGGCACGGCCGAGGTCTTCCGGCCCGTGCTTGCGTCGACGCTCACCACGGCGATCGTTTTCGTTCCCTTCCTGTTCGCGTCCGATTTCACGATCCGGCTCATCGGCAAGCACGTGGGCGTTTCGGTGATCGCGACGCTTTTCATAGCGCTCCTCACCGCCTTTCTGCTGGTGCCGACGGCGGTGCTGCTCGGGCTGCGGCGGCACCGGCAGGGCTTTACTTTCAGGAAGGTCGGATTTCACACCCCCGCCGTCCGTTTTTACCGCGTCCTGCTCAAGGGGGCGCTGCGCCATCCGGTGCCGACCGTCTGCGGGGCGACGGCCGTGTTTTTGGCCTCCCTCGGCGTGTGCCTGCTGCAGGGGGGCGAGGCCGCGCCTCAGGCCCAAGCCAACCAGTTTTCCCTGTACCTCACCATGCCGGCGGGCGCCACGCTTGACAAGACGGATTTCGCCGTGCGCGAGTTGGAAAAACGGCTGCAGGGCATCGCGGAGGCCCGCGATCTCCTGAGCATGGTGTACGAGGACGAGGCCGTGCTCACCATAAAGCTCCGGGATGATTTCGGCGGCGTCGCCGGCAGGAGCCTCGCGCAGGTCAAGTCGGACATCCAGAAGAGGCTCGACAATTTCCAGCTCGGAAGCGTGGGCTTTTCCCAGCCTGCATCAAGTTCGCGTTACCGAGGCGCGCCCGGCGGGGCCGTTTCGGCGGCGAGGATGCAGCTGCTCATGGGCGGCGGCCAGGACGAGACCGTCACGGTGCGCGGCGACGACTTTTCGCAGATGGAGGCGGTCGCCGACAACATCAGGTACGAGTTGCAAAACCTCCCCTCCGTGCAATCGGTCCAGCTCGATATTCCTGGGCGTCAAGGCGAAGTCCATCTGCTGTTCGATGCCCGGCTCATGCGGCAATACGGGATCGGGCTGCAGTCCGTCGCATCCGAACTTTCCGGGTTCACACAGGAGATGGCTTCGGGCCTCACCTTCAAGCAGGGCGCCGACCAGTACGACATCATGGTGACATCGAAGGCCGCCTCGGTGCAGCAGCAGGCGGGCGCCTCAGCGGGCCGCAAGGACGCGGCCGGCGACACCAAGACCCTCGACGAACTGAGCAACGTTCCCATCGCCGCATCCGACGGAACGGACCACCTTCTCAACGAGGTGAGCCAAATCATACGCGCCAGCGGTCCCGCGAGCATCAACAGGGCCAATCAAGAGCACCGCATCCAGATAACCTACCGATTTACAGACGATATTGCCGCGTCCCGGGAGCTTTTGCGGGCCTCGCGGCAGGAGGTCGACAATATCCTGGCCGCCATGACCTTTCCGAACGGGCTTTCGGTGGAATCCGTTCACGGGCAAAGCGGGTTGAGCGACTTTGTCTACCTCATCGGGGCCGCGGTTCTGCTTATTTTCATGATCCTCGCGGCGGTGTTCGAATCCCTCACCGCGCCACTCGTGATGATGCTCTCGATTCCGCTGGCGGCAATCGGCGCCTTCTGGCTGTTGTCCGCCACCGGCCGCAACCTGCTTAACGCGAACTCGCTGATGGGTTTTCTGATCCTGCTCGGGGTCGTGGTGGGCAACGGCATAATCCTCATCGATTTCGTGCGCGTGCTGCGCGGCCGCGGCTTCTCAACGGCGCGGGCGCTCATCACCGCGGGACAGGACCGGATACGCCCCATTATTATCACCGCAATCACCACCGCGGCAGGGATGCTGCCCCTCGCACTCGGAAATGCCGGGACGCTCGGCTCCATCGGCGCCCCCTTCGCCCTCACGGTGATCGGAGGGATAATCTCCGCCGCGCTCTTCACGCTGGTATTTCTCCCGACTTGTTACCTTGGCCTGGAATCCTCGCTCGCGTATCTGCGCGGCCTTTCCTGGAAGGTCAACGCGGTTCAGCTTTCCGGTTTTGCGCTTGCGGCAGTCCTGATATTCCTGAATGTCGACAACCCGGTGTGGCGGCTTTGCGACCTGGTTATCGCGGCAGCGGCCATTCCGGCAGCGGTGTGGTTCGTCCGTTCCAGCCTGCGGCGCGCGGCGCCCGCCGGAAAAGGCGCGGAACCGGTATCGATCACGATACGCAACGTCCAGAAGCTCTACGGCATGCCGGGTCGTTTTTCCAGGGAATGGGGCGACGCTGTGGACGCGGTCTCGCGGGAACCGGGCGCCGCCGATTGGGGAGGCCTGCTGTGGCAGGCGCCTCTGCTCGCGTTTCTTGTCTATTTTGTCTACTGGTATCTCGAAAGCGAGTTGTGGCAGGCCGTCTTTGCCGTGGTCGCCTATGGTTACCTGTTGTTTTTTGTCAAGAAATTCGGCGTCTTCCGGCTATGCCGGCGGCTATGGAAGGGATTTGGGGCGGATGCTGAGTTGCGGATCCTGGAGGCAATCCGGTGGTCGATCCCCGGGGCAAATTTGGTGTTCTTTCAATTCCGGTGGAACAGGCTCCACGTGGTGGCGGCGGCGGGTTTTGTATGGTACACGGCCCTTGCCGTGCTTGCAACGGCCAGATGGCTGGATGGCCGCCCGGATTTCCGCGCGGGCCAATGGCCGAAGCCCTGGGGCGGCCTTGCGGCCGCTTATTGCGCCTTTGTAAAGAACCTGCCCCTGCCCGGACGGCGCCGTCCTACCTTCCACGCGCTTAAGGGCGTGAGCCTGCACATCGAGCCGGGCATGTACGGGCTTCTCGGCCCAAACGGCGCCGGCAAGAGCACGCTCATGCGCATCGTGGCGGGCGTCTACGATCAGACCTACGGCAAGGTGTACATCAACGGCAGGGACACTGCCCGGCACCGCGAGGAACTGCAAGGCCTCATCGGGTACCTGCCGCAGGAATTCGGGAGCTACCCGAACTTGACAGCATGGGAATTCCTCGATTACCAGGCCATCCTCAAGGGCCTGCACGACCCCACGCTGCGCAAAGATCGAATCGGCCAGGTGCTTTCGGAGGTCCATATGACCGAGCATGCACGCGGGACCATCGGGTCGTTTTCGGGCGGCATGCGGCAGCGCATCGGCATCGCGCAAATCCTGCTGCATCTGCCGCGCATCCTGATCGTCGACGAGCCCACCGCGGGGCTCGATCCCGGCGAGCGCATCCGGTTTCGCAACCTCCTGGCGGAGCTGGGCCGCGATCGAATCGTCATTTTTTCCACCCACGTCATCGAGGACATTTCCTCGTCCTGCAACCGGCTGGCGGTGCTCATGTCAGGCGAATTGCGCTACGAGGGCACTCCCGCCGATATGCTCGGCCGGGCCGCCGGCCGCGTCTGGCAGGCAACCATTGACGCAGGGGAATACGACTCGTTTGCCGCCTCGGCGGCGGTGGTCCATCGCATCGGCGACCGCGGCCGCATCCAGGTGCGCTGCATCGCGGACGCGATTCCGCATCCGCAGGCCCTGCCGGCGCCTCCGACGCTCGAAGACGCTTATTTGTGCCTCATGCGTGAGAAGAGAAAGAAGGAAGCATGATTGCGGGAATTCTACGGGCGCTGAGTCTCGGCCTGCTCCTTGTGCGCTACAATATCAAGATTGTTTTCGCGCAGCGGTTCCTTTATTTCCTTTTTGCGGCGATGGGCCTGTTCGCCGCGGCCGTGCTGATCAACCGCGCGGCCGGAAAGGAACTGACGCCTTCGACGTTGTACGATCTCCTGCTTCTTCCGGGAATTCTGCTCGTGTTCTACCCGGCCGTGTTCGGGATCCAGAGCGATTCGGACGCCCGCATGCTCGAAATGATCTTCGGCATTCCGGATTACCGCTACAAGGTGTGGCTGTTCAGGCTGCTGTTGAGCATCGCGGTCGCCGAGGCGGTGCTGTTCTGCCTCTGCTGCGCTTGCGCGATTTTTTACAGCGGCTTCCCCATAGTCAGGATGTCGATGCAAATTTTTTTCGCCGTGGTCTTCTGGAGCGGGACCGCCTTCGCGTGCTCCACGCTGATGCGAAGCGCCTACGGCGCCGCGGTGCTGCTGATCCTGGCCGGCTTTCTCCTGTGGGTGGCCGGCGGTTCCCTTGCCGCAAACCAATGGAACGTTTTCCTAAACCCCTTTGACGCGGTGAGCGGCGCAAAAGAAATGACGTGGCATGCGACCGTAAGGGCCAACCGGATACTTCTGGCGGCGGCCGGGATGGCCGGCATTTTGTGGGGCATGCGCAATCTCACGGCGCGGGAAAAGTTTTTGGCCTAGGGCGAGGAAAAAATTCTGGATCGACGGTCGATGAAACAAAAAATATTCTGCGGATGTCTAATACGAGTTGAATTTCTTCCAAGGGCTTTTTTATATCGGAAGGTCGAGATGAACGTTTACGATGCTTGCACGCAGATATTGTCCTCTGTAAAGACGCCTCAGTCGCTTTCCGAGCATTACAACAGACTTGCAACCTTGTATGAGGGTTCCGAGGACCGGCTGCTCAGGCTTTTGCTGCAGGACGCCATGGCACGAATTTCCAGGGTATTGCCTGTCGTGAAGGGCGGTCATTGCATCATCGATGGAGACGGGGACGTGGAACCGCTTCTGGCGTATTGCCGGCGAGGCGTGAGAGATGGAAAACCTTCATTGTAGAACCTGTAGCCCTGGCGCTTTCTTTATGGAGGAATACCGCATGGGAAGGTCATTAACAGTTCTAGTTGCAATCTTACTGCCTATTCTGCTTGGCTGCAAACCGCAGGAAATTATCCAAAGTAAATGGACGGCTCCGGATTCCTTGCTTGCCGCGGACACGAGCCGCTGGAAAGGCCAGGTGCAATACCCCGATGATCCTCAATTTGGCGTGGGGGCGAGAAACGACAGCAAATACCTGTACCTTTGCTTGACTTCATGGAAACAGGACGTCAACAGGCGAATTTTGAGGTACGGTTTCACCACATGGTTCACCAGCAAATCAAAAAAGAGGAGGCTGTTCGGTATCCACTTTCCGGTCGGGCAAACCGCCGGCGCCCCTGGAGGAGGCTGGCGGCACCACAACGGCGGGCAGGAAGCCGAGGGTGCTCCGCAGATTTCGGATGAGTCATTGCAACAAATGGAACTCCTGGGCCCCGAAAAAAGCGACAGCGTTCCTGTGAAAACCTCGGTGGCTCTGACTTTCGGAATAGTGGTTAAGATGTTTCCTACCTATGAGAGCCTGGTATACCTGCTCAAGGTTCCGCTCAATTCCGATTCCGTCAACAAATACGCCATGGACATCGGCAGTGACACTTTGATATCCTTGAAGTGCGCGACCGACGTTCCAGACATCACCTCCGGACGTGAAGGCGGGGAAGGAGGGACTTCTTCTCACGCCATGGGCGGCAGCGGAGGAGGAGGTATGCACGGCCGCGGCGGCGGAGGCATGCACGGCGGAGGAGGGGGTATGCATGGCGGCGGAGGCGGCCGGTCGGCGTCCACTTCGCAGGAACAGGTTGACTCGTTCACCGCCGGATTTACCATTCGGCTCGCCGGACATCAGTGACGCCGGACAGTCGGGAATTAAGAAAGGCTCCTACCTGCGCTATTTTAAAATTGATGAGAATCACCTCCATGCCACTTTGCGATTAGTATAATAATATTTGATCTGCCCACCCAATAATTCCTCGTGACGAACGTGTACTCTTTTATAATTTACCGACCTGGTAGGCGAGAGTCAACAGCTCATTTGTAAAGGAATGCGGAGAATGCCATATTCCGTGAAGTTTGATCTTCCGTGCTATAATATCCTCCCTATAAAAAGTTTGGTTTACAATGTAAGATATACACCAACCGTGCCAAGACTATCGTAAAATAAGGGGGGTGGACGGGGAAATAGGGGAAAGGACGGGAAACATTCCGCTCGGTTGGAAATCAATGATTTCACTATAAACTTACAAACAAAAAGGGATCCTTTGCCTTCTTTGGCAAAGAATCCCTTCCGCGCTATGGCGGAGAGGCAGGGATTCGAACCCTGGGCACCCACTAAAGGGCGCAACGGTTTTCGAGACCGCCCCTTTCAACCGCTCAGGCACCTCTCCGCGAAGGTGAAAAAATATATCCTGATGGACGGCGGAGCCAATGGAACAGGCATAATAATCAGGCCGCCAAGATTTACTGCGGGAAAAGTGCGGAACGAGGAATTATATCTTGTCAAGCATATTCAAATCTCCCGGATTCGCGCCGCGCGAAGGATATTTATCGCCCGTGAAGTGCTCCATTATAAACGGCCTGTCCTGCCCGGGGTACACCGCCTTGATATTCATGGGCCGTACGGCAACGGCAAAAACGCCTGCTAATTTACAAACGAAACATAGCCCATCGTCACCTCCAGCCCTTTCGACGTGCGCTCGGTGAAGACGGAGCGCCACACGTCGATCCGGTGGCTGCCGCGTCGCAGCGACCCTATTGGCAGCAGATAGGTGGTCCTCGGGCCGTCGAACACGAACCGCGGCATGACCGGCCCGTTTACGAGCATGGCCTTGAGCGCCGCCATGTATTTCTGGATGCCGTCCTGGTCCATTGTCGTCTGCAGGGCGGCACCGAGGGCGCGGTTGAGCGTCGATGCGATATCGCGGGGGTCGCCGAGAACGCCGCCGCTTAAGACGCTGTCGATGACATGCGCGACCCATTTCGGTTCGGCCTCGTCGGGAAAAACCGAAAAGTGCACCGCGCCAAGGTCGTTGGGGTTGAAGGAGCGGGCGGTGAGAACGCCGAGGAGCGCGAAACGGTTGTCGTATGCGTCAACGGGCTCGAAATCCGACACGGCCGCGTTAAGGTAGCGCCGCCCGCCCATGGCCGCGGTGAACTTGACGCGGATCTGCGCCGTGGTGAACGCGGTATCGGAGTCGAACCAGAGCACGGCCTTGCGCAGGTTGACGTCCGCGTAGGCCAGCGACCCGTTTCCCCATTCCCAGGCGATCATGCGGTCGGTCGCTTCCTTTTCGTCAAGCTTGACCCGCATGGCCGCGGGAACGCCGAAGTCCGCGAGGCACATATAGTCTTGCCTGCATCCGGGCCCAATGATCATGCCGCGGAAGCGTTTCTTTTCCGGGTACGTTATGTCGAACCAACGGCCGGCAACGGTGTCGGCGTACCCCTCGATCCAGCACGTGAGCGAATCGTTGTCGAACAGGTTTGCAAGCGAGAACACGCGCGGCCCCTGCAGGCACGAAGACGCGCGCACCACCATCCGCACGCCGCGTACATTGAGGGTGTCGATTTCCATGCGCACGAGCGCGGAGGATGAGAAGAATATTCCGCAGAAAGCGATGAAAAATAGGTGTCGGTAGATCAGTTGCATTTTATGACTCCCGGTTATAAAAATAATAAATTATTGATGGGGGAGGGCTCCCGACCGGGGTGCGGCCCGATTGACCCCCCTTCCTGGCGCCGGTATTTTCGTTTCCCATTATGTTGACAGATCGTATTTAAAAACGGTATAATCTAAGCACGACTAAGGCTGAAAACTATTGGAAAAGCATGGTCTGCAAGATTACGATGTCTCATCCACCACCCATTTGTTGAGAACACAGTATGAAAAGTCTGGAGGCGTCCATGAATCATTCCTTGACAAAAAATACCTTTGGGCGTGTTTGCCTCATGATACCCCTGCTGTTCACGACGCTCTTCGCCGTGCAGCGCTGCGAACTGACGTTTTCGGCGTGTCCGGAAACGTTTAACGGCGACACGATCGTCGTGCCGGACGATGTGACGAAGCTGAACGCGCTCGTGCACGTGTGCATCGAAGGGCCGGCGGGCGTGCCTTCCATCCTGTTTGTCATCGACAACACCGGAAGCATGAAAGGCCCTAACGGCAACGACCCGACGGGCGCGCGGTTTAACGTGGCAAAGGACCTGCTCGACACCATCCTGGCGAAGCAGCCGAATGCGGAGGTGGGAATTGAAGTATTCCGCGAGCATTTATATTTCGATACCACGACCACGCAATACTATTACACACAGTATTTCGAGACCGTGCATCCAACCTTGGACAGCGAACCGCGTCAGGCGTACCTGCCCTTTCTGGGACTGGCTCAGACCTACGGGAGCAAGAGAGGAATCGACATCATAAAAGACGTCCTCATGACGGACGCTACGGGCGGCGATCTGGTCTATAAGCCATCGTGGACGGAACCCACCAGCGGAGAGACCAACATCAACGGCGCATTGAAAGTTGAAAAGTAATAGATTGTATCTTGTTTTGCTGATTCCTGACTGCCGACCGGCGACCACCGTCATGTTGATAAGGAATTTACAAAAGCGGCATACGTGCTGAGTGCCGCGCGTTAGGAAGGACAGCCGACCCTTCCTCGCACCTTCGTGCGAGGAAGGGGAACGCCCAATTCATTTTAAATTTCTTAATTGATCACCGGATCTTCAAGCCTGCCCATGAACAGCACCGCGCCGGAGACGTTGTCGCGGATGAGGAAGATGAAGGGCCGGTTCGCCGTGAACTGCACCGGCGGCGGCATTTCAATCGACGTCCCAACGACGATGACCGCGGTCGCGGCGGCCGCCTCGGTTCCCCTTTCGTCAACGGCCACGAACGCCTTGTGCAGCACGTCGTAAATGGACAGCGACCGCGTGCCGTCGATGCCTGAAAAGTCTGCGACGCCGGGGGAAAAGGCGTCGGCCATTCCCAGGGAGACGAGGATGTCCCTGATGCTCAAGGAGGGGGTGGCGAATTTGAATTTCGGGATGGCCACGATCACCTTTTGCGCCGCGAGCGAGCCGGACAGCCCGGCGATGAAATCCGCCGTGAGCGACGACGCGACTGACGCCATTTTTCCCGCTGCCGGGAGAATGAACAGCATGGAAAGCTCGTTGCCCTTGTACGGCAGCTCGAGCGCGTCAAAGTCGGCGCTCGCGGCGTACCTGAACGTGGCCTCCTGGTGCATGAACGGCGCGGATACGGTATCGTTGTTCCGGTAGAACGTCTGGTTCATGGACATTTCCTTCTGGAACGTGTCGGCCCACTGCGCGTTGAAGTATATCGCATTTGTCAATACCAGCGTCGTGGCAGGCGTGATCTCGCCGCTCGGGATGAGGTCCTGTATCCTGCCGTTGGTCTGGCCGCTCACCCAGGCGTTGATGGTGACCCGCGACGGCTCCGGGTTGTTGATAAAATCAAGCAACCGCAATGCCGCGCCGTAATTCACGCTGAGCGTCTTGAGAAAATCCGGCAGAAAATAATAGGTCTTCTCGCCCCAGAGCTGGTTCACGATGTTCAGATCGAAGCCGTCGTTATTCGCGCGCGCCTTGAGCGCAAGGTCGAGGCCGTCAAAAGCAGGGTGGAGTTTTGTCTGGTCGAGCGTGAAATGGAGCGCCGATGCCATCTGCGCTTCGGTTTCGGTGCGCGCACCAGCCCAGGTCATGGCGAGCGCGATTGAAATGCTGTACGGAGAAAAAAACGTGTTGCCCGCGGCCGAAAGCTTCTTGTACATGTCGCACGCGAAATCGGTATTACCTTTTACGAGCGCGGCAATGTCCTGGTCGGATGCGGAGGGAAGGGTGTCCCTGGTGCCGCACGCCTGGACCGTTATCGAGCCTTCTTGGGTGGTGACGACGCCGTTGTTGTCCGGCCCGCTTGGAGCCTGATTAAGGGGCTCGGTGCCGCAATAAAGGGAAAGAACGGGACAAAGACCGATGAGCAGATAAATGAGCGATTTTGACGGTTTCATGGGCGCTCCTTTGCCAGGGAATATAATAGTCGCTGGAACGGGGGAAAGGGTTCAATGAAGAATTGTAGAATCCAGATCGAGGATTGCGGAATCATAAGTTCTAAATGCCTTTTGTCAATAATTGCTGTTATAAATCTTAAGCCCTGTAAGGGCGGAATAGTGATAGCCCGGGGCAACGCTCCGGGTGAATGTCGCCGGCCTACCACACGATGGTCACGATCTCGCCGGATTTCCTTCCTGTCAACCTTACCTCGGTGTCGGACAAGGCCTCCACGGAAATATCATAGAGCGCGCCGTCCCCCGGACTACCGTCCCAAAGCGTGGAGTTCCATGAGGCGAGTTTCAGCAACCTCATTATACGACTTCGGCTGGTAACCAATGCCCTAATTTCAAAGAACTGTTAATCTTGAAACTGTAAACGGATCTTGTCAATTATACGGAATGAAAAACATAAAATACCTTTTGTCAATAAATCGCTCTATGGAGATCTTGAACATTGTAAGGGCAAAATATTGCAGCCCGGGGCAAGGCCCGGGTAAGAAAGAACCGCCGAAAGGTGCGGGGAACGTCCGTCCCTGTCATTAACGTATCGGCTCATTTAAAAAGGTAACCGAAGGCTCAAAGTCGTCGTCTCACAAATGAGGTAACCAAGACTTGTTTGAAAATGGCTTTGAGTTTTCGTTCTATTGCATCTTTGAGAGAAAATGGA
>Ga0335081_10016968_pt1 | contig 11792 bp, 5 predicted proteins | sample Lox_Sample_35_FD_206713 | JGI IMG/M metagenome (GOLD analysis project Ga0335081, IMG submission 206713) | Soil microbial communities from Loxahatchee National Wildlife Refuge, Florida, United States - Lox_Sample_3.5 | ecosystem: Environmental > Terrestrial > Soil > Wetlands | place: USA: Florida... | reverse complement strand
CGCAGCACCGAGTGGTTTTGCGTATCCAGGAATTTCTGATTCTCCCGGCAGTACTTGGTAAAGAAAAAATCCACCAGCGGCGGGATGTCTTCTTTCCGTTCGCGTAATGCCGGCAGCGCGATGTTGATCACGTTCAGCCGGTAATAGAGATCCTGGCGGAATCTGCCCTCATCCACGAGCTTGCGCAGGTCGTCATTGGTGGCAGCCAGTATCCGTACATCCACCTTGATGGTGTCGTTCGATCCCAGAGGCTGGAATTCCTTCTCTTGAATCACCCGCAACAGTTTCGCCTGGGTCTCCGGACCGATCGTGCCAATCTCGTCGAAAAAGATGGTGCCGTGGTTCGCGACCTCGAAATACCCCTTACGCGTCCGGTCCGCGCTGGTGAATGCGCCTTTCATATGTCCGAACAGCGTGGACTCCAGCAGGTCCGGCGGCAGCGAACCGCTGTTTACCGGCACGAACATGAACTCGGCGCGCGGCGAGTGCGCGTGAATGGCCTTGGCCACCAGTTCTTTGCCGGTTCCGGTCTCGCCCGTAATCAGGATCGTGGAGCGGCTGGAAGCCACCTGCCCTACCAGGTCGAGCACGCGCACCATGCGCTCGCTCTTGCCAATGATGTTGGGAAAACTGTATCGCTGCTTGAACGCCCGCTTGAGGTTCGTATTTTCGTAGAGCAAGCGCCGCTGCGCAATGGTCCGGTCGATTTCGATCAGCAGCTTGTCGTTTTCCCACGGCTTGGTGAAGTAATCGTTGGCGCCCAGCTTTAGGGCGTTCACCGCCGTCTCGGTCGATCCAAAAGCGGTGATCATGAAGATGGGAGTCTCGCGATCGCGCTCCCGGAATCCGCGCAGCACTTCCATGCCGGAGCGGTCCGGCATCATCAGGTCGAGCAGAACCAGGTCGTAGATATGAGAGTCCAGCTTTTTCGAGCCTTCCGTCCCGTTGGCCGCCAGTTCGACTTCGTAGCCTTCCAGACTCAGCAGCGCATCCAGACTTTCGCGGATGTCCGCTTCATCGTCGATGACCAGCACCTTGCCTTTGGAAGTGGAAACTTCTTCTACGGTGACGGGCTCAGACATTCACGGGCTTCCTCTGCTCGCCGCCCGCCCGGTTGACTGCTTTGGACCACGGAAGCTCAACCTGGAAACGGGTTCCGCCGCCGGCACGGCTGAACACTTCAATGGTACCGCCGTGCTCTTGAATGATTCCGTAGCTGACCGAGAGCCCGAGACCGGTGCCTTTGCGCGTGGCTTTGGTGGTGAAAAATGGATCGTAGATTCGATTCAGGTGCTCCTGAGCAATGCCGTGCCCCGTGTCACTGACTTCGATCCGCGCGGCGCTCTCCTCCGGCGACGTTCTGATTTCAAGCGCCCCGCCGCTTTCCATGGCATCCCGTGCGTTGAGGAAGAGATTGAGAAAAACCTGCTGCAGCTTGCCGGCGTTGCCGTGGATCGGCGCCAGCGCCGGATCTAGGGCCGTGCGCACCTCCACGCCCGCATTCTTCAGTTGGTGCTCCACCAGCGAGAGCGTCTCCTGCACCACGCGGTTCAAGTCGACGGGTCCAAAATCCGTCGTGGAGGTCCTCGAGAAATTCAGAAGGCCGTTCACGATTTCGCTCGCCCGGAAAGTCGACTTGGCGATCTTGTCCAGCATGCGGGATTTCTGGTCGTCGTTTCCAACCTGCTTGGCCAGCATCTGCGCGTAATTCGAAATCACTGCCAACGGGGTGTTCACTTCGTGTGCCACACCCGCCGCCAGCAGGCCGATGCTGCTCAGTTTATCGGCCTGCACCAGCCGCTTTTCGAGTTCCGCGCGATCGGTTACGTCATCGAAAATGATCAGGCGGCCAATGTGTTCCTGGTGTCTGGAAACCAGAGGAGCGATGGCGATGTTCAAAGTCGCTTCGCGGAACGGCGCTTGTCCGTTGCCGTTGCCGTTCACCGCCGCTCGCTTGGCTGCCGGCCGCAGTACGTATTTGTAGATGTGGCGGACGTCGGTGTCGGTGCGGATGCGCTCGAACTGTTCCACCAGATCCGTGGGAAATAGAGCCGAGAGCGGCCGTCCCACCGCCGTATCGCGCGGAATGCCGGTCAACCGTTCAATCTGCGTGTTCCAGCTCTCCACCCGATCATCCAGGCCCGCCGCCAGGATGCCGACGTTGATGGACTCGACGATGTTCTCGCTGAACTCCTTCAGCCGCTCGTACTCCTCCACCTTGCGGGCCAGCGAGCTGTAGAGCCGCGTATTTTCGATGGCGATGGCCACGTAGCCTGTCAGCGTCAGCAGCAGCTCTAAATCGACGCTCGACAGGAAGTCGCCATCCCGGGTCCGGCTGACGCCCAAGTAGGCTACGGTTCGGCCCTGAGCCACGCAAGGCAGGTAGTACGTCAAGTCCAGATCTTCGATGGTTCGCCGGACCGTCGGCGCCCACGATCCCGAGATCGCGTCCAGGCGGTACCGCGTGCGTTCGAAAAACAGGTAGGGCTGATCGTGTTTCCAGTGAAGAAAGCTCAGGTCCAGCGGATCTTCGGGCGTGATCGGCCGCGTATTCCGGTCGCGCAGGCCCACGCCCATCCGCAAGCGGAAGGATGGCCGAGGCTCATCCGGGCCATCGTCCGTCAGGAAGAATGCGAGATGGCTGATCGAGAGCGTCTGCAACAATCGCTCCGCCACGGCGTGCAACATCGTCTCCAGATCGGTCTCGGAACTTAGTTCGCGGGCGAATTCCACCAGCGTGCGGCGATAATCGTATTGATCGCGATAGAAATACCGGTCCAGCCGTTCCTGAATCCAGTTGCGGATGGGCTGGAACAGGAACGCAGCCACCAGCATGACCGTGATCAGCCCGGTGTTGCCCAGGTCCTGGAAATTCTTCTGCACCAGGCTCGCTAGCGAAAAAATAATGCCGTAGAAAGCCGCCAATACACAGAGCGTCGCGAGCGTGTACGCATAGCCGCGGCGGAACAGGATGTCTACGTCCATCAGCCGGTAACGGACGATGGCATACGCCAGCGAGAGCGGGAGCAACTGCAGGGACAGGACCGAGAGCTTCATCAGCGGCGTGGGTATGAAGCCGATCACGTACGGCAGCGTATAGAACAAAGCGAAAGGCAGGATGCCGCAGAGGGTGCCATTGCGCAGCCATTGCAATTGCCGGCGTACGATGGGGTCCTCCACCTTCCTGCGCTCGATACTCAGTGCCAGGCCTCCCAGGATGTAAATCGCGGTCAGCGTCGCCATCCACAGCCGATCGAGTAACCATCGCAGCTCAACCAGGGGAATTGAGACGCGCAGCGTCCCCGAGCTCGCCAGGACGTACAAGGCAATCATGCTCAGGGCTAGCGCGTATAGCGCCATCGTCGTGACGCGTGCGCGCAGCCATTTTCTGGGCTCTGGGAACGACAGGCAGAAGTGCACGAAGATCACCGGAGCCAGCGCGCCCGCAACCACGTTGCCCCAATAAATCAGCTTGTCGAAGTTGTTGAGTTTCCCCGTGTAGTGAAATGAGAAAAAGATGAACGAGACCAGGCAGAAAACGTAAAAGTGCTGGGCTTTGAAAGCCGTGCCGCGCCGGAAGTAAACAAACAGTCCAATGGCAAGATGCGCCAGCCCCACGAAATAGAAATAGTACACCGCCGGATCTCGCGGCACCTCGCCCACAATAACCGGCGTCTTGACCTCGACGCCCCGCCTCACCAGGTAATCGGCTTTGTTCCACGCTCCGATTCGCACCAGGATTTTGGTGACGTCGATGGATGTTCTGATCGGGCTCCCGTTGATGCTGACCAGGATGTCGCCTGTTTTGATCCCCGCCTTGGCCGCCGGCCGATCTTTGGAGACTTCGAGCGCTTCCACTCCGGTGGTGCGGTCAACCCAGATCACGCCATCGTCGGGCAGACGGAACTTGCTTTGCTGCTGGAAGTTAATGACTGCCGACACTACTGCAGCCACCGTCAGCAAGGTCAAGATGGCAGTCGAAAGTTGGAACTTGAGTTCCTGGAACATTTAAGCCCGCAAAGACACTAACACCCTAGTTTACGTGCACTAGCACGTGTGCTGCCACGCTGCGTTACCCCTCCTTCTGTCAGAATACTATACATTTTCTTGGACTTATTAACCGTTTGTTGACAGCGAATTCGGATTTTGGGAGAAATACACTCCGTGGAAGTGTAGGCTAAAGTCTAGCCTTCGGATATTTCTTCTTCATGAAGGTCACAAACTCCGCTGGAGCCGACATGGTAGACAGTCGGCCCTGCCGAACCAGCGCCCAGCCCGCGAACTGGCTGGAAGCCTTGATTTCGTGGAGCGTGGTGGGCGGATCGAGGCGCGTGAGGAACTCCAGGTCGACGACTGTCAGTTTCGGTGATTTCGGATCGGGGCGAGGCTCGGACACCACCTGCGCCAGGCCGACGACGGCGGAATCGCCGCCGCTGTGGTACATGAAAACGCGATCACCAGGGTGCATATCTCGAATCGCACGTAGGGCTTGCGGGTTCTTGACACCATCCCAGACTGTCTTCTTTTCTTTTTCGAACTGGTCGATGGAGTAAGTCTCAGGGTCGGTCTTTGCCAGGAAGTAGTTCATTGATGGTACTTTAAACGAGAGAACAGCCAGGCGGCAATGACCGCGAGCATCGTAGCCCCCAAGAGCATGGGGGGGTATCCGTAACGGGCGACGACAGCGCCAGCGGCCGAAGCGGTGGCGGCCTGGGCTAGGAACGCCACCAGAAAGCTGAGGGCAGCGGCACCGCTCCGCTGGGTGGCCTCGACCTGATTCATCAGCAGGCTGTTGGTTCCGGGATCGCTCATGTACTGAAAACTCATGTAGGCAACGTAGGACGCCGCAGCCAAGAAAGCTGTGGGTCCGGCCGCGATGGAACCGAGTGCCAGGGCTGTAACCAGTTGCATACAAACCACTCCGCGCACCAGGCCGAGTTTTCGCAGAAGAAGAGGCGAGAGCAGAATAGTGGCGACTTGACCGGCGTGCGAGAAGGTAAAGACTATGCCGATGTTCTCGAGGGGCATATGGAACCGCCGCTCGAAGTAAGCGTTAAACAGCGGGTTGAAGGCGCCTGTGGCTAAACTCCACACCGCGATGGCCGTCAAGAATTTGTAAACAAAGGGACTTCTTGGATATCCACTGGTTTCTTCGGGACCGGCAGATTCCATTCGCAGTTTCGTTACGGGCCAGAATGCCAGGGCGGCAACGGCAACCGACGCGAGGAGCGTCAACTGTTTGGCGTGCATCCCGTCGGGAGCGAGATGGAGGCCGAGCACCCAGCCGGGAAGCCGGCCGCCGACCAGACCTGCCAGCATGCCCACTCCAATTCCCGAACTGTAGATCACGCTAAAGCCGACGGGCCGGGACCGCTCGCTGGTCAGGGCGGCGACTGCGGGAGCCATAGATACGGCCCACAGGGAGCTGATGGCTCCGCCGAGGAATGCCGAAGCGACCAGGGCAGGTTCGCCCGTTACCACGCAACGCAGGGCGAAAGCCGCGGACGCGCCGAGGATCGCAATCTTAATGGAGCGCGCGAGTCCGAGGCGGCGGACGATTCCCGCCGCCGGCAGGACGCCGGCCACGCTACCCAGGGTGAGAGCGCTGGCAATGTATCCAAGAGCGTCCTCGCGATAGCCCCGATCCAGAAGATAGAGGTTGTAGAGGAGGTAAAACACGAAAAAGCCGAGGGCGTAAATCGCGCCCGCTACGGTGAACCACCAGAAGGGAGCTTCCAAGCCGGAGGATCGCAACTTCCAGAGCACGCCATGCCAGAGCATCACCGGCAGGGTGCGGGCGTGATGAGCGACACGTGAAGCCAGGTGACCCGCGTAGCGAAGCCGATGCTTCCAGCGCAGGCGAAGCGTAATCTCCTCAGCGGGCACGAAGACATCGGCATACGCCGGCGGCAGCGTACGGGGGAGGATTTTTCGGAGCAGGATCCCGCGGCGGTCCCTCGACGAATCGAGAAGGGCCAGGTGCAACCACAGTTCGTGCTTGTTCGGCTGGAATAAGGCCTCGATGGGCGAGGCGGAATAGTTTTCAAACCAAGCCGGGACGTCGCCGGCGAGTCGTTGGATTTCTTCGGCGGCTTCCGGCGCAACGCGGCATCCGAACCACGCGGCCGCCAGCCGGAAGGCGACAGCCTCGAGCCGGCGTAGAGGCTCGGAATGCAGTTCCCGCCAGGTGGACCAGAAAGTTTCGTTTTCAGCTTGCGTTTCCAGAAAGCGGGCCGTCTCGTAAACGTGATTTACACGCGCGCTGCCGTGGAAGAGGTGCCGGAGCAAATGGAGCGTCGCATAGGCCAGCCGGTCGGCGGGGTGCAACACCGGGAGACCGTCCTCGACGACGCGCCGCTGCCAGAATTCCTCGACGCCCTGCACGGGAAGACGCTCGGCGTCCGAATCCCAGAAACGAAAATGCAATTCGACGGACGGAGGAATCTCGGGATCGAATGGATCGCCCCGCCATTGCCATCCGGTCTTGCGGGTGAGCGTTGGCAGGTGATCGGTAGCTATGTGTTCGTTGCTGGGCAAGGCTTCATAGCCCAGAGAGAGGACCGCGCGATATGCGCTCTCGATTGATTCTTGGGGCACAAACAGATCGAAGTCGTAGTGCATGCGCAGCCGGGGATCGAGGGTGTACTCGGGCCCGACCGAGAATCCTTTGAGAAGCACGAATTCAATGCGCTCCGCTCCCAGCCGCTCGGAAACGAGGGACAGTTCGGACCGAAGGCGCGCGAGCCGCTCGGTATTACGAGTGATATCGCGATCGATCCCGTCGCGCACCCAGGCGGGCAGAGACTCGCGACAGCTTGCACCCAGGACCAGAGTGATCGCGGCATGCCGCGTGAAATCCAAGGAGCGTTTCCACCCGGAATCGGACAAGGAGCCGAGGGCCGCGCAGCCCTGCTGCCGCACATCGTCGGGAAAGCTCAAGGCTGCCATTACAGCGGCGACGTGGCGCGGGATGCGCGGGTTCTCCAGCCAGCGGAGGGGCGGCCCGACCGGTGCGGCTGTCAGCTCACGGGTCTGGTTCAAGAGAGGCACATTCTTGGGAAGAAGAGGCGGACAGTTCTGAGCCATGTCGCCCGAGGCGACACCCGCGAGCATGAAAACCTGGCGGCAGCATTTTTTAGAAGTCTGCAAGGGGCGAGACGGGGACAGGCGGCTGTGTCCACGGAGAGAGCGTCGGCAGGGTGGAGAGGCGCTCGAATAGGGACACAGCAGCCAGTCCCCCTCTCGCGACGTTGTTGGTTCGGTGCTGCTCGATGAGGGACAGTGAAGCCGGTCCCCGTTGCGACGATCATTGCTAAAACTCAAATCTTAGCGCGAGTTGGATGCGGCGAGGCGGACCGCTGCCGAGGATATTTCCGAAGAAGGGCGCGAAGTCGGCATAGGTTCCGGGAATGCCCCAGTTGGGGTGGTTGAACGCGTTGAAGAATTCGGAACGGAATTCGACGTGGCTGCGCTCGGCGATGGTGAAGCGGCGGTCGAGCGCGAGATCGAAAACGATGTTTCCGGGGCCCATGATAATGTCGCGGCCGGCATTTCCAAACGTGAGCGGCGCCGGCGTGCTGAAGGCGTTGGTGTTGAACCAGTTACTTGCGGTGCGCTGACTGGGGGTCAGCGCGATGCTCTGGCCGGGGACGACGTTGGGCCGATTGGTAGTTCCGGCATTGGCGCCATCATAGGCTGCGTAGATCGGAGTGACGGGAGTTCCATCCTGCAGCGTGACGATGCCGCTGGTTTGCCAATGGCCGAACACCGGATTGAGGAAGCCATGGTTGGGGAGATTGTAGACGAAACCGCTGCTGACACGCCGGCCGACATTGAAGACGGAGAGGGCGCGCTCGAGCCGCAGGTTGCGCTCGTCCTGCGCGCCGACGGACTCGTAGAATCCCGGAATGATGGTATCGGCATCGTCGATGGATTTCGACCAGACAAAGCTGGCGAGGAAGGAAAGGCGCGCACTCATGCGTTTTTCCGCTTTGATCTGGAGCGAATTGTAGGACGAGTTGCCGATGTGCTGGACCTGAATGATGGGACCCAGCTGTGGGAATGTACGAAGCGATTGCAGGTCACCGGGGCGCGGCGCGAGATCTTGGCCGGTTTCGACGTGAGCCGGCGTATTGAAGTGCCGGAAGAGCCCCAGATCAGTTCCCTTGGAGCCAATGTAGGCGACCTCGACAAGTATTCCGGCCGGCAGTTCCTGCTGCACGCTGGCGTTCCACTGCTGAAGGTACGGAGTGGGGGCGTGGGCGTCGAGGCCGTACTCGGTGGGGAAGCCGGTTGTGGCAGTAACAGGGAAGCCGTTAGCGAGGGTCAGCAGCGGCGTGATTCCGTTGGTTGAGTTGTTCTCGTTGCGGATGCCGTTGAGCACCAGGTTGTAGGCTTCGAGGGTAATTTCCGGACTGTAGTAAATGCCATAGCCCGCGCGAATGACCATCTTTCTTCCCGGCCAGGCGTAAACCGGCGGCGTCCAGGCGAGCCCCGGGCGCGGCGAAAAGTTCTTGCGGTTGGGCAGGCCGGCGGTTGCGACGTTTGCGAGGGCGGGCGCCTGGGGAAGCTGCGAGTAATCGAGGTTGAGCAGATGGTTTCTGGCTTCGGTGAACGGCGAGAAGTATTCGTAGCGGAGACCTAAATTGACGGTGAGGCTACGGGTAACGCGCCAATCATCCTGGAAATAACCGGCGTAGCTATTCTGGCGTAGATACGCCTGGGAGAAGCCGACGGTGCGCGCGGTGAATTGCGGGAGCCCGATGAGAAAATCGGCGAATCCGTCTCCGCTGGAACCGGGATTAGCGAGGTCTTGAGTAAATGCTCCAGTGAAGATGTACTGGCCGCGCGGCATGTTGCTCTGCTCGTAATTAACCTGGCTGTGGAGCCACTGGAACCCCGCCTTGAACGTGTGGCGGCCACGGGTTAAGGAGAAGCCGTCGGAAATCTGCCAGAGATTGTCGCGCTGCAACTGGGGCGAGGTGGGGGAGTCGGTGACGGTGGAGAAATCACTGACGACAAAGTAAGGCAAACCGAAGGAAGCGGGATCGGCGGGCAGGTCGGTGATGCCCAATTCGCGCGCTATGTCGGTGCGGAACGCGCTTTCCGGCGTGCCGAAAACTTTGAGGCGCGTGAAAGACAGGCGAGCTTCATTGAGCCACGCTGTGCCGGCGAGCGTGTAGCCCACGGAGGCCTGCTGAGCGCGCACTACTTCATCAGTAGGCAACTGAGGGAAGCTGCCGGCGAGCAGATTACGCTCGTCGTTGACGGTATAGCGGCCGAACAAGCGGCCGTGGTTATGAAATTCGTGGTCGATACGGGCAGACCCGCTGTCAGTGTGGTCCTGGTTAGGGGTTGAGTCCAGGTAGTTGTTGGCACCCGTGCGATTGGGCAGCGGCTCGAACATGGCGAGATACTTCGCGGCGATCGGGTCGATGCGCGAAGACGGAATGATGTTGTTGGGAAACGGCTGGCGAGCCCCGCTGGGGTCAAGGTTGAGCGGATCGAAAATCTGGCTGCGGCCAGTGAAATCACCAGAACGCACGGTGGCGTCGGGCACGATGCTGACGGAGGGGGTAGCTGACTTGGCACGGAGCCCCTCGTAGGTAAAAAAGAAGAATGTGTTTTTCACCTTGGGCGCCGGCCCGCCCAGGGAGGCGCCGTACTGGCTCTGGCGAAAAATGGGGCGTGGCAAGGTGGGGTCATCGAAGAAATTGTGCGCGGCGAGAGATTCGTTTCGGAAGTACTCGAAAGCGCTGCCATGCCAGGCCAGCGAGCCTGACTTGGTGACGACGTCGACGACCCCGCCGGCAGCCTGGGAGAATTCCGCCGAGGCCAGCGAAGACTGGATGCGAAACTCTTGCACCGATTCCATAGGGGGGGTGACGGCGGTGGAAAAAGTGTTGCGGTCGGTGTTGGACGCGCCGTCGAGCGTGGTGGCGTTCATATAGGATCGCGCGCCATTGATGGGCGGATTGAAGGCCACAGCGCCGCGATTCTCCTGCACGTCATTGATGATGTCATGCGTGAAGCCGCCAAGCTGGCGCGGGATGGCCCCGGGGCCGAGCGTGATCAATTCAGCAATATTGCGCTGATCCAAAGGCAAGGAAATGATTTCGTGGGACTCGAGGCGGTAGCCGGCGGAAGCATCGTCACTTTGCACGGGCGAGACGGAGGCTTGCACGGTGACAGAGCCGCGCTCGCCACCGATTTTCAGCACCAGGTCGAGCCTGGCCTTCTGGTTCACCTGCAGCAGGACGGCTTCGGCGGTGACGGGCTGGAAGCCCGGCTTGGCCGCGATGACGCTGTAATTGCCCGGCGCGAGCTCGTCGATGCGGTATTCCCCATGGGGACCGGTGACGGAGGTGCGCGTGAAGCCGGTAGCGGTGTTGCGAGCAGTGATGGTAACGCCGGGCGCGACGGCGGAGGACTCGTCGCGAACCTCGCCAAGTAAGGTGGCGGAGGCGACCTGCGCGCAGGCGATTCCCACCGCACCAGTAAAAGCCAAGAGGAGGCAGATGCAGCTTTTCATGAAGCGAGAAACTCCAGAGCCCTAACGGCGTCGAATAAGTCGCTGTAGCGAAGCTCGAATGAACGGGCTTCGACCAGACGGCGCAGCGAGAGCCGCTGATCTTCGATCTGTTGCATGAGCGGCAATTCGCGGTCGAGGCGGGAGAAGGACTCTTCGGAAGACATGGGCACGAGCCGGGCGGGGCCGCCGGCATCGCGGTTCAGAAAAACGACGGCGTCTATATTCGCGTGCACGGCCCGCCGGAATTGTGGAAATGCGTTGGCAGCAGCAGGCTGGAACGAGAGTTTTTTCCAGGGTTGGACGAGCACCAGGTGACCCTCCAATTCGGGCAGGACCTCGACTGCGGTGGGGCGGAAGTGCATGCCGCGGGGAGTGCCCACTACGAGGCGATCAGTCGAGCGGCGCGCCAGCGACACGCCATCGTCGGTGACGAAGGTCCAGCCGCGTAGAGCACAGGCGAACGCGAGGCAACTTTTTCCGGCGCCGGAGGGGCCGCACAGCAGCACACCGTGGCCATTGCGGGTGACGCATGCGGCGTGAACCATGGTCAAGTGCGCGTGCCACAGCATAATGTACATGACGTTATTCAAATGGTAGGCGCGAAAGAACTCGTGGTCGCGTGCGCTGGCCGGCGACACCCAGAAGGCCGCGAATCCAGTGTTCAGATCGCCGACCGCAAAATCTTCCTCATCCGTTTCCGTAAAGAGGAGGTGACCCTGCGCCTTTGAGGACAAATTCGACGGACGCTTTGCCTGCGCATTATTGGAGACTACTACTCGAAATTCGAGCGAGTGATCGGTGAAGAGCAGAGGGAATCCGGCCCAGGTTTCTTCGGCAGTCTGGATGACATCCGGAGAATTGGTGATGACCCGCATAAGAAATCCGTGTGCGTGGACCTTGGTTTCGAGCGGCAATTCGATGCTGTAACCGAAGGGGTCGAAAACCGGGGCCGCGACGCTAGTAGTCTGGCTCATGTTTTGACTTCCATTATCGCCGCTGCCTGTGCGCTGGGAACCATTGATGGCGCTGTTTTTACATCTCTGCAAGTACTGGCAGGGTGGCACCGGCACCCCAGCCACGGCTAGAATCGCCTGTAGCTTGCATGCGAACAGCGATTATCCACTACTGGCTCCTGAACATGCGCGGTGGGGAGAAGGTGGTGGAAGCGCTGTGCCGCATACTGCCGGAAGCGAATCTTTTTACACTTTTCTACGACCCGGAGCGGGTGAGCGAGGTGATTCGCGCGCGGCGGGTGACGGCA
>Ga0335081_10016967_pt1 | contig 11794 bp, 7 predicted proteins | sample Lox_Sample_35_FD_206713 | JGI IMG/M metagenome (GOLD analysis project Ga0335081, IMG submission 206713) | Soil microbial communities from Loxahatchee National Wildlife Refuge, Florida, United States - Lox_Sample_3.5 | ecosystem: Environmental > Terrestrial > Soil > Wetlands | place: USA: Florida... | reverse complement strand
TCGCCCCCCGCGTGCGGGTCGGTCCCCGCCCCGGCGGCCCAGGCAGGCCCGGCGGCCCAGGCAGGCCCGGCGACCCGGCCGGCACCGGGTCCGGCCGCGGCAACACCCGGATCGGCCGCGGCGGCAGCGGAACCCGCCGCGGCCGCCCGGGCCCCGGTCCTGGCGATCAGCTCCCGGGCCTGCTCCCAGGAAAGACCCATGCCGCGCTGCGCGGTATCCATCGCCTCGGCCACGCCGAACCCGTGCGCCCACACGTGGTCCCGGAACCGCATCGTGGCGTCCCAGTCGATGGCGCCGTCCGGCCCAGCCGCCACGTGCGCGGCCGCGAAGACCCGCCGGCACCGGGGCGGCGGGTAGCCGGCCGCCCAGCCCGGCTCGGCGATCACCAGCGGCCCGGACCCGGAATCCCGCCCCGGCAGCCGGATCTGCGCAACCAAGTCAGATCTCCAGCGGCGGCACGTCGAGCCGCCGGCCTTCGGCCGAGGACCGCAGCGCCAGGCCGGCCAGCTGCACCCCCTTGGCCCCCTCGGCCAGATCCCAGGCGAACGGCCGGCCCTCGGCGGCGCACTTCAGGAACAGCTCCCACTCCGCCTTGAACCCGTTGTCGAAGGCCATGTTGTCCGGCACGTCCGACCACAGCGCCTGGTAGTCGATGGGGTCGGGCAGGTCGGGGTTCCACACCGGCATCGGCGTCGACACCCGGTGCTGCACGGCGCATTCGCGCAGTCCGGCCACCGCGCTCCCGGCCGTGCCGTCCACCTGGAGCTCGAGCAGTTCCCGCCGGTTGACCCGGACCGCCCAGGAGGAGTTCACCGAGGCGAACACCCCGCCGTCGAACTCGAGCACCGCGTACGCGGCGTCGTCCGCGGTCGCGTCGTAGGGCGCGCCCGACTCGTCCCACCGCCGCGGCAGATGCGTCGTGGCACGGGCGTACAGCGCGCTGACCGGCCCGAACAGGTCCGTCAGCAGGTACTGCCAGTGCGGGAACATGTCGAGCACGATCCCGCCGCCGTCCTCGGCGCGGTAGTTCCAGGACGGCCGCTGCGCCAGGATCTCGTCCCCCTCGAACACCCAGTAGCCGAACTCCAGCCGGACCGAGAGCACCCGGCCGAAGAAGCCCCCGCGCACCAGCCGCCGCAGCTTGATCACGCCGGGCAGGAACAGCTTGTCGTGCACCACCCCGTGGGTGATCCCGGCGGCCCTGGCCGCGCGGGCCAGCCGCAGCGCGCCGTCCAGCGAGCCGGCCACCGGCTTCTCCGTGTAGACGTGCTTGCCCGCCTCGATCGCCGTCAGCAGGCTGGCCTCGCGCGCGCTGGTGACCTGGGTGTCGAAGTAGACGTCGACCTCGGGGTCGGCCAGCACCTCGTCCAGGCTGGTGCTCCAGCGCTCCAGGCCGTGCCGCTCGGCGACGGCGCGCAGCCGCTCCTCGCTCCGCCCGACCAGGATCGGCTCGGGGTACAGGGTGCTGCCGTCCTCCATCTGCACGCCGCCCTGCTCCCGGATGGCCAGCAGCGACCGCACCAGGTGCTGCCGGTAGCCCATCCGGCCGGTGACCCCGTTGAGGGCGACGTGGATGACCTTGCGCGACATGCTCTCTGCCAATCAGTCGGGGCCAATCAGTCGGGGCCAATCGGTGGGCCTTCGGCAGGCGACCGGCCCGGTGCTACCCTGAGCACCTCGGGAAAGTGCTTTCCCAGATTAGGCTGGCCCCCGAACTTGGGTCAAGCGCGGGTAACAGCGAGGAGGGCCGTGAACCCCAGGGTGACGCTGCAGGACGTCGCCGACCGGGCCGGGGTGTCGCTGACCACCGCGTCCCGGGTGGTGAACGAGGGCCCGCGCCGGGTCGGGCCGCGGCTGGCGCAGCGCGTCAACCAGGCCGTCGCCGAACTCGGCTACACCGCTAACCTGCAGGCCAGAGCGGTCGCCACCGGGCAGAGCACGATGATAGGCGTGGTCGTGCACGACATCGCCGACCCCTATTTCTCCTCCATCGCGGCGGGCCTGATCGAGGTCGCCGACGCGCGCCGGCTGCTGGTCTGCATGTCGAGCACGTCGGCCACCGAGACGGCCGAACGCGAGTATGTCGCGCTGATGCGCGCCCAGCGGGCCCGCGCGGTGATCCTCATCGGCAGCCGGTCCGACGACGCCGGGGCCCGGGACGCGCTGCGCGCCGAGATCGCCGCCTTCACCCGGTCCGGCGGCCGGGCCGTGGCCGTCGGCCAGGACCTGCTGGGCGTGGACACGGTCCTGCCGGAGAACGCCGCGGGCGCCGAGGCGCTGGCCCGGGCCATGGTCGCGCTCGGGCACCGGCGTTTCGCCGTGCTGGCCGGTCCGCGCGGCCTGCTGACCGCGCGGGACCGGCTCGACGGCTTCCGGGCCGGCCTGGCCGCCTGGGACGTGCCCCTCACCCGGGTCGTCCACGGCCCGTTCACCAGGGACGGCGGCTACGAGGCGATGAGCGCCGTGCTGGCCGCGGCCGAGCCGCTGCCGGACTGCGTGTTCGCGGTCACCGACGTGATGGCCATGGGCGCGCTGGCCCGGCTGCGGGCCGGCCGATACCAGGTGCCCGCCGACATCGCGCTGGCCGGCTTCGACGACATCCTCACCCTCCGTGACGTCTACCCGCCGCTGACCACGGTCCGCCTGCCGCTCAAGCGCATGGGGGAGATGGCGGCCGGCCTGGTCCTGGCCGAGACCGCCGAGGCGGCCGTCGGCCCGCGGGTGGTACCCGTCCACGGCGAGGTCATCCTCCGGGAGAGCACCCTCCCGGGCCCGCCTGCTGACTCTGCCAGTTGACCCTTGCGCGTCCCGGCGCTCATCAGGTACGTTTCGCACAAATTGGAAAGCGCTTGCCAGTGACACTCCATGTCGTTGTTGACTGTTAACCGCGATCCCGCGCATGATCCGTACTAACTACGAACCAGCACCAGCCCGGACAGATGCCAGCCAGCACCAGCCCGGACGGCTCCCCGAGGAAGTGAGCGCATGAGCGAGGCGGCGCACGTTCCGTTCACGGAAACCAAAGCACCCGAGTCGGCCGAACGGCTGCACCGCGGGGCGCTGAGCCTGGTCGACATCTCCGCGTCCACGATGGCCAACATCGGCCCGGCCTACAGCTTCTATTTCGGCTTCGCCGGGATCGTGCTCGCGGCCGGAATCGGCTCGCCGCTGGTCCTGGTCGCCGCCATCATCGCGATCGCACTGCTCGGCAACACGCTGTCGCAGTTCTCCCGGGCGCACCCGAGCACCGGCGGCTTCATCACGTTCGTGGGCAAGACGTTCGGCGGCACCAGCGCGGTGACCACGGCGCTGCTGTGCGGGGCCGGGTACATCATCGCGATCTCGTCGGTGCTGGTCATCTCCGGCGGGTTCCTGTCGATGATGATCCAGTTCTACGCGAACGTGAGCATCCCGTGGATCATCTTCTCCGCCATCTTCACCGCAGGCGCCATGATGATGATGTTCCGCGGCGTGGCCGTGTCGACCAAGCTGGCCGGCTTCTTCTTCGGCTTCGAACTGCTGGTGCTGCTCGTCGTGTCGATCGCCGTGCTGATCAAGCACGGTGGCCACCTCAGCAGCGTGCCGTTCCAGCCCAGCCACATCACCAACCACTTCAGCGGCCTGGCCCTCGCCTTCCCGCTGGGCGTGTACCTGTTCATCGGCTGGGAGAACTCGGCGGCGCTGGCCGAGGAGACGAACAACCCGCGGCGCAACGTGCCCCGGGCCGTGTTCCTGTCCATCGCCCTCATGGCCTTTACCTACCTGCTGCTGGCCTACGCCACGGTCACCGGCTTCAACTACAGCGCCAGCGCGCTGACCTCCGCCGCCATCCCGTTCATTAGCGTCGCCCACAGCCTCGCGGCCTGGCTGGCCTTCATCGCGTACCTGGCCGGGCTGACCTCCACCCTGGGCGTGCTCATCGCCGCGGTGAACTCCCAGTGCCGGCTGATCTTCAACGCCGGGCGGGAGGGCCTGCTGCCGCGCTGGATCGGCAAGGTGCACCCGGTCCGGCGCACCCCGGTCAATGCCATCATCATCTTCGTCGCCATCGCCAGCGCGATCACCCTGGTCTGGGCCCTCGGCCACTGGATCGGCGGGCACGGCAACAGCCTGGACGCGCTGAACTTCTTCTTCGAGTCCAGCACGATGGGCACGCTCCTGCTCCTGGTCGTGTACTTCCTGGCCAACCTGGCCTTGCCGTTCTACTACCGCAAGTACCGGCCGGACGAGTTCAACGTGGTCAAGCACATCATCCTGCCGGTGCTCGGCATGGCCGCCATCGCCGTCCCCATCTACTACCTGTGCAAGCCGCCGCAGCCCCAGCCCTACGACTGGTTCCCGTTCGCCGCCCTCGGCGTCATCATCGTGTCCATCCTCTACTCGGTCTGGCTGGTCAGACGCGACCCCGGGCTAGGCGAGCGGGTCGGCTCGATCGTCGCCGATGAATAGCGCGCCCCCCGTCCATGCGCTCGACCCGGCCACCGCGGCCGAGTACCTGGCGGGCCGGGACGTCATGGCGGCGGCCGGGCTGCTGCCGGAAGGAGACAGGGCACCCGTCCGGTTCGCCTATTACGGCCTCGAGGAGCCGCCCAAGGACGAGGTGCTGGCCGGCCCGGAAAGCGCGGACCGCCGGCTGCGCGCGTTCCTGGTCAACACCGGCACCGGCGAGTCGACCGACGTGGTGGTCTCGCTCACCCACAACAAGGTGGTCAGCGCGCGCACCCTGGACCCGGTCCGCGACGGCCAGATGCCCATCCTGGAGAGCGACTTCGCCCGGGTGGACGAGATCACCAAGGCCGACCCGGACTGGCGCGCCGCCATGGCCAGGCGCGGCTACCACGACCTGAGCCAGATAAGGACCTGCCCGATCACCGCGGGCAATTACGGGCCACCCGGCGACGACCGGCGGCGGATGGTCCGCGTGCTCGCGTTCGTCCAGCGCCAGGAGCACGACCTGGCCTGGGCCCACCCCATCGACGGCGTCGCCGCCTACGTCGACCTGATCGAGAAGAAGGTCTTCAGGGTCACCGACGAGTTCGAGCTCCCGGTGCCCGCAGAAAGCGGCGACTACGACGACGAAGCCGTCCGCGGCCCGCACCGCACCACGCTGAAGCCCGTCGAGATCACCCAGCCGGAAGGCCCCAGCTTCACGCTCGACGGCTACGCGCTGCACTGGCAGGACTGGTCGATGCGGATCGGCTTCGACGCCCGCGAGGGGCTGACCCTGCACCAGGTCAGCCTCGACGGCCGCCCGGTGATGTACCGCGCGTCCATCCCGGAGATGGTCGTCCCCTACGGCGACCCGGACTTCCGCTACTGGCAGGCCTACTTCGATACCGGCGAGTACCTGGTCGGCACGTGGGCCAACTCGCTCGAGCTCGGCTGCGACTGCCTGGGCGAGATCGCCTACCTGGACGCCACCGTGACCGACGACACCGGCCAGCCGCGGGCCATACCCAACGCCATCTGCATCCACGAGGAAGACTTCGGCATCTTGTGGAAGCACACCGACATCTTCAACGGCTCGGCTCAGTCGCGCCGCCAGCGCCGGCTGGTGGTCTCCTACTTCACCACCGTCGGCAACTACGACTACGGCTTCTACTGGTACTTCTACCTGGACGGCACCATCGAGCTCGAGGTCAAGGCGACCGGGGTGCTGTTCACCTCGGCCTACCCCGCCGGCGGGCACGACTACGCCACCGAGGTCGCGCCGGGCCTGGCCGGCGTGGTGCACCAGCACCTGTTCAGCGCCCGGCTGGACATGACCGTGGACGGGCTGGCCAACGCGGTCGAGGAGGTCGACGTCACCGGCCTGCCCGTCGGCCCGGGCAACCCGTACGGCAACGCCATCGCCCAGCAGGTGACCCGGCTGACCAGCGAGTCCCAGGGCGCCCGCCGCACCGACGGCGCCCGCGGGCGGACCTGGCGCATCATCAGTACCGAACGGGCGAACCGTTTCGGCCGTCCCACCAGTTACACGCTCTACCCGGAGTCCGCCCCCACCCTGCTAGCCGACCCGGACTCCCCGCTGGCCCGGCGGGCCGGGTTCGCCGCCAACCACCTGTGGGTCACCCGCTACGACCCGGACCAGCGCTGGCCCGCCGGTGACTTCGTGAACCAGCACCCCGGGGGAGCGGGCCTGCCCGCGTTCACCGCGGCCGACCGCGACATCGACGGCCACGACATCGTGGTGTGGCACACGTTCGGCCCCACCCACGTCCCGCGCCCGGAGGACTGGCCGGTCATGCCCGTCGCCCGCTGCGGCTTCACCCTCAAGCCCACCGGCTTCTTCGACCGCAACCCCACCCTGGACGTCCCGCCCAGCGCCCCGCACTGCACGTCAGGCTGAGCGCAGTTCGTCCCGCAGTTCGCGCTTGAGGATCTTGCCCAGCGGGTTGCGCGGCAGTTCGTCGCGCAGCTCGAGCCGCTCCGGCAGCTTGAACGTGGCGATGCCCAGGCCGCGCAGGTACGACACGATCTCGGGGAGCGTCACCGTGGCGCCCGGCCGGGGGACCACCACGGCGCAGGCGCGCTCGCCGAGCACCTCGTCCGGGTAGGCGACCACGGCCACGTCGGCCACCGCGGGGTGCCCGGCGATGAACCCCTCCAGCTCGGCCGCCGAGATCTTCATCCCGCCGCGCACGACCATGTCCTTGGACCGGTCGACGTAGTGCAGGTACTCCAGGTCGTCGCCGGCGATCTGGAGGATGTCCCCGGTCTTCAGGTAGCCGTCCTCGTCGAACGGGTCGGGCACGCCGCTGGCCGGCAGGTACCCGGGGAACACGCCGGGTCCCTTGATGCGCAGCTCGCCCGGGATACCCGCTGAAGTGATCTCCTGCCCGGTGACCGGGTCCACGATCCGCGCCAGCGTCCGGCGTGACATGGAGATCGACCAGGTCCGCACGCCGTAACGGGGGAAGTACTGCGCCCGCACGGCCGGGTCGGGGATGTCCTTGGGCGTGCCGAGCAGCGCGATGCCCTCGTTGGAGCCGTAGAAGTTGATGATCTCGATGCCGTACTTGTCGTGCCAGCCCTGCAGCAGGCTGGGCGCCAGCGGCGTCGAGCCGGAGCCGAGGATGCGCAGCGAGGAGATGTCGGTCTGCGCCAGCAGCGCCTCGTTGTGCAGCAGCGCGGTGAGCAGCGCCGGCGGCGCGCACGTGTACGTGGCCCGATGCCCGGAGATCTGCCGCAGGAACGTGGCCAGGTCGAACGGGTGGTGCTGGACCAGCAGCCCGCCCACCTTCAGCCAGGGCAGGAACATGCCGTTGATGCCGGCCATGTTCACCATGGGGAACGGGTTGAGCAGCACGTCGTCGGCGGTCAGGTCCGGGCCTTCCACCGTGCCCGTGCACATGGACATCCAGTCGTAGTGGGTCCGCGGCACGCCCTTGGGCGTGCTCTCGGTCCCCGAGGTCCAGCAGATCGTGACGCAGTCGTTCGGGTCCGCGGCGAAACCGCCCAGGTACGAGGCCAGCCCAGAACGGTCATCGGCCGAAGCGATCCGCTCGTCCAGCCCCAGCACCCCCCCGGGCAGCCCGGCCCCAGGAGACCCGAACGCCGCCACCACGCGCAGCGACGGTATCTGCGGAAGCAGCCCGGCGATCTCCGCCGCGGCCGGCCGCTGCCCGATCCGCGCCGCCGTGATGAACAGCCTGACCTGCGCCACGTTCGACAGGTGGGTGAGCTCCCAGGCCCGGTACTGCACCGGGAACGGGGCCACGATCGCGCCGATCCGGACGATGGCCAGGAACGCGACCGCGATCTCCACCGTGTTCGGCAGCTGGATGCCGGCCACGTCGCCGGCCCGCAGGCCCTCGTCCAGCAGCACCTGGGCCAGCCGGGAGACCTCCTCGTCGAGCTGCGGCCAGGTCAGCGAGCGGAACGGGCCGTCCATCAGCGCGTCCCGGTTCAGCGGGTCGACGATCGCCGGGATGTCACCGAACTGCCTGACCCGCTCGCGCAGCAGCCCGTCGATCATGTCGTCGTTCCAGTACCCGAGCTCCCGGTACTCCCGCACCCGCGCATCCGGATGAAGCCCCACAGTTCCCTCCTAAGCCCTGAGGCGCCAGCGCGGTCAGGGCAGCCACCCCCGCGGGGTCGGCGTCGCTCGACCCGGGCACCAGCGCGACCTCGTCCACGCCCGCGTCGGCGTACTCGGCCAGCCGGGCCCGCACCGCCCGCTCGTCGCCCGCCAGGGACACATGGCCCACGATCTCCGGCGGGATTGCCGTCAGCAGCTCGCCAGGATGCGGCCGCCTCCGGGCGAAGCGCACCAGCTCCCCGAACCCCGCCTCGGCGAACATCTCCCCGTAGCCAGGCGCGGACAGGTAGGAAACGAGCCCCCGCCGCAGCTGCTCGATGCCGCCAGGCGACGGATCGATCACCGTCGCCAGCCAGGCCGCCACCGGCGGCACCGGCCGCCCGGCTGCCCGGCACTCGTCGTGCAGCATCCCCGCCAGCCGGGCCGCTGACTTGGGCGTCACCAGGTTGATGACCATCCGGTCCGCCTGCCGGGCCGCGACCCGCACCGCACCAGGCCCGAACGCCGCGATGGTCAGCGGCGTCCCCGGCGCCCGTGTCCGCAGCCGGAACCCCCGGGTCCTGATCACCTCGCCCCGCACGTCGGCCTTGCCCCCGGCCAGCAGCACGCGCAGCGCCGAGGCCGACTCCGCCAGCGCCACCGGGGTCCGCTCCTGGCGCCGCCCGTGCCACTGCTCGACCACCACCGGGCTGGACGAGCCGATGGCCACGTTCACCGTCCGCCCGGTCAGCTCGGCCAGCGAGCCGGCCCCCATCGCGATCATGACCGGGTCGCGCACCGCCACCGCCAGCGGCCCGATCGTCAGCGCGGCCCGCGCCGTCCGCCCCGCCACCACCGCGCCCAGCGCGAACGCGTCGAAGGTGGCCATCTCGCCGATCCAGATCTCGGCGTACCCCAGCGCGTCCGCGACCTCCGCCGTCCGCACCACCTCCCCGGCCGGCCGGTCCTGCCACAGCCCCAGCGACACCGACAGCTTCACGGCCTCGTTCTATCACTCCGTTAGTTGTATTGTCACGAGCATGACCGGCCGAGCCGACGCCCTGCTCGCCCCCGGCCCGTCCGTCCTGCGCCTCAGCGCCAAGTTCCCCGCCGTCCCCAGCTGCGCCCCCCGCTGACCGAGGGCACGCACCGTCCCCCGCAGTCCCCGCGCGGCCCTCGCAGTCCCCGCGGCGCCCGCAGTCCCCTGCGGCCCCCGCAGCCCCGCGCTTCCGTAACCCCAGCCAAGCGTGCCCGGACCCGCGAGCTATCTTTTCCGCGGCGCGATTCGTCCCTGGATGGGTCACTCCATCTGTTGTAGTATGTGCAGAGCGACGGCACAGGGTGGAGTCAGACATGGGCAGCGCGAGCGCGTGGATCGCCGGCAGCTACCAGAGTGACTTCGCGCGGAACTATGCGCGCGAGGGCCTGGAGATCTCCGACATGGTGGCCGAAGCGGTCACCGGCACGCTGGACAGCGCCGGCCTGGAGCCCGAGGACGTGGACGCCATCCACGTCGGGAACGCGTTCGGGCAGCTGTTCACCGGGCAGGGGCAGCTGGGCGCGATGCCGGCCACCGTCGAGCCGCGCCTGTGGGGCAAGCCCGCGTCGAGGCACGAGGCGGCCTGCGCCTCGGGCAGCGTGGCCGTGCTCGCGGCCACCGCCGAAATCGAGGCCGGCCGTTACGACTGCGTGCTGGTGCTCGCGGTGGAGCAGGAGCGCAACGTGCCCGGCGCCGACGCGCCGAGGCATCTGGGCGCGGCCGCCTGGATCGGGCACGAGGGCCAGGACGCCACGTTCATGTGGCCGTACATGTTCAGCCAGCTGGCCGACGAGTACGACCGCCGCTACGGCCTCAACGACCAGCACCTGCACGCCATCGCCGAACTCAACATGCGCAACGCCAGGGACAACCCGCTGGCGCAGACCCGTAACTGGACGTTCGGGCCGGGTGGCTTCGCCGACCACGACGCGGATAACCCCCTCGTCGAGGGGCGGCTGCGGCGCACCGACTGCGCCCAGGTCACCGACGGCGTGGCGGGCGTGCTGCTGATCTCCGACCGGCTCCGCCAGGGCCGCCTGAGCTCCAGGCACATGCCACGGATCGCCGGCTGGGGGCACGGCACCGCCGGGCTGGCCCTGCAGCCCAAGTTCGACCGCAGCCAGGGCCATCCGTACGTGTTCCCGCACGTCCGCCGGACGGTCACCGACGCGTTCCGCCGCGCCGGGCTGCCCGGCGTCAGCGCGCTCGACGGCATCGAGACCCACGACTGCTTCTCGATGTCGGAGTACATGGCCATCGACCACTTCGGCATCACCGAACCCGGCGAGAGCTGGAAGGCGGTGGAGAACGGCGAGCTCGAGCGGGACGGCGCCATCCCGGTCAACCCCAGCGGCGGCCTGATCGGCGTCGGCCACCCGGTGGGCGCCACCGGCGTGCGCATGCTGCACGACGCCGCCCGGCAGGTGACCGGCCAGGCGGGGGAGTGCCAGGTCGACGGGGCCAGGACCTTCGCCACGCTGAACATCGGCGGCAGCCTCACCACCACGGTGAGCTTCGTGGTCACGGCCGAGTAGGAGAAAAGGATCATGGCCGACGTCGAGGTCTACGGCAAGCTGCTCTCGACCCTGCCGGAGGACGACGACCACCCCTACCGGTCGGGCCCGTGGCGGCCGCAGCCCGTCGAGTACGACGCGGACGAGCTGCACGTCCGGGGCGAACTCCCAGCAGATCTTTATGGCGTGTACCTGCGCAACACCGAGAACCCGCTGCACCCGGCCATCGTCAGGTACCACCCCTTCGACGGCGACGGGATGATCCACAAGGTCTCGTTCCGCGACGGGAAGGTGTCCTACCGGAACCGGTTCGTCCGCACCGACGGGCTGCTGGCCGAGCAGGAAGCCGGCCGCTCGCTGTGGGCCGGCCTCGCGGAGAACCCGGACGTGGCCGTCCGGACCGATGGCTGGGGCGCCCGCGGCCGGATGAAAGACGCGGCGTCGACCGACGTCATCGTGCACGCGGGGGTCGCGGTGGCCAGCTTCTACCAGTGCGGCGACCTCTACCGGCTCGATCCGCTCACCCTTGACGACCTGGGCAAATGCACGTGGGGAGGATCTTTCCCTAACGATCTGGGTGTCTCGGCTCACACAAAGGTCGACGATCACGCCGGTGAGCTGCTGTTCTTCAACTACTCCACCACCGCGCCGTACCTGCATTACGGCGTGGTCGACGCGGGCAGCCGGCTGGTGCACTACGTGCCGGTCGGCCTGCCCGGCCCGCGGCTGCCGCACGACATGGCCTTCACCGAGCATTACGCGATCCTCAACGACATGCCGCTGTTCTGGGAGCCGGAGCTGATCAGCCGGGGCCTGTACGCCGCGCGGTTCCACCCGGAGATCCCGTCCCGGCTCGGGGTCATCCCGCGCCGCGGCGCCCCCGGCGACATCCGCTGGTTCGAGTTCGACCCGACCTACGTGCTGCACTGGACCAACGCCTTCGAGGAAGGCGACGAGGTCGTCGTCGACGGGTTCTTCCAGGGCTGCCCGGAGCCGGCCGCCGCCGGGCCGAACGGCCCGGCGGACCGGATGTTCCGGTTCCTGGCCCAGGACGCCATGCAGACCCGGCTGCACCGGTGGCGGATGAACCTGGTCACCGGGGCGACCAGCGAGCAGGACCTGTCGGATACCTGCACCGAGTTCGGCACCATCAACAGCGGGTTCGGCGGACGGCCCTACCGGTACAATTACGCTGCCACCAACGAGCCGGGCTGGTTCCTG
>Ga0335081_10016966_pt1 | contig 11795 bp, 14 predicted proteins | sample Lox_Sample_35_FD_206713 | JGI IMG/M metagenome (GOLD analysis project Ga0335081, IMG submission 206713) | Soil microbial communities from Loxahatchee National Wildlife Refuge, Florida, United States - Lox_Sample_3.5 | ecosystem: Environmental > Terrestrial > Soil > Wetlands | place: USA... | reverse complement strand
CTCCTTCCATCAGGCTTTTGGCAGTCTAACCGCAAAAAATATCTGATATCTGAAATTGGACAGCGAAATTCTCTGCCAAGAATTCTAAGGTTTTTTGAAGCAAGAAATACGAAAACGGCCAATATGAATTGACTTATATGCATCCTAAAATTTGCAGCGTCAAATCGAGACGGTTTGTATTTTCTTGATAAGAGGTGAAGAGTCATGAAGATGAAAGAGGTGCGGGAGATAGTGAAGAAGAAAGGTGTTGATACCAGGGTTGGCAGGAAGAAGGAAGAGATGATCCGCGATTATCAGATCGCCGAAGGATACTCGCCGTGTTTTCATACCCGAGAGTCCTGCTGGGAACTTTGCCTGTGGAAGGACGATTGCCTTGACGTAGATTGATGCCTAATCTCGTTGCCAAAGGAGAAGAGCAAATTTCCGTGTCTCTTGATACCAGGATTATGAGTGAAAGGAATTTCGAAGGATGCCTGCAGAAGAGTTATTGAGGATAAAGGAGATACAGAGCCTGGAACGAACGCTTGAGGAAGCGGAGGTTATTCAGACGGGAATGAAGATTATTCTTATCGATCCCTCGCTGGACTCAAAACGAAAGGACGAGTACGAAAAGGCATTCGTGAGATTGAGAAACGAAATCAGAGAACTGATGGTTCTTGTAGAAAATATGCGGACCAAAGCACATTCCGCAGAAACCCGTCAATTGGTCAGGCTTGGGAAGGCATCGAGCTGTTGAATTAACGAATCACGTGACGTGACATCCCCGACAAGATGAGGCTCACGATGTTCAGACAAAAATACACGATCGAGCAAATGCTTGCCTCGACAGGAATTACAATCAACGGCACTATGCCCTGGGATATCACAGTCCGGGACAACCGCCTCTATTCGCGGCTTCTCAGGTACAAGAATCTGGGACTCGGCGAATCATACATGGAGGGATGGTGGGATTGCGAGCGGACCGATGAATTGATCTGCAAGGTTCTGAAAGGAGGGATCGAGAACAAGATCAAGGGGGGAATTAAACTGCTCCTGCCATTTCTTTCCGCAGTTCTCCTGAACATGCAGTCGAGGGTGCGTTCGCTCGACGTAGCAAGGCAGCATTACGATCTTGACAACGAGCTCTTCATGTCGTTTCTCGACCCATACAATCAGTATAGCTGTGCCTATTTTGACGGAACGGACGGCCTGAATGAAGCGCAGGTCAAAAAAATGGAGCTGATCGGGAGGAAACTTGCGCTCCGTGCAGATGATCATGTGCTGGATATCGGCTGCGGCTGGGGAGGGCTTGCCAAATACATGGCGGAGAAATACGGCTGTAAGGTCACGGCGATAAACATATCGGAACAGCAGATTGGCTATGCGAGGGAATTTTGTAAGGGCCTACCCGTTGAGATACTGAAGTCCGATTACCGGGAACTTCAGGGATCGTACGATAAGATCGTATCCGTGGGAATGTTCGAACACGTGGGACAAAAAAATTACAAAACTTTTATGAAGGCGGTTTACCGCTCCTTGAAAGAGAGCGGCATCTTCCTCCTCCATACGATCGGAGGCAACGAATCGCAGGTCAAATGCGATCCGTGGATAAACAAGTACATATTCCCCAACGGGATGCTGCCCAGCATGGCCCAGATAGGAAAGGCTGCCGAGGGGCTCTTCATCATGGAGGACGTGCACAACCTGGGGCCGCACTATGAGAAAACCCTGATGGCCTGGCATGCAAACTTTCAAAAGGCATGGGCGGAGCTAAAAGCAAGATATGATGAGAAGTTCAAACGGATGTGGGACTATTATCTTCTCTCCTGCGCGGGGTCGTTCAGGGCGAGGAACATCCAGATATGGCAGCTTGTTCTGACGAAGCACGGTGCCGGCACCATGCAGCCTATGTGCAGATAGAAACGGGGGCGACGCAAGCCCCGCTTCTATCCGTGACTCGTCAGGCTCTTCAGGCATTGGCGTTGACACAAACCCTCAACGGTATGAAGACAGACCATCCTTCATGACATTCCCGCAATCGCATTCGGTAAAACGTTCTTTCCAGAGGTCATCGGTAAGCCTCTTAACATCCCTCCCGTAGTCAGACATTGTAGAGCAGTATGAAGCATCATCGATGGCCGCCATGGCATTTTCATCGAGACCCTTTGCCTGGACATTTTTTATCGTTTCGTGAGCCACGTCAAAATGGTCTCTTAAGAAACAGGGAGCGATCAGGTTACCGACCTTGTCTGGCGGCTGGCCGTATGTGTAGCCGTCCTGCCAGTCTCTTATGGCCTTGAAGTAGTGTGTTGCCGCTCCAGTCTATGTAGAAATAGCCGCCGGGTCTTCCTGCTGAGAGGCAGCCCACCGAATCGAGACCGCCGTTCCAGAAGTCGACGAGAAAGAGGTCGGTCTCTTCAATCAGCTCCTGCTCTCGCTTGAAGAGGTCGAGGCGCTGTTCGGGGGTGATCATTAGTTCGGTCGCCACGCCCCTCCCGATGGGCATGTATTGAAATATCCAGCCGTACATTGCGCCCTGCGTGTTGAAATAAAAATCGACAAAGTCATCGCTCAGAGCCACGTGGGCATTCTTTTTGGTGATGGTGATACTTATGCCGAATGGAACACCGGCGTTGCGGAGATTCTCCATCGCCGTAATTATGCGCCTGTGCGTTCCCTCACCGCGACGGGCATCAGTCTCCTTTTCGAAGCCTTCCACCGAGATTGCGGGCGAAATATTGCCGCATTCGGCGATACGCCTTGCAACGTCTTTTGTGATCAGCGTGCCGTTTGTGTACGTCATGAAGAAATTGTCTGAGTTGTGCGGCAAGTTCGGCTCATAACGCGGAGACGTTGAGCTTTGAGATATTGAACAGGATCAGAAATCAGAACCCCGGGCCCTACGAAATAGAAAAGCCCGAAACAATCAGTTGGCGATATTGCTCCGGGCTTCCGGAAGCCTCCTAAGATCAGGAGTAGGAAGGAGGTAGGCTTGGTGTTGCTTTGCTCAGGTGCTTTTCAACTTATGCAATCCTGTTATTCCGGCAATTAGTACACAGGAACTTTGTTATGAATTCCATCGGAAGATTCCTTATTCAATGGGTTAATTTACCTGAAAAAAATGTTCTGCTGCGTTTGAAGAGAGAGGTTCGCCCCTTTCTTTCCCGGGTTGTTCGTTTGAAAAAATAATATTTTTTGAAGCGATATATAGGGAATTGCCTGATATCAATCAGCCGCTGCACATTTTATTCTGTAAAAATTAAGCGAGGATGGAGAAATGACCGATCATGTAAGGACAGAAGACAGACTTTCGCCGTGGTGGAGGATGTCTGTTCTAATTGTCATGATTCTCGGTTTCGCAATCCTCATCTGGATTGCGGTCGTGACACCCCGCGATGCCCCGCCGATTCCCGTCAAGGTCGTTACAAAGGCAGGCGATATAATTTTCACCAGCGATGATATCATTTCCGGCCAGGAGGTCTTCCTGAAGTACGGCCTCATGGAAAACGGGACGGTATGGGGGCATGGCGCATACTTGGGTCCGGATTTTTCGGCGGAATATCTTCATGCCCTGGCTGACGAAGCAAAGGCAGTGCTCTCCCAGTCTCTGTACGGTCGTCCTGTTTCAGGAGTCACACAATTCGAGCATGATTTCCTGAATGCCGAGGTTCAGCGGCTGCTCAAGACGAATCGCTTTGATCCTCATACGGGTGTGCTCACCTTCACGCCCGCCGAGGCGGTGTCGTATCGCAGCCAGATAGAGAAATGGGGAGCATACTTTTACAAGCCTGAAATCAACCGCGGCCTGCTGATCGGATTGATTCACGACCCGGATGAAATCAGGCAGCTTACCTCTTTCTTCGCTTGGACGGCCTGGGCATCGGCAGCAAACCGTCCGGGGAAGGATTACTCCTACACGAATAATTTTCCCTACGACCCGGCAGTTGGAAACCGGCCGACGGCTGGCGTCTTCCTGTGGAGTGCGCTCAGCCTCATCGCTCTTCTTGCCGGGACGGCGGCCGTGCTCTTTGTGTTTGGGAAGTTTGACTTCTTGGGTTGGAAAGGCACGGGTAAGCACATCCATCCACAGCTCCTGCCCGGGGAGGCCACGGAGAGCCAGCGGGCGACAATCAAGTTCTTCGCCGTTGCCGGCCTTCTCTTCCTCGCCCAGGTCCTTGTTGGAGGCGCAACGGCGCATTATCGTGTCGATCCGGGAAGCTTTTATGGACTCAATTTTCCACAATTCTTTTCGAGCAATATTTTCCGCACATGGCACCTGCAGACGGCGATTTTCTGGATTGCGACGAGTTATATCGCAGGCGGGCTCTTCCTAGCCGCTGCCTTCAGGCAGAAGGAGCCCGGAGGACAGACGAGGGGAATCAACATACTTTTTTCAGCGCTAGTCTTAGTCATGTTCGGCAGCCTCTTCGGGGAAATGTTCGGCGTTTTTCAACTTGCGGGAAAGGTCTGGTTCTGGTTCGGTCACCAGGGATGGGAATACCTCGACCTCGGACGGGCGTGGCAGTTCATGCTTGTTGCGGGTTTTTTCCTGTGGCTTCTTCTGCTCGTGCGTGCCGTAGGGCCGGCTCGCAGTGATCCGCAAGACGGGGAGATGGTGAAGCTCTTTATCTTTGCGGCGGCGGCAATTCCTCTCTTTTACCTTCCTGCCGTTTTCTATACGGGCAAGACACATTTCTCCGTTGTAGATATGTGGAGGTTCTGGATCATCCATCTCTGGGTGGAGGGATTCTTCGAGCTCTTCGTTACTGCTATGATCGCAGTACTGTTCTATAAACTGGGCATGGTCACGCGCCTCACGGCCACGCGGGTGATTTATCTCGACGCCATCCTATTTCTTGCAGGCGGCATAGTCGGCACAGGACATCACTGGTACTGGACCGGGCAGGCGAACATCTCGATGGCGCTTTCCGCCATGTTCTCCGCATTGGAAGTAGTGCCTCTTACTCTTCTTACGCTTGATGCGTGGGACTTCGTGAAGCTGTCGAGCGGAACGTGCGACATATGCGGCAGGGAGATTTCAATCCCCCACAGATGGACATTCTATTTTCTCATGGCTGTTGGATTCTGGAATTTTGTCGGCGCGGGGATATTCGGCTTTCTCATCAATATGCCCATAGTAAGTTATTTTGAAGTAGGAACGATCCTTACACCGAATCACGGTCATTCGGCGCTTATGGGTGTGTTCGGCATGTTTGCCGTTGCCTTCATGGTTTTTGCAATGCGGCAGGTCCTGCCTGAGGAACGATGGACCAGCATCGAAAAGTTCGTTCGAATTTCTTTCTGGGGTCTAAACATTGGTCTTGCCCTGATGGTTATTCTCAATCTCTTCCCCGGGGGTGTTCTGCAATTGTGGGACGTCCTGGAAAACGGCTACTGGCACGCGAGAAGCGTCGAGTTCCTAGACAGGGGGCGTTCACTGATGATTGAATGGGCACGCCTCCCGGCCGATGCAATCTTCATAGTCTTTGGCGTAATACCTCTTTTTATTGCAATGATAAAGGCCTATGCCTGTGTGCGAAAGCAAGACGCGAAAAAGTCAGGCTAACGACGTGCAGGACAGACTGTGCGCAGCTCAAGGCGTGCATCTTTGCCGTCTGCGGGAGGCCTCCGCGCTGCCGAGCTCCTACAGGGCGGTAGCGCTTTCATCTTTCGTGCTGCTGGCAGGGGCGACGCTTCCTACGCCTCTTTATCAGACATACAGCGAGACCTTCAGCTTCTCGGAATTCACGCTTACGCTAATCTTCGCGATTTACGCGCTCGGCGTTATTCCCGCCCTCTTTATTTTCGGCCCTGTTGGCGATGCGATATGCCGCCGCCGTGTACTCATGGCTGCCATATGTATAGAAGCCGCAGGGATCGGGTTCCTGTCCATAGCGCAGGGAGTGGCGTGGCTCCTTGCCGGGCGCTTGTTTGTCGGAATTGCAGTCGGCGTTTCCCAGGGCAACTCGAGCGCCGCCCTGGTAGAGATGCAGCCGGACGGAGACCGGCGCCGTGCGGGAGTCATGACAACCGCAAGCACCATAGGCGGTGCCGCCACAGGACCTCTGATAAGCGGTTTCATGGGTCAGTATCTGCCTGATCCTCTTTTGCTTTGCTATGTTGTTGAGATATGTCTACTTGTTCTTGCTCTTTTCGCAGTTGCCTTAATTCCTGAGGCATCAGGTCCGATCACGCTTTCTTCAATCGGTATTCATCGCCCGAACGTTTCCAGAGGAATCTTGGCAAGGTTTGTCAGAGCAAGCGTATCGGGCGGCTTGTCCTGGTCGATAGCGGGGATCTTCGTAGCCCTGGTGCCGAGCTACGTCTCCAGACTGCTTGGCGACGAAAATCTTGCAATAGGCGGCGCGCTCGTTGCCATGATGCTGGGGTCAAGCGTGGCAGGGCAGCTGGCGATGCGGAACCAGCCCGCCTTCCGTCTTCAGGTCTGCGGGATGGCAGGGGCGATAGCTGGCATGGCCGCGATCGTTCTCGCCTGGCCGTTGGCTTCACTTACCTTGATGTTCATAGGTTCCATAGTCTGCGGAGCATGCACGGGCATGGCATATCTTGGATCGATCTCCGAACTAAATCAGTTGGCTGAACCGGAAGAGCGCGGAAGTACGAACTCACTTTATTTTGTTATCGTCTATCTCTTCTTCGCAGTTCCGGCGGTAGCCCTGGGCCTTATAGCAACCTACTGGGGCCTCTTTCCGTCAGTCGTCCTCTTTTCCGCGATTCTCAGTGTTCTTGCAGTTGCAGACATAATCTGGATTACGGGTCGGCGGACGGCATAAATGCTGGTTGCGCCAGATTCTCTGATGTGCGATCCTTCGCGGGGGGATATTTGCCGGAGACTCTGTGATTAAACATACACACTACGTAATAGCCGGTGTTGACCTTGCAGGCTCGCCACGACGGCCGACAGGTATATGTGTTCTTCGCGGCCTGACGGCATCAACACATGTCGTCTTCAGCGATGAGGAAATAATGGAACTGGTAGTGCCGGGCCAACCTGATCTCGTTACGATTGACGCTCCGCTTACCTTACCTCCAGGGAGGCGAACGATCCATGACCGTTCCGGGTCACATTTCCGCGACTGCGACCGTGCGCTGCAGGAACGCGGCATCAGGTTCTTCCCCGTGACACTCGGTCCCATGCGAATGCTTACCGAGCGCGGCATGGCGCTCAAGAAGAAGTTGGAGCGTGTGGGTTGCGGCGTAGTGGAATGTTATCCGGGTGCGGCTCAGGACGTGTGGGGCATTCCGCGCCAGCGCCATGATGCTGCCGGGCTTGCACGGGGTTTAAGAAATCTAAGAGTAAAAGGATTGAGGCGCGGAATAACCGGCGACGAGTTGGATGCCGCAACGGCGGCGCTTACCGGCCGGTGGTTCCTTCTCGGAAGAGGGGAGATGCTGGGCGGCGATGAGGGCATAGTAATGCCTCTCCTCAGGCGAAAGAAGGAAACAAGATAAGCCTGATGAACCTTCACGAAGGCAGCTTTGCCGCGAGATCATCGACCCTTTCAATCTCGGGCGGCCTTGCGAGAAGTTGGGGCGCCTTCTCGAGCAGGGCAGCAGCCACCTTGCCTGAAAGATGCGTCTCCCTGCCTTCTTCGTTGGGGAAGGCGTCGAAGATGCCGTAGCTCGACGGGCCGAATTGCATCGCGAACCAGGTTACCGTGGCCGGTTCTTTTTCCACGATTGCGAGGCCGCCCTTCAAAAACTTTTCGGGGTCATCTTTCTTTCCCGGTTTCGCCTCCAGTCTCACACACAATGCAACATTAACCGTGATCTCTCTCCTTTTCTTAAATATCCCGCGACATGAATTGCAGCCGAGGGGTCTGCTGTAACTTTGACCGGATTCGCCGGCATTTAGTTGTGACCGGCATCAAACAAAAATCAGCTTGTATCCCGCTATGCAGAGCACCATGGAAAGCGTGCGCTGTATGGCGAGAAGGGGAAGCCTTCTGCTTCCGAAATAAGAGCCCGTAATGCCGCCGCAGACGGCGGCTGCAGCTATCGCGAGTGCAATAGGCGGAACATTCTGAACAGCATTCATGTGGCCGATAAGGCCGGAAGCGGAGTTTACAAGAACGAACAGAGCGGCGACCGCGGCGGTCTCCTTGATTCCCGCCCATCCCATGAGAATGAGCAGCGGACTCAAGAATATGCCCCCCCCCACACCAATGAGGCCGGATACCAGGCCGAGTATCGCGCCTACGAATAGCGAAACTGCGGTCGATGGATGTCTGATTTCGTTTTTCTGCAACGGGGCGCGAATCAACAGGCGCAGGGCGGAAAATAAAAGCGTGATTCCTATAGCAATCCGGTAAATCTCAATGGGCAAGGTAAAATGTCCGCCGATATATGCGAAAGGAATGGACGTACAGGCAAACGGCCAGAAGAGGGACCAGCGAAAATATCCGGCCCTGTGAAACTGAAAGGCTGCAATGGACGAGACCATGATGTTCAGCATCAGAGCCGTGGGTTTTATAACGGCCGGCATGAGTCCGAAGAACATCATAACGGCGATATAGCCCGAAGCGCCGCCGTGGCCCACGCACGAATAGAGAATGGCGATAGCCGCAACCAGGGTAATGAGCAAAGTCAGATCAGAAGGATTCATGCCCGCACCTCTCAAGTATTTTCTGATAGTCTTCAGGCGTATCCATGTCGAGCACGGTGCCTTCGTCGGTTACGCCCAGATAGAGGATCCTCTCGCCGTGAGAATGGATCAGATCGCGAAGGGTTTCGCATTTCCGAAGTTCCATAATAACATGATACGGGAAAAGCGTTGGGTGTCCCTTTCTCCCCTGATACACCGGGATGATGATCCGGCCGGGCGATGCCGAGGTTGTCCCTGAGTACCCAGAGGAGTGGCGTGTCAGGGAGCACATCTATGCTGTCCTCTTTGCCGTTGACCCTGAGCTTTACCGGAGTTGTCATTTGAGGTTTATACTTCGCCATAACTTTCTCCTTGTTCTTCCTATCTCAGATTGCAGGAGAGAATCGCTTTGCGGATTTCTCAGTCTGCCCACCTTTTGAGGATGAGATGCCAGGTATCATTACACAGGGAGTCTGCCGGTAACGCCATCAGGGCAATCCCGATTTTCCGCCTCTATTTCCCTGAGTAAAAGGAATGGATGAGTTGCAGGCTATGTGCCTGCAGTGAGATCAGCCGGCGCGCTTCACTTTACACGCACAAAATTGTATTGACGGACAGTTATAGTTGACTTAGCCTTTAATTAAGGTGTTCCTTAAGTTTGCCTGCAGTTTTCGACTGTGAAGGGCGATTTTCATGGCAAAGAGCGAACCGAATATAAAGCAATTCAGTGATCTCCGGGAGCGGGCCGAGAAAAAGGTTCCAAAGTTCGATTACCGCGTCAAAGCATCCCTCGCAGACATCCAGAAACTCGTACATGAACTCCGCGTCCACCAGATAGAACTGGAGATGCAGAACGACGAACTGAGACGATCGCAGGTCGAACTTACGGAAGAGCGCCTCAAGTATGCCGATCTGTATGATTTCGCGCCCGTTGGCTACTTTACCCTCGACAAAAAAGGGCGCATTGTTGAGACGAATGTCGCCGGTGCATCTCTGCTTGGTTCATCGAAACGCGCCCTTGCAAGGAATCATTTCCAGTGGTTTATCCCTCGCTGGCAGTTGGCGGCCTTTGAGGCGCATCTTCGGAGGGCGGTCGAGAATAAGGAAAAGCAGTCCTGTAAGCTTAAACTCGCCAGGAAGGATGGAACAAAGTTTGACGTCCTGATGGATACCGTTGCAGTAAGGGATAACTGCGGCAACTTCGTCCACTTCCGGTTAACGCTTTCCGACATTTCAGAAATTACGGCTGCAGAGGAAAATCTGCGGCAGGCTCAGGAACTTCATAGAAGCATCGTCGACAACGCCGGGATTGGTATCGTCATGATCGATGCGGACATGAAGGTATTGGCCCTGAATCGACGGATGCAGGAATGGTTTCCCGGCGTGGATGTTTCAAAGAGGCCGGTCTGCTACAAAGTCTTTCACGATCCGCCGCTGAAGAAAGCGCCTGCCAGTTGCCCAGTCTATCGGACGCTGCATGACGGATTACCGCATGAGGCCGTCGTGCAGAAGCCTGTAGACGGCACGGTCGGACATTACAGGATTGTTTCGGCACCCGTCAGGGACAAGGAAGGCAAAGTGATATCGGCGATAAAGATGGTTGAAGACGTAACGGAGCATACGAACTTCCATGAGCGACTCAGAGAGTCCGAGCGCAGGTATGGGACCATCTTCGAGACAACCGGCACGGCCACGATGATTGTGGAAGGGGATGACACGATCTCTCTTGTGAACGCAACTCTTGAAAGGTGGAGCGGCTATTCAAAGACTGAGATTGAAGGCGTGATGACGTGGATGAAACTGGTTGAGGATGAAGCCGACATCGAGAGAATCAAGGGTTACCGGAGGCTGCGGGAAACCGACCCGACTGCTGTCCCCAAAACTTATGAGCTTCGCGCCAGAAAGAGAAACGGAGACGTAAGGAATGTGATAGTGACCGTCAATGCCATACCGGGAACCGGCAGGGCTGTAGTTTCCCTTTTGGATATAAGCGAGATGAAGCGCGGGGAAGAGCTGCTGAAGAAGCGGGAAAGGGAGCTGGAAGCAGAATCCATTGCACTGAAAGTCTTACTCGTCCGAAGAGAGAAAGACAAGCGTGATCTAGAAGATAACGTTATGGCGAGTGTTAAGAAATTGATCGTGCCGCATGTTGAAAGAATAAGGAACTGCGGTGTGAAGGAGCGGGATAGACAAGTGAACATCATCGAATCCACGCTCAAAGATATTGTAGCTCCATTTGCGAACGTGCTCAGTTCAAATTACCTGGGCCTCACGGCAAAGGAAGTTGAAGTCGCGTATCTCATAAGAAGCGGTTTTACAACGAAAGATATCGCGGAGTCGCTGAATATAGCGCGGGGTACAATCGAGTTTCACCGAGAAAACATCCGGAGGAAGCTCGATCTCAAAAATAAAAAGACCAATCTGAAATCCTACCTTTTGACTTTATCATGATGCAGGGATTCGCCCTGCATTAACCCGACAATCTTTTCCCATTGCCCCCCCAAAGCATTATTGTTTAAACACATGATCCGAAGAGCACATTCACATTAATGCTCGATTCGAAATCATGAATAAGGGAAGTGTTATTGAAGTAGGGGACGGGACGATTTTCGTTCCGGAAGGAGGGATTGGTAAATGAAAATCTGGCAGGTTAAGGCAATAGCAAAGAAATGGGATATTGACACGATGGTCGGCCGCTCAAAACAGGAGATCATCAGGGATATCCAGGTGGCTGAAGGCTATTCACCGTGCTTTCGGACAACAGACTGGTGTGAAGAGCGGTGTTTGTGGAAGGAAGACTGTATTGATCAGGGGATGAGTTCGATTGCGGCGCAAGATAAGCGGGTCAAGGGAAGGAGTCAAAAATATGTATAAGAAGAAGAAGCCAAAGAGCGTTGAAGACCTGAAACACTATCTTCAGGAGGCTGAGATCGTCCGGAATTGTACGAGGGTCGCGCTCAAAGACCCGAGCCTGGAACCCGAACGGAGAAGCGAGTACGAGATAGCATGCATGAGATTGAATGCGGAGATCAGGGATCTCAAAACGAGACTGAAAGACGTGAGGAGGGGAGCATACTACTATGAGGCCACCTGATGAGGTGAATATGAAACTCATCCATTTGGAGTTTCATCCACCTCGATCACATTCGATTATTCTGATCCATAGACTTACTACAATATGAGAATATTTCTTAAGAGAAATCAACCGAGC
>Ga0335081_10016965_pt1 | contig 11796 bp, 12 predicted proteins | sample Lox_Sample_35_FD_206713 | JGI IMG/M metagenome (GOLD analysis project Ga0335081, IMG submission 206713) | Soil microbial communities from Loxahatchee National Wildlife Refuge, Florida, United States - Lox_Sample_3.5 | ecosystem: Environmental > Terrestrial > Soil > Wetlands | place: USA... | reverse complement strand
GTGCTGCCCTGGGTGACCGGGTTGAAGATCCGGAAGTAGGGGGCGGCGTCCGTCCCGGTGCCCGCCGTCCACTGCCAGCCGTGCTGGTTGCTGGCCAGGTCCCCGTCGACGAGATGCCGCATGAAGTGCCGGGCCCCGCGCGTCCACTCGATGTGCAGGTCCTTGACCAGGAACGACGCGACGATCATCCGGACCCGGTTGTGCATCCAGCCTTCGGCCAGCAGCTGGCGCATCCCGGCGTCCACGATCGGGTAGCCGGTCCGCCCGGCGGCCCAGGCGGCGAAGGCCTCATCGGCGGCCCGGCCGGTGCCGTAGGGCATCGAGGCCATGGCCGGCTGGAAGTACTCCCGGGCGCTCTCCGGCCAGAAGTGCAGGACCGCGGCGTAGAACTCACGCCAGGCGATCTCGCGCCGGTAGGCCGAGTCCCCGGGCCCCAGATCGGTCAGGATCGTCCGCGGGTGAATGGAGCCGAACTTCAGGTAGGGCGACATCCGCGAGGTGTGGTCCAGGTCGGGCCGGTCGCGTTCCGCCGGGTAGCCGTCCAGGTGGTTGCGGCGGAACCGGTGCCAGGCGGCCAGCGCCGCGGCCTCCCCCGCCTCGGGCAGGGTCAGCCCCGCGGGCAGGTCCGGGTCGGCCGGGATGCCGGTCCCGTCCGCCGCCCGCCAGGTGACGTCACCCGGGCGGGACGCCGCGGGCTGGCGCCACCCGTGCTCGGCCCAGGCCCGGTAGAACGCCGTGTAGACCTTGAACGGGGTCCCGTCGCCCTTGGTCACCCGGCCCGGCGCCACGGCGTACGGCGACCCGGTGCGGACCAGCACGACGTCGCCGAGGGCCGCGGCGACCCGCTCGTCGCGGGCGGCGCCGTAGGGCCCAAAGTCCGCGCTGACGTGCACCGACGTGGCACCGCAGGCGCGGGCGACGGCCGGCACCACGTTCTCCGGCCGACCGCGGCGGACGGTGAGCGCGCCACCGTGCTCGCGCAGCCGCGCGTCCAGCGCGCGCAGCGTCCGGTACAGGAAGGCGATCCGCGGCGCACCGGACGGCCGGTGCAGCGCGTCGTCCAGAACGAACAGGGCCACCACCGGGCCGTCCCCGGCCGCGGCCAGCAACGCCGGGTGGTCACCCAGCCGCAGGTCGCGGCGGAACCACAGCACGGAGGAGGCCGTCATGGGGCTGAGGCTACCGTGACCCGTGGCCGGCAGGGCGGGGGCGCGATGACAACGATGTGGCGCGGCGAGTCTGACGCAATTGCCTGAAGGGGCCGTGCCATCCGGCGCCCCGCGTGAGACGATCACGGCGACCAAAGGAGGCGACGGGGATGTTCGACGCACGGTGGGAAGCGATAGAGCAGCGTCAGATAAAACGGCGGACGGGGACGGTACCGCGGGTGGATCCGGGTTCCCGGCCGCAGCCGGACCTGCCGATCGGCACCGATCTGCTGCCGAAGATCAAGCACATTGTCGTGCTGATGATGGAGAACCACTCCTACGACAACTACCTGGGCATGCTGGCCGGGCGCGGGGACGGGCTGGCCTGCGGCCCGGACGGCGCGCCGCTGGCGGCCAACCCGCGGCGGGACGGCAGCATGCTGCGGGCGCACCACCTCACCTCGACGGTCCAGGTCGACCGGGTCCCGACGCAGAGCTGGAACGTCAGCCACCTGCAGGTCGCCGACGGCCGCAACGACGGCTTCGTGACCAGCATCGAAGACTTTGTGCCGGGCGCGGATCCGGCCGTGCCGATGGGCTACTGGACCGAGCAGGACCTGCCGTTCTACTACGGCCTGGCGCGCACGTTCCCGCTGGCCGACCGCTGGTTCTGCTCCTGCCTGGGGCCGACGTTCCCGAACCGGCGGTTCATGATGGCCGGGACCGCGCATGGCCTCATCGACGACCTGCCGTGGGACCTGGTGGACTACCCGGAAGCCGGCACGATCTTCGACCTGCTGACCAGGAACGGGATCGGCTGGGTCAACTACCACAACGTGAACTCCACGCGCCCGCTACTGAAGCGGGCACTGGGCCTGCACGCGCTGATCGCCGCGCGCCGGTTCGCCCAGCTTGGCCGGCTGTTCCCGGCGCTCGAGCGCACCGTCCGCGGCAACAAGTCCTTCACCGCCGGCCTGTACCCGCTCGGGCTGGCCGGCTACCTGCGCCACCTGCGCACGTCGCAGCAGTTCTTCGCCGACGCGGATGCGGGCACGCTGCCGCCGTTCAGCATCGTGGACCCGGACTTCGGCGACTTTTCCGAGGAGAACCCGCAGGACATCCGGAAGGGCGAGAGCTTCGCCAGCGAGGTCATCAAGCGCGTGATGCGCGGCAAGGGCTGGGCGGACACCCTGCTGATCTGGACCTACGACGAGCCGGGCGGCTACTACGACCACGTGCTGCCGCCCGCCGCGGTCCCGCCCGACGACGTCACCGCCAAGGACCTGGTGCTGTCCTGGCCGGGGTGGATACGGGCGCTGCTGAAGCCGTTGCTGCGCGCCGCCCTGACCGAACTGACCAACGCGGACGCCGGGCCGCGCACCTACGATCAGTACGGGTTGCGCGTGCCGGCGGTCATCGTCTCGCCATACGCCAAGCCGGGCTACGTGACCAGCACGGTCTACGACCACACCTCGATACTCAAGCTGGTCGAGGAGAAGTGGAACCTGCCCGCGCTGACCCGCCGGGACGCGGCGGCCACGTCCCCGCTGGACGCGATCGACTTCGACGCCCCGCCGGCCTTCCTGAAGCCCCCGGACCTGCCCGCCCCCAGCCTGGCGTGGGGGGCCGGATAACGGGCATCTCCCCCGCCATGTGGAAATCGCTGGAGCGGCGGGAGATCAGGCGGCGGGGCGGGCCCGAGCCCGCGGAGCCAGGCGAGCGGCCCCGGCCCGACCTGCCCGAGGGCCACGACCTGATGCCGGACATCAAGCACATCGTGGTGCTGATGATGGAGAACCACTCCTACGACAACTACCTCGGCACGCTCGGCGACCGCGGTGACGGGCTGCCCGATGGCGTGCGGGCGGCCAACCGGCGCGGCGACGGCAGCGCGGTGAAACCGCATCACCTGACGGCGACCACTCAGATCAAGGGCAACCCCGTGCAGAGCTGGAACGCCGCGCACATCCAGTGGGACGGCGGGCGCAACGACGGTTTCGTGCGCAGCGTGGAGCGGCTGATGCCGGGCGCCGACCCGGCCCTGCCGATGGGCTACTGGACCGAGCGGGACCTGCCGTTCTACCACGGCCTGGCGCGCACGTTCCCGCTGGCCGACCGGTGGTTCTCGTCCTGTCTGGGGCCGACGTTCCCGAACCGGCGGTTCATGATCGCGGGGACCGCGCATGGGCTGATCGATGACCTGCCGTGGGACATCCTGGACCTGCCGCCGGCCGGGACGATCTTCGACATGCTGACCAGGAAGGGCATCCCGTGGGCCAATTACCACAACGTGCGGCCGGCGAACGTGCTGCTCAAGCGGATGCTTGGCCAGCACGGGCTGCGGGCGGCGCGCGGGGTAGCGCGGCTGGGCCGGTGGTTCCCGCGCGTCGCGCAGCGCGTCCAGGGAAACAAGCAGTTCACCGCGGACCTGTATCCGCTCGGGATGGCCGGGTGCGTCCGGCATCTGCGGCGGACCGAGCAGTTCTTCGCCGACGCGGACGCGGGCACGCTGCCCGCGTTCAGCATCGTGGACCCGGACTTCGACGTCTTCTCCGAGGAGAACCCGCAGGACATCCGGAAGGGCGAGAGCTTCGCGGCCGAGGTGATCTCGCACGTGATGCACGGCAAGGGCTGGCCGCACACCGTGGCGATCTGGGTCTACGACGAGGGCGGCGGCTACTACGACCACGTTGCGCCGCCCGACGCGATCCCGCCGGACGACGTGCCCGCGCACAACCCGCTGCTGTCGTCGCCCCGGTGGTTCCGGGCCGCGCTCCGGCCGCTGATCGGCTCGTACCTGGCCAAGGTCGAGGAGCAGGACGCCGGGCCGGCCACGTACGACCGGTACGGCTTCCGGGTGCCCGCGGTCATCGTGTCGCCGTACGCCCGGCCTGACTACGTGACCAGCACGGTCTACGACCACACCTCGATACTCAAGCTGGTCCAGCAGAAGTGGAACCTGCCCGCGCTCACCCGCCGGGACGCGGCGGCCACGTCCCCGCTGGACGCGCTCGACTTCGAGGGCGAGCCGGCCTTCCTCAAGCCCCCGGACCTGCCCGCGCCCAGGCTGGAGTGGGGCCACTGGTCGGCGGAGCGCGCCCGCACGTCCCGCTTCGCCCGGGTAGGGGCGTGGCCTCGTTACAAAGCTCGATCGGCCAGCCGGGCGTCGGCGGATCACGGGACGGCACGCTGCGGCAGGCGTCCTGGGTGACCGGGGCCTTCGCGGACGAGGTGATCCTGGGGCAGCTGATCTCGGAGTGGCTGGGCTGAAGCCCGCCTTACGCTAGCGGGAACTGCAGCTCAACGGCGGTGCCGTTGGGCCTTGTCTCGACGTGGACGACGTCGGCGAGCTGCCGGGCGACCCACAGACCTGCCCCCGACCCGGTGGCCAGATCGGGCGGCTGGAAGCCCGCGGTCGCGACGGTCTGCCCCGGCCCGCCGGAGTCGACCCGCACGATCACGGCCCCGGCGGCGCGCCAGACCCGGACCCGGCCGGGCATGGTGCCGTGCCGGAACGCGTTGGCGATGACCTCGCCCCCGGCGACCTCAAGGATCCGGGACTCACTGACGGGCAGGCCGAGCCGCTGCGCGACGTCCCTGACCCGGTGGCGCGCCAGCACGAGGTCCCCTATCCGGGTGAGCTCCAGTTCCAGGGCGACGCGCGGCGGGACCGCGGACACCGGCCCGGGATATGCGCGCAGGTAGGCGTCCGGCTCCAGATAGTCGGCACTGCCGGTGGCGAGGCCGTCGGCGCCGAGCACCTGTGGGTGCACACGGGCGACGTTGGCCAGCACCTCCGGGGTGTAGCGGCGGCGGTCGTACAGGCACACCCACGGGTACCCGTAGCCGCCGAACAGCTGGGTCGCGGCCGTTTCGGACCGGAGGTAGGCGGCCATCCGGCCGGGCGGCCGGTCGCTCCCGCTGAGGTCGCTCTCGGTCAGCAGCCGGGTCGCCGCGTCCGCCGCCCGGCGTCCCGCGAGGTAGCCGCGAATCGCCTCGGACGCCCGGCCGAGATGCCGATAGCTCAGGCCCGGCAGGCCCCAGCGGATCCGGTCCGCGTCGTCGCCGAGCCCCGCGCTGACGATCTTCTCCGCCCGATGGGACACGACCGCGACGACCGCTTCGCCGGCCTCCAGGCCGGCCCGCAGGAACGACAGCACGCGGGAGCGGAGATCCGCGTCCGAGGTGTAGAGGGCGGCGGCATGCCGGGGACCGGCAGGCCGGGCGGCGGCGACGGCAGAGGTCATCGGCCGTGCCCTCGCAATGCCCTCACCGTGTCCTCCTTGCCCGCCGGGCCCGCGCCACCTGGTGACACGCCCGCCTCTACCGCACGCTACCCGGGAATGCGTTTCCGACACATCGGACGCCTCCGTATGTGTCCCGCTCCGCCGCCCGCCCGGTCGCGCGCCTGGTCCAGCCGATGTGGGCAGCATTCTCAGGGCTGATCACTGAGAACGCTGCCCGGATCCGGGGCAACGCGCACTCAGCCTCGCGGGTCGCGCCGGAGGGGGTGATCGGTGGGGATCCCGACGAGCACGATGCGGACGCCGTCCGGATCCTCGATCCACATCTCGGTCAGCCCCCACGGCTCGTCGGTGGGCTCCTGGATCACCCGGACGCCGGCGGCGGCCAGCCGCTCATGCTCGGCGTGGACGTCCCGGACCTGGATCCAGATCATCAGGGACCTGCCGGGCGGGTCGGCAGAATGCCCGGATACCTCGAGAAATCCCGCGCCCAGGAAGAACACCAGTCCCGGGCGGCCCGGGGGGCCGAACTCCCGGTAGATCGCCAGGCCGAGCACGTCGCGGTAGAAGCGGTGGCTGCGATCCAGGTCGGTCGGGCGCAACAGGATTCTGCTCGTCAAGACGTCCACCCGACGATCCTGGCATCCCCCGGCGCCAGCACGCGGCCATGGGGGCAGGAGGTCGCCATCCGCGACCTGGATACGGCGCGCTGGATGGTGGGTGAGATCCTGGAGGTGACCGCGCACGGCGCCGCGCTGAGCGACCCGGGCTTCACCGACATCGGCGACATCGACACCGCGGTCGTGACGCTGCGCTTCGCCAGCGGCGCGCTCGGCGTGATTGACGGCAGCCGGACCGCCGGCTACGGCTACGCTTCCCCGAGGTCTACGCCGCCGAACTCGAAGCATTCGCGCGAACCGTACGGGACGGCGCGCCGGCCCAGGTGACCGCGCACGACGCGCTGGCGGCGTTCGACCTGGCCCGCGCGGCCGAACAGTCCTGGCGCAGTGGGCGGGCCGTCACGGTCGAGCCGCAGCGTTCCGGGGACAACGTCCGCTACACCGTCACACAGGAGAACCGGTGACCACGCAGGAACCCCCCGAGGTGCTCACCATGGGCCGGATCGGGGTCGACATCTATCCGCTGCAGACCGGCCGGTCGCTGCGGCACGTCGAGACGTTCGGCAAGTACCTCGGCGGCAGCGCCACCAACGTCGCGGTCGCGGCGGCACGCTACGGGAGGCGGGCCGCGGTCATCAGCCGGACCGGCCAGGACCCGTTCGGCGACTACATCCACGACGCGCTGCGGGGCTTCGGCGTGGACGACCGTTTCGTGACCGCCGTGCCCTCGCTGCCGACCCCGGTCACGTTCTGCGAGATCTTCCCGCCGGACGACTTCCCGCTGTACTTCTACCGCTTCCCGACCGCGCCGGATCTGCAGATCGAACGCAGCGAACTCGATCTGGAGGCCATCGCGGCGGCGGGCATCTTCTGGATGACGGGCACCGGGCTGTGCCAGGAACCGAGCCGGAGCGCGACGCTGCGGGCCCTCGAGGCGCGCGGCAAGAGCGCCGGCCCCACCGTCTTCGACCTGGACTACCGGGCGATGTTCTGGCCGTCCCGGGCCGAGGCGCGGCGGTGGTACCGCGAGGCGCTGCCGCACTCCACGGTGGCGGTCGGCAACCTGGACGAGTGCGACACCGCGGTCGGCGTGCGGGAACCCCGGGCGGCCGCGCCCGCCCTGCACGACGCGGGCATCCAGCTTGCGGTCATCAAGCAGGGACCGGCCGGCGTGCTGGCCTCGGACGGCACACAGATCGTGCAGGTGCCGCCGGTCCCGGTCGAGGTCGTTAACGGGCTCGGTGCGGGCGATGCGTTCGGCGGCGCCCTGTGCCACGCGCTGGCGTCCGGCTGGGACCTGGAACGCACGCTGCGGTTCTGCAACGCCGCGGGGGCGATCGTGGCGTCCCGGCTGGCCTGCGCCGACGCGATGCCCACGACCGATGAGGTCGAAGCCACGATACGGGGCCTTCTGAGCAAAGGAGCCCAGCGTGCATGAGACCCAGCTTCGGGAGCGGGTCGACACCCGGGTGCACCGGCCGCAAGCGATCGCGGAAGCCGCGGTCAGCCGGCGGCAGGCGCCGGCGCTGGCCGACGAGCACGGGCGGCTGATGATCATCACCGCCGACCATCCGGCGCGGGGCGCGCTGCGCGCGGGCGCGTCCGGCCTGGGCAACACGGTCATGGCCGCGTGGCGCAAGACCCTGCAACTGCCGACCGTGAGGGGGTTCGTCGTCGGACGCTCACTGCTGTTCCCGCCGGACGACAACGTGGCCGCCGCCGTCGACGCCGTGGCGGAGATGCTGTGACGGGGCCGCTGGTGCGCCGGGGCGCCGCGGCCTCCGGCCCGTACCTGACCGAGATCACGCCGGAGGCGGCGGGCTGGTCCTACAGCGGCCTGCGGATCGTGGAGCTGGAACCGGGTGGCCGGGTCGGGCTGGCCACCGGCCCGGACGAGATGATCGTGCTGCCGCTGTCCGGGGCGGCCCGGGTGGACTGCGACGGCCAGACGTTCACGCTGCACGGGCGCCGGGACGTCTTCGACCGGATCAGCGACTTCGCGTACCTGCCGAGGGATGCGGAGGCGGTGATCTCCTCATCGCAGGGGGGCCGTTTCGCGCTGCCCTCGGCCCGGACCGGGGCACGCCTCGACGCACGTTACATTCCCGCTGAAGAGGTCCCGGTCGAGCTGCGCGGGGCGGGCACGGCCAGCCGGCAGGTCAACAACTTCTGCGCGCCGGAGGCGTTCGCCGCCGACCGGCTGATCGCGGTGGAGGTGCTGACGCCCGGCGGGAACTGGTCCTCCTATCCCCCGCACAAGCACGACGAGCAGCGGGCGGACGAATCCCAGCTCGAGGAGATCTACTACTTCGAGGTCGCCCGGGACGGCCTGGCCTACCAGCGGGTCTACGGCTCCGGGCCCGGGCGCGAGATCGACGTGTGCGCCGAGGTCGGCACTGGCGACGTGGTGCTCATCCCGCACGGGTATCACGGCCCGTCGATGGCCGCGCCCGGCTACGACCTGTACTACCTGAACGTGATGGGCGGCCCGGGGGAACGGGTCTGGCGGTTCTGCGACGACCCGGCGCACGCCTGGGTGCGGGCCGCCTGGCCCGGTACCCCCGTCGACCCGCGGCTGCCGATGACCCGCCCTGGAGGAGACACACCATGACCGAGACGATCCGGCTGACGGTCGCGCAGGCCCTGGTCCGGTTCCTGACCCAGCAGTACAGCGAGCGGGACGGGGAACGGCAGCGGCTGATCCCGGGCTGCTTCGGGATCTTCGGCCACGGCAACGTGGCCGGGGTCGGCCAGGCGCTGCTCGAGGAGGCCGGCCTGCCCTACTACCTGGCGCGCAACGAGCAGGCGATGGTGCACGCGGCGACCGGGTTCGCCCGGATGCGCAACCGGCGCCAGGCGCTGGTGTGCACCGCCTCGATCGGGCCCGGCTCCACCAACATGGTGACCGGCGCGGCGCTGGCCACGATCAACCGGATCCCGGTGCTGCTGCTGCCCAGCGACCTGTTCGCCACCCGGGTGGCCAGCCCGGTCCTGCAGGAACTGGAGGACCCGAGGTCCTACGACGTGTCGGTCAACGACGCGTTCCGGCCGGTGTCGCGGTTCTTCGACCGCATCTACCGGCCCGAGCAGCTGCCGTCCGCGCTGCTGGCCGCGATGCGCGTGCTCACCGATCCGGCCGAGACGGGCGCGGTGACCCTCGCGCTGCCGCAGGACGTCCAGGCGGAGGCGTTCGACTGGCCCGGGGATCTGTTCCGCACCCGGGTGTGGCCGCTGGCCCGGCCCGTCCCGGATCCCGATGCCATCACGCGCGCCCTGCGCATTATCCGCGGCGCCCGGCGGCCGCTCATCATCGCTGGCGGCGGGGTGCTGTACTCCGAGGCGCAGGACACGCTGCGGCGGCTGGCCACCGAGACCGGCATCCCGGTCGCCGACACCCAGGCCGGTAAGGGCGCGCTGGCCTGGGACCATCCGCAGGCCGTGGGCGGGGTCGGCTCAACCGGGTCCGCGCCGGCCAACGCGCTGGCCGCCGGGGCCGACGTGGTGATCGGGATCGGCACCCGGTACAGCGACTTCACCACCGCGTCCCGTACCGCGTTCCAGGACCCGGCGGTGCGCTTCGTGAACCTGAACGTCACCTCGTTCGACGCCTGCAAGGAGGCCGGGACCGCGGTCGTGGCCGACGCGCGCCGGGGCCTGGAAGCCCTGATCGCCGGGCTGGACGGGTACCACGTGGAGGCCGGCTACGCCGCGGGGTACCAGCGGATGACGGCGGACTGGGCCGCGGTGACCGACCAGGCCTACCACCTCGGGCACCAGCCGCTGCCCGCGCAGACCGAGGTCATCGGCGCGGTCAACGAGCTCATCGGGCCCCGCGACGTGGTGGTCCAGGCGGCCGGCAGCCTGCCCGGTGACCTGCAGATGCTTTGGCGTGCCCGGGACCCGAAGCAGTACCACGTCGAGTACGGCTACTCCTGCATGGGGTACGAGATCGCCGCCGGGCTGGGGATCAAGATGGCCGCCCCGGACCGGGAGGTGGTCGTGATGGTCGGCGATGGCTCCTACCTGATGCTGGCGCAGGAGATCGTCACCGCCGTGTCCGAGGGCATCAAGCTCGTCATCGTGCTGATCGACAACCGCGGGTTCTCCAGCATCGGCTCGCTGTCGGAGACGGTCGGCTCGCAGCGGTTCGGCACGCAGTACCGGTACCGCGATCCGGAATCGGGGCGGCTCGACGGCGGCAACTTGCCGGTAGACCTGGCCGCCAACGCGGAAAGCCTGGGCGCGGACGTGCTGCGGACCCGGACGATCGAGGAGTTCCGGGTGGCGCTGGGCAAGGCCCGGGAGGCGTCCAGGACCACCGTCGTCTACATCGAGACGGACCCGCTCGCGCCGGTCCCGTCCTCGGAGAGCTGGTGGGACGTGCCGGTCGCGCAGACCGCCACTACCGGCAGCACCCGGCAGGCCCGCCAGGCGTACGAGCAGGCCAAGCGCCGTCAGCGCAGCTACCTCTAGGCCCGCGAAGGCCCGGAAAGGAACGCCATGAAGACCGTTGAGCACTGGATCGGCGGCGCCGCCACGCCCGGTATCTCCCAGCGGCTGCTTCTCGGCAGCTGCCCCGACTCCTGGGGCGCCTGGTTCGCGGACGACCCACGGCAGACCCCCTGGCACCGGTTCCTCGACGGGATGGCCGCGGTCGGCTGGCGGACCCTGATCGGGGCCACCAACGAGATCGGCGCGGAACGGACCTTCCGCTATCTGAGCGGCCTGGGAGGTGCGGCATGACGGTCCGGGTAGGTGTGATCGGCACGGGCATGATCGGCGAGGACCACGTCCGCCGGCTGACGGCCGTGGTGGCCGGCGCGGCCGTCACCGCGGTCACCGACGTGGACAAGGACCGGGCCGCGGCGGTGGCCGAGCGTTTCGGCCGCCCCACCGTGCACGCCAGCGGCGAGGACGTCATCGGCGACCCTGGCGTGGACGCGGTGCTGGTGGCGTCCTGGGGGCCGACGCACGAGGAGCACGTGCTCGCCTCGATCGCGGCCGGCAAACCCGTCTTCTGCGAGAAGCCGCTGGCCACCACGCCGGAGGCCTGCTCGCGGATCATCGACGCGGAGATCGCGGCGGGACGGCGGCTGGTCCAGGTCGGCTTCATGCGCCGTTACGACAGCGGATACCGCGCGCTGAAGGCCGTGGCGGCGGACGGCTCGATCGGCCTGCCGCTGCTCGCGCACATGGCGCACCGCAACCCCTCGGTCCCGCCCACCGTGACCAGCGAGATGGCGATCAACGACTCGGTGGTGCACGAGATCGACGTGACCCGGTGGCTGCTGGACGAGGAGATCACCGCCGTGATGATCATGTCGCCGAAGCGCAGCCGCCACGCGGCCGGCGACCTGCAGGACCCGATGATCGTGATGTTCCGCACCGCGAGCGGCGTCCTGGTCGACGACGAGCTGAGCGTGAACGTCCGGTACGGCTACGACATCCAGGCCGAGATCGTCGGGGAAACCGGGAACGCGCGGCTGTCCGGGGCCGGGGCCATCGCGCTCACCAGCGAGCGGGGCCGGGCCACCGCCGTCCCGGCGGACTGGCGCGAACGGTTCGCCGACGCTTACGACGCGGAGTTCCGCGCGTGGATCGACGATGTGGCGGCCGGCCGCCCGCCCGGCGGGCCGACCTCGTGGGACGGCTACGCTGCCGCGGTCGTGGCCGACGCGGCCGTCCGGGCGCTGCATGCCGGGGACGGCTGGACCAGCGTCCCGCTCCGGGACCGTCCCGGCTTCTACGGGGAGGCGCGGTGAGTGCACCAGCACCTGGACATCG
>Ga0335081_10016962_pt1 | contig 11797 bp, 12 predicted proteins | sample Lox_Sample_35_FD_206713 | JGI IMG/M metagenome (GOLD analysis project Ga0335081, IMG submission 206713) | Soil microbial communities from Loxahatchee National Wildlife Refuge, Florida, United States - Lox_Sample_3.5 | ecosystem: Environmental > Terrestrial > Soil > Wetlands | place: USA... | reverse complement strand
TGGCTTTGGCGCTGCTCGTCGCAGTCTTTCTGCTGGTGAGGTATCTCGAAAAGGAAAGGATCGGTCTCTATCTTGCGGCCATCCGCGAAGATCAGGACGCCGCCGAGTCGCTTGGCGTCAAGACCATGCGGGTCAAGCTGATAGCTTACATGCTCAGCGCAGCGATCGCGGCGGCGGCCGGGCAGATCTACTCCTTCACGGTAGCCTATATCGATCCCGACGGCGTCGCCAGCATCAACCTCTCGGTTGAAATCGCGATCGTGGCTATCGTCGGCGGCATCGGAAGGCTCTGGGGCCCGGTGCTCGGCTCGGCGGTCGTCATTCTGCTCACCGAACTGACCAACATCTATCTCGGTGCGAGGCGCAGCGGCGCCAGTTTGGTACTCTATGGCTTGTTGCTGGTCATCGTCATTCTGCTGCGCCCCGATGGCCTGATCTCGCTGTTTGATCGCCGCAGCCCGGCGTTGAACAGGAGGGCAGGGAATTGAACGTGGGTACTCTACTCAAGGTAAGCAGCCTCAAGAAATCGTTCGGCGGTGTGCATGCGCTTAAGGATATTTCGTTCGACCTCCGGGACGGCGAGATCCTCGGCTTGATTGGGCCCAACGGCTCGGGCAAGTCGACCTTAGTCAACATCATCGCGGGTCTGTATAAGCCCGACGGCGGCGAAGTGACGCTGGCCGGCGTCAATGTCACCGGCCTCGAACCGGCGATCATGGCGCGCCGCGGCGTAGCCAGGACATTTCAGTCGTCTCGGCCTTTCCTCAATCTCACGGTGCTTGAAAATGTGCTCATCGCGGCCCTCCTGCATGAAACAACCACGGCGGCGGCCGAAGCGCTGGCCATTCAGTGCATCGAAGTCGCGGGCTTGAGAGACATGACGCATGTCAAATCCTCGGCGCTCCCGATCGAGAAGCGGCGTCGCCTCGACCTCTGCCGCACCCTGGCGCTCAAGCCAAGAATCATCATGCTCGACGAATGTCTGGCGGGTCTCAATCCACGCGAAATGGAGGAGGGGCTCGACCTGATCCGAACACTCAACAGGCGCGACATCGCCATCATCTTTATTGAGCACGTCATGAAAGCCGTGTGTTCGCTGTGCCATCGGCTCGTTGTGCTGAACCAGGGTGAACTCCTGGTCGAAGGCGGACCCGATGATGTCATGAAGGACCCGAGGGTCATCGCAGCGTACCTGGGGGACAAGTACATCCATGCTGGACATTAACAACATCGTCACCGGCTATGGTGACATGAAGGTACTAGACGGGATATCGCTGTCAGTCGCCGAAGGCGAAGCCGTGGCGCTTGTGGGTTCAAATGGCGCGGGGAAGACCACGCTGTTGCGGGCAATCTCCGGTCTCATCCCGGTGTGGTCGGGCAACATAACGTTCAATGGACTGGACACGACCAAGTTGCCGGCGCACGAACTGCCGGCGCTCGGAATTGCGCATATTCCGCAGGGTCGGGGCGTACTAGCGCAGATGTCGGTGCATGACAACCTGCTGCTCGGCGCCTATGTTCCTTCGGCGAAATCGCGCCGCGAAGAGAGCTTGATGGAGGTTTTCAAGATCTTCCCGATTCTCAAAGAGAAGAAGGCCCATCTGGGCGGTTCGCTTTCCGGAGGCCAGCAGCAGATGCTGGCTATTGGACGCGCCCTGATGAGCCACCCGAAACTGCTGATTCTCGACGAGCCGTCGCTAGGCCTTGGGCCGATGGTCGTCGAGAGTGTCTTTAGGATCATTAAGGATATATCCTCGCAGGGCGTTTCCATCCTGCTGATCGAACAGAACTTGGTCGAGGCGCTTTCCGTTTCGTCGCGCGGTTATGTGCTTGAAACCGGACGCATCGTCCTGCAGGGGAACAGCGAGGATTTGTTCAATAACGACCAAGTTCGTACGGCCTACTTGGGCCTTTAGTCAAATATCCTGACGGTGGCGATGGGAGGATCTTTGTTTTCGGGCTCTTCACCGACTCAAATGCAGCCAGCATGAGCGATGAACCTCTCGAGGTCGCGTGAAGAGCCTGTCCTTCCGGTAAGCGTGCGTGAGAGCTGACCAGAGGAAGGGGTGGACCATGGGATTTCCGGGCAGGGCCCATGGCACGGAGGCATTTGGCTGCCCTGAAACGGATGCGAGAGCCGATCGACGACTGGCGTTCGAGTCGGGAGAAACTGCACCCGGTGCCTTCGGAGTTGTGGAGGGAGGCAGCGGCGCTGGCGCGTGAGCTTGGGGTGAATCCAGTGCGGAGCGCGCGCACGAGTCGAACGCGCCCTGGCGCGGCTCAAGGAATGGCGCATCCTACGGGATCACCGTCGCCGGCGACGGTCTCTCGCCCAAACCCTCGCCGCCGTAGCTTTCCTTCACAACCTTCGACTCGCTTCCGTCAAGTTACCGGACATCCCTTAGGCTCCCGGCCACCGCGCCGTCCAGCCGTCAGTGCGAGCGCGCGGGTCCGGCCGCCTGCCGCACGGCGGCCACGAGCGCGTCCCTCATGACGGGCTTCGACAGCACCTGCGCGCGCAGTTCCGCCGCCCGGCGCGGCAGCCGGCTGTCGGCGCTCAAGAACACCACCGGTACTAGGGCCAGGCCGGGGTCGGCGAGCAAGAGCCCCCGCAGCTCGAGCCCGTCCATGGCCGGCATCACCCCGTCGAGCAGGATGACGTCCGGCAAGGGCGGCCGGGCGAGGGCGGACAGGGCCTCGAGACCGTCACCCGCCACCTCCACCCGGAACCCCTGGTCCACGAGGACGCCGACCAAGGCCTCCCGGACCGCCTCGTCGTCGTCGACCACGAGGACGCGGGTCACGGGCGCGCCCCGGCACGGAAGATGAGGGGCGGGTGACGCCCAGCCGCGCGGGGCCGGGCCGCCTCGCCGGGAGGCCGGCCAGCGGGCGAGGGTCGGGCGGGGCCGTGGAGTGCGGGAGAAGGCCTCGGTCCCTCAGCGTTCTCGGCGCCTGGCGTGTGGAACTCCTCCATCCCGTTCCCCGGCCGGTCCTCGCGTCCGGGGTACGAACGCCATCGTGTGCACGGCCCCTCGCCGAGGGAAGGGGCCCCAGGCTGAGCTCACCGCGGGTACCCCGCTTGGCCGGTGGCGCCGGCGGTGCGGCGGCCTCTAGGCTTGCGGAGGAACGCGGAGGGGACCATGGATGAGCGGCGTGCGGGCCCGGCGCTCGTGACCGGAGCCTCGAGCGGCATCGGCGCGGAGCTCGCCCGCGAGCTGGCGAGGCATGGACACGACCTCTTCCTCGCGGGGCGGGACCGGGGAAGGCTCGAGGCGCTCTCGGCCGAGCTCGCGGGCGGCCTCGGCGTGCAGGCGGAGGCCCTCCCCGCCGATCTCTCCTCGGAGGCGGGCGTGCGGGGGCTCGCCGCGGCGGTCGCCGAACGGGCGCCCGACATGGAGGTGCTCGTGAACGACGCCGGCGTCGGGATGCAGGGGCCGTTCGCCGAGAGCGAGCCCGAAGCGCTCCTCGCCATGCTGAGGCTGAACGTGGTCGCGCTCACCCTGCTCACCCGCCTCATCGTGCCGCGGATGCGGGCGCGCGGGCTGGGCCGCATCCTCAACGTCGCGTCGACCGCCGCCTTTGTCCCGGGGCCCTTCATGGCCTGCTACTACGCGAGCAAGGCCTACGTGCTCTCGTTCTCGGTGGCGCTCTCGAGGGAGCTCTCCGGGAGCGGGGTCACGGTGACGGCGCTCTGTCCCGGGCCCACCCGCAGCGCCTTCGCCGACCGGGCCGGCGTCGCGAAGGCCCGCCTGTTCAAGGGCGCGGGCGTGATGGAGGCGGCCGAGGTGGCGAGGGTGGGATATCGGGGCCTCGCGGCCGGCCGGGCCATCGTGGTCCCCGGCCTGCGCAACCGGCTGCTCGCCGCGAGCTCCGGCCTCGGGCCGCGCACCCTCTCCGCCCGCGTGGCCGCCGCGCTCAACCGGACCACGTGACCTGGGGCTCTCGGCCCCGGGCGCGCTACAATGGTGGTATGGCCGAGCAGCCCCCTCCACCCGCCTGGCTCCTCGTGTGCGTCCTCTTCAGCACGCTGCCCCTGACCCCGGCCCTGGCGATGACCCTCCACGAGACGGCGTACGAGCTCTACACCCGCGGGGCGGGGGCGAAGAGCCTCTCGGGCGACCTCGTGTGGGGCCGGGTGCTGAACCTGCACAAGGACATGCTCCTCGGCACCATCGGAGGCCCGGCCTTCGAGGCCGAGCTCGAGACCGCCCGCGGGCCGGGCAAGGTGCGCTTCTTGCTCACGCGGCAGGGGCTCGACCTCATGCAGGAGCGCGCCCCGGCGCAGGCGAAGCCGACCTACCTCAACTGACGGGAAGCGCTTGGGCGGCGCGGCCCAAGCCCGCCCTCACGGATCGGGCGAGGAGGCCTTGGCGCGCGGCGTCCGCTCGTCCGGCTCGGCGCCGTCCGCCTGGGCGAGGGGGAGCGCCATCCGCACCCGGGTACCGCTCGAGGGGGCGCTCTCGAACTCCAGCTGCCCGCCGGAGGCCTCGATGATCATGCGCGAGAAGGGCAGGGGCAGGCGGACCGCCTGGTCGAGCCGCTCGCCGGCCGGGATGACGTCGAAGGTCTGCTCGCGCTCGCTGAGGCTCGCGCCGAGCCCGGTGTCGGAGATCTCCACCACCAGCCGATCGCCCTCGGCGCGGGCCGACACCTGCACCTCGGTCGTCCCGTGGGCCTGCGGGATGGCGCGCGCCGCGTGGGCGAGGAGGTTCACGAAGATGCGGTCGATGGCCGGGTGAGCCTGGGCGAGGGGCAGGGCCGGCGGGATCTCCAGGGTGAGCCTCGTCCAGCGCGGCAGGTCCTCGCGGACCTGGGCGACGGCCTTGAGGAGCTCGGCGCGCACGTCGCTCGGCCCGTGAGCGCCGTCGCCGGGCGAGGTGAGCGCGCGCAGGGCGCGTACCGTGTCGCGGATCCGCGCCGCGCCCTCCTTGGTCTCCTCGAGGATCTCGGAGAGCTTGGCGACGAGCCCGGGCGCGCTCGCCCCGGGGGGGAAGCCCTCGAGCAGGAGCTCCTTCACGTGCTCGAGGTTGGCGGTGATCCAGGCGAGCGGGTTGTTGATCTCGTGGGCGAGACCGCCCGCCAGGAGACCGATGGTGGAGAGCCGCTCGTGCCCGGAGGCCTGCTCGCTGCGCACGCGCAGGGGGGTGACGTCGGTGAAGGTGCCGGCCATCCGCAACGGGCGGTCGGTGCGGTCGCGCTCCACGATCGCACCGCGCATGAGCACGCGCCGCCAGCCGGCGTCGGTCCGCATGCGCAGCTCGAGCTCGAGCCGCCGGCTGCGGCCCTGCAGCTCGTCCTGCAGGGCCTTCCAGAGGGGCGCGAGGTCGTCGGGGTGCACGCTCGCCTCGAACTCCGCGACCGAGACGCTGCCGCGCGAGGCGTCGAGGCCCGGGATCTCCCCCCAGCGCCGGTTGAGGGCCAGGCGGTTCGAGCCGAGGTCCCAGTCCCACAGCCCGTGGGCGCCGCCCTCGAGCGCGTGGCGGAGGCGCTCTCCGCTGCGCGCGAAGGCCACCTCGGCCCGATCGCGCTCGGAGATGAGCTTGATGGTGCGGTCGCCCTCCTCCTCCGGTGCTCCGGGCGGGGCGGGCGGCACGTACAGCCAGTTGCGGTGGACCTCGCCCCCGTGGAGCACGAAGGGGTGCATGCGCAGGACGCCGGCCAGCATGCCCTGCGAGCACTGGCGCCGGTTGTACTGGAAGAGCGCCACCAGGGGGTGCTCGCGGAAGAGGCGCTTCAGGGCCGACTCGCACTCGAAGAAGCGGTCGAGGGTGGCCACCCCGCCGTAGACGCTGAGGAGCTCGCCGCTCACCCTGAGCCCCTTGTAGCCGCCGTCCAGCGCAGACCTGAGCGTGGACTCGAGGAGGGCCACGATCTCGCCGCCCCAGGCCGAGCCCGAGCGCAGGGTGGCGGCCCGGCGGGTGTCGAGCGTCAGGGCGCCCGAGGCGAGGGCCTGCCCGACGTCGCCCGGTCCCTCCCGCAGGAAGGGCATGACCCGCCCGGCGCTGGTGGGGTCGCCGAAATGGACGCACAGCTCCCGGCGCTCGAGGCCGATGCGCAGGAACAGACCGGCCACCTCGGCGCGCTCGTCCTCTGACTCGAAAACGAGGCCGACGTGATCGTGGTGGTCGAGTTGCCGTAGCTTCTCGACGAGCGCCCGGGGGCGACCCGGGACCGCCGGGACGCCCTCCTGCGAGATCATGCTCCCCTCCCAATGCCCAGGGATATCTGCTCCTGTGGGTCCTGCGTCAAGTCGCCCGGAGCCGTGATTCCAGGCTGACTCCGTGGGTCACGAGGCGAGCGATCGGGCATGACGCAGTGTGAACCCACCCCGGGAAGGGAGGCGACTCTACCAGGAATGCCAGGCGCGGGAAGCGCTGGCAGGGGAGACCGGCATTCACTTTAAGTGCGTCTATTCAACCCTAAAGGGGCGTCGACGCGGCGCGCCCCCGCCATCGCGGAAGCGGCCAGGCGAACGAGCCAGCGCTCGCCTGGGGAGGTGGTTCGCGCGGGATCGGCGGAAAGAGTTGCCCGCAAGGCAGGTTGCAGGGACCCGTCCCGCGCGCCGCAACCGGGTCCGGGTCGACCTTCCCCGGCTCGTCGACGCCGAGGGCGTCGCCGCGCGAGCTCGCCCCCGGGGCGAGGAGGAGAGGCATTCGCGCTAGGGCGAGCTACGGGCCCGAGCCAACCAGCACCCCCTGGGCCGCGCGCGCGCCAGTGACCGCACGCCGCATGGGTGCTGAGGGCACCGGCCCGGGCCGACCGCTCGGGCGCGAGATCGAGGCTAGCGCTTGCCCCGGCGAGGACGCTTGGCCGAGCGCTCCTTGAAGAGGTCGAGCGGCGCGACCGCCAGCGCCTTGGCGAGCGCCTCCAGCGTCTCGAGGGGAGGGGTGCGCTGGCCTCGCTCGAGCATCGAGATGTAGCTGACCGAGAGCTTGGTCTTCTTGGCGAGCGCCTGCTGGGAGAGGCTGCGGTGGGCGCGCGCGGCGCGGAGGTTCGTGGCGACGAGGGTGGCGAGGGGCATGGATGGCGACGTTAGCACCGGTATCCCGTCAGTGGAAGTATTCACAACTACCTACCGTGAACCCCGGATGTGACGACCTCGGCGCCCGGAGGCGGCCGGGGCGCTCGCTCGCCGGCCTAACGCCGGGCGACCACCGGCGGCCCGAGGAGACGGCCAGTTCGTCTCGCCCGTGGCACGGCCGGTGCTTCACCACCCGCGGGCTGCTCGCGGTGGTGCGCTCGGAGGCTGGTCGGCGCACGCGTCGACGGGTCGCCGGCGCGAACACGGAGGCCCGGAGCCGAACAGCCCGTCGCGGCGCGGCACGCGCAGGCGGAGGAACGCGGGAGCCGAGGCCCCGGCCGGGTGGGCTCATGGGTGGAGGGGGGTGCGCGCCTTCGAGCCCACCTCTCGTCAGGGCTTCGGCTTGCCCCTCGCGGTGGAGAGCCTGGCCGTGGCCCCGGGGAGATCCTCTATCTCGGCGCCGAGGACCCCGAGCGCCCTGAACCTCCGGTGCTGCTCCGGCGCGAGGCCGCGGATGACCACCCTCGCGCCGCGGAGCGCCCCGAGGGCCCTCGCCAGCGAGACCACCGCCTGCTCCTCGAACGCCTCCACCCCGGTGAAGTCGAGCGTCACCCGCGACAGGGGGAAAAAGGCTCCGAAGGCCTCCGCCAGGCGAGCCGCCTCCGGGCCGGCGAAGCGCTTGCCGGCTTTCACGAAAAGTGTACCATGGCTGGCTTCCACCTGCATGCGATGCTCGTCGCCCGTAAGGGCACCCCGCGCGGTTCCAAGCCCTCCCTTGGAGCAAGGTCAGGCCGCCGCTCGCGAAGGCAAACGCGGCTTGTGGGCGCACCCGCTCGCGTGACCCCGAGGTCCGCGTCGCTCGAAGAGGCCCCCCGTCCGGCGGCCTGACCGGGTAGCACCGGGAGAGCACCCAGACGGTCTCATTGCCTCCAATGGGTCATGCGCCGGCCAGGGCTCGGGCCTAGCCTGCGCCCTCCTTTTTTCGAGGAGGAGGTCAGCCTTGTTCAGGAAAAACATGATGGTCGCGGCCGCCATGGGGTGGCTCGTTTCCCTGCCCGCGGCGGCCCAGCTCGGGTCGGTGGGCTCACAGCTCGACGAGGCGAAGGCCAAGGCGGGCAGGGCGGAGAGCGACGCTTCGGCCAAGGCTTCGGAGGCGAAGGGCGATGCAGCCGCCAAGGCCGGCGAGGCGAAGGGCGAGGCGACGCAGAAGGCGGCGGCGGAGGAGTCGAGCGCCAAGGACCAAGCGGCGTCCGCGAGCGAGGGCGCGAAGTCGAAGGCCAAGGCGAAGGCCTCCGGCGCCGCCGCCGGCATGAAGGCCAAGGCGAAGGCCAAGGTCGGCGAGACCGCGACGGGGGCCAAGGCCAAGGCCAGCGCCAGCAAGGCCAAGGTGCACAAGAAGCTCGACGCCAAGGGTGGGGCCATGGCCGCGCCCGCCAAGGCCAAGGTGGACCAGATGGAAGGCTCGACGGATTCCAAGGCGGACGCCGCCAAGGGCAAAGCCGAGAACGCCATCGACGCCGTGGGCAAGTGATGCCGTCGGCGCCCGCGCCTTCGCCCACGGGCCGCCTCTCCGGCTCCCGGGGTCGGAGAGGCGTGCCGCGGCGGAGGCGCAGCGGGCGGACCTCGAGGGGGATCGATGGCGCGGCCACGTGAGGCCCGGTAGCCGGCACGCGCGGGAGGGCGTTCACGGTGCGGGCCAAGTTCATGAGGGAGGTCGCCAGCCTGGGGCTCCCCCCCGGGCCCGGCGAGGCCGCGCTCGTCACCCCGCACGACCTCGAGGGGCTCCCCGAGCCGGCAGAACGCTTTTTCCGGTTCATGGGCGTCGTCGGGAAGCCGCGCGACTGGTCCTTCCGCCTGGCGCTCGAGGGCCGCTTCCGCCGGACGCCCGCCGAGGCCTGGATGAGGTGCCGGGCCTGGCAGTACAACAGCAGCCTCTCGGTGGCCCGCATCTTCCACCTGAAGCTCAGTCTGGGCGGCCTCCTGCCGGTGGTCGGGCGCGACACCTACCTTCAGGGCCGAGGGCGCATGCTGATCCGGTTGTTCGACCTCTTCACCGTGGGCGATGGGGCCGGGGAGGCCTACGACCTGGGAGAGCTCGTCACCTACCTGAACGACGCTGTCGCCATCGCGCCCTCCATGCTGCTCGGCCCCGCGGTGAGCTTCTCGCCGGTGGGCGCGAATGCGTTCGGGGTCGCCCTCGCCGATAGCGGGCACCTCGCGAGGGCCACGGTGTCCGTCGACGGTCGCGGGGCGCCGACCAACTTCGAGTCCAGCGATCGGTTCTGCGCCGACCCCAAGGACCCGAGAAAGGTCACCCGCGCCCGGTGGTCCACGCCGGTCGGGGGCTGGCAGGAGATCGCGGGCCGGCGCCTCTTTGGGCGCGGCCAGGCCGTCTGGCACCTCGACGAGGGCGAGTTCGCCTACGCCGACTTCACGCCCCTGCCCGCCACGCTCGCCTTCAACGTGCGGCCGGGGACCTAGGGCGGCGGTGGCCCTCGCCCTTCTCGACGGGCCGGGGCGCGTGGTCGTGCGGGATGGCGTTGCGAATGCCGCCGGGCGGATGAGGGGCGTCGCCGGCGCGCCGGGGGATGAGATGGATGTGGGCGTGCATCACGGTCTGTCCGGCCGCCGCCCCGCAGTTGGTGCCGAGGTTGAACCCGACGATGCTCGGGTCGCCCCGGAGGAGACGCCTGCGCAGGGCGCGCAGGAGCTCGTTCGCGTGAGCGTGCTCGAGCGCGCTCATCTCGAACCAGGTCGTGACGTGCCGCCTGGGGATGACGAGCATGTGGCCCGGCGAGACCGGGCGGCCGTCCGGTACCGCGTAAACCGTGCCGTTCTCCGCGACCGTCCGGTCCCCGAAGTCGCGCCGGCAGAAGGGGCAGTCCACTCCCCGGCGCGGGCCGGCCGGCCGACGCCGGGGCTGACCCGCCGTCTCCCGAGCCCGTCGGGCCGGGGCCCGGGGGCCGAGGACCTCGTCGCAGGCCGCGCGGACGCGCGCCCGCGCACCCGGCCCGAGTGGCGGAACGGCGAGGCGGAGGAGGTCGCCCTGGCGGACGAGGAGGCCACGGCGCACGAGGGCCGGGAGGCTCCGGCGAAGGGCGCGCTCGCACGCTCCCGCCGCGGTCCCCTCGCCAGGGGCGAGGGCGAGGGCGAGCTCCTTCACGGTGGCCTCGCCCCGGGGCTCCAGGAGGGCCCGGATGAGCGCGGGCCGCGCCGGGGAGCCCGTCGGCCTCTCGGTCCGGATGACGTGGAGCAGCTCGCGGAGCGTCATGAGGTCCGAGCGTAGCAGCCCGGGACGCCGCGGGTGTACCGGCCGTGGCGCGAAAGAGCCCGCGGCGGGGATGGGTGGGTCACGCCCCGCTCGAGCCTCGGCCGCAGTCCCCCTTGACGGGCGCGAGTTCCCTCCAGGAGGGCTAGAAGGTCCGCGACATGCTCACGCGCCCCAGCCGCTTCAAGGACATGGCCGGGACCGGGGTGGACCGCATGGGCGACGCCGCCGACGCGCTCGACGACCCGTCCGCGCTCCGCCTCGAGAACCTCGATACCGATCTCCGCCCTTCCAAGGTGCCGTGGAGGAGTCCCGGCGCGCGGTGGACGAGGATGCGGCCAACAGCTACCTGGGGCAGGAGCGCGCTCGCGCGCGGTCGACGATCCGCTTGCCCGAGCGCCGCTCGGCCGGGGGTTCGGGCGCTGGCGGGCCGGGCCCGCGGCGTGGCGCCCGCCGAAGGTCGGCATTGGCCGAGGGAGAACGTCATGTCGAGGCTCAGGTTCTGGATCTCGATCTCGCTCGACGGCTTCGTGGCCGGAACAGGGCAGAGCCCCAGGGAGCCGCTCGGGAAGGGAGGGATGAAGCTCCACGAGTGGATCTTCCCCCTCGCGAAGTTCAGATCCATGCACGGGCAGGAGGGTGGGGAGCGGAACGAGGACAACGCCGTCCTCGAGGAATCGACCGGCGGGGTGGGCGCCTCGATCATGGGGAGGAACATGTTCGGCGGCCAGCCCGGTCCCTGGGATCCCGAGAGGCCGTGGGACGGCTGGTGGGGCCGAAACCCGCCCTTCCATCACCCGGTGCTGGTCCTCACCCACCACGCCCGCCCGCCGCTCTCGACGGAGGGCGGCACCAATTTCACCTTCTGCACCGGCGGGCCGCTCGCCGCGCTCGAGGAGGCGCGAGCCGCCGCCCGGGGACTCGACGTGGCGCTGCTGGGGGGAGCAGCCACCGCGCGCCAGTTCCTCGGGGCGGGCCTCGTCGACGAGATGGAACTCCACCTCGTGCCCGTGCTGCTCGGCGCCGGCGAGCGGCTCTTCGAGGGCCTCTCCGACGACCTGCACGGCCTGAAGCTCGTCCGCACGGTAGCGACGCCGCGGGTGACGCACCTCAAGTTCGCGCGGCGGTGAAAGAGGGTTGACGACCGTTCGAGAGGACGCCGAGCTCCCGGGCTCCTCTCACGCCGGCGCCTCCTCGGAGGCTTGCGCCCGCGGCGCCGGTCGCTCGCGCCGCTAGCGGCGAGGGTCCTGCGGCTCGTCCTCGCCGCCCCCCTCGAGGAAGCGCTCATAGGCGCTCGTCACCGAGCCGGTCGTGCTCCTGGCGACGACCTCACCTCCCTCGCCGAAGGTGTCCATGGCGCCGCGCGCGGTGACGAGGACGACGGTGGGTTCTTCGCCCACCGCCCTCCAGCTGTCGACGTTTCCGGGCGGCTCGTACACGTAGCCCCCCGGCCCCACCACCTCGCCGGTCTCGATGAGGACCCGAGTCCCGGCGAGGTTGTAGGCGTG
>Ga0335081_10016961_pt1 | contig 11797 bp, 9 predicted proteins | sample Lox_Sample_35_FD_206713 | JGI IMG/M metagenome (GOLD analysis project Ga0335081, IMG submission 206713) | Soil microbial communities from Loxahatchee National Wildlife Refuge, Florida, United States - Lox_Sample_3.5 | ecosystem: Environmental > Terrestrial > Soil > Wetlands | place: USA: Florida... | reverse complement strand
CGAAGCTCATCTGGCGTCAGGCCAAGACGAGCTTTACCAGAAGCAGGCTGAAGCCGGCAATGAAAAGCCAGGCGCCCGCGCCGAGCAGCAGCGGCCGCAGCCCCTCGGCCCTGAGCTTGCGGATGTCGGTCTCGAGCCCCATGGCCGCAAGCGCCACCGAAAGCAGCAGCGTCGTCAATTGGATCAGGTCCGCTTTCCCCGCCGCCGGCAGCAGGTCGAGGCTGTTGACGCCGATAACGGCAAGGAAGCCGAAGGCGAACCACGGAATCGGCGGCGCGCTCGTGGTCGCTGCCGCCTCGGCGCCGCTCCGCGACCGTGCGCGGGCCGACCAGAGGCCGAGCAAAATGACGACCGGCGCCAGCAGCATGACGCGCGCGAGCTTGGTGATCGTCGCCAGATCGCCCGCAGGCTTGCCGTCCTGGAAGGCGGCGGCGATGACCTGCGCGATCTCGTGGATCGAGGTGCCGGCCCAGAGGCCGAAGGCATGCGGATCGAGATGCAGCAAACCGGGCAAGAACGGGTAGATCAGCATGGCGAGCGAGCCAAAGACCGTAACGCAGGCGACGGCATAGGCGACGTCCTCGTCGGAGCCGTCGGTCACCGCGTTCGCGGCGATCACCGCCGATGCGCCGCAGATCGACGTGCCGGCGGCGATGAGCTGGCTCAGCTTCGGATCGACGCCGAGGCGCCTGCCGAGCCAAAGCGTGAAGCCGAAGGTCGCCGACAAGGTCACGACGACGATGACGAGCCCGGCAGGACCGACCGCCAGGATCTGGCCCAAGGTGAGCTGCAGGCCGAGCAGCACGATGCCGAAACGGAGAATCCGCCGGAGCGAGAACTTGACGCCCGGAACGCAGACCGCCGGCGTGCGAATGACGTTGTGGAACAGCATGCCGACGATGATGGAGAGGATCAGCGGGCTCAAGGCGGAGACATGGGGCACACGGTTCAGCGCGAAGCCGACCAGCGCGATCGCGAAGGTCAGCGCGAGACCCGGCAGCAGCCGAACCGCTTCGGCGGCCCAGCGGGGCGTTATCGATGTTGTCCGCGCGGCGGACGGCGTCATAGGGTCGAGCAGCATGGGGGGTCACCTCGTTGGCCCGCATGCTGCCGCGGAATTATCGTTCGATCTAACGAATAGTTTTTGTTGTTATCATCAATAACGGTGATGGGTTGGCCCCAGCGGATCGCTGCCTTGAGGCGCGTCCCGGCGCAGCCGCGCGAGGGGAAAGCGGCTCTCTTGGGCGAATGATCTGGTTACGATATAACATAACAAAGCCAACCCGCCGGAGACCCGATGCGCGGCCTGCTTTGTCTTCTCGTCGCGACCGCGCTCGGCCTCGCCTCGGCCGAGGCGGCGCCGCTGCGCATCGTCGCGGCGGAGAATGTCTACGGCGATGCGGCGGCGCAGCTGGGCGGTCCCGAGGTGACGGTGGTGAGCATCCTCAACGATCCCGACCAGGACCCGCATCTCTTCGAGGTGAGCGCCTCCACCGCACGCGCGGTCGCCGGAGCGGCGATCGTCGTCTTCAACGGCGCCGGCTACGACCCCTGGATGAAAAAGCTCCTCGCCGCTTCGCCCGTCGCCGGGCGCGAGACGATCGAGATCGCCAAGCTCCTGCACAAAGCGCCCGGCGAGAACCCGCATCTCTGGTACGATCCCCGCACGATGCCGGTCTTCGCCGACGCTCTCGTGGCGGCGCTCACCCGGCACGACCCTGCGCATCAGCCGCTCTACGAGGCGCGACGCGCGCGCTTCGCAGCGGCGCTGAAGCCGCTTGACGATAAGATCGCGAACCTCAAGCAGCGTTATGCCGGCACACAAGTCACCGCCACCGAGCCGGTGTTCGGCTATATGGCGGCAGCGATCGGATTTGCCGTGCGCAACGAAGGCTTCCAGCGTGCGGTGATGAACGATACCGAACCGGGCGCCGCGGAGATTGCCGCCTTCCAGAACGATCTCCGCGGCCACGCCGTGAAAGTGCTGATCTACAATCGGCAGACGAGCGAGGGGCTCACCCGCAAGATGCAAGCGCTGGCGAGGCAATCCGGCGTGCCGGTGGTCGGCGTCAGCGAGACCGAGCCGGCAGGGACGACGTACCAGGCCTGGATGCTGTCGGAGCTCGACCAGCTCGATGCCGCGCTCTCGGGGAAAGCGCCGTGAGCGCGAGCGCCATCGAGCTGACGCAGCTGACGCTGCGGCGCGGCGGCCGGACCGTCCTCTCCGGCGTCGACGCCGTCATCGGCGAAGGCGAATTCATCGGCGTTTTCGGCCCGAACGGCGCCGGCAAGACCACCTTGCTGCAAGCGCTGCTCGGGCTGCTGCGTCCCCAATCCGGCGCCATCAGCATCTTCGGCAAGCCGCCGCTGCACGGCAATCCGCTCGCCGGCTACATGCCGCAACGGCGCGCCGCGATGGCGGAGCTGCGCCTCACCGGCTGGGACATCGTCGCCAGCGCGCTCGACGGCCATCGCTGGGGCCTGCCGATCCTGGGTGCCGAAGGAAGGCGCCAGGTCGCCTGGGCGCTCGAGACCGTCGAAGCCGCCGAGTTCGCCCGGCGGCCGGTTCAGCATCTTTCGGGCGGCGAGATGCAAAGGCTGCTGCTGGCGCAGGCGCTGCTGGGGAAGCCTCGGCTGCTGCTGCTCGACGAGCCGCTCATCAGCCTCGATCCGCGCTATCAGCAGGCGGTGGTGGATCTGGTGAAGCGGGTGCAGCAGGCGCTGCGCATCACCGTGCTGTTCACCGCGCATGAGCTCAACCCGCTGCTCGGCGCGATGGACCGCGTGCTCTATCTCGGCGCCGGCCGGGCCAAGCTCGGCACGGTGGAGGAAGTCGTCAACAGCGCGGCGCTGTCGCAGCTCTACGGCGCGCCCATCGACGTGCTGCGCGTCGGCGGCCGGATCATCGTCGCCGCCGCCCATGGCGAGATGGAGGCGCATGCCCATCGCCACGATGCTTGAGTACGACTTCATGCGCAGCGCCTTCGCCGCCGGCCTCGTGGTGGCACTGGTGGCGGGCGCGGTCGGCTACTTCCTGGTGCTGCGCCAGCTCGCCTTCGCCGGGCATGCGCTCTCGCATGTCGGCTTCGCCGGCGCCACCGGCGCCTTTCTGCTCGGGCTCACGCCCTTCTGGGGATTGCTCGCCTTGACCTTGGCGGCGAGCACCGCCATGGGACTGATCGGCGAGCGGCTGCGCGGCCGCGACATCGCCGTCGGCGTCATCCTGTCGCTGTCGCTCGGCCTCGGCGTGCTGTTCCTGCATCTCTATACCGCTTACGCGGCGGAGGCGACGGCGCTGCTCTTCGGCAATGTGCTGGCGGTGAGCGACGAGAATCTGCGCTCGCTCGCCGCGCTCGCCGTGCTCAGCCTGCTCGGCCTCGCGGCAATCTCGCGCCCGCTGATCTTTGCCACGTTGGAGCCCGAGCTCGCCGAAGCGAAAGGCCTGTCGCTGCGTCTCGTTTCGGTGTTGTTCCTGCTGATCGTCGGCATCGCCGTCGCCGAAGCGGCCCAGGTGGTCGGCGTCCTTCTCGTCTTTGCGCTGATGGTGAGCCCGGCAGCGACGGCGCAGCGCCTCACCACGCGCCTCAAGACCGGCGTCGCGCTCGCCGTTCTGCTTGCGCTCGCCGAGACCTGGGCGGGTATCGTGCTCGCTTATGTCACCGATGCGCCGCCGACCTTCTGGATCACGCTGCTGAGCTCGGGCGCCTATCTGCTCGCTCTCCTCGCTCCGCAGCGCCTCGAAGCAGCCTCGACCCGGCAGCAGGCACCTCCTTAGCCGAGCGCCGCCTCGACGAGCTGCCACAGCCGCTCCGGCGCTTCGACATGCGGGTTGTGGCCGAGGCCGTCGAGGAGGACGGCCGCGGGATCGAAGCGCCGCATCTGCTCCAGCGTCACCATGGGATCACGCGCGCCGGCAGCGAGGCGGAGCGGCGCACGCATGGCGGCGATCACGCTCTCGATCGGCACGCCGACCACGGCGGTGTTGCGGGGATCGGCGGCGAGGCGGAACCGCCCGCCTTCCTCGACCACGCCGATTGCGGCCGCCGCGCTGTCGGGCGCGATCAGCCCCGCCAGGCCGGCGACGCGAAGATAGCGCTCGATCGCCTCTTCCCGTCGCGCGAACCAGCGCGCCGGCGTCCGCGCCAGCTCTTGCGCCTTCGCGGTCTCTTCCGCCGTCCACACCAGCTTGACGCCGAAGGCGATGACCTGGCGGACGGCGACGCCGAACCATTGGCTGGCCAGCGCCATGGCGACGGCGCCACCCATGGAATGGCCGAGCACCACCACCTCGTCGCCCTGGCCAAGCAGGGACGCGAGATCGGCGGCATGGGCGCCGAAGCCGTAGGGCGCGCGATGGCCGGACCGGCCATGGCCGCGAAGATCGGGGGCGAGCCAGCGCCCGGTCCAGCGTCGGGCAAGCAGCGGGCGCAGCCCATCCCACACCGTGGCATTGGCGCCGAGCCCGTGCAGCAACAGCAGCACCGGGCTGCCGCTGCCGCCGCTCTCGACCCACAATGCCGGCCCGGGCGCCGCCTCTCCCATATCGCGGACCGTAAGCGCGCGCCTGCAGCCGGTCAATCGCCGCGGCGCGATCGGCAGAGCGCTTCGGTGTGGCGCGCCAGGCGTCGAGCCGCTTCAACCGGAGCGGCTTCGCGTGACGCGCAGCGCGGAGGGTGGTAGCGTCGGTGACAAAGACGACAAGGGAGGAAAGGCCATGTCCTTCGAGGGCTTCCCCGGCGGCGAGGTCCGCGCCAAGCTCGACCATCCCGTCATCGACGCCGACGCGCATATCGTCGAATGCGACTTCGCGCATCTCGATTTCGTGCGCCAGATCGCCGGCGAGGACATCGTCAAGATCGTGAACGCGACGCGGGCCCATCACGGCCCCACCGTGCGCGGCTTCTGGTGGGGACTGCCCTCCGGCGCCCATACTGCCGACCGCGCCATGGCGCAGCTGCCGCGCTACTTCCGCTCGCGCATGGACGAGTTCGGCATCGATTTCGCGCATTGCTACACGACGCGCGGCTTGAGCCATGTCTATCTTCAGGACGAGGCGGCGCGCCGCGCGAGCTGCCGCGCGCTCAACATGCTCTATGCCGAGATGTTCAGGGATGTGCGCGATCGCATGCGGCCGGTGGCGGTGATCCCGACCTATACGCCGCAGGAAGCCATCGAAGAGCTCGAATTCGCGGTCTTGGAGCTCGGCCACAAAGCGGTGATGATCGGCACCGAGCTGCGCGGCCCCGGGCGCGTCGCGACCGGCAAGGACCCGTTCCTGTCGCCGCCGCAGCCGACGCGCTCCATCGTCATGGATTCGCCGCATGATTACGACCCGTTCTGGCGCAAATGCATCGAGCTCAAGGTGACGCCGGTCTGCCACACCTCCTCGCGCGGCATCGGCTACCGCGCCTCGCCGAGCAACTACGTCTTCAACCATCTCGGCGATTTCGCCGCCGGCGCCGAGTTCTTCTGCCGCTCACTCTTCTTCAGCGGCGTCACGCGGCGCTTCCCGGAGCTCACCTTTGCCTTTCTCGAGGGCGGCGTCGGCTGGGCCGTCAACCTGCTCAACGACATCGTCGAGCATTGGGAGAAGCGCAATGTCGAGGCAATGGCGAAGAACCTCGATCCGGCGCTGCTCGACCTCGACCTGCTGGAACGGCTGTTCCGCGATTTCGGCAGCCCGCGGCTTGCGCCGGAGCGCATCCGCGCCAATCCGCACGGCAATTTCATGATCGATCGGCCCGAGAATTTCGATGAGTTCGCGGTCTGCGCCTTGACGGAGCTGCGCCAGCTGCGGCAGCTCTTCGTCGATCCCTTCTATTTCGGCTGCGAGGCCGATGACCGCATGGTGTCGGTCGCCTTCAATCGCCGGCTCAACCCGCTGGGCGCGACCTTGAAGCCGGTCTTCGGTTCGGATATCGGCCATTGGGACGTGCTCGACGCGGCGAGCGTCGTTACCGAAGCCTGGAGCCTCGTCGAGGCCAAGCTGTTGACGGCCGACAATTTCCGCGACCTCACCTTCGTCAACCCGGCGATGCTGCACCTCTCGATGAATCCCGATTATTTCCGCGGCACGGCGGTCGAAGACGCGGCCGCCGCTTTGCTGCGGCAGATGCCGCAGCGGGCGAAAGCGCCAGAAGCGGCGGCGCAGTAGGGACTTTACTTATGGGGCGACGGGCGCTGCCCTGATAGGGATCGGCGATTTGGTTATCTCTGTTACCGACTGGCTCAGGGAACTCGGCCTCGAGCAATATGCGCCGGCGTTCCGCGACAACGACATCGACGGCGCGATTTTGCCCGAATTGACAGCCGACGATCTGATCGGGCTGGGCGTGAGCTCGATCGGTCACCGCCGCAAACTGCTCGCGGCGATCGCGACGCTCCATCAAGATCCGGCGCCGTCCGCAGCGGCGCGCAGGCCGACGGAGGTTGCCTCACCCGCTCCTTCCGCCGCTCTGGCCGAGCGACGTCAGCTCACCGTTCTTTTCTGCGATCTCGTCGGCTCGACCGAGCTTGCCTCTCGGCTCGACCCGGAGGATCTGCGCGAGATCATCGCCGCCTATCACCGCCGGGTCAGCGAGATGCTGACGGGCCATGGCGGCTTCGTCGCCAAATACATGGGCGACGGTGTGCTCGCTTATTTCGGTTACCCCCAATCGCATGAGGACGACGCCGAGCGCGCGGTGCGTGCCGGGCTCGCCATCGCCGAGGGGATCGCGCATCTGTCGCTGCCGATGGCGCGGACGCTCGAGGTGCGGATCGGAATCGCATCGGGCCTCGTCGTGGTCGGCGACCTCCTCGGCTCGGGCGCGGCGCAGGAGCAGGCAGTGGTCGGCGAGACGCCGAATCTGGCCGCCCGCCTCCAAGCGCTTGCCGAGCCGAACGCCGTAATCATCGCCGATACGACACGCCGACAGGTCGGGGCCCTGTTCGAGGTGACGGATCTCGGACCGCAAGAGCTGAAGGGCTTTGCCGAGAAGCAACGTGCTTGGAGGGTCCGCGGCGAGAGCGGCATCGAAAGCCGGTTTGCTGCGTTTCGTAGCGGCGAGACGCCGCTGGTCGGCCGCACCGAAGAGCTCGACCTGCTGCTGCGGCGCTGGAGCCAAGCCAAGACCGGCGAAGGCCGCGTCGTGCTGCTCTCGGCCGAGCCTGGTATCGGCAAGTCACGCCTCACAGAAGCGCTGGTCCAGCGCGTTGCCAGCGAGGCCGCCGTAAGGCTGCGCTATTTCTGCTCGGCACATCACCAGGACAGCGCGCTCCATCCGGTCGTCGCCCAGCTCGAACGTGCGGCCGGCTTCGCGCGCGAGGATCCGCCGGCGGCCAAGCTGCAAAAGCTCGCGGCGCTGCTCGGGGGCGCGGGAGGCGACGATCTGCCGTTCTTCGCTGAGCTGCTGTCGCTTCCGAGCCTTCCGGCTTCACCGCTGCTCGAGCTGCCGCCGCAGCGCAAGAAGGAGCTGACCTTCGCGGCGCTGCTGCGGCGCCTCGAGAGCCTCGCCCTTCGACAGCCGGTGGTGATGGTATTCGAGGATGTGCATTGGATCGACCCGACGACGCGCGAGCTGCTCGACCGCGCCATCGCGCTGGCCGAGCACCTGCCGGTGCTGCTCATCGCGACGTTCCGGCCGGAGTTTCAGCCGCCCTGGATCGGGCAGCCGCATGTCTCGGTGCTGGCCTTGTCGCGGCTCGGCCGGCGCGACGGCGCGGCGCTGGTGCGCGAGCTCATCGCCAACGCCGAGGCGCTTCCCGCCGATATCGTCAACGAAATCGTCGAGCGCAGCGACGGCGTGCCGCTCTTCCTCGAGGAGGTGACCAAGGTCATTCTCGAGGCCGCCGGCGCGGATATGGCTCGCTCGACCATCGCGTCGATCCCCGGCGCCCGGCTCAAGGTGCCGCCGACCTTGCAGGCCTCGCTGATGGCGCGGCTCGACAGGCTTGGCGCGGCGGCGCGCGAGGTGGCGCAGGTCGGCGCCGCGATCGGCCGCGATTTCTCCCACGAGCTGCTGCTCGCCGCAGCGCCGCGCGGCGCCGCCGAAACCGAGGAGGCGCTCGGCCGGCTCGTCGCCGCCGGTCTCGTGTTCCAGCGCGGCGTCGCCCCCGCCGCCGAATATCAGTTCAAGCACGCGCTGGTGCAAGACACCGCCTATGGCAGCTTGCTGCGCGGGCCGCGCCAGGCGCTGCACGCGCGGATCGCGGCTGCGATGCAGGCGCGCGACAAAGACATCGCCGAGCGGGCGCCGGAGCTCATCGCGCACCATCTCGCCGAAGCCGGCGATCCCGATGCCGCTGCGTCCTGGTGGCTCGAGGCGGGTCAGCGCTCGGCCCGGCGCTCAGCCAACATCGAAGCGACGGCGCATCTCTCCCGCGGGCTCGCCGGGCTCAAAGGATTGCCGGAGACGCCAGAGCGTCGCCGCCAGGAGCTCGCGCTGCAATTGGCGCTTGGTCCGGCCGCGTTCTCCCTCCAGGGCTACAGCGCGCCGCAGGCGCGGGCGGCCTATGAACGCGCCCGCGCCCTTGCGGGGGACCTCGGCGACGATCGCGCGCGCTTTGCCGCGCTCTGGGGCTGCTGGCTCTCGGCCAACAATCAAATGGAGCCTTTGGCTGGGGAGGCCGAGGCGCTGTCCGAGGATTTGTCCCGCGTCGCGGAAGGACTCGGCGATCCCGCGCTGCGGCTGCAGGCGCACCACGCCGCCTGGGCGACGGTGATGTGGCGGGGACGGCTCGCGGCGGTCCGCGAGCACGTCAGGCAGGGCCTGCTGCTCTACGACCTTGACCAGCATCGCCGCCACGCTCTGGTTTATGGCGGCCATGATCCGGCGGTCTGCGGCTACGGCCAGGGCGCGCTGGCGTCGTGGTTCATCGGATATCCCGATCAGGCCGCCGGGAGCGTCCGCGACGGCCTCGATCTCGCCGCGACCCTGTCGCATCCGCCGAGCCTCGGGCACGCGCTCTGGTGGGCCTCGGTCGTCCATTACCTGCGGCGCGACGTGTCGATGACTCTCGATTGCGGTGAGCGCCTCGCCGCGCTCGGGAACGAACACGGGCTCCAGCTCTACTGGGCGATCGGCAAGATCATGCATAGCTGGGCCGTAGCGATACGCGGGCGCGTCGAAGAGGGGCTGCCCGAGTTGCGGCAAGCCGTGACCGCTTACAGCGCCACGGCGAAGACCATGGTCAGCCTGTTCACGACGATGCTGGCAGAGGCGGAGCTCGGCGCCGGATCAGCGCCCGAGGCGCTCCGCCAGCTCGATGCCGCCGACCATCTGACGGTTTTCCACGCGCAAGCGTTCTGGCGCGCCGCCGTGCTCCACAGGAAGGGCGAGGTCCTGGCCGCACAGGATGCGACCACCGCCGAGCCCCTGCTGCAGGCGAGCCTCGAACTCGCCCGCGAGCAGCAAGCGAAATCGCTGGAGCTGCGCGCCGCAACCAGCCTCGCCCGGCTGCGCCAACGCGAGGGACGGCATGAGGAGGCCCGCGCGGTGCTGGCGCCGGTTTTCGGCTGGTTCACCGAGGGGTTCGACACGCCCGATCTCAAAGACGCGGCAGCGCTGCTCGCCAGCCTGGGCTGATCGGCTCTGCCTCAAACCCGCATCGATGCTTTCAGCGCCCTGTGCGTGCGGCGGATCCAGGGTCCTTCGTTGCCAACCGGTAAGCGCGGGTGCAAGCTTGCCTGGTTCAGGGATCCGCGGTTTTTCGACGATTGAGGACGGCTAAGCGATGTCGGCACGCTTCGATGATACGCCCGACGAGCCGGTCGTGGAGCTAAGGCGAAGGATCGCTCTCCGCCTCCGTCTCTCCGACGAGCGACGCCCGCGCTCCCGGTCGTGGCGGTGGCTGTCCTGGCTGCTGACGGGCGCTTTGCTGGTCACACTCTCACCATGCCGGGAGCAGGCGGTACGAACCGACGCGCCGATGCCAACGCCGCCGATATCTCGTCCCCTGCTGGCAACGAAACCAGCGCCGCGCCCGGCGGATCGCAAGGTCACGGCCGGCAACGTCACGCGGCCGACCCCCGCGCCGGCGCCCAAGCCTCCGCCTGTCGTGGTGGAGATGCCGCCGCCGCTACCCGGACCGCCGCTCGCGCTTGCTGCCGCAGATGCGCCCGGTCCGCCGCCACGCAAGCCGACGCCGCCGGTGCGGAAGCTCCGAACGCGGGCGCTCCCAGCGGTGGCCGTGTCCCGGGCAGTGTTGGCAGCCTCGGCGTCAAGCCGAGAGTATGCGCCGTCGATGGCGACCTCCCCCCAGGTAGCTGCCGTCGATCCTGAGCTCAGCCCGGACGAGACCGCGCTGATCCTGGCGCATCGCGAGTACATCGCCGGCGCGCTCTACCATCCCGGACAGTGGGACTATTGGGGCGGCGCACTTCGCGCGGCCGCGAGCGCAAGTAGGAAAATGCCTTCGGCCGAGGACTGGACGACCCTCGATACAACGGGCAGTCCGCTCCCTGGGGCTATGCCGGCCGTACCCATCGAGGTGAGTTATTCGGCGCGGTTGGCACAGCCCCAGACCGAAGCTGCGGTGCCGACGCGACTTGCCGACATCACTCCGGATGAGCAACGCATCATCCTTGCCCGACGCGGCGTGCACGAGGCCCGGCCGGCGGTTCGCGTCGCCATCAAGGTGAAAGTGCTGGAGACGGAAGATCCGGCCCAGTATTTGCGGAGCGGCTCGCCGGCCGTTCCGGTCGACACGCCCCTGCCGGAAGTCCCGGCCGCGCTGCTGCAGCAGAAGGGCGACTGGATGATGGTCGCGCGAGTGCACGTAGCACGCAACGGCGCGACAGAGATCACAATTACCCGGCCCATCGCCGACCCCGTGGTCAATCGCGCCGTCGATCAGGCGCTTAGCCGCTGGCGCTTCCGTCCCAGCAGCGCCGGCTACGGCCAGCCCGAGGACAGCACCATCAAGCTTAGCGTGAAGGTGTCTGTGGGCTGATCGCGCGTTGCGTCTCTCGCGCCGCCCGCCGCTGGCGCGACCGATTCTGGGTCGCCCGCCGCCGGGACACCTGGCGCGCGGCCGCGGGAGCAAGCCCCTCCAGAAAGATGTGCGCGACGAGCTCGGCATGCGCCAGGATTGCGCTCTCCGGCACGCGATCGATGATTTTGTAGAACAGCAAGCCCACCCAGTTGCTCTCGATCATACGCAGGAAGATCGCGGCGACCCGCTCCGGCTCGGCGTCGAAGTCGAGCCAGCCGCGGGCGCGATAATCCGCCATGACGTCGGCCAGCGCCTTGCGATTCAGCATGTCGCGGATGATGCGCCGCAACGCTGGCGAGCGCGGCGCCTCGCTGGTGAAGATGCGGAAGAGCGCGATGTACTCCGGATCCGTGAAGGTCATCAGCTGCTGCCGGGCCAAAGCCGTAAGCCGCGTGCGTATGTCCGCCGTCTCCGGCAATCCCGACGGCGTCGCTCGAGCCCCGATCCGCTCGAGACGCACGCGCAGCAGCTCTTCGAACAGCCGGTCCTTGTTGCCGAACCAGGCGTAGAGCGTCTCCTTGGAGGCTTGCGCGCGCCGTGCGATCTCGAGCATGGTGGTGCCGCCGAAGCCTTTGTCGGCGAATACCCTAAAGGCGGCATCCAGGATCTCGCCACGGCGTGCCGCATCGCCCGCGCGCCCCGCGACACCGCTTTCCGCTGTCCGCCCCGTCCGTTTCATCGACGACCCGACACCTCCGCAGGGGCGCATTGCTTCTTGACCCCTAGCTAGCGCATTCGCCCAAGGCTTGCCAGACGATAGGACGCCGCGGACAGGTCCCGGATGAAACGAACTGGCTCGTACGCACCGGCGACGAACCCGATT
>Ga0335081_10016960_pt1 | contig 11798 bp, 13 predicted proteins | sample Lox_Sample_35_FD_206713 | JGI IMG/M metagenome (GOLD analysis project Ga0335081, IMG submission 206713) | Soil microbial communities from Loxahatchee National Wildlife Refuge, Florida, United States - Lox_Sample_3.5 | ecosystem: Environmental > Terrestrial > Soil > Wetlands | place: USA... | reverse complement strand
CCACAAACCTTCGAGTCCCTTGGTTACCCATCGCAGCGAGGCCTGCCAGTAGATCGACAAATCGCTCCCCGTCGATCTCCCTCAGGAGGGAGCTCTTTGCAGGCCCCAATCGCCCGGACTCCTTCCCTTCATGGCCCACGATACGCACGAGGTCCCTGGCGGGGAGGCACTTGCCCATTTGAGCAAGGTAACCAAGGATCTCTTCGCGCCGCCTGTCCGGAACAAGGGCCAGTGCATTCTCCAGACGCTCTCCCAACTTGAGCAGCAATTTTGTAAACCCTTCCGAATCACCCCATCCCGATTCCATCCACTCGGCCTTTGCGGCGACCCAGAATTCATCGGAGTCAAGGGCTGCAGCAAGCTGCTCAGGGGGCGCTTCCTGAATCATCAAGGCGAGCCAGGCGTGGCGCCGCCTTTCTTCCGGGTTATCCTCCGAGTCCTTAATCGTATCCATGATCTTACTGTGAATCTGATCGAGCTTGAGGGGTTCAATATCGATGGCGAAGACTTCGGAGCGGAGCTTTTGTCGCAGGGCATCGCCTTCTAACTTCGGAACTGAGATCACTCTGGCAAAAGTCCAGACATCATCGAGGGTCACGTTTTTCGTCCAGAGTAGTCGGAGCACTTTTCGCGAGTGAAGCATCAAAGCGAGACTGCTCGCCTTTCCGGCGACAAATTCTCCCGATACGACCAGTTCCTTGGAGGTGATGCCGATCGTAAGAGAGCCCTGGGAATCGAGGGGGGCAGAGTTAACAACGTTCTTAGCGACTTCCAGAAGGGCCGGATGTTTGGCGGGGTAAACGCGTACGCTGCGGATGAGGTGCAACAGGTTTAAAGCGAAGGCCTCAACCTTTTTGGAGAGAAAAGACACTTCTATATTTTTCGGTCCAGTCATGGCGTTCTGTGAAGAAACCGTAGTCCGCATGAATCATCGTACCGTCTATGCAGGTGTGCGAAATGCGAGCTAGTCCTCAATGTTTAATTGAGCAAGTTCGATGCCAGGGTAGGAGAAATTGTCCAAGGCTTTGTTTCAATTGGGTATATTCAATTTGTATCCGTACCTTCAGAACTGGGGAGTGACTTTTTTTGTCATCCAGAATGCCTCAGAGCTGGGCTTGACGATGCCCTAAAAAGACTGCAGAGGGCAGAGCGAGCTACGTTTACGGTCTGGTAGTTAGCTCAGTGAAGCAACCACCACCTTTTTCAACTCTTCCTTCCTGAACTCATCAAGGTGAGAATCCATATCCACATACCAGATTCAAGTGAAAATCGTTTACAATATATCAAACTGATGATTGCTACTAAGTAATTATTTTGCGAGGCGAAAAGGGTCACTTTTTCTTCCTTTCATAAAATTTCAACTTTCGAGAAAACCTTGAGAAATTAAGTAGTTTGGGCATTCAATCTATCTTGGCACCAATATTGCTGCGGATTGAAATGGGGGATGAAAACTTTATAGCCACAAGACTTAACGTGAGTCGAATGCTTCAGAAGAAAAAGGAAGCCCAAATAAAAGACAGATAAAGCTGATCACCTCCGTACGAAATGGTTGGGAAAAATGGATACGAATACTTCATCTCACAGCAAAGAAAGACGAAAGCATCCAAGAACCCTGGTCCGGTTACCTCTTCATTTCCAGAGGAATGAAACCGGAGGGTCTTACCCTGGGTCGACCATTGACGCAAGTGAATCCGGTCTTCTGATACAAACTCTAAAGGAGATGCCTGTTGGCATAACAATAGATATTGAAATCTTGTTTCCGAAAAGGTTTGACTTGCCAAATTTCAAGGCAGAAGCAGAGATCATCTGGAAAGATATACGTAATCACGGGGACCGGGAAGGGTATCAATATGGGCTCAAGTTCATTCGGGTCTCAAAAGAAGATTATTTGAAACTCAGGCGAATTCTTAGCAACGCCTTCTGTCTGAATGAAATGGATCTCATCGAGAGGCGTGGCCACCCATTAGGATTGGTTGCCAAACAGAATGAGACCATCAAAATGAGTTCTTACAAGGTTCTTATCGTCGATGATGAAGAAATGGTAAGAAATTTTCTTTGTTCTTTGTTACCCAGATACGGGCATACTTGCGATGTGGCGAAAGACGGTATTGAAGCTCTGGAAAAAATCAAAAATGATTCTTTTGATGCAGCAGTAATCGATATTGTCATGCCTCATATGGATGGGGTTATCCTTACTGAGGAGTTATTGAGGTTATACTCTAATCTTCCAATTATGCTTGTGACTGGACATGCCCAGGATCATTCTGCTGAGTCGGCGATGGCTGCAGGGGCTCGGGAATTCATAAGAAAGCCATTCTCTGTCGAGGAATTCATCATGCGGTTTGATAAAATGATGCGTGACCATAAGGAGGAAAAGGCGTTGCTCGCTCTTTCCCTGACAGATGAGCTGACAGGTTTGTGTAACCGTCGAAGATTCTTTATTGTGACAGAGCAGTATCTAAAGGTAGCCATTCGGAGAAAGGAAAGGCCATTGCTCCTTTTCATCGATATGGATGATTTGAAGGGAATCAACGACCGCTATGGGCATAATGAAGGAGACCAAGTATTAATAGATCTTGCCAACATCCTTAGAAAGACCTTTCGTGAGTCGGATATTATCGCCCGGATTGGAGGAGATGAATTTGTCGTGTTGTTGGAGTCAGCTGATAAGAACAGTGAGACACTGATAACCCGGTTGCATGAAAATGTAAAAGATTATAACGTCCAGAAATCCGAACGTATCCTCTCAATTAGTTTGGGAACCGCTCAATTTGATCCTGAGTCCCCTATTTCGATTGACGAACTCCTTTCTAAGGCAGATGGCTTAATGTATGCCCACAAAAAGAGAAGGTGGAGGGGATCAGAGCAATGGGATGGCGGATTTAATATTAAAATTAGCGAAGGAAGTTCTCGGAAAAAACCATAGGGTGATGGTGGAACATGTGGAAAGGCAGAAAAATCATATGAATCTGGGATTTCCAGCCGAGAGGAGAAAGGCAGTCTATTATGAACCAATTGCCTTATGAAATAAGATATGAATTGAATAATGGAATGGCCGAATGTGACGAAAGCTTAATGGTTTTTTCGTTGCAGACTTGCCCTCAAGTTCAGAAGAAATCGAAAGGAGCATTAGGTACGTGATTGTTTATAAATTTTATTTACGTGATGCAGTAAAGGGTGACATATTTCTTGGCACATTACCAGAGAGGAGAAAAAATCCACGAAGAGTTGCTGAAGAATCCACTGAAGAATCCATTGTTAACTGGGGAAGAAAATATTTTGGTGAGACTGGCAAGGAGAAGGATATCTTTTTCATTAAAACTGTTTTGGAGGAGAATGAGAAACGGTACCCAAACCTCTTTCCACCATGAAATGACTCAGGGAGAAGACACCTAAGAAATAAATTCTCCATTTGCCTTTAATCAGCAAAATGCGGGCAGGGAATGGCTTTGCCTCTATCCCTTCCACATTTCCGTTGGTAATCAACAATCCTCATATCATCCTGCTATTATGGACTTGTAGGTGTACTTCCCAAAATTCGGTTGAGGTGGCGAATTTCCCTTTGAGCCGGCGATAACTTCCTGAACTCATCATTTTTAGATTTCCCACCAAGATCCAATATTTCAAATAGAAATCAACAAAATTACATGGGCTTTTTAGCCGTTAAAGTTTCAATTTTTTACACGGTTTGACATTTGCTTGAGCAAAGCGCAGCACGGTAAAAGATTCTTTTCACAACCTTATTTTTGCATTGACAAAAGAACAGCTTTGTGATTGCATGTTTTGTGCAACCCAAAGGGGTGGGAGATGGAGAAGGACTTTTAAAGTTTCCCTTACCAAAAATTTCGGATCCTCATCGAAAACTTAGACCTGCATCTCCATCTGACTTCTAAGAATATTTTAAGGGCCTTCCAGAAAAACAAATTGTATTACGAGCTTAATTCCGATCTATTTTTTTCACAGGGTAGAGTTCCTTGATTTCGCATTTCATAAATCATCAAAGAGGAGGGTCAAAAGACTGAAAGGGGGTGGTGCCGTCACTAAATCAATCGTAGAAGTATTTGGGGTATTGGTGAGTTATTAGCATTCAGGAAAAAATCTTTTTGGACTGTCTGGCATCAAATGTTTCAAGGAAGGAGGAGGACAATGGATTGGAAAACTATTTTGAGGGTTAAGGCTATTGGCGTGGTTTTGGTCCTGGCGCTAATGATGATTCCGGTGGGTTATGTTGCTGCCTGGGATTCCGATTGGGATCGTGACCACCACGGTGACGACTATATCGTTGATCCAATACAAACAGACTCTGGATTAGTTTCCGGGTCAAAAATAGATGCGATCAGCTTTCCTGGGCTAACGACATTGCAGACGGAGTTGTTTGGGCCGCCGTTACTGCCGGGAATGATAGGCCAGATTGGAGACATAGTACGCATTTATAGAGGGATTCCTTATGCTGCTCCACCCCTGGGGAATTTGCGATGGAAGGCACCCCAGCCGGTTACCCCCTGGCAGAATATCCGGGAATGCACCGTGTTCAGTCCTATGGCCCCGCAATTGTTTCCAAGCGTGGCGCTGTATGGTAGCATACCAGAATCAGGAATGAGTGAAGACTGCCTCTATCTAAACGTGCTAACGCCGGCCAGAGGGAGGCACGATCGTCTTCCTGTAATGGTGTGGTTCCATGGTGGCGGCCTTACTGAAGGTTCCAGTAACCCGGCGAACAATAACAGCCCACCCCTACCCCAGCACGGTGTAGTGTCAGTAACCGTCCAACACCGGATAGGGCCGTTAGGTTACATGTGTATCCCCGCACTCCAAACGGAATCAGGTAATCTGTGTGGAAATTACGGCCAATTAGACTTAATCGCTTCCTTGCAATGGGTGCAGAGAAACATCGCTGCCTTCGGTGGCGACCCGAATAACGTCACGATTTGGGGCGAGTCCGGGGGTGGTGCGAAGGTTCTGGGCTTGATGGCTTCACCTTTAGCCAAAGGACTTTTTAACAGAGTTATCTGTGAGAGCGGTGGTGTAGCCAGCGTCCCCTTGGCAACAGCGGAAGCATTCGGTTCGGCCCTAACGACTAAACTCGGGGTCTCCGATCTTGCCAGCCTACGCGCCCTAACGTGGGAAAACATCATAACAGCGGTCCCAGGCAGCGGGTATACGGACGCTTTTACGGTGGATGGCTATTTTCTGCCAGATATGCAAACAAACATTTTTGCAGCAGATTTGCAGAACGATGTTCCCCTCATGATCGGTATGAACGGAGAGGATATAACGTTTGTATTTAGCGGGACGCAGGCTCTTGTTCCCATCATAAAGCAAAACTCCCCAATTTTTGTCTATCTGTTCGACCACGTGCCAGATGGCTGGAAAACTCTCCCTGCTTCCGAAGCTGTAAACCATGCTTTTCATGGGCTTGATGTTGCATACGAGTTCGGTTTTTATCCGTGGGTATCTGCTTTCGTTGACACCCTTTTCTTCCCACCATTCCCGCCTACCACGAACCCAGGTCTTGACCAGAAAGACACTTATGTATCCGAAGCCATGATGACGATGTGGACTCGGTTTGCTGCAACCGGAAATCCCAGTGTAAAACATTTGATTAATTGGCCAGCCTATGCCCCTCCCCCTAATACTGACCAATATCTTTTAATAGACGACCCCTTGCAAGTATTATCTGGGTTCACCACACTGGTTGAACCAACGGCGAACCACTGGGGTCTCTGAGAGGGTAAAGTCCGGATTCTCCGCGTTGGCCAAATGAACGGCAACCGATAGCCGGAGTAATGCTGGATTGGATGAATGGCAGAATAAAATAGTGGTTCATGACAGATAGGCAGGGTCAGGAATGGCCCTGCCTATTTTTATGCACATTTCAACCACTAATCGTTGACTTCCAGGTCATCTTCTTATCGAAGGTTTGTAGGTGCTATCCCCAACCCCTTTTCCCGAGGATTTCTTCCTTTACTTCTGCATTTGTTCTGTTAAACTGTGACCGTGATAAGATCCTTTAAACAAACGAGTTTTAAAATCGGAGGCTTAGTAATGGGAAAAGAATTTGATGAAAGATTTGTTCAAGGCACAGATAAATGCGATCTTCTTATCGTTGACGATGAACCGAATTTCCGACTGGGTCTTGAAGGTTACTTTAAACAGAAGATGCCGGGCATTAAAACCAAGTTGGCGGAGGATGGTGAACAGGCTTACACCTACTTCCAGGGGTCAGATCTCAACATTCAACATGATTCGAAGCGAGAGAGAATGATGTCGTTAATTCAATGATACTTTTTGGTTAGGGTCAAGGAATGGCGAGTTACCGTAGGTATCCCCTTGGCCGTATCCGCCGTTTCCAGCTTCGTGCCCGTTTAGGTTCTCCGTAGCACTTTTCCATCCCCTGCCTCCTCAAACCGTACGTGAGGTTTTCCCTCATACGGCTTTCCTGTCCTCTTCGCAACAAAGCTTATGCACCTATCGGCTTGGAGCTGCTTTCGGATAAAGATTGTAAATACCCTCCCTACTCCACCGCTTCCAGCCGAATCAGTCTTCGCTTTGCTGTATATTTTTCGCCTCAGTTCCTGCAGATTCACCGAAGCTTTTATCATTCTCCCCTGCCTCTCCTCCGTCGAAAGATCCAAGTTATAGCAGAGCCCCTTTGCTCCAGCAAGGTTATGTTGTCCTTACCCTCTTCACTCCTACGGACTCATCCGCCACCCTCTCGCCTCTCGGTTCACTTCGTCTTCCGACTTATAGAACCTACCTGCTCCTGCCGTTTCCGTCAGGGACGAGCAGGGCTTCCCCAGTTGATAACGCCTCTCTCAATCCGTGTCGCCGCTGCTACCCCGCCACCGCCCTTCTACTTCTCAGCCAATTTCAGTAGAAGAGTTCTGCCTTCACCCCATTCAAACAGGCTCGGCCAGTGGAACTCGTCTCTTACGAGGCTACCTTTACGTTCACGTTTGTTACAACCCGGATCGTTGCTCATCCCGCCTTGCGGGGCTTTGTCGATGGGCTTCAAAAGGAAGCGTTTCCCCTTCCCCCTGCCATCCAAGCTACGTGGCGCTGGCTTTTACCACGACGGGACTTCCACCCATTAGAATGCGTTACCCTTCGCTGGGCACGCTCAAATGTCGGGGTCTGACCCATCTGGCGTTTTTTCAACCGACATCGTGCCCTCCCAATCCTCCCCTCCAAGTTTTTCTTGACCTCATCAACCCATCCTGATAAACTCCCTGATGATTTCACAGGGGGGTTCATATAATGAAGTGCGATCGCTGTGGCAGAGCCATGGCTTATGAACAATTCTTCGGTAACCAAGGACACTTTTGGGGATGGAGATGTCTTTTCTGTGGAGAGATTGTTGACGATGTGATTTTAGAGAATCGACAATGGCTCAGAAAGGGAGTTGTACCTGACAACAAAAAATCAGAGCGTCCTTCCCAGGAAGGTGAAGGAACTCATCGCTATTGGGGTAGCTCACACGAATCAAAGTCGGTATCCTTATTGAAGGCCACGTAAATTACGTATTTAAAGGCCCTTATTATTCAATCATAGCCGGGGGCTAAATTCTATGGCCCAGCGGGAGAAGATGTTTAAAAAAGTGTTTAAAACGGTTAATAAACGCATCTTGGAGAGACATATCAAATCAAAAATGCAAGATTAGGACTTATTCCCATACTCTCCCCGGTCAGAGAGCCAATGTTTAGGCAAAATTTAGAGGCAAGCGTCCCCTCAATTCTCATGCCATTCCAATCCCCATTGACACCCCGTTCCTGATTTAGTACACTTGTATTGTCAGGTTCAAAAATGAAAACCCTCAAAACTTTGATGGTGGTGATACTTGTTTTGTCAGTAGCATTCCTGTTAGTGCAGCCCGTTGATCCCCAGGGTCATGGTGGTGGAGGCCACGCAAGAGTTGGCGGAGGCTATCGTGGCGGATTCGGTCATGGCTACTACCATGGCTTTTACGGGAGATTTGGCTATGGCTGGTGGGGTTATCCTTACTGGTGGGACTATCCTTACTATCCCTACTATTATCCATACTCCTATCCCTATTTCGATCCCTATTACGATGGGGGCTATGGGGAACCGCCGGTGCCTCCACAAGGGGTTACCCCTCCCGCAGAATCCGGACAACAGCAACCTTCTTATTGGCACTTCTGTCAGAACCCAGAGGGTTACTACCCCTACGTCAAAGAATGCCCGGCCGGTTGGATGAAAGTGGTGCCGCCAAAACCAAATGCGGCTCCACCATCGACATTAGGCGCTCCAGTGCTACCTGTTACGCCCCCTGGCAAGAAAACGGAAAAGTAAGAATTAAGAAATATGTGAGTCCACGGCTGGCCCCGACCCATGGGAAAGGATGCTTTCCCAGTCTCCAATCTGTAAGATTTAATGTTTTTTTATTAAGGACGCTGCTTAACCCCTCCCAATTCTCATTGACACCCTATTTATAATTCAGTACTCTTCAATTGAGACAAAAGTTGTCCGTCGGCAGGTTAATTTTTTAACGAAACTCGAAGTATGGATGAGAATACCATCATAGAACAGCTTGAGGAATTAATAAAAAGCTTTGGCGTACAAATCCGCTGTGAGCCCGTAAAGCAAGATGAAGATTTAGTCAAGGTGGTAGGGGGTCTGTGCCTATTAAGAGGGGAGTACATATTGATAATCAATTCTAAGATAACGACGATGGATAGGATTACGACCTTGGCGACGGCATTGAAGCATTTCGATCTCGATCAGATCTATCTGCGACCGGTTCTCAGGGAGCTATTGGATAGGATACCCGAGCAAACACCATTCAAAATGGCTGGTAATCGGGGGGCAAAAGTTGATAATTCTTCATAGCCATCATCAGCCAGAGTCTCGTAAAAGAGATTGAAAAATGAAAGAAGGAGAAGGGAGACATGGAAAAAGGCGGAATACAGACAATAAAGTTAGTTGATTTGGCAGATTATCAAGAAGGCTCTATTGTGAGTCGAACGATTATTGACAAGAAGACGGGGACAGTAACCTTTTTTGCTTTTGATGAAGGACAAGGGTTGAGCGAACACACAGCACCATTTGATGCCATGGTCTATCTTCTTGACGGTGAAGCAGAAGTTGCTATTTCGGGTAAACCGTTTCGCTTGAAGGAGGGTGAAATGGTGATAATGCCAGCCAATGATCCACATGCATTGAAAGCGATAACGAGATTCAAAATGATTCTGATAATGATACGGTCTTGATATACGGACTGATATGAACTGCCAAATTCAAGAAAAGAAACTGAAACATCTGAGAAGTGAAATAATAGATAAAATTCTTAAGGAGTGTTGGGAGGATGTGTGGTTTTTCCCCAGCTACAATAGGGTAAAAGGATATTTGGGCACTCAGGATATCATTTTTCTTTCCATTAATCCAAGCACAGGTGTTTTTCCCTCATGGCATGATAGACAATATTACCGCCAGCTAAGGCGTTATGGATTCGCTGGTGCACATCTGACAGACGTATTTAAGCAGCGGGAAAAGACTTGGAAAACATTGGTAAATAATAGAACTCTCAGGGAAGAGGCGAAAGGGTTTCTACTTAAAGAAATTAAAACTATTAAACCTATTCTAATCGTCCTGATAGGTAGGAGTTACGAAAAATTTTATAACCGAATACTGAAGGAAATGAAAATTAGTGTCGAGACCATTTCTATCGGCCATTATGCCTTCCGTTTTAGGTCTCATAAACAGAATCGAGCAATGATCAGAAAAGGAATGAAGCTCGTTAAAAAGAAATACGATGAATTATCTAAAATAAAAAGCCATTTCCCATAAACTGACCTAAGAACAGTCACCTAACCCATTGACACCCCTGCCCCAGGTTTAATAAACTGGGATCGGAAAACAAAAGTTTTGGAAGCAACGATCTTGCGCTACATGTAAAATGATTAAACGCGTTTGTATTAGACAGAAGGAGGTAATGAAAGATGAAAAAAAGGTTTTGTCCAGAATGCGGTGAGGAAATTGGGGTAGATTACGTCCGTCCCACAAAGTCTTTCCTGATGACAGATGAGGGAAAGTTTGAGAGAAACGATAACAATTTGAGTGACGATCCTTGCCTGAAGTTTTACTGCACGATGACGATGCCCGCGAGAACCCCGCAAGGGATCTCTTCGGGCTTAGCACCGCTCCCAATGGGATAGATGGTCCATCCTGCCGATACGATCATCTTGTAGACGTCTATGCCGACCGCCTCCATCGATGGCCTGGAGCGCAGGGGAAACCGGCACTTTTCTCCTTTCAAAGCAGCGCAATCCTCGGCCAGGCCGCAGAGTGTGTGTCGGCAGGAACCCGCGCCAAAGGCAAACGCCAGATAATGCCCATCGTAAAAGGCCATCGACTCAATTTCGGTTACGATCTTGTAAACATCCTGATAACCGGCGACTCGCTCTTTAATAGTCGCCTTGTCTCGGGCGATGATGTTTGAGGGAATTTCTTTGACGAAGAAGACGGCCCACCTGTATTTCTGGAGCAAACTTCTCAGCTCAGCAGGCTTCAACGTGTTGGGCGGGCAGTTCGCGCCCGTCCCATACCCGAAACACCTGGGGATCTGACATTTTAGCGTTACGCGCTCATCCACGAGGATTTGGTCGGTTCTGACAATTTTCACTCTGGTAGCTCCCAGTTCAAGGACCTTGTCTTGATACTTTTGCAGATCGCGTGCAAGCTGGATTTCGTCATTTTCGAGACTGATCTTCCTCAGTTTTCGTTCCATATCCCTCTCGGTTACGTCCCGTTTGATTCACTACGACGGCACCGTACGGAATGAACTCATGCGCTCAAAAGGGTCCGTCCAGTTCATCGGCCACCGGATGATGGCAGGCGGTCCACTGAGTGCATAGAGTAAAATCGAAAATATCTACATTATACCCCGATCTTTGAGGAAAACAAGGAGGGCAGGATTCCCCAACCCCTTCTAAATGTTTACTGCCGGAATTTAGAGGCAACCAGTCCAGTCCTTCTCCGATCCTCTTTGGTGGTCCTCTTAATCTCGTTAAGCTCAGCTACTCCCCATAGACCGTTTTTGGCGTGTACACGGGCTTTACCGCAATTAAAGGGGTTGATCAACAGTTGGGGATGAGATTGAACTCGCCTGTTGCCTTAGCGAAATCATTGATCACCGTTTCTGTAATGGTGTTAGAGTTCTGGACAGAGCTTCCACTAAGAAATCAGATTCCCAGGCCGCTTCTTTCAGATTCCTGTTGGTTTTGATTCTGGATAGGGCTTCGTTTGCTCCCTCAGGTGTCGTCATTCCAAACTCGACAAAGGTATTTAGGTTAGAACGAATTTGTTGAACGGCCTTATTCAATGGGGCATCGCTGATATCATTCAGTGTTATTTCATATCCCCTAAAGCGAAGGTTTGACTAATTCCGTGTCCCATGATTCCAGAACCAACAACAACCGCGTTTTTTATTTGAGAAAGTTGCATTCTCAGCTCCTTCAGGGGGTATCGTTAGGAGGATGAATCGATTTGTGTGACGTGAGAAGGGACTTATAGCATCAAGTATTTCTTTCTGACTTCTTCATTCTTCTGCAATTCCTCAATCGTACCTTGATAACGGATTGTTCCTTTATCAATCACATAACCGCGGTCACTTAAGGCGGTGGCGAGACCGACGTTGTGTTCACAGATGAGCAGGGTAAGACCCAGCCTTTTAATTTCTCCCAGCTGTTGCTCCAGTGCCTTGATAACCAGAGGAGCCAATCCCTCACCGGGCTCGTCCAAGAGTAGAAGGTTGGGATTAGTCATCAGGGTCCGGGCGATAG